>Ga0351934_1011_pt1 | contig 90668 bp, 75 predicted proteins | sample TotcelT113001L10_FD_206848 | JGI IMG/M metagenome (GOLD analysis project Ga0351934, IMG submission 206848) | Enriched cells from coal bed in the Powder River Basin, Montana, United States - Total cells T11 rep2 HSBNCT.T11.300.1.L10 ...
CGTTAAAGTTGATTCCGATCTCTGACATTTTTTCTTAAATCTGAGGGAACAGTCACTCATGAACAAGATCCCTTTGAAGCAAGCCGTCTCATCAGGTGTTTGGTACGAATGTCGCGCCAAACAGTATGACGAAAAGGTACATTTTCGATTAAGGGTTCTGGGATTTGAACGAACTTCCGTCGAGGAACTTGATCCCTCCAATGAACAGGGTGTTACAGCAGAGGGTGTTTTGTGGCTTCTGTCGCTAGAGGTTGTTAACTTGAGCAAAAAACCTGTTGACGCTTCTACACTGCCAGACGTAATGAGGCTCATCGACGAGGATGGTTTCGAGTTTGAGGCGTTTGCGTCCGATTTGAGTTACGTCGATGGCAGCCCGCTGTTTCGCTTTTCGGGCGGTTGTTGTCAACGATTATCGCCAAAGATAAAAGCGTCAGGAGCAGTCGCGTTCACGCTTCCTGACGAGGACAGCAAATACTATCTTGTCTTCAACGAGGGCAGCGTTAAGGAGGCGTAGAGGTTCAGGTGTGAGTATTCGAGTTCATTAGGGACGCTCATTGTTTCTTTCGCGGTCGCCCTCGGGGACGCAGCGTGGGGGAAGTGGTAGGAGACGGGGGGCGTTTCCAGCCCACCGACGAAAAGACCCCCATTGCAATACCCTTCGGCCCGAAATTTGTTCGCTCATTTTAGTTGCTTTTGGCACGCGGCGAGCTAGCCCATTTCGACCATCGATAGGATTCTGTCAAATTAGCAGGAGCAGGTCATGGTGGATGCAAGGTCACATCTGAGCCAGGAGGAGCGTCGGCAACGACAGAAGCGGCTGGAACAAGCGCGGCGTCGGGCGCGCCAGAAGCCGGAGCGAGGGCGGGCAGCGTCCGTCGGCCAAGACGCGACGTTCACCGAGGCGGGCAGCAGTTCGGAAATGCCGCTGCCCAGGGGGCGCGGTCGCCCGAAACGGCAAGACGTGACCGCTACGGACGTGACGGGGCTGAAGTACCTCTGAGAAGCTGAAACCGCTGTTGCGCGTCTCCACGAAGTCGGTTGCGAGCGGGATCAGGCCGGCAATCGGGACTTGCACTACGATGAGTTTCTCCTGTTTCTGTTGTTATCGTTGGCGATCACACCGCGCTCGGAGAATCTTGTGGAAGCGTCTTCCTGATGCCAGTCGATCCGCGCGTCATTCAAGGCTTCCGCGTCCCAGGGCGCCTCCGTCAGGAAGCGATTGAGGCACGATTGGTCGGTCGTCTCCGCAAACTCTCGATTAATACCCGCCACCGATTTGCGTTCAGCAATGATCAAGCCACAAACGTATTCCGCGAAATACCGCCGCTGGCACTCGTTCGCAAAGATGCTTCCAAACTGCTCCAGGCCCTGCTGAACGACCATCGGCCACTCCACGATCTCTGGCATCGGCTAACCTTCCGTGGTCGCGTGTCCCGCCGTGCGCCATGTCCCTGGCCGTCGGCCTCCGTGCATGGCGGCCCGTGCCCTGCGCCAGGTCGTGCGCCATGCGATCTTCACGCCTTTTTACCGATTTTGCCCGGCTCTTGTAAGGGTAAAATGCAATTTGCAGAACTTTAGTGCAAGCAAAAAATGCCTGTTTTTTTCGTTCGTTCTCTTCTCGGAGGGAAGCATCATGTCCAAAGTCCAACTGATCGTGTCATCAACCTTCATTTCTATCCAGGTATTTGCGACGGGCCGCAACGACAGCGGGGGCAAGTCGAAGACTAACCCTGTGAGCAAGAATCCCCGCTCGAACCTTTCAGAGCCAAAGGTCAATCTACCCGCTCCCGGCTCCCGTGGAAGAACTCCGCGACTTGAGGGTGTCTGTATTTGGTTATTCCTTACTGTGTCAGTTTATCTATTTCCGCTTCTACAAAAGCCCTGTTCTCTTGGTCTGAAGAATTCTGTGTCCTATTCCATGCTGCTTCATGTGAATACCCTTGACCTAGACGCAGTTTATAGGCTTTCACTGTAAGAGAATCCCATGAATTGATCTTTGCCCCCCCTTTTTCGCTACCGTAAAGTATTGGATATGTTGGCTTTCTTTTTTCCACGCGACTAGGAAAGGCATGATTGTTAGGAGTTGGTTGACCTACACTAGACCTGCCAGAATCGCCAGAATCCAATACGGAACTCGCAGTTGCTTCCTCGCGAGGTATCGACTTTTTGGTTTGTTGTGTGGTTGGAGGCGGAAGGTGGTTCGCATAGTAGATGGCGGAGATGATGAGCATTGCTAGGGCAAGTGGAATCAAGAAGCACAGGATAGGTGCAAACAGAACAGGGGGGGCCGTAATGTCTGATGATGACGCTTGCGAAGAGGATCGGGGGTCTTTCGCCGTGATTGGCGGGGTGGGCTTGGCCTCTAACGGAAATTCGTTAATCCAACCATTCGCTTCTTCATCGTCAAATCGCCGATTCATGGACATGGCATACCCCCAACAGAATAGCAATCCGAACTCCGAAGACTTACTGTACGCGAGAAGGCCCAAAGTGGCAAGCTGGCATCCCGCTTTTGTTGAAAGGGCGGGTTTGGCGTTGGCGATCAGCTGAAGCGCGCCGGAGGCGTCCAGATAGAATGTGCCATCGGCTCACAGGCTGAGGCGGTAGGAGTCGGTGGCGCGGCGTGACGGGGTCGCCGAAGGGGATTCGAAGGGGCCTACCGGGCGGGGAAGACGAGGACACAGCTTTTCTTCAGTCCCCCGGCTTGCCATCGATTTGGTGGATTGCTGTAATTTCGCCATCATGCCTTGTGTCGGTTGGCCGGTTCCGTGATTGAGGAGGCCGACGATGGCACGCTTGGCGAGGGTGGAGTTGTTTGCCGCCGACGAGGTCGCGGTCGTGCATGTCATGAATCGCGTGGTCAGGCGGTGTTTTCTGCTGGGAGACGATGCGGTCACGGGGAAGGATTACGATTCAATCGCCAGCAGTGGATCGAAGACGAGCTGAAGAAACTGGCCGGCGCGATGGGGATCGACTTGCCGGGACTCTCGTGGTGGTTGCGGTTGTTGTGCCAGACGATCGCGATGCGGGCCCATCGCGAGGACGGGGAAACTGGAAAGTTCTGGCAGAGTCGTTGCCGGGCCGTGCGGTTGATGGACGAGGAATCGTTGCTGGGCTGTGCGGCCTATGTGGATCTCAATCCGATCCGCGCGGCGCGGGCCGAGACGCTCGAGGCCAGCGATCACACGTCGGCCCAGCGGCGGATCAAGGCGGGACGGGCACGGGCAGGCATCCCCGGCGACGAACCAGGACGGATCGTGCCGACCGGTGATCGCCGGACGGCGGAGGTTCCGAGCCGCAACACTTCCTCGGCTCCCGGAGGACGCAAAGCTGTCAGGAACCTCGGTCTTTTCTCGCCTTCTCCCAGCTTCCGTCCTGAAAAGGTTTCCTGACACTTTTTGAACGACTGACACTTTTTTGAACGACACCTTTTCCGAACTCTCGAAGATCTGGGATGGTGACACACGCTGCGTCCTTACGACCGCGTGACCGTCCCAGAAAGACCCCCGATGGCTGCTAAACGGGAGCCCAGCACCCCCAGCTTCTCCAAACCTTGGTGCCTGTCACCTGCTCTTTTCCGGCTCAGTCGGAAGGTTCGGTGGTGTAGGCAACACGCGTGCTTGCCGACGACGCCTTCGGATGCTAGGATGGGCAGGATGAAGAAGGATGTTCGCCGGACTCAGGATAGCTGCAAGACATGAAGACTACCGTCACAGCCGCTGACGCCAAGACCCACTTCTCGCGCCTGCTCCGGCACGTGGAGGCAGGGGAGACCATCGCGATCTCCAAACGCGACGAGACCGTGGCTTTTCTGGTTCCGCGCGCCCGACTGGAAGCTCTGGTCGAGACGATGGAGGTGTTAGGCAATTCGGCTGCCATGAAAGCCATCCGGCAGCACGAGGCCGGGAAGCTCTCCTTTCATCCCCTGAGCGCATTGGATGAAGACGAAAGTTGAGATCTCCGACCAAGTCCTGAACTTCCTGCGGTCCCTGGCCCCAGAGCCACGCCGGTCGATTCGCCTGGCGCTACGGGGTTTGGAGGATGATCGCGGCGACATCAAGCAACTCGAGGGAGACTTGGCCGATTGGTGCCGCTTGCGGGTCACCACCTACCGCGTGATCTTCCGGTACGAAACAGAAGGGAATCGAAGGATCGCTCGCCCGCTGTGTCTTCGCCGAGCGCCGCGAGTTGGTTTATGAGCTGTTTGCCGAAGCAATGCGGCACCTGCTGGACGAGTAGGTCGTCGCCAACTATTCAAGCCGGTTCGTGCCCCAATCTGCCTTGCCACATCTCGGTTCGATTTGGCGGAGCGATTTCCGCGGCACCACTGCGGCGTGCGAAAACCACGCGTTTGCTTCGCAGATTGTTGATCTACATTCTGATCGAGCACCCGTCGCGGCCGGATCGGCTGATGCCGCTGCGCTCGCTGGATTACACGGTCCAGATCTTCCGCTACCAGGTGCGCGAGTGGTCGAAGACGCATCGCTCGTTCTCGCGCATCCGTTTCGATCCCGTCCTGCCCGTGGTCTTCTACACCGGCGCCCAGCGCTGGAACTCACTCGGCCGCCTGGTCGACTTTGGACGAGTGGCTGGACCAAGTGGTCACCGCCGTGACGCTGGATGACGTGGGCATTGGCACGCCTGTCTAGTTCTTGGGTGAACGTAGCGTGCGTCAATCGCAGCGGCACTCGGTGCAGCGACAAAGGCTTCTTGCCCATCTCGGTGGCGGCCTACCTGGAGTTGCTGGACTGGACCGCACGCCAGACGATGCCCGGCCAACGAGGCTCGACGCCGTCGGCAGCACCAGTACCGCCCATCTTGGAGCGGCTGAAGGTTTCGGCAACGACTTGGCGCGAGTTGGTCAGCAATTTCGGGCGTCTGTTTTCGACCGTGGCAGGGCACCCGCGGATCGTGGACACCACGCGCCGCCGACATGGGCACCGCCGCTTCCACCTCACCGCACGTGTCCGCGAGTTGTTTTGTGGCCCGTGGACCGGTAGCGATTGCGATCCGATCCGCTTGGCCTGCTCGTTGTTGCGGCGGAATCGCCCGTGGCTCGGTGCCAATTCAGCCGACAAGATCGCCACACGAGACGCCTCAGTAGGTCTTCGCAGCTGCCCTTGCCTTGTCCGCTTTTGGACTCGCACGGCGGTAGTGCGAGTTCGCATTCTTCATCCTGTGGTCGTTTCCCGCCCATCGACGAAAGACGCCCGTCTCTTTTTCATTCGCCCCTTTCATTCCCCAGACGCCATTGTAGGGCATTTGGACGGTTCGAGTCCAGCCAAGCTCCGGCCGGACGGGCGGATTGTACATGTCCACCGCCTCCCAAAACGCGTGCTCGCGATCTTGCTGTGCTTCGGGATCGTAGAACACCGAACTGTCAGACTTTTCAGCGAAGACCTTCATACGCTTGGAGAATTCGGCGGCCAAGCCCTGGGCAAACTCGGCCAAGTCGGTCGTCATCGGCCCGTCCCGGGTGACAAGGATCAGGCACACAAGGATCAGGCACCTCCTTCCGGAAGGCTTACCCTAGGTGTAGGATGACAAGTTAGGCAACGTACATGCGGCCACGCAAGGTCGTTGCCTGGCGGGCTATCCATCGAAACCCGAATTGCGTCCCCCCGAGGAGATGACCCATAAGGCGCTTTGCCGCCTGGCTACGTCCATTCCTGCTGCTAACTCTTGCGTTAATGGCGGCGAAGACAACGGCCGCATCGTCCCGGCGGATATTGCAGCACTAGACTTACAAGTCCCTTGGGAAGGCGAATCTGCGGCCAGCGGGGACGCAGACTTCGAGGCACGCGGAGGAAATGATACGATGTCGATGCGAGATCGGATGCGTTGTGTTGCCGTGACGGTTGGCCTGATGATGTGTGTGCCTCTTGCTGGGCAAGGCGACGACGACTGGCCTACCTATCGTTACGACGCCCGCCGGTCAAGCTTCTCGCCGCACGAGTTGCCTGCCAGAGTCGAACGTCACTGGCAGCGCCGCTTGCCCCGCTACGAGATGGCCTTTCCGAACGAGGCGCGCAAGCAGTTCGACGGCTCGCACGAGCCCGTATGTGCCGCCGGCGTGCTGGTGGTGGCTTGCCCCGCCGACGCCAGCGTCAGGGCCTACGCGGCCGAAACCGGCGAGGAACTCTGGCGCTATTATGCCGAGGCGCCGGTCAGGCTTGCCCCCGTGCTTTACGAGGGCCGCGTGCTGTTCGGGGCAGACGACGGCCGCTTCCGGTGCCTGGACCTGGAGAGCGGCAAGCTGCTGTGGGAACATCGCGCGTTTCTGCCTGACGCTCCCGACGCTCGGCTGCTGGGCAACAACCGGTTGATCTCGCATTGGCCGGTCCGGGGCGGCGCCGTTGTGCTGGACGAGACGGTCTACTTGGGCAGCGGCGTGTGGCCGACGATGGGCGTGTTCGTGTGGGCACTCGATATCCGCACGGGCCAGCCGCGTTGGCTGAACTCCAGCCTGGGCCATATCAAGGGTGTTCGCATCGACCACGATGTCCGCCATGACTCGGGCATTTCCCCCCAGGGCTATCTGCTTGCGACGGAGGACAAGCTGATCGTACCGGCCGGGCGCTCGCATCCGCTGGGGTTGAACCGTTCGGACGGTTCCCTGTTCCACTACATCATGGGTTACCGTAGCGGCGACTGGCGCGTCGCCGTCGGGGGCGACTACCTGCTGGTCGGACAGACCGGCGTGCTCTCGCTGGCTGATTTTCGCGAGGCAGGCAATACTTTTCAGACTGCCGGAACCGCCGATCCCCAAGCCGTGGAAAACCGCCGAGACCTCACCGAATCGCCCAGGCAGCCTTACAAGCTGTTCGCTGGAGCCGACGCCGATTCCATCATCGACGGCGCCATGGCGTACAGTTTTGTTGACGGAGTATTTCTGGCTCACGATTTGGATCGGAGCGGTGTTTCCGAGTATGGAGCCAGTCCTCTGCAGGCGGTGTCCTGCGTGCTGCGCTGGGATGCCCCAATGACGATGCGGGTTCCCACCGGACTGGGCGGCGATACACGCCTGTTTGCCCGGGCCGGCGACACCTTCTACGGCCGCGCCGGCAAGAGTATCGTGGCCCTAAAGCTTACCGGCAACATCCCCTCCGTAGAGGTAGCTTGGCGGCACGAGGTCGACACGCGTCCCACATCCATGATTCCGGCCGCAGGTCGCCTGTTCGCCGCCCTCGAGGACGGCGCGCTGCTGTGCTTTGGCGAAGGCCCCGGCCGCGGAATCGAACCGGCGGAAGCGGATGTTGCCGACGTCAGCCCCGCCGCTTCCGATGCACTGCGGTCCGTGGATTATCCGAAGGAGGGCTTTTTCATCGCGTTGGGCGGACTGAGTGCGGAGGAGACCGAACAGCTTGTCCAGGAGACCGGCCTGCGGCTGATCGTTGTCTCTGGCGATGGCGACGTGAACGAGAGCGAGCGCCGGCGACTTGCCGCTGCGGGAACGTACGGCGCTGGCGTGGAACGTTTTGCCGGCGATCCCTTGGAGTTCCGACTTCCCCACTACCTCGCGTCTCTGCTGTGGCTGCGGGGCGACGTTGTGGACGTGCCCAGCGAAGCCCAGTTGCGGCGGGCGTGGGATGCGGTGCGGCCCTTTGGCGGCAGGCTCCGCTTTACCGGCACCGCGGCGCAGAATTCGCGGTTTGCGGAACGGGCCCATTCGGCGCGTCTGGCAGGCGCGCAGATCGCCGCCGACGCCCGCGGGGTGACCCTGTCGCGGCCCGGCGGTCCCGAAGGCGCGGCGGACTGGACGCATGAGACGGCCGACGCAGCCAGAAGCTTCTTCTCTGAGGACACGGCCGTGCGGGCCCCCTTGGCGCCCCTTTGGTTCGGCGACGGCCCCGACTATGGGTTCATCAAGCACAAGGACTATGGCATCGGAGTCAAGCCCCAGGTGGTCGAGGGCCGGGTCTTTGCCCTGCAGCAGCATACCCAGACGCTGTTTGCCTACGACGCCTACACGGGTCGCGTGCTCTGGCGGACTCGGGGCGCGGGTGACGACGCCGGGTTTATCACACGTCATGCGGCGCTTCCCGACGGCGTGTATGCTGCGGGAAAGGGTCGATGCGTGATCTACGATCCGGCCACCGGCGATGTGCTGCGGCGAATGCAGTATGCGGCGGGCGAGGGCGAACCCACCAGAGCGTCCGGAATCGTGGTCTCCGATGATTCGATTTTGATCGCCGCATCCGTGTTCGACGGTGTGCGGGCCATCGAGCAGGGACTGTGGGATGCCGAAGTACTGATCTGCCTCGACCGGACGACCGGCATGGAACGCTGGAGACGGCAGGCCCGGGAGCGTTTCAACATCAAGGCGCTGGTGATCGGGGGCGGCACGGTTTTCGCTACCGATTCGCTGGCGCCGCTGGCGATCGACCGGTGGCAACGGCGGGGCGGCGATAGGAACGAATGCCCGTCACTGGTCATTGCGTTGGATGAGGCCAGCGGTCGGGAACTTTGGTGCTACGAATACACAGCGGCCTATCGCCAGCATGGTGCGTCGGGCTGGACAACCGTGCGCGGCACGGACGACTGGCTCTCCTATGTCGCGGCTTCGGGCTGCCTGCTGGCCGGACGCGCCGGCAGCACGACGTTGCTGGACGGCGGCAGCGGCAATCCGGTTTGGGAAAAATCGCTGGCCCTTGTTCAACCTGTGATGATCCTGGGCGCACGCATGGTCGATCAGCGAGCCCGCATGTTCGACATCGCAAGCGGCGAGCAGACGCAGAGCGGCCTGTTCCTGCGAGGCGGATGCAACTATGCGGTGGCCAACCAGTACCTAACGTTCCAGAGGGGTTGGACCGTCAGTTATGCCGATCTCGAAACCGGCGAGCAGAATTTCCTGCGCAATATCCGCTCCGGATGCAGCAACAGCCTGATCGCTGCGGCGGGAATTCTGAACATACCCCAATACACCGAACATTGCATCTGCAATTACCCCATCCAAACCACCTCGGCTTGGATTCATCATCCCGAGGCGGCCGACTGGGCGCCGCGCGATACGGTGACGCTTGAACCCGTGGCAATCAAGATCCTGCCCCGCTTGACGCCGGAAGAGGCCAGCCGGATGCATGACTTTGAGTGACGCTTTGTTGTCAACACCCCAGAGGAAGCCGCGGCACACCTCGTCGCGCACTGGGCTTTTGACGGCCTCGAAGATGGGGCTCCAACCGCTGCCGACCGCACGGGGCGCGGGGCAGATTGCCGCTTGAATCAGCATTGATGCGCGGACTGAAGATGGCAGTTGTCGCAGCGCTGGCAGCCCAAAGGGCGCCATCGAGGCAGGGAAATGGATTCGTGGGCCAATCGAACCTCGGAGGGTTCACAGGAATTAGCCGGGGGTTGAACGCAGCGATACCCCCGGAAACCCGAATCCGCAAATCCATTGCACCCCGGAGGGGTGCCATCGCGTTTCGCCATCGCACGCATCCGGAACATAATCCGCGATCGGATGCATGCGTCTGGGCCCTTCTGGCATCCCTCCGGGATGCGGGAACCGTTTTCGCCGGCCCTCCGGTGGTCGGCGCTGCGCTTGACCACCGGCTAATATCCGTGACCGCTCCGCGGTCAAAACGGTGACCAACCCGCGGTTCAGGCCAGGTTAACGCCCGTCCCGCCGGGCATCGACAGCAGGCGTGGTTCTCTTGGTTTCGTTGTCCAGCCAGTGCTGCCAGGCCCGTTGGTCGAAGCCGAAATTCATGCCGCCGCTCAAGCGAATGAGGGCTGTCAGAACCTCCTGGTTCCGCTCGGTGTAGGGAATCACCTGCGTTTCGCTTCCGGCGGAGAATCCGGTGCCGCCCAGCGGTGCATCACCGAGGGGCCCCCCGCCACCGGTTCGGACGAAAGTGGCTGTGTAATGATCCGACGTCTTCGGGATCACCAGGCAGTGCCTGGTGATCAGCGCGGCGATCAAGGGAGAGATCGCGGACGTGTCCTGCAGTTGCCCCAAGGCGTAGGCGGCCCGGTTCACGCGTACATTGTTTTCGTCTTTCAACGCCGCGATGTAACGTTTCTCGACCCGCGGTGGCTGCAAGCGGACAATTTTTTCCAAACAAGCATGGAAGATCTCCTCGTCCGGATCTTGCAGCGTGCCGACGATCAGCGTTTCGATGGCCGCCGACGTTCCGATTCGCTCCAAGGCGTCCAGGTACAACCGCTTTATCTGCCGATAGGGCTCGCGCTGCAACAGGATCGTCAGGGCCTGCACCGCCTGGGGGTCCCGCAGCGTTTCAAAACCATCGTAGGCCTCGCGGGCCGCGGAGGTATTCAGCATTTCGCGCCAACGCACCAATTGGACCAGCCACCGTTTCTGCCCCTGTTCGGCGGCTTGCGATGCCGCCAGCAGTTCGATTTCCTGCGGCAGCCGCCAGCGGCCCGCGTAACGCTGGTATCCACGCCGCTGCTGGATCTCGTTCGGCGTCACCCATTCGCCGCGCAGTTGCGAGTAGCCCAGGGCGCGTCGCGCGGGGCCGTGATCGGGATCCAGCTGCAAGATCCGCTGCAAATGCGACTCGCGGGGGCCCTTGAGTTCTCGTTCCCGGCACCACTCGGCCAGCTGCCAGTGCCCCTCGACGGTGTCCGGGCAGCGTTCCAGATGCCGCTCGTACTGGGCGATTTCGGGCTCTTGCGAGAAGGCCCAACGCACGTCGGATGCCTCCAATCTCAGGACGACTCCCTCCTCGGTCCGGATCGCGTACTGCAGCGCATCAGACTCTTGCCGATTCAGCCACGTGCCGCGCAAACGGCCGCCGTTGCGCAGCACGAACAGGTCTGCCGCAGCAGCTCGGCCTGTCTCGCCGAGCATCACGCACAGCATCACGAAGCCGATTGTCCTGATCGTCGACCGGTACTGCACCGTCCGCCCTCCCTTTCCATGTTTAGTATAGGCTGGTAAGGTGATGGAAGGCAACGGTCGCTTTTTCGGCCTGCTACCGTGAGCCGCCGATTGCAGGCAAGCGAATCGTAGCCCGAAACGCAAGCGAGAGGGGTAGCCCGAAGCGGGCCCCCCAACGCGACCCAACCCGAACAAATTATTTCAGGATCATCCGGTGAGCAGCACCACCGCAGAACACAAAGCCCAGTCGCCCGTTTCGGTTCGCTGTGCCGTGATCACGGTCAGCGATACGCGGACGCTCGAGACCGACACGGGCGGCCGGGCGGTCGTCGAGCGGCTGACGGCGGCCGGACATGCCGTTGTCGAGCGGCACCTTGTCCCGGACGAGCCCGATCGAATGCGGGCGCTGCTGGTGGCGTTGTGTGATCGCGGCGATCTGGATGCGGTGCTGCTGACCGGCGGAACGGGGATCACGCGCCGCGACCAAACGTACGAGACCGTGTGCGGCTTGTTCACCAAGCCGTTGCCCGGTTACGGCGAACTGTTTCGTATGCTCAGCTATCAGGAAATCGGTGCGGCGGCCATGTTGAGTCGCGCCGTGGGGGGCTTGGTCGGCCGAACGGTCGTGCTGACCATGCCCGGTTCGCCTGCCGCCGTGCGACTGGCGATGGAACAGGTCATTCTTCCGGAACTCGGCCACCTGGTCCGAGAAGCTCAGCGGTGAACTATGACTCGCGGTATCAAGCTGTTTGATCTGACAGGAAAATCGGCACTGCTCACGGGCGGTTCCAAGGGATTGGGACAAGCGATGGCCGCCGGTTTGGCTTCGGCCGGTGCTGACGTCGTGCTGACCAGCCGCCACGAGGACGAAGCGGCCGCGGCCGCGGCGGAGATCGCCACCGAGTACGGCCATCGAGCGGTCGGCCTGCGGGCCGACGTCGCCTGTGTCGAGGACTGCGAGGCGATGGTCGCGCGCACGCTGGCCGAATTCGGCAAGATTGACATCCTGATCAACAACGCGGGCGTGAACATTCGCGGGCCGATCGAGACGCTGTCCTACGACGAATTTCGTCAGGTCCAGCAGGTCAATGTAGACGGCGTCTGGCTCGCTTGCCGCGCGGCTGTCCCGCACATGAAACAGGCACGCTACGGCCGCATTATCAACATTGCCAGCACGCTGGGGCTGGTGGGCTTGGAAAACCGCACACCCTACGCAACCAGCAAAGGCGCCGTGGTCCAGTTGACGCGGACGTTGGGATTGGAGTTGGCGACGTACGGGATCTGTGTCAACGCGATCTGCCCTGGGCCGTTTCTGACCCCGATGAACGTGCCCATCGCCGAGGACGAGCAGACGAAGAAATTCATTGTAGGCGCCGTGGCGCTGGGCCGTTGGGGGCAGATGGAAGAGATTCAAGGCGCGGCGATTTTTCTGGCCAGTGACGCGGCCAGCTACATGGTCGGCAGCCTGGTCACCGTCGATGGCGGCTGGACCGCGAGGTGACGCTGCGTAGGGTAAGGGTGCCGGAACCAAGCTTTTGCCGTGAGGAGCGATTTGATCGATGACACACGCTGGATACACCGAGGCCGACTTTGACATCAGCCCGCTGATGTTCTACTACGAGATCACGCAGGCTTGCGATTTGGTTTGCGAGCATTGCCGCGCGTCGGCCAAGGCGGACGCGGACCCGCACGAGTTGCAGCGCGAGCAATCCCAGGCCCTGATCGACCAGGTAGCCACCTTTCCCAAGCGGCCCACGCTGGTGCTGACCGGTGGCGACCCGTTGAAACGCCGCGATCTGTTCGACCTGATTCGGCACGCGGCCGGGGCTGGTCTGCAGGTCGCTTTGACGCCCTCGGCCACGCCGCTGGCGACCTACGAGGCCTTTGCCGCAGCCCAACAGGCGGGTGTCAGCCGGCTGGGCATCAGCCTCGACGGCGCGGACGCCGCCGTGCATGACGCCTTTCGCGGCTGGTCCGGCAGCTTCGAGCGGACTCTGCAGATGCTGGCCAATGCCCGCCGCTTGCAGTTGCCCGTCCAGGTGAACACTTCCGTGACGCGGCGGAATTTTCACCAGTTGGACCAGATCGCCGAACTGCTGGCCGAGCAGGGCATTGCCATGTGGTCCGCCTTCTTCTTGATTCCCGTCGGACGCGGCTTGACGCAGCAACGGATCTCGCCTGCCGAGTACGAAGTGGCTTTCGAAAAACTGTACCGGCACGCCCGCAGCAAACCCTACGGCGTCAAGACGACCGAAGCGCCGCATTATCGGCGGTACGTCCTGCAACAGCACGGCAACCCGTTGGCCGGCCCCGCCGGGCGGCCCGACGGCGGCGGCCATCGCGGGCATCGAGCGCCGCTGGGCGTCTGGGACGGGCGCGGCGTGATGTTCGTCAGCCAGATCGGCGAGATCTTCCCGGCCGGCTTCCTGCCGCTGTGCTGCGGCCGGTTTCCCGACAACTCGGTCGTCGACGTCTATCAGAACCACCCCACTTTCCGTGCGCTTCGCGACGCCGATGCGTTCAAGGGCAAATGCGGTTATTGCGACTATCGCCAAATCTGCGGCGGCAGCCGCGCCCGCGCCTTTGCCGTCACCGGCGATGCGCTGGAAAGCGAACCGGATTGCGTCTACGAACCAGAACTGTAGAAAAGGCTCAGACGTACAGAATTCAATTTTGGCCGAGCCAGGCCGATGGGTACCGCGGGGCATTCCGCGGCCAAAATTGAATTCTGTACGTCTGAGCCCATTCCCCGAGTCCCACGCCCTTACTCTCCAGGAGCCAGCTCATGTCATCCAGCCTAACGCGCCGCACGTTCGTCGGGTCCGCCGTCGCCTCCGGCGTCTTTACCATCGTTCCCAGGCACGTCCTGGGCGGAACGGGCCATGTGGCTCCCAGCGACAAGATCACGCTGGCTCACATCGGCATGGGCACGCAAGGATTTCGCGAACTCGGCGGCCTGCTTGCCGATCCAGAGATTCAAATCGTGGCCGTCTGCGATCCCAACACGGACAGCAACGACTATGTCGAGTGGGGCAAGCACGGCATCCGCAATCAGCTTCGCGGCCTGCTGGGAAATCCCACCTGGCGAGAAAACGAACCCGGTTGTCCCGGCGGCCGGGAAGTGGGACGCGAAGTCGTGGACACGTACTACGCGAAACAGCGCAGCGGCGACAAGTTCAAAGCCTGCGCCGCCTATGCCGATTTCCGCGAGTTGCTGGAGAAAGAGCAGGATTTGGATGCCGTCAAGGTCATGACGCCCGACCATCTGCATGCGGCCGTTTCGATCGCGGCGATGAAAAAAGGCAAGCATGTCTTGATGCACAAGCCGATTGCCAACCGGGTGTATGAAGGCCGGCGGGTCGTCGAGACGGCGCGCGAGACGAAGGTCGCCACGCATCTGCTGGCCTATGGCAGCGGCAGTGGCAACGGGTTGATTGCCGAGCGGATCAAGCAGGGGGTGATCGGCCCGCTGCGCGAAGTGCACAACTGGACCAACCGACCCGTGTGGCCGCAGTACACCGAGATTCCCAAGGACGCGCCGCCGGTTCCGCAGGGCCTGGACTGGGACTTGTGGCTGGGGCCCGCGGTCGATCGGCCCTATCACCCGCACTACACGCACACCGTCTTTCGCGGCTGGTACGATTTCGGCGGCGGCTCGCTGGCCGACATGGGCATTTACAGTCTGTGGCCCGTCTTTGCGGCGCTCGAATTGGGTGTGCCGGTCAGCGCCGAGGCGTGGGCGACCCACACGTGCGTGATCGAGGACTACGTCAGCCGGACCGCGGTGAACGATTTCGCCTACCCGACCGCTTGCACGATCCGGTTGCAGTTTGCCGCCCAAGCGGCCGGTCCCGCCTTGGACTTGTTCTGGTACGATGGCGGCATGAAGCCGCGATTACCGCGCGAGATCGAGGCGCAGCAGGTCGAAATGGCTCGTGAAGGCATTTTGTTTGTGGGCGACCAAGGCGCGATCCTGGCGGGTTTTCATGGGCAGGATCCGCAGTGGTTCGCACAAGGCAAGCGGGAATCGCTGTGGAAAGACGGCCCGCCGGCGGCGACCAGCCCGCGGCAAAGCCCCTCCGGCCGCCGACATAATCCGTGGCTCGACGCGGTCCAGGGCGGCGAGCCGTCGCCCGGCAGCTTTCCCAACGCGGCTGCGATCACCGACGCGGTCAATCTGGGCACGGTCGCGCTGCGCGCCGGACGAAAAATCCTGTTCGACAGCGAGCACCTGAAGATCACCAATCATCCCGCGGCCAACAAGTACCTGGTTCGCGAGTACCGTCCGGGCTGGGAGCTGTGAGGCGGGTCAGACGCTGACGATCTCGCCGGCGAGCGGCGAGGATTCGATGGCCGCGATTGGGGCGATCGTTCGTGGTTCGGAAGCCCTCGACCGAAGGCACGATGCCAGGCGGTCCGCTTTCGCCGTTGCTGGCGGCCATCCTGCTGGACGATTTCGACAACGAGTTGGAGTCGCGTGGGCACCGCGTTGTGCGTTATGCGGACGAATTTTTCGTGTCCACCAAGACGAGGGAGGCCGCCCGGCGTGTCTACGCCCTATGAACTGGATGCTGCACGGGCCGCCCATAACCCGAAGCATAGGCGAGGGGATAACCTCAAGGCGTAAGCGGGGACGCGGTCGTGGTCACGCGGCCGCATCAAGATACGGTATGGCGACATTGACGCCAAGCTGCTCTTGCCCCATACTTTTCCAGCGTCCCTGCTTGTCTCCCGCAGACAGCTGCGGATATTCCTTGTTTTCCCAAGAGACCTTCGAAGAGAACCCCCATGTCCAAGATCGAAGCGACGGAACTTCAGGCGTACTGCCTGGAGGTGGCCCAGGCCGCCAAACGGGCGGCGGGCGAGTTGGCGTTGGTGGGCGGCGCCCAAAAAGATGCTTGGCTGAGGCAGTCCGCCCGGCTGTTGCGTGAGCGGACCAGCGACGTGTTAGCGGCCAACGCCCAGGATTTGTCCGCGGCCCCGGGATTCGGCTTGACGGACGCCGAGATCGACCGGTTGCGATTGACGGCGCCGCGGATCGCGGGAATCGCCTCGGCCCTGGAAGAGATCGCCATGTTGCGTGATCCCGTGGGGGAGGTGATCGAGGCGTCTGTGCGGCCCAACGGGCTGGAGGTGAGCAAAGTCCGCGTGCCGCTGGGCGTCGTCTTCTTCATTTACGAATCGCGCCCCAACGTGACCGCCGACGCGGCGGCGATTTGCGTCAAGAGCGGCAACGCGGTCATCTTGCGCGGCGGAAAGGAAGCGGCGCATTCCAGCCGGGCGATTGTGGATTTGCTGACCGCAGCCGCCAGCGAGCAGGGGATTCCGGCTCGAGCCGTCCAGTTGGTCGCGACCGCCGACCGTGACGCGGTGGGACATTTCCTGGGCCTCGACAGTTACATCGACGTGGCCATACCGCGGGGTGGCGAGAGCCTGATCCGTCGCGTTGCGGCGGAGGCCAAGATGCCTGTCATCAAGCACTTCACGGGCAACTGTCACGTGTACGTCGATGCGGCCGCCGACTTGGAGATGGCCGAGGCGCTGACGATCAACGCCAAGTGCCAGCGGATGGGGGTCTGCAACGCGTGCGAGTCGTTGCTGGTGCATCGCCAGGTGGCCGTTGCGTTCCTGCCTCGCATCGGCGCGGCGCTGCAGCAGCGCGGCGTCGAGCTGCGTGGCGATTCGGCCGTCTGCGCTGCGATCGCGGGCGCCAAAGTGGCCGGCGACGAGGACTACTATGCCGAGTACCTGGGTCCCGTCATCTCGGTCAAGGTCGTCGATTCGCTGGACGAGGCGATCGCGCATATCAACCAGTACGGGTCGCGTCACACGGACGCCATCGTCACGCAGGACTTGGCCGCAGCCCGCAGGTTTACCAAAGGCGTCGACAGTTCGGCGGTGATGGTTAACGCCAGCACGCGGTTCAATGACGGCGGGGAATTCGGATTGGGCGCGGAAATCGGCATCAGCACCGATCGCTTCCATGCTCGCGGCCCGTGCGGACTGAAGGAATTGACCAGCTACAAGTACGTCGTTTACGGGGAGGGTCAGATCAGGACGTGAAGGGGGGGGTAAAGCATGGGAAGGGAATCTCTGAGTATCGAGGAGCTGGCGGTGCTGCTGGCGGCTCCCGCAGACGGCAGCGTTACCGGCAACGGGGTCGGCAGCGAAGCGGAGGCTCTGCGGCGCCGTTTGACAGCAGACGTTCCGGGGGTGTGCGGCACGGCAGGTGGCCGGCCGAGCGTGGCGTCGGCGAGCCCGCGGACCTTACTGGACGACTGGCCCGGGCCGGCGCGGCTGGCGGGCCGGCTGGCGGCGGTCTGGTCCGGCCTGCTGCGGAACGAGGTGGCCGTTTCCGTGTTGCACGTCGCGCCAGGAACTTTTGGAGAGTTTTTGCTGATGTCCCGGTATCCGACATTCCTGGCCACTGCGACCCATCCCTTGGGAAGTCCCGTGTTGGCCGTCGAGGTTCCTTTGGCGGTCGTTTGTCCCGCAATTCGCTGCATGTTAGGCGGGCCTTTGGAAGCCGAGAGCGAATCGGTCCAGGCCTTGACCCCGATCGAACAGCGGCTGGCGAAACGTCTGGTTGGTTGCCTGGTCCCAGAGGCTCTGGCGGTCGCAGGCGATCGCGAGCCGTCGGAGAACATATCCTTGGCCGTCCACGACCGTCTGCCGCGGGTGTCCCCTGCGTGGGCGCGAGCGTCGGCGGCCAGTGTCCAGTTTCAGATCAAGCTCGGGATCTTGTCCGGCCTCGCCAGGTGCTGTGTGCCGTGGGCCACTTGACGTTGCCGACGCGGGATGTCAACATCCTTTTTCGAGATTGCGAACGTCTTGAGAACAAACGTCAATCACCCTCAGACTGCGGATGAAAAGCATGGCGGAGACACAAAAGGTCTATTTGGCCGTTGATTTGGGAGCTTCCAGCGGTCGCGTCGTAGCCGGTCTGTTTGACGGGCGGCGCTTGGCTTTGGAGGAAGTGCATCGTTTCGAGAACGGGCCGGTGATGACGGCCGGCCGGATGTACTGGGATCTGCTGGCCCAATGGAGCCACATCCAGCACGGGCTGCAAGCCGCGGCGGTCAAATACGGCGACCGCGTGGCGAGCGTCGGCGTCGACACGTGGGGCGTGGACTTTGGGTTATTGGGCCGCAACGACGAGTTGTTGGGCAACCCGTACCACTATCGGGACCAGCGAACGTCGGGGATGTTCGAGAGAGCTTTTTCCTTGGTCAGCCGCGACGAAATTTTCGCACACACCGGCCTGCAGTTCATGGAATTGAACACGTTGTACCAATTGCTGGCGATGACGCTGCAGAAGTCGCCCCTGCTGGATGTGGCTGAATCGCTGCTGCTGATGCCCGACTTGTTCCATTGGCTGTTGACGGGCGAGAAAGCCAATGAATTCACCGACGCCTCAACAACCCAGATGGTCAATCCGCACAGCAAGACCTGGTCCCTGCCGCTGCTGCAGCAATTGGGCATTCCGACCCATTTCCTCGGCCCCATTGTACCGCCGGGCACGCGATTGGGCCCTCTTCGTCCCGACGTGGCGGAAGCCAGCGGACTGCGCGGCGTTCAGGTCGTTTTGCCGGGCACGCACGACACGGCCAGTGCCGTGATGGCGGTGCCGGCGGCCAGCGTCGCGGGGGCCGCGCCGGACTGGTGTTACATCAGCAGCGGCACGTGGTCGCTGATGGGAGTGGAGAGTCCGCAGCCGGTGGTGAACGACAAGTGTCGCGAATTGAATTTCACGAACGAAGGCGGCGTCGGCGACACGATTCGTCTGCTGAAGAACATCGCCGGCTTGTGGCTGTTGCAGGAATGCCGGCGGATTTGGAAACAGGAAGGCCGCGATTACGGCTGGGACGACTTGGTCCAGCGGGCTTCCGCGGCTGCGCCGCTGGTATCGCTGGTCGCCCCCGACGATAGCCGCTTTGTGGCCCCCAAGAACATGCCGGCGGCCATTAGCGGATTCTGCGAAGAAACGGGGCAGGCGGTTCCCGCCGGCGCCGGTCCGACGGTCCGTTGCATCTTGGAAAGCCTCGCGCTGCGGTATCGCATGGTCTTGGGCTGGTTGCAGGAGTTGACCGGATCCCCGATCGGTACGATCCACATCGTCGGCGGCGGCACACAGAACCGGTTGCTGTGCCAGATGGCAGCGGACGCCTGCAATTGCCGCGTCGTGGCCGGGCCGGTCGAAGCCACGGCGATCGGCAACGTGATGATGCAAGCCGTCTCGGCGGGCGATTTGGGATCCATCGCCGAAGCGCGAGAAGTGATCCGGCACAGTTTCGCGTCCGAGGAGTACACGCCGCAGAATCCCGCCGGATGGGACGAAGCATACGTTCGCTTCGAGCAACTGGCCGGCAGATAGGCTCGCAGGCACATCAGGTCGCTTGACACCCGGCAGCCGCCGGCCGCATCGCCGCAGAAGAGGCAACACCATTTGAGGCCCCGCATGAAAGCTCCCCCGAAGATCGGCGACGCCGCCGAGATCGAATTCGTCGTCGATGCCACGCACGTGATCGACTTTGCCGACGCCCAGATGCCGGCGGTGTTAAGCACGCCATGCTTGATCGGTTTCCTCGAGCGGACGGCGCGCAAAGCGCTGAGCCCCGTGCTCAACCCGGGGGAACAGTCGGTGGGTGTCCAAATCGACGTCCGCCATTTGGCACCGACTCCGCAGGGGCACCGCGTCGTGTGTGTTGCGCGAGTGATCCACGTCGAGGGTTCCTTGGTCAGTTTCCAGGTCGAAGCGCGCGACGAACGGGAACTGATTGCCCGGGGGCTGCACAAACGCCGAGTCGTTCTGGCCGAACGATTCGCCGCGCGGGTGCAGCGCAAGCAGACCGCATAGTTTCGTTCTGTCCTGCTGCGATTCTTCAAAGGAACCCTTTGTGACCCTGCCCAGGAACCCAACGCGAGCGGTCCGCATCGGATCGGTGGTGATCGGCGCTCACCACCCCATCGCCGTTCAGAGCATGACGGCCACGCGGACGCAGGATATCGACGCCACCGTCGAGCAGGTTCAGGCGTTGTGCCAGGCCGGGGCCGACGTGGTCCGCATCGCGGTGGACAGCACCGCGGATGCGCTGGCGCTGGCGGAGATTCGCCGCCAGGTTTCCGCCAATCTGTCGGTGGACCTGCAAGAAAACTATCGGTTGGCAGAACAAGTGGCGCCGCACGTCGACAAGATCCGCTACAACCCCGGCCATTTGTACCATCACCAGCGGGACAAACCGTGGCAGGACAAGGTTCGTTACCTGGCCGCCGTGGCTCGCGAGCACGACTGTGCGATCCGGATCGGAGTGAATTGCGGCAGCGTCGACCCGGCCCACAAGAGCCGGTACGAGCCGCAGGATTCCATCTCTCCGATGCTGGACAGCGCCTGGGAGCATTGCGAACTGCTGGACGCGATCGAGGGCACGCGATACTGCGTGTCGCTGAAAGACTCGGATCCGACCAACGTGATCGAGGCCAATCGCCGCTTTGCTGAGCGGCGGCCGGAGGTACCGCTGCATCTGGGCGTCACCGAAGCGGGGATGCCGCCCGACGGGATTATCAAGACGCGGATCGCGCTGGAACAACTCATCAGCGTCGGCATCGGCGATACGATCCGCGTGTCCCTGACCGTTCCCAACTGGCGGAAAGCCGAAGAGATCCTCGTCGGCCGGCAGATCCTGGCGGACATCGCCGCTGGGCGAGTGCGGTCGGTGGTGAAACGGGACGCCAATTCGCTGAATCTGATTTCCTGCCCCAGCTGTTCGCGGGTGGAAAACGAAGCGTTTATCGATTTGGCGCAGCGGGTTCAGGAGATGACGCAGTACGCTCGCCAGCACGCCTTGACCATCGCCGTGATGGGCTGCCGGGTCAACGGCCCCGGGGAGACCGACGACGCGGACCTGGGGCTTTGGTGCGGTCCCAATTTCGTGAATCTGAAACGCGCCGGACAGCTCGTGGGAGCGTTCAGCTATGACGAGATTTTGCCTCGGCTGCGGGCGGAACTCGACGACCTGATTGCTTCGCGAGCCGCAGGATGAGGCGTTCCAACACGAAGCGAGCGCGGCTGGGAGAAGAATGCGAGCCCTTGAGCCCCAAGTCGGCTTCGAGCAGCCAACGGTACAACTGTCCCGCCCGCTCGCGGCCCATTTGCTTGAGCTGCTCCTCCGCCCGCTGCAAGGTGCCTTTGGGCCAATCGCGAAAGCGGGCCTGACCCAAGACGTCGCGCAGCGGCGGCCGCTTGCCTTGACGCTCGGCCCGCTGGTACAAACGGGTCGCAGCGGCAAATCGCCGCAACGACCACGAGAACTGTCCGAACAGCGCGATCGGATGATCGACCGATTGCAACAGCCGCTCGAACTGCAGCAGCGCCTCGGCGGCGTTGCCGTCGCAAGCCGCGTCCAGCAACTCCCAAACCGTCTTGGCACGCCAGCCGCCGATCACCTCTTGGACCATCTCCGGGGAAATCTGGCCGCCAGACGGGACAAACAAAGCCAGCTTGGCCAAGTCCTGGTCCAGCAAGCCCAACTCGGGACCGACCAGGTCAAGCATCAGCCGGGCTGCCTTGGGCGCCAGCTTGACACCATGATGCGAGTGCGACCAGGCGACGATCCAGTTCAGCAACCGCGGCTCATCAATCACCTTGTTCTTGCTGGAACTGGCTTTTTGGGGAACCCGGCACTCGATTTGCAAGCCGAACTGGTCGACCAGCTTGTACAAACGGGTGTTGCTGGCCCATGTCCCCACGTTCAGCACCAGCACGTTTCGCGATTTCGAACGCTCCGCGTACGGTTCCAGCTTGTCGCGAAAACGGCCGACGAAATCATCCGCATCATCGATGACTGCCAAGCGCCGGCCGCCACCGCCGAACAACGCCACCGTGCCCAGCTCGTCATGCACGTCGCGCCACTGGGCGGTGGTTCCGTCGAAACTCTCCACCGGTGTATCGCCGTCGCCCAGGACTTGACGGCGAATGGACTGGAGAGCTAAACGCTTGAGAAACGGCTCGTCTCCGAACACCACGCAAACGGCGGCGGACAGAACAGGAGCCTGCGCACTCAGATAATCAAAAACATGAAGCGTGTTCGGCATGGTCGGGCCGGGGGTAAACCTCTGGAAGTCAGGATTGCCTCCGCACGCACGGTGCGGAGCAGAACGGTCCAGGATTGTACCACGCCCAGGAGCAACAAGGCGAGACGGGGCACCCCGTCGGCATTACGCCTCGAGGTCCACTTGCCCGGCCAACGCCTGCAGTTTGGCTACAGCCCGCTGCTCCAGTTGTCGCACCCGCTCCTTGGAGATTCCCAGCTTGTCGGCCAGGCACTGGAAGGTACGAACTTGCCGGTGGGCCCCCAGGGCGAATCGGCCGCGCAGGATGAACTGCTCGCGGCGGTCCAGTTGGGGCAGCAGGTTGCCCAGCATCGTCCGCATCCGCATCCACTCGTTATCGTTCAACGGGGAGGTTCGGTCCTGCTCCGGCAGGCTCATCAGATCATCCGAAACGGCGGCGTCAAAGCGGCCCTCCTCCTTGTGCTGGTCGGTAATCGACCGATAGGCGTTGCGGGCGATGGCCCGATACGCGTAGGTGCTGAACCGAAAGCCGCGGTCGTAGTCAAACTTGTCCACGGCCTGCATCAGCGACACAATCCCGTCGCTCAGCAGATCGTCGAACGAGTGCTTGGGCGTCACGAACTTTTTGACGATCGCAATCACCAGACGCATGTTGGCTTTGATGATCTGGTCCCGCACGGAAGATGCGTTCCCGACCAGGCGGTCGATCTCGTCCATGGCTTCGACGTCGGGCGACTGGGGATTCAGTCGGACACGAATCGAGTTGGCGCGGTATTTCAAGTAGTTCATCCGACGAAACAGATCTCGCTCCTCGTCGGCCGTCAGCAACTTGCTCTCGCACAACCGCGCCAGGTGCGCCGGCAAGTCCTTGGGGATCTTTCCCTCCGGATGCGTAAGGATGGAATCGTTCGAGCTAACTCCGCGTCCGAGGATCTTTCGGCGAGCGTCCGGTCGGCGAAACTCGTCATTCGAGATGAAGTTGATTTCGCGATCGAGCAGCTTGCGTGTCCGCACGCGCAGCTCGTCTGCCAGATAAGCCGAATTGATGGAATGGGGCTCGTGAACGTTTCTGCGGGCTGAAACGGATCGCCGCGGCTTCCTGAGAGCTGAAATCGCCATGGTTATCTTCCTTCCTTCGTTCGTCCTGCGAACTGGGTCGAGTGTTCTCTTTTCTTCGTTCGAGGTGCTTACCGAAGAAGAACTCGCCGCATAACAGACAAAACGTTCAAAACGTTCCAGTAGGAAAGTGTATAGATCGAGAGAAGAATGTGGGCTTCTATGCGCATCCAGAAGCCCATTCGTGTCCTGTCATTGACACGCGCGCAGCAGTTCGGCGAATCTCGAGGCCCACGGCGTGGACGCGAGGGCGGGCGTTGTGGCCTGCAGATACAGAATTCGATCCGCGGCTTCGCGTTTTTGGCCGAGTTTGGACAGTGCCACCGCCGTGCCGAATTTGGCTTGATACCATACTTCACTTTGCGGTCGGGCGCGATTCGCAATGCGTCGCCAGTGGTCCAAGGCCATTTTCCACGACTTGGGATCGTCTCCGCTCAGCAGCAGTTGGGCATAGGCTGTCTGTAGCGGAGCGTCGTCGGGGGAGCGGGCCGCCAGGATTCCGTAAGCGGTTACGGCCTCGGCGTGCCGCCCCACCGCCGCAAGCGACTCGGCTCGCCAGCGTTCGATCCTGGCCTGAACGGACGCCTCCAACTGCGATTGGCGGCTGCCGAGCGTCTCGATGGCTGCGAGCCGAAGTCCGGCGATTTCTCGTTGCTCGCCCGCGGACGCGGATTCGGCCATCGCCGACAAGCTGGCGACGAGTTCTGCAAGCCGTTCCGGAGGCAGGCTTCCCAGTTGCCGAAGCGTCCGCTCGGCCTCGGCGTGCTTGCCCTGTTGGGCTGCCAGTGCCAACACCAGCAGCGACTCGGCCGTGGCGCGCCACGCGGCATCGGGTGGCGGATTGCCGGTTGACGCCGCTCGCAGCAGGGACTCTGCCTGAGCCCCTCCGTGGCGGTTGTATTGAACCAGAAACCGCGCCGCAGATTTCGCAGCAAGTCGGTCCTGCGCGGTCCAAGGCCGAGCCGCGTCCGCCAGCAGCGGTTCGACCCGCCCCGCCAGAGCGTCGGCGATCGTCTGCGCGGCCGATTCGAGGACTTCCTGGTTCGCGTCTCCATCCCCAGACTGTTCGTTTGTGCCTCGCCGGGCTCCGGCGAGTGGGACGCCTGGGGCTCCTTCGGCGCGCAATCGGGTCAAGTGTTCTTCCCAACAGCGAACCGCCGCGGGCAGGGCTTCGCCAGCGTGCTCGGATTCCCGGCCGACTTTGTGATAAGCCTCCGCAGCCGCCGCCCACTGGTGCTGGCGTTCATGCAGGCGGCCGAGCCACAAGTGGACCGAATCGCAGGTCGTGCTCGACGTCCAGAGCGTCAAGTGCTCGGACAGGATTTCCGCGTACCGCTCCAGCGCCGCCTCGTCTTGCCGAGCGGCTTGGGCCGCATTCCAAGCCGCCAGCAGGTGAGCTTCGGCCGCCTTGGGTTGCGTCCGCAGGTCGCGTGCAAGCGTCTGCAGCCGCACGGCGGCGGAACCGTATCGCTGGCGATTCTGGTCGACGAGGGCTGCTTTGTAGCGAAGCTGAAACGCTTGATCCGCTTGACCGCCTGCAGCGGCAGCTTGGGCTGCCTTTTCGTAAGCGACGATCGCTTCGTCGGCCTGACCTTTTCGATACAGATTATCGCCTGTGCGAATCAGGACATCCAACCCGGCGGCTCCGCGCCCGCTGCTGATGGAGTGGACCAGCAGCAGGTCGGATCGGCGGCCCCAAGCAGGGCCGTGGATCTGCTCGACCAGTTTGACCATCGCCACGGACTTGGTTTGCCAGGTGTCCGCTTGGTCGGCATCGCCGCGGTCGTGGGCGTCACGCCCCAGGGCGAGGTACGTTTCCAGGTGGGCAAAATCCAATTCGGGCGAGACGCGGCCGGCGATCTCGCGGCCTTGACTCAGGACTTCCAAGGCTTTCTGCGGCTGGCCCCGTGCCAACTCGAAACGGGCTGCCTCGGCCCTCGCCTCCAGCACCGTATCGGCTTGGTCGGCGGACGCTTGTACCTGGCGCAACGCCTGGTCCGCCGCGGCAAAGTCGCCCAACAGGCGGTAACAACCCGCTTGTTCGATACGGAAACGATCTGCCAGCGGCTCGCCGGCGGCCAGTTGCGTCAGCCCCTGCCCTAACGTCCGGACGGCTTGCGTCAGCATGGCGATTCGATCGTCGCTGTCCGAGGCGTAGCACAGCGCCAGCCCACGCTGCGCACGGCTCCGCTGCCAGCGGACGTGATGCTGCAAGGCGGTCAACTCGTCGGCCGCCAGCTCCTCGCCGCGCGGCGGCTGCCGATGACGCGCGGGGATCTCGCGCGTCAATTCCTCGTCCAACTGTTCCAAGATCCGGCCCGCGTCGCGGAGCACACGCTTGGCGTCCTCGAGCGAAATGCCCGGATCGGGCAGGAATTCCGCTTCCAACCGCAGCAGCTCGCCTTGCGTAACCACGGTCAGCGCATCCTGGACGCGGACCAGAATCCGCCGTGGGTTGGCCGCCTGGTCGCGCTGAAAATCGGCTGCTGCTTGCCGTGCTAGCTGCCACAGCGGCTGGCGATCCGCCGGGATGGCATGGGCCGCTTGCGCCGCGTAGCACCGCAGCAGCTGGATGACCAAATCGGCTCGGTCCGCCTCGCCCAGCTGCGCGTCGGCCAAACGTTCCCGGCAGAACGCCTCGGCCAGCGGAAACAGTCTCCGCTGGCGCAGGCCTTCGGCAAAGCGGGCATCCTCGTTGTCCGCGCCCACCACCGGTAGCCCCAGCAGCAGGCCGATGATTGCCACGGAGGACACGCGGAGGAAACACCGACGGAAACCCATGTGGGTTCCCATTCGCATCCCGCCCCTCTCCTCGTCGGTGTTCAATCCGTGTTTCATCCGTGGCCCCCTGTCCCCGTGATTCCGTCGCGGCAATCCTTCGCTTGCCTAAGATCGCCCTTCGTCCTAAGATAAGGATACTTATCAATTTAGCGTCTTGTTTCACAATATGCACGTGAGGCGAGCCCAAAGTGGGATGTCGCGGGGAGAGGATTGATGACAGATGCCAGTGCCGGTCGACGACCGCTTGTACGGCGGAATGGACGTTCGGCTTTTGCCCGTTGGTTGCGTGATACTCGGCTCGTTCTCCGCAGCGGGTGTCTCGACGGCCGCTGGTGGTGTGGTATGGCGATTTGGCTGATCCTCGCCCCCTGGACCTTGGCCCAGGGCGGGGCGGACAAAGCGGTAAAGGTCCAGAACGTGTTTCAGCCAGCCCCCAGCGACGTGCGGCGGCCGCTGATGTACGCCGAAAAGGCCATCGACGAGGGGCGTTATAGCGACGCCGCGTTGCGGTTGGGCCAATTGCTGGTCAACGAATCGCTGGATGATCCGGAGGCACAGGACTATTTTCTGGTCGTCGCGGAGGAAAGCGAGACGGCGCTGGTAACGCAGCGGCTCAAGGCCAAGGCCCAACAAATGATCGCCGACCTGCCCCCGCAGGGCCGCCAAGCCTATGAGTTACAGTTTGGCGCCCAGGCGCGGGCGCTGCTGGACGAAGCGTTGACGCAGGACGACGACGCCAAGCTGGGCGACGTCATCCGGCGTTTCTTTCATACCCGTGCGGGCTACGAAGCTTGCCTGCTAGCAGGCCGAAACGAGTTGGCTCGAGGACGCCCTTTGGCGGCCGCCCTGCATTTGCAGCGACTGGCCGACGTACCGGCCGCGGTGGCTGCGTTCGATCCGGAACTGTCACTGCTGCTGGCAACCTGCTGGTGGTACGCGGGCGGGCCGGATCAAGCGCAAGCGGTCCTGCTGGGGCTGAAGTCCCGTCTGCCGCGGGCTTCGCTACGGCTGGGGGGCCGCGACGTGCCCATGTTCACCGACGACGAACGGGTCCTGCAATGGCTGGACGATCTCGTCGGGCGGGCGGGCGGTTTGGCGGTCTCCGACGCCGTCCAATGGGTGATGTACCGCGGCAACACGCAGCGCAACGCCCGGACCCGCGGCAGCTTGCCGATGATGAACTTTCGCTGGCTGGTACCGACCACCATCGACCGGGAAGACGAAAAGGCGGTCGAACGGATGGCGCGGCGTTACCGCGACGAAGGACGCGCGGCGATGCCCGCCTTGCAGCCCTTGGCAGCGGGCAACGTGGTCGTCATGCGGACCCCTGGCAAGCTGCTGGGAGTCGATTTTGCCAGCGGCAAGCGGGTCTGGGTCTGGCCGCCGTGGGAGGACGATTCGGCCGAACTGTACCGGGGCGATATGAACCGTTTCCGCATGACGGTCCAGGGCGACCGCGAGCAGGAGTTGCAGCAACGGATCTGGGACGATGACCTGTACGGTCAGACCAGCAGCGACGGCCAGTCGGTGTTCGTGCTGGATGAACTCGGCTTTGCCCCCAACCCGGCCAACCCGACGCGGCAGATCATCATCGCCCAAGGCGGCATGGCCCTTCGGCAACCCGGCGACCCTCAGTCCAGCAACCAGTTGGTGTCGTTGAGTTTGGCTCGGCAAGGCGCCGCCCAATGGATCGTCGGCGGCGAAAGCGGCGAGGACGAACCGCATTTGGCGGGCGCTTTCTTCCTGGGCCCCCCGCTTCCGCTGGACGGGCGGTTGTATGCGATCGCGGAATTCAACGGCGAGATTCGCCTGGTGGTGCTGGACGCCAAGACCGGAGGGTTGCAGTGGCAGCAGCAACTGGCCCACGCCGACGGCCGCACGGTCCTGGTCGACGCCGGGCGCAGACTGAGCGGGGCCACGCCCTCGTACGACGGCGGCGTTCTTGTCTGTCCCACTTCGGTCGGCGCTGTCGTCGCAGTGGACGTCACGACACGCGAATTGCGGTGGGGCCTCCAGTACCTCAAGCGGCCGGAGGGCAACCAGCAACAGTTCTTTGGGTTTGCGCCCTTTAACGTATCGCCGCTCAAGCCGGTCGGCTCGCGCTGGGCGGATGCGACGATCACCATCGCCGACGGCCGCGTGCTGGTGACGGCGGTCGAATCCGACCAACTGTATTGCTTGGACCTGCGCACCGGCCAGCCCGCTTGGCCGGCCCAGGAACGGGAAGATCGGCTGTACCTGGCGTGCGTCCACGAAGGCCGGGCGGTGTTTGCCGGGAGCAATCGCGTCTCGGCAATTCGCCTGGCGGACGGCCTGCCCGCCTGGCCCGCTTCGCTGGTGTTGAGCGAACCGCCCAGCGGTCGCGGCTTTTACAGCGAGCATTTCTATTATCTGCCGACGATGGGCGCGGAACTGCTCAAAATCGACTTGAACCTGGGCGAAATCGTCCATCGTACCGGCACGTCGCTGGTCCTGGGAAACCTGGTCTGCTTTCGCGACGAAATCCTCTCCCAGGGGCCCGAGGCCCTGGCGGTGTTCTGGCAGAGCGACCCGTTGCGGCGGCGCGTGGAGAAGACGCTGGCCGAGAACCCCAACGACGTGACCAACCTGGCGCGATACGGCGAGCTGCTCCTGCAAGAGGAAAAACGCCCGCAGGCGATCGAGATCTTTCGCCGTGCGCACCAACTGGCGCCCGAGGACGAGACGGTCCGAGTGCTGCTGAGCGGGGCCATGTTGAGTTCGTTGCGGGATGATTTCGCGGCCGCCGTCACACAGTACCCGGAGATCGAAGGGCTGCTCGATCGGCCGTCTCAGCAGGCCGAGTACTTGCGGATCATGGCCCGCGGCTGGCAGCAGCAAGGGGCCTTGCAGAAAGCCTTCGACGCCTATTGGGAATTGGCCCAGCTGCGAGCCGACCTGCAGCACAGCGGCGGAGCGGTGGAGATGGAACTGGAACGTGTGGATCGCAACTGGAGTGTCCGCGCCGATCGCTGGCTGCAGGCCCGTTTCGGCGAACTGTTGCGAACCGCAACCGGCGAGGAACGTGCCCGGATGGACCAGACGGTTCGGCAGGTGTTCGAGCAAGCCACGGCGGGCGGCGAGATCTCGGCGCTGCGCACCGCGGAACGTCTGTTCGGCATGCATGAGGGGGCCGAGGCGATCCGGCTGCAATTGGCTCGCCAGCTGGTTAAATCCGGCGAGGTGCTGGAAGCCGAGCTGCTGCTGAGTCGGCTGGAAGCAGCCCCGGATGTGGCGATCCGCGCGGCGGCGGTGGCCGAGTTGGCCGAGTTGATGGTCCTGACGCGGCAAAACGCGGTGGCCTGGCGCTACTACCGCGAGTTGGGCGAGACCTACGGGGACACGATCTGCCGCGACGGCAAAACCGGCTGGCAACTGTACGAGCAGGCCGCCGAAACGCCAGCCCTGCGCGAGGCCGCCGAAGCGGCCCAACCCTGGCCCCGCGGCAAAGCCGAAGTCAGCGATTCCGCAGAACGCGTGGCACTGAACGTCAGCTATCGCCGCGTGTTCGCCTGTGACGAGCGGCAGCGGACGGGGCCCAGCCCGCAGGGTTTGACCGTGTTCTATGACCAGGCCCGCAACGCCATCCTGATTCGCGAGGGCACCGGCAGCGTGATCGCCAATGTCAGTCTGGGCACCCACAAATTGGCCGCGCCGGACTTCAGTCCCACGCACTTTCGCGTCCGCGGCCACTTGCTGGTCGTCTCGATGGGCATGGAGGTCCTGGCGATCGACCTGTTGCAGGCCTCGGGCGCCGTCGGCAAGCCGGCGGAAGCCGTCCTCTGGCGTCACGATCTGGTGCGGCCGAATATCGCAGGCAATTTGTACCACACCCAACTGCAGGTCCAGCCGCTGACGCACCCCTGGGGCCGGAATCGGATGACCTTCATCAATCTACAGCGGGAACTGGTCGGCGTGACCGGGCCGCTGCTGGATTCCGGCGTGTACTTTATCGAGGGCCGCGCGCTGATCTGCGCCGACCCGCTGACCGGAGAAACCATCTGGTCCCGAGACGGCTTGCCGGCCGGCTCGGACCTGTTCGGCGACGGCCAGTGGATTTTCGTCGTCCCGCCGGACGCGGATACGGCCATCGTCTTCCACGCCCTGGACGGGGCTGCAGCCGACACGGTGCCCAGCGAACCGCTGCCCAATCGCTGGACAACCTCCGGCCGCAACGTGCTGGCTTGGAAACCGCAAACGGCCAGCGACCAACCCGAGAACGTCCCGGCCGACGAGCTGGCCGACAGCGAGAAGCCGTCCGAACTGCCCCTGGAACTTAGATTGTACGATGCCCTGACCGGTGACGTAATCTGGCGTGAGCAGGTCCCGGCGGGGACGCGGGGCACGTTGATGGAAAGCGACGAAGTCGCCTTGCTGCAGCCCGACGGCCGCTTGATTGTGCGCTCGCTGCAGATCGCCGAGCCCCTGCTGCAGGCCCAACTGGAGCCCGACCAGAATCTCCGCTCGGTCCATGTCTTGCGATCCCAGGACCAATACCTGGTCGCCACCAACCGCATCGGTCAAACGGCGGCCAACAACGCAGCGATCCAAGTCCGCTCGATCGTCACCGGCGGCGACGTCCCGCTGGTCACCGGCCGCCTGTACGCGTTCGACCGCCGCAGTGGCCAGCCGAGTTGGCCCGCCCCGGTCGACATCGATCAATTCGGTCTGCCGATGGACCAGCCGCGCGAAACGCCCGTCCTGCTGCTGTTGCGGCAGTTCACGCCGCCCGCCGCGCAAGGCCCGCGGCGCGAACAGACCTCGATCCTGTGCCTGGACCGCCGCAACGGCCAGCTGCTGCTGGACAAGACCGATATCCCCACGCAGACCAACGCCTTTGAAATCATCGCCGACCGCCGCAAGCAGACCGTCACCGTGGTCCTGCCGGCGAAAACCTTTGCGATTACACTCAGCGACCCTGCCAGGTAGTCATCCTTGGGATAGAAGTACAACACGACCACATTCCGGCCTTGGAAATCGGCCAGCGAGACCTGTTGGCCGGGTATGTGCTTGTGCGGTGAACGCGGGTGCGGGGTCGCCGGTTTGGATTGTCTTCATGGAACGAGCAACCTAATCAGCCGGTTTGGCCCGCGCCTTGGGCGCGGAGCAACTCTTCGGCCAGCTGGTTCGAGGTCCGGGGGTCGAGGAACTTGAGCAACAGCTGTCGCGTATCGGTGAACAGCTGGTCGATCGCGGTTTGGACGCGACGGTCGGAACTCTTGACACGCTGGGCTTGCTGATCCAGTTGACGCGACAAGTCGGAGCGGTTTTCCAAGCTGCGGAACTCCTCCAGCAGCTTCTGGGCCTGGTCGATTTCCTTCTTCTGGAGGTGCCGCCGAAAGCGGGCGATGTACAACTCGCGGCGCGCCACGAGGTCCGTGATGCGGTTCTGCAGGCCCTTGACGTAGCCTTCGGCAAACAAGCGAGGATCGTCGTTTGTGACTTGGACCGTGACCAGCGGCTCCAGACCGGGCACCAACGGCAGGCGGGCCAACAATCGACCGCCGTTGCGGACGTACAGGATCTGCAGCGGATGGGGCTTGGGAACGATCGTCATCCGTCCCCGCCAATCGGTGACCCCCAGCAACTCGGCGTCGTCCGACTCGGGCGGCTTGGAGTAGATCTCGTAACCGCCCAACGGTACAGGCTGGTCGCCTTGCGTTCGAACGGCCAAGTCGGTCGCGTCCCAGCGAGGCTTGGCGAGCAGGGCCAGTCGCATCGTGCGGGCGCTGCTGCGACCGCCTAGCGGCGAAGTCATTCCCGAATAGACCTGGCACTGCCACTGGGTGCCTCGGCGGCCGGCCACGGTCAGAAACGTCCATGGCGCCCGCTGGATGCCATTGTCCAACGGCTCGCCCAAACGGTCGTTGCGGCGGATGATCGGTACCAGCACGTCCTGCTCGACGATCCTTGCGGGCGAGTCCTCCTCGACGATCAGGCCGTCCGCGCGCACTCGGACGACGGCCTCTCTGCCTTTGGCCGATTCGATCCGGCCAAAGGGAACAAAGGCCTCCCGCAGCGCGGTAAACGCTTCGTCGGCCACCCGGTCGGGTTGCGTCACGTGGCGTGTGACCAGCGGCTGCCAGAGCCGCGTGCGGCAGTCCAGTTCTCGGGCCGCGATCGTCAGGCCGGTCAGCTCGTCGCGGAGGCTCAGCAGAAACAGCTTGTCGTCCTGTTTGAGGATCTCGGGAGCGAGGGCTTGGATCGCGTCCGCCGTGACCCGTTCGGGGTGGCGAGCCGCGTCCAGCGTCAGCTCGGCAGGGCAAGCCGTCACCGTGACGTCCCAAGCGGCACCGGCCACAACCCAGGCCCGCTCGGTAATCGTCCGCTCGATCCGCTGGGCCAAGCCGGCGGTCAATTCGGCGGCGCCGTCCATCGCGAGCCAGACCTGGATCGTGTACGGCGAGTACTCCCAGGTGGCTTGAGCGGGCAGCTTGCTGGGGAAGCACAGCAGCAGGCAAGCGGACAGCAAGACGATACCCACAAAGGCGTGCCGCGGCAGCCACGTCGAGGCGTCCGGACGAGACGCGAATTCCGGTCTCGGAGAGCCCGGGCCACGTGATTCCGGTCTCGGAGAGCCCGGGCCACGCGATTCCGGGCCACGTGCGGTGGCGTCACACGGTTGTCCGACTCTCAGCCGCACAGGACGGGCGGAAGGCCCAACTGCAAACTTGTTTCTTCGGTTTCTCGACGAGGCCATGTTCATTCCTGCTGGACCGGAGGCACCACGCGCCACTGTTCGACGTTTTGATAGAACGCGATCGGCCGGTCTCGATGTCCGGTCAAACCGGTTTGGTAGACGAAGTAGTCGATCATTTGCCACAGCGGCAACAAGGTCACGTCTTCGTACAGCATGCGATGCAACTCGTGCAGCACACTGCGGGCTTCCTTCCAGTTGGCCGCTTCGTCCAGCCGCCGCAAGGTCAGGCTGATGAACGGATCGTTCGTCTGGGCCAGGCCGCGGGGTCCGAACAGGGCGGCGGCATCCACCAACGGCTCGCGCATCATGACTTCGGCGTACAGCACATCGAACTTGCCGTCCGTCACTTGGGTTTCGCCCGCAGACAGCTCTCGCAGCGTACACTTGACGCCGATCACATTCCATTGGGTTTGGATCTGTTTGCAGACAAAGCGGGGCATTTCGCCGGCTGGATGCGCCAGCACCAGTTCCTTCAATTCGGGCGCCGGCTCTTTCTTCTTGTCGGCGGCTGCCCCCAGCTGCTGCTCGGCCAGTCGCAGCAGGATCGCCGACATGACGGGGTCGTAGGGCAGCGGACTGATCGACTCGTCGTAGGCATACGAAGCCGGATCGTTGCTGGTAATGCCTCCCGGCAACGGGGCGCTCAGCACCCGCGTGCCCTCGATCTTGGCGCCGTCCAACAAGCCTTTGTGCAAGATCACTTCGCGATTGATCCCGTACAGCAAGGCCCGTCGAAAGACGCGGTTGGCCAGGAACGGGCTGTCGCGATTGGGCACCAACACGTGCAGCGTCGGAAAGGCGTAAGCGGCCACGTGCAGCGACTCGTCGTTGCGCAATCGCAGGGCATCGCTCGGCAGCAAGCGGTCGATGGCGTCAATCTTGCCTTTCCGCAAGTCCTCGATCGCCGCTCGCGGTTCGGCGTAGAACCGCTCGACGATGACCGGACTGGGCTCGGCGGACGCCGGACGCGTGCCCGCGGGCTCGAACCGCGTTTCGTTGTCGGCTTGCGAAGCGACCCCGTAGCGGGCGCCCAGCGATTGGTGGCCGCGGAGCTGCACCTGCAACAGGGCTTGCGGCAACAGGTGGGGATGCCGCAGCCGGACGCGCACGCGGCGCACGTTCTGGACCCTGACCTCGGCCATCAAGCTGGCCCAAGCCGGGCGATAAGCGGGCGATTGGGGATCGGCCATCCCCAGCAATTCGCGGGACAGGTCGTACCCGGTGAACGTTCCGCTCGGTTGGGGCCGCAATTCGAAGATCAATTCCGAGCGGTCCGCGCTCTGCTGTACGGTTCCCCACGGGCTGGCATAGGCTCCGCCCTCCGGGCCGCGCTCGGTGAATTCGACCAGCGTTCGCGCCAGCAGATACCCGCCCCGCCGCGCCGCGGGGTTGTCCAGGCTGGCCGCGTCAAAGGCGGTCGCGGGTTGGGCGACGCCGACCACCACCAGCGGATACTGGCGAGCGATCTCCAAGACCACCTCGCGTCCGCCTGGCAGGGCGGGCCAGATCCGCAGCATTTCCTGCCCGGTTTCGTGCGCTTCGCGGAACCGCCCGGCAGCCAGGTGTGCCGCCGCTTCGTCCCGTTTGGCGCCCGCGACGGCGACGAGTTTGTCGCGCCACGCGGCGGTCACCTTCAACTGGTCGCCGTACACGCGGCGCAAACGTTCCAGCAGCATCCGCGCCGCGCGGTAGTTCTGGGCTTCCGCCTGCAAGCCGATCAGCCGCTCGCCGACCCGCTCCATCGCGGTCAGCGCGGTCTGCGCCCCGCCAGCATACCGGTAGCCACGGTTTTGGCTGTGCAATTCCTCCAGCACCGCAAAGGCTTCTTCGACCCGTCCGGCGCGGAACAAGGCGCCGGCATTCAGGAACAGATAGTCCTGAATCGCTTCCTGCAATCCCGGAGTCTGGGGATAGAACCTTAACAGCCACTGGTAGTATTCGAATGCCTCGTCGTATTTGGCCTGCGCCTCGGTGGGCTTGTCGCCGCCGGTCAGCACTCCGGCCTGGCGGACGACCTCGTTGGCTTCCTGCAACACCAACTCTTCAAAAAAGTCGACCTTGTCGATGTTTCGCCAAGCGACCTCGTATTCGTCCGCGCGGTCCTCCAGCAACCGGACTTTGATCTTGCCGACGCGTTTGACTTGCTCCGGAAGCTTCCGTTCGGGCAATTGCAGGGGCAAGACTTTCAGGGCTTTGTTGTCGTTGGTTTTGTCCAGGGTGATGACGTCGAATGGTTCCGATTGGTACAGCCGTTTGGCGGCAGAAGGCGGTATCGGCTGGGCCTCGGCGACGGGCGGCGGCGGGTCTTTCGGGTCAGCGGCCGGCTTGGCCTGGTCGGCCTCCTGGGCGGCAGCTGATGCCAAGGCCAAGACCGCGCTCAGCGCGCACGCCAGCCGCGCCTGCTGCCAGCCCGGCGGCCGTTCGCGAGCCTGGAAACGCGCCCTGTTGTGGGCCTCAGACATCCTGTTCATTCGTCACCATCCGATCGTCCTTTACCCCGCTCCGACCCCTTGATCGAAAGCTTCCTGATCGCGGCGATACAAGGCCAGCGTCGATTCGAACGCCGCCGCCGGCACGCGCCACACCGGCTCGCCCTCGACGTGCGCGTTGCAATGGGCAACCAGCATTCGGTAGAGGAACTTGAACAAGTGCCGCGGCGTGCGGAGCCCCCGCAGCACCTCCAAGATCCGCTGGTCGCTGACCGCCGGGTCGATCAAGTCCCGCAGGCGAGGCGCCGCCCCATCCGCCTGGCAGGCCGACAGCCGGGCGTTGGCCACATCGTACAACGCCTCGCCCGTCCACTCGAACGACGCCACCATGTTCTGCTTGTCCAACCTCGCCCGCTGGTAGAAATCCCGATCCTCGCGTTCGATGAACCGCGTCAATTCGATCGGCGCCATGATCTTCAGCCCCAGCCCCGGATGCTTGAGGAACTTGTTGTCCAGCATCGGCCACAGCAGGGCCTTCATCAGTTCCGCCGAACCGTTGATCAGATGCGGCTCGTCCAACCGGTCGACCAACACCACGATCCCGCGGAATCCCAGGGTCTGCAGGACGCCTTGCAGTTTCAGCAGCATTTCGTAGCGGTCGTCCGTGCTGTCCGCGTCCGGCAGCGGCTGGGCGACGGTCTCGGGACGCGTGAATTGCAGCAGCACCTGGCGCAGCGTCCGGTTGTCCCGGTTGCTCAATCGCATCTGGCGCAGGATTCGCCGTGATTCCCAAAAGCAACTCCACCAGCGCCATAGCCACGGCACCCACGCTCCCAGCAGCGCGGCCACAAACAGCAGCCACAGCGTCGCAACCCAGCCGCCGTGGCCGGCGATGGCCAAGCCGAGTGCCAAGGCCAAAACCAACACCGTGCCGCCGAACCCGATCGCCAAGGGGATCTTGGCCCGTAGCGTCGAGAACCGCAACCGGGTGCGCAACGCTTCCCAGCGGTCGCGAAACGTGGTGCTGACCGACTGGTCGTAACACGCGGCCAGCAGCAGCAAGTCGCGAGCCTGATGCCGGTCCAAGCCGTCGACGGCCGCCGGTTCGACCACGGCGTCGACGAACGCCGCGGGCTGATGCACGTTCAGAATCCGGTCGATCAGGCCCGTCGTCGCCAGCGACAAGATCGCGTCCATGTGGTCCCACAAACGCCACTCGCGCAACACGCGATCGGCCCGGCGGCTCTTTCGCCCGCCCAACTTCTCGCGAAAACGGTCCAAAAACGGATTGAAATCGTCATAGTGAACGACAAACAAGCGGCGATTCGGACAGCTGCGATTGTGCTGTTGCAGGTGCTTGGCAATCTGCAGCCGCATCGCCGTCTTGCCGGCGCCTTTTTCGCCGAACACAATCGACGTGGACGGCTCGTTCGGGTCGCCGTAAACCTTGTCCCACGTCGGATGAAAAGTGCTCGCAATACAGTGCTCTTTGAAGACCCGGTCCGTCTGCGCATCCTCCTCGGCAAACGGATTCCTCGCGATCCCATGATGTTCCAGAAACTGCTGAATTCTCACGTTCTTGTCCTTGTCGAATGATGTCGGGCTTGCTTGCGATCGGACTCTCTTGCGAACGGGATGCGAGGTCAAGTCATAACAGCACCACGATCAGCGTGACAAAGAGTGCCAGGCACAGCAGGCCGAGCACCACCACGATGGTGACAGCCATCGCCGTCGAATTGCGGCGTTTTGGCCGAATCGGTCCCGCCGAATAGGCGGGCGTCCCGCTGGCGACATAGGAGGCTGGTGTTACCGGGACGGGCATCGGCGGCGTTACCATGGCGCCCAGCGATGGAAACGCCTCGGCGGCCGTCCGCCAGTCGTTCCAGCCCTCGCGCCAAACCAGCGAATCCGGACTGACGCGTCCCTCGCCCAACCACTTTCGCATGATATCCCCCCGTGCCGGCCCGTATTGCCCTCCCGACGGCGGCCGAACGTACCAGATCGCCTGCGGCGCTTCGTCGATCGGATCCAGCGGCGCGGTGGGGACCATCAAGGGTGCCATCGTCGGCCCCATCGTCGGTCCCATCGGCTGAACGGACGCGGCCGGATGCATGGGAACCGTCGGTTGCATCGGCACGGCTTGATGCATCGGCGTCACCGACGGCAGCGGAGTCGCCTGGCGCGCAGGCACCGCCGGCTGCATTGGCACCGTGCGCGCGGCGGGATAGCCGGACGGACCGGCCTGAGCCCCCCTGTCTGACAGCGGCGTCCCCGAAGTCGGCCTGGATACTGGATGGACGGGTACGGTGGCAGGCGTCGCGGCCGGGCCGGACATCGGCGTCTTGGCGACTGGTGCGACTGGAAAGCCGGACGGCGACGGCGGGTAGGAGAGGGGCAACGTCGTTTCCGGCGGATCATCCCCGCTGTCGGCGGATCCGAATCCTCCCCCGCTGCCGGCACTTCCCTTGGTGATTTGACTCTCCAGCGGAATATCGAGCCCGCTGGTGCACTGAGGGCAAACGCCGCGTTTGCCAGCCAGGAATGCCTTGACATTCAATTTGTGCCCACACTCGGGACAAAGGAATCGAATACCCATGATTTCGTCTGCGGCAACTTTCCCAATAAACGTGATCGGCCCCTGGCGCCTCATTATACATAGTGCTAAGCTATTGGGAAGATTACAGTTGCATCCGGTTTTGGACGAGGCGAATGGACGATGAGCAAACAGCGGAAACACGGGCAGGCAGAAGAAAGTCCGCCCGAGATTGGGGTTATTGGGGATTTGACCGATCGCGAAGCGGATATCTGCGAGAAACTGTTGGACGTCCCGGTTGGTGGTGAATGCCGTTTGTATTTCAATTCGCCGGGCGGGGGATCCTACACGGCGATCGCGATGCTGGCGCTGATCGTGCTTCGAGATTTGCGTGCCACGGGCATCGTGCTGGGCGAGTGCTCGTCCGCCGCAATTTGGCCCCTGGCCGCCTGCCGTCGCCGAATGGTGACGCCGTACAGCGTGCTGCTGTTCCACCCGATGCGGTGGCAGAGCGAGGAAAGTGTCCAGTTGTCCGAAGCGCGGGAGTGGGCGCGGCATTTCGGCGACCTCGAGCAGGAAATGGACAAGCTGTTAGCAAGCTTCCTGGACATTCCGCTGGAACAGGTGAATCAGTGGATGAAGCCTGGCCGCTATGTCAGCGGACGGGAGTTCGCCGCCGCCGGACTCGCGGAACTGATCGACCTGCCGGGACGGAAACACTGAGGTAAGCCGGTTCATGCCTCCGGCAACGTTTCACGCCAAGATAGGCGGCAGGTACGGATTGTCAAAGGCCGTCTTCCCGTTGGCCCACCTGATGTTTGCAGGCAGCGTCGCCGAGATGTTGGCCGCAGTGCCGTCGCCCTGGATCGTCAGCCGCCGGCCCAGATGCCTGGTCGGACCGGCCACGGCCATCGGCATCCTGAACGGGCTGACGATCGTTCTAGTCCCCGTCAGAATCGTCTGACGACTCGTCGAACTCCGGCCATTCTTCGGTCGTCTGAAAGAGGTCGTTCAATAACACCTCGAGGACCGCCACCCAGCGAAAGACCGCCTGCGACTTGTCAAAGTCCTCGAGTTCATCAAAAACCTCGGACAAGCCGGTCAAGGCATGCATTCCCCCCATCAGGCAGCGGACGGCTTGCATCAAACTGGGTTCCCCCTGCAATTCTTCGGTGCCGTATACCTGATAGCCCGGCAAATCCTCGTCCTCCGATTCCGAAGATTCGGTGCGGACGACCAGTGAAAACTCCAACTGACGTGTGGCGAGTTCTTCGACAATTTGTTCGATGCTTGCCTGCGACAATTCCATGCTGGGAAACTCCTTCGATGAAAAAGTATTTGCCGCCGTTTGCGAGCCCAATCCAAGAATCTTGGGCTGTTCTTGTCCGGCAGCCACGAAGCCGTATTCTATACACGACGTCATCGTCAGCGGAAGGCCCGCATTGACAAATGACGATGCCTGCTATACGTGTAGTTGTGCAGGAGTGGAAATCGCTCCGTTGCGATACGATTACTGACCCGCAACTCCGTTTGCCTAGGGTACCAACCTACACGGGACCGAGCCATGTCGACTTGGCGATTCCTTCTCCGCAGCCTGGTCTTTCACTGGCGGATCCACATGGCCGTGGCGCTGGGCGTGGCGGCGGCGACGGCGGTATTGACGGGCGCGCTGTTGGTGGGCGATTCCGTTCGCGGCAGCTTGCGGCGGCTGACCCTGGATCGACTGGGGCGGATCGACGAAGTGCTGGTGACGGATCGCTTCTTTGCCGAGGAGATGGCGACTGAACTCCAAACCGCTCCGGCTTTTCAACGCCATTACTCCGCAGCCGTCCCGGCGATTCTGTTCTCGCGGGGAATCGTGGAAGCGCAGCGGGGCGAGCGATCCCGACGCGCCGCGCAGGTGCTGATTGTCGGCGCCGGCGGGGATTTCTGGGAGCTGGGCGACGAGCGGTATCGGCCTGGGCAACAGCCCGGCCGCGACCAGATCGTGCTGAACGCGCCGTTGGCAGAAGATCTGCAGGCCCGCGTGGGCGACGACTTGGTGCTGCGGCTGCCCAAAGCGAATCAAGTGCCGGCCGACAGTCCGCTGGGCCGCAAGTCGGATCGCGTCCGGGCGATCGCCGGCTTGCGCGTGGTCGCCATCGTCCCGGCGGAGAGTTTGGGCCGCTTCAGCTTGACGGCCAGTCAAGCGACGCCCCGCAACGCTTACGTGGCTCGCGAGACACTGCAACGGGCACTCGATCAGGACGGCCGTGTGAATGCCATTCTGGTCGCGGGCCCGTCGTCCCAGGCGACTCCCGGCGTGGAAGCCCAAACCGCGCTGGCCGAATCGCTCGCTCCACAACTGGCCGACTACGGCTTTACACTCCAGCCCGTGCGGCGGACGTTTCCGTCGGACAACAGCCAAGCGGACAACAGCCAAGCGGACAACGGCCAAGCGGACAACGGCCAAGCGGACAACGGCCAAGCGGACAACGTCGTCTTGAACTACCTCAGCCTGACGACGGATCGCATGTTATTCTCGCCGCCCGCGGAACGAGCGGCCTTGCGGGCGTGGCAGTCGTGGGATGCCCAACCCGTGTCGACCTACTTGGCCAACTCGCTGGAAAAGGCAGACGGCGACGAGACCTCGCCGATCATCCCCTATTCGCTGATTACCGCGGTCGATTCCCAGCCGGTCTTGGGGCCGCTGCTGGCCGACGACGGCGCCCCCATCGTCTTGGCGGATGACGAAATCGCTCTGAACCGCTGGGCCGCCGGCGATCTGCAAGCCGAACTGGGCGACCGGATCCGCGTCACGTTTTACCAACCGGAGACGACCCACGGCCGGCTGGAGGAGGAATCCGCCGAGTTCGTACTGCGGGCGATCGTGCCGTTGACCGAGCCGTATCGGCCTTTTCGCCGGAACCGGCCCGCCGAGTATCGGACCCGGCCCACACTGGCAAATGATCCCGACTTGACGCCCACCGTCGAAGGCGTCACGGATCAGGAGTCGATTGACAACTGGGAAGCGCCGTTTCCCGTGGACCGTTCCCGCGTTCGGCCCGTGGACGACGAGTATTGGCGGAACCATCGCACGACGCCCAAAGCGTTCGTCTCGCTGGCGGCCGGCCGGCGTCTGTGGGGCAGCCGGTTCGGCGATATCACCTCGATCCGCGTCGCTGTGCCATCGCAGGAGCGGCAGGCGGTGTTTGCGGAGCGATTAGAGACGCCGCTGCGCGGCGAGTTCGAGCGGGATCGCGCGGCGCTGGGATTCCAGTTCCTGCCGGTGAAACAGCGCGGCTTGGCGGCCTCGGCCGGCACCACGCCGTTCGACGTGCTGTTCCTGTTCCTCAGTTTCTTCATCATCGCCGCCGCGCTGATGCTGGTCGCGCTGCAGTTTCGGCTGGGCGTCGAGCGGCGGGCGCGCGAAATCGGCACCTTGCTGGCCATCGGATTTCGGCGCCCGTTGACGGCGCGGATCTTTGCTGCCGAGGGCGCTGCGGTGGCGGCCATCGGAGCGGCGATCGGCGTTGCCGCCGGCGTCGGCTACGCCTGGCTGATGCTGGCCGGGCTGAAGACGTGGTGGATCGGGGCGATTTCCACGCCGTTTCTGCGTTTGTACGTCATGCCGCTCAGCCTGGTGATCGGCTATGTCAGCGGCGTGGCGATCAGTGTGCTGACGATCGCGTTCAGTCTGCGCAGGACCAGGCGAATCTCGGTGCGGCGATTGCTGGCGGGCCAGGCGGTCGAAGCGGACGAGTTGGTATATGCGCCTGCCAGCCGTTGGGAATGGATCTGGGCTGCGGTCCTGCTCGCGGCGGCGGCCGGGCTGGCCGTGGCGGCAACACGACTGGGCGGCGAAGCTCAAGCGGGGGCGTTCGTCGGTTCCGGGACGCTGGTACTGGCGGCCCTACTGACGGTCATCCGCCGCTATTTCAAGACCGGAGGGCGGGTTGGAGGGCGGGATGCTACGTGGAGCTTGCGCTGGTTGGCCGCGCGGAATGCCGCCCGAAATCCCGGGCGCAGCACGCTGACGATCGGTCTGATGGCCGTGGCCAGTTTTCTGATTGTCGCCATGAGTTCCTTTCGGCTGGCGCCGACGGCGTCTGGCACCGGTGGGTTCGACCTGGTGGCGGAGAGCGCCGAGCCGGTCTTCGGCGATTGGGATACGCCCGCGGGCCGCGAAGAACTGTTGGCCGATCACGCGACGGTACTCGACGGCAGCACCGTCCTGCCTTTGCGTCTGCAAGCCGGCGACGATGCCAGCTGCAACAACTTGTATCAGGCCACGCAGCCGCGGATCCTGGGAGTCACCGAGCCCTTCGTCCGCCATTTCGAGGATCCGGCCGTGCAGGCTTTCTCTTGGGCCGGCCAGGCGGCGGAGACTCCGGCCGAGGAAATGAACCCGTGGCGGTTGCTGCACCCCGTAGGATCGCCTGCTCCGTCTGTCGATGCCGGCGATAACGCTTCCGCACCCGTCATCCCCGTGGTCCTTGACAAGAACATGGCGATGTACAGTCTGCACCTGTACGGCGGCGTCGGCGAGGAGTTTGAATTGACCTATTCCGACGCCGGGCCTCTCCGCTTTCGCGTGGCCGGCTTGCTGAGCAACAGTGTCCTGCAGGGCGCCTTGCTGATCGGCGAGGCCGACTTTGTCCAGCGGTTTCCCGACGTCAGCGGATACCGTTACTTCTTGATCCAGTCCCCCGACGGCCGCGCTCAGCAGGTCGCCGCGGCGTTGGAAGACCGTCTGGGCGATCAAGGCTTCGACGCCGCATCGGCTCGCGAGCGACTGGAGGACCTGTTTGCTGTCCAGAACACGTACTTGAGCACGTTTCAGAGCCTCGGGGCGCTGGGACTGTTGCTGGGCACCTTGGGATTGGCCGCCGTCCAGATGCGGAACGTGATCGAGCGGCGGGGCGAGTTAGCGTTGTTGCGAGCCGCCGGTTTCCGCCGCCGACGCCTGGCTCGGTTGGTGATGATCGAAGCCCTGGCCCTGTTGGCCGGCGGCCTGTTGACGGGTTTCCTGGCCGCGTTGGTCACGACTTTGCCCCATATCTTTCTGGGCGGAGCATCGATTCCATTGGGCGATCTGGCAGTCCTTCTGGCGCTCGTCCTGGTCGTAGGCAGTTTGACGAGCCTGGCGTCGGTGCGGACCGTTTTGCGAGCCCCGTTGCTGGCCGCGTTGCGGGAAGAATGACGCACGCCGCTCGCGCTCAACTGACGGACGAACCTTTCCCGTGTTAGAATGAACCCTGAATGCTGTGGTGGTGGGGTGACGCCTCGGCACGCTTTTTTCCTTTCGATCCCCGGGCGGTGAATCCTGATGCGTTGGCAATCGGTTGCTGTTTACGCCGTATTGTTGTCCGTCTGGGGCGCGTTCAGCGCCTGGCAGTACCGCAGCTATGTGCGCGAACGGGAATTGATCGAAGAGACCCTGCATCAGCAAGCGCGCTCGGTCATGACGGCCCTGGTCGGCGGTATCCAGTCGCATCGGCGGCTGGGGCGGTTTCTGGAGTTGCAACTGCGGGGCATGTTGGAGGAGCTGGTCAAATCGCCGGACGTGATTGCGGTGTCCATTTGGGCCGGGTCGGAGAAGCCGATCCTGGGCGCCGGGCAGGTCGAGCGGCTGGATCTGCACGGCGGCTCGGAGCCCAGCGACCGTTGGACGTCGGCAGGGTTTCAGCTGATCGAGGCCTTCGATCTGCAGCCGCCGGAAGCCGGGGCGGAGCTGGGCGGCGGTCACGGGGGCGGTGGCGGTCGGGGCTACGGACTTCGCTGGCGGACGGAAGCCGAGGACGAAGACAGCCGGTTCGCCGCCGGCGGACGGTTCCTGGCGGCGTTGCTGTTGGAGCGTACGCGGGCTGACCAGATGAATCGCCGCTCTGCCTGGTCGCATGCCTTCGTGACCGGCGCGGGCGGCTTGGTCTGTTTCTGTCTGGCCTGGGTGTGGCGAGCCAGTGTTCGTGTCCTGGAAGCCCAAGGCCGAACGCGCTTGCTCGAAGCCGAAGCCCGGCACTGGCGCGAACTCAGCCAAGCGGCGGCGGGTCTGGCCCACGAGACGCGCAATCCCCTGGGCCTGATTCGCGGCTGGACTCAACGGCTGTTGCAGGACGAATCGCCTTATCCCGACCGCCAAAGGCACGCCCGCGCGGTCCTGGAGGAGTGTGATCGGGTGACGGCGCGGATCAACCAGTTCTTGGCATTTGCCCGGCCTTGCGAACCGGCCCTGGCGGCCGTCCATCCGCAGTCGCTGGTCGACGAGTTGGCGGTGATCCTCCAGCCCGATTTGGAGGCTCGACGATTGCGTCTGGACGTGGTGGTGGCCCCGGGCCTGACACAGATTCAAGCCGACCGCGAGCTGTTGCGGCAAGCTCTGTTCAATCTGATCCAGAATGCTGTGGCGTTTGCGCCGGACGGCGACGCGGTTACAATCAGCGTCGTCGGCGAGTCGGGCGGAAGTTGCCGTTTGGACGTCGCGGACCGCGGCCCAGGCGTCCCCCCCGAAGCCGTCGGGTCGCTGTTTGCGCCGTACTTCACGACCCGAAGCACCGGCACCGGGTTGGGGCTGGCCATCGTCCGCCGCATCGCTGCCGCGCACGGCTGGGAGGCGGTCTATCGGCCGCGACCGGGCGGAGGCGCTATTTTTTCCCTGCAGGGACTCCATGTCTGAACGCCGTTGGACAATCCTGGTCGTCGACGACGAAGCATCGCAACGCGAATTGCTCGGTGGATTCGCGGCGCGGTTGGGATATCGCGTTTGCGAAGCGGCTTCGGGCGAAGAAGCGCTGGCCGCGATTGGCGACGAAACGCCGGACCTGGTGCTGTTGGACGTCCGCTTGCCTGGCATCAGCGGCATCGAGACGCTGAACCGCATTCGCGAGTCCAGCCCCGACCTGCCCGTGTTGTTGATTACCGCGTTTGCCGATTTGCGGCAGGCGGTGGCAGCCATGAAAGGGGGCGCGGTGGACTATTTGGCCAAGCCGGTGGACCTGGACGAGCTGCGCGCCGCGATCGCCGATGCCCTGGGAACCGCGGCCATCGCCCCGCAGGGCAGCGAACCGCCCACGCCTCCGCTGCCCGCCGATTTCATCAGCCAAAGCCCGGCCATGCGGCGTTTGCTGACCACGCTGACCGTGGTCGCCCCCTCCAAGGCTCCCGTGCTGATCACCGGCGAGAGCGGTACGGGCAAAGATGTGGTCGCACGACTGATCCACGCCTGGAGCCCGCAGCATGCAGGCCCGATGATCGCCGCCAACTGTGCCAGCCTGCCGGAGTCGCTGATCGAAAGCGAACTGTTCGGCCATACCAAGGGTGCCTTTACCGGCGCCTCGGAAACGCGACAAGGCTTCTTCCGCGCCGCACACGGCGGCACGTTGTTCTTGGACGAAATCGCCGAACTGCCCTTGCACCTGCAGCCCAAACTGCTGCGGGCCTTGGAAAGCGGGCAGATTACGCCCGTGGGCAGTGATCGGCCGATCAAGGTCGACACCCGGCTGATCGCCGCGACCAACCGGAATCTGGAACAGGAAGTCGCCGAGGGCCGCTTTCGCGACGACCTGTACTATCGAATCAATGTCGTCGAATTGGCGGTCGCGCCGCTCCGCGAGCGCCGCGAGGACATACTGCCGCTGGCCCGCCGGTTTGCCGTCGAGTTTGCGGGCGGACCGGTGCGATTGTCGCCGCAAGCCATGAATTGCTTGCTGGCGTACCCGTGGCCCGGCAACGTCCGCGAATTGCGCAACGCCATCCAACGAGCCTGCCTGCTGTGTCGCGGAGACGTCATCCTGCCCGAGCACTTGCCGCCCAAGCTGGCTGCGCTGGCATCTGCAAGCCATGAAGAAGATGCCTCGCGCGGGCGGTTGTCGCAAGTCGAACGGGCGACGATCGTGGCGACGGTCGAAGAGTGCGGCGGCAACCGCACACAAGCCGCCAAAAAGCTGGGCATCAGCCGCCGGGCCCTGATCTACAAATTGCAGGCGATCGAAAACGAATCCCCCCCGCCGCAATCGCCGGCCGTGCCGGGGAGCGAGGGCGAGCGAGCATAGCCGCGGCCCGGGGGAAACGACGTTCCAGCCCAAGCGGGCTGGAACGTCTGGAGGTTGCCGTCAAAACGACCGGCCACTGTCGTCAACTGGCGTTTCGCCGCGCCGCACAGCACTTGGCCGGGGCCGTCTTGCAGCACACACAGCCAGGGCACTTGCAGTCCGGCCCGCAGGCACAATCCGTGCCGCAAGGGCATTTACAAGCGACCTGGAGCTGCGCCGCGCAGCACTTGGCCGGAGCCGTCTTGCAGCACACACAGCCAGGGCACTTGCAGTCCGGCCCGCAGGCACAATCCGTGCCGCAAGGGCATTTACAAGCGACCTGGAGCCGCGCCGCACAGCACTTGGCCGGAGCCGTCTTGCAGCACACACAGCCAGGGCACTTGCAGTCCGGCCCGCAGGCACAATCCGTGCCGCAAGGGCACTTACAAGCCACACCCGGAACATTACACGCAGATTGGGACTCCGACAAAGGGCCCGACAATGCTGCAACAAGTATCAAATGCGCAAACATAAACCTTCTCCTGTTGAGATTCAAGAAATTACCAACGGCTGAGAAAAACAAGAAATCGCTACGTGATGCAGCCTCAGCCGCGAATCAAATGATCCAAACGCAGAGCAGGCTTTGCAGTCGAAAACGTGGCGCGACGGGAACGCGATCTTGTGATAAAGAACGACCGCCGACCATCGCGGGGGAAAGGGCCGGAACGACATCGGCCCCCAAGAGATAGGTGGAATCAGGCTGCAGGCTGAATCTGGACGAAGACGGCAGGGCGACGACCTGCTCGATCTCGCCTTGCCAGCACGGGCAACCGGACTCGCTGGATTCCTGAGAATTCTGCTGCGTTTCACAGCAAGCAAGCGCGGTCGAGGCCACCGACGCACAACAACACGCGTCTTCGTCAGTCCCCGCTGGGGAATTACAACAGCACGCTCCCCAGGGAGAAAAGCAACCGCATCTCAAGATCAAACTGGCCATACCAGACGACTGGAGCACCAGCGTCAGGCAGCAAATCAGAACCGTTTTCTTGGAGATGTTGTTACGCATGATCCGACCCCTGCTCAGGCAACGATCCGCCAACCGACGGTCGTAACAGCGGATGGCCGTTGCAGGAATTCTATCCATCCGCGACTCGCCTGAACCGCACTTATTTTAGACTCGGAGCCGCAACGGCACATCCAGAAACCGGGGGGATGTGTTTGGAAAGAGAGCACAACCGGCCCTTGAACACGAACAGCGTCCACAGCCCAAGGTCACGCAGCGCAGCCTGCGTTGGCAACCGTCTGGAAAAGCCCCATCGGCCTCGCGGGCTGTCGATTTAATTGTGGCGCAAGCTTCCCGCTTGCGAAATGGCCAACGGAAGCAAAATAGCAAATTGAACGTGGGCAGCGTCGGCAAGCTGGAAGCTTGCCCCACGTGCCATCACCGACGAAATCAACAGACCGCGAGCACGTGGGGGTCGGTGCTCTTCTGTTTGCCCCGTTTAGCCATCCAATCTCGTTCACCATTCGGGACAAGCCCGATGGGGTCTCAAAAATGTGTATAACGACGAGGGCGACGCCCCAGACCAGCGCGGACTGCGCACCACCTTGACACGCGGCCCTCGGGGCTGGATGTTAAGAGGCTCGCTGATTCGAACCCCACGGCAAATGATCCTGCAGAACACCTTCCCAGGAGATTCTTAGGTAGTTGCTCATGAAAAAAGTGTCGGACCTGAACGTCGCCTCGAATATCCCGTTGCCGGCGCCCGCGCTGATGCTGTACGAAATGCCGCGGTCGGAGGCCCAGGAGGATTTTGTGGCCGAGTCGCGACAGATCATCCGCAGCATGATCGAACGCCGCGACCCGCGGTTTCTGCTGGTCGTCGGACCGTGTTCGATTCACGATCCACAGGCTGGGCGCGAGTACGCCACGCGACTGCGCGACTTGATCGACCAGGTGCGAGACAAGATCTACATCGTGATGCGGTGCTATTTTGAAAAGCCCCGCACATCGATCGGCTGGAAAGGGCTGATCATGGACCCGCACCTGGACGGTTCGCACGCGATCCCCGAAGGCTTGCGTCTGGCCCGCCGTTTCTTGATGGACGTACTCGACTTGGGCGTGCCGACCGCCACGGAACTGCTGGATCCCATTACGCCGCAGTACATTGCCGACTTGATCTGCTGGTCGGCGATCGGAGCGCGGACGACCGAATCCCAGACGCACCGCCAGATGGCTTCGGGGCTGTCCATGCCGCTGGGGTTCAAGAACGCCACGCCGGGCACCATCCTTCCGGCGATCAATGCGATCAAGGCGGCGCGCGAGCCGCAGACGTTCCTGGGGATCAGCGGCGATGGAGTGGCTTCGGCCGTTTCGACCAAGGGCAATCCCGACTGTCACATCGTCCTGCGTGGCGGCGACTGCGGGCCGAATTATTCGGCGCAGCACGTGGCCGAAGCCGAACAAGAACTGGAGCACGCGGGATTAGCGAAGGCGATTCTCATCGACTGCAGCCACGGCAACAGCGGCAAGGATCCCGAGCGGCAACCGGAGGTCCTGCGGGACGTCGTCGGCCAGCGGGCGAGCGGCTCGCAGGCGGTGTTCGGCGCCATGCTGGAGAGCAGTCTGTTGGCTGGCAGCCAGCCGTTTCCGCGTCCGCGGCAATCGCTGGTCTACGGCCAGTCCATCACCGATGCCTGCATCGACTGGGCAACCACCGAGCGTCTGGTTCTGGAGATCGCGGAGCGACTTGCATGAACATCCACTACCAATTGGAACCCACCCTTGCCGCGGACGAATTCGTCGACGTGCTGCAGCGTTCGACGCTGGCCGAGCGGCGTCCGGTCGACGATCCGGATGCGATTCGCGGCATGTTGCAGCACGCGGATGTGATCGTCACCGCGCGGCACGACGGTCTGCTGGTCGGTGTCTCGCGAGCGATCAGCGATTTTACGTTCTGCACCTATCTGTCGGACTTGGCCGTGGACACTGCGTATCAAGGCCACGGCATTGGCCGGCAACTGTTGCGACGCACGCACGAAGCCGCCGGCGTGCAGACCACGCTGTACCTGGTCGCCGCCCCGAAGGCAGAAACCTACTACCCGTACATCGGGCTTGCGCGGCATGAATCGTGTTGGCTCGTGCCGCGGCAGGCCTAGACGAGCGCGAGTCACTTGTGTTAGCGTAGCTTGAATCACCATCGAACACCTTGGAGGATCCATGATGAATGCTTTGCGGTACGGAATCGTCGGCGGCGGGTTCATCAGTGCCTTTCAGTTGCGAGGTCTGCGCGAAGTCCGCGGAATCGATGTCGCGGGATTGGTCTCGCGGCGGCCGCCCGAAGAACTGGCCGCCGAAGTCCGCCGGCTGGGCTTGGGCGAAGGGCGGGTCTTTTCCAGTGTCCGCGAGATGATCCCGCACGTCGACGTGGTGGTCATCAATTCGCCCAATTACACGCGGCTGGCGACGGTCGAGGAGATCGTCGATACGGTCAAGGCCGGGGCCGAACTGAAGGGCATCATCTGCGAAAAACCCCTGGCTCGCAATCTGCCCGAAGCCCGGCGGATGATCGAGTTGGTTCGCGAGATCAACGTCCCGGACATCTATTTCGAGAACCAGGTCCACATGAAAACGGTCCAGTCGCACCGCGCCCAGTTGGCGCCGGTGATGCGGGCGATGGGGCCGCCGATGCTGGTGCGGTCCAACGAAGAGCATGCCGGCCCGCACCGCAGCTGGTTCTGGGATCCTACGCAGCAGGGCGGCGGAGTGATGAGCGATATGGGCTGCCACTGCCTGGCCGTCGGTTGGTACCTGTTGACGCCGCCCGGCAAGCCGATGCGGTTCCTCGAACCGGTGTCCGTCATGGCCGATCTGTCGCTGCTGAAATGGGGCCGCCCCGAGTGGAAGCAGAAGCTGCGAGACGATTTCGGCGTCGACTATGACCAGACTCCGGCCGAGGATTTTGCGACCGGCATGGTCGGCTATCGCAATCCCGAAACGGGCCAGATCAGCAAGGCCCAGTTCACGGTCTCGTGGATGTTCGACAAGCAGGGGTTGAGGCTGCTGTTCGACGGCTTGGGCCCCGGCTACGCCTTTGAAATGAACTCGCTCCGTTCGCCGCTGGAGGTCTTCATCGGCGATCAAGCCATCGCCGGCATGGCCGACACGGAAGCGGCCGTCGAAAAACTGCAAGCCAGCCGCGGCCTGGTACCGGTGCAGCCCAACGAGCCTGATCTGTATGGCTATACGGACGAGCACGTGGACGCCGTGAATGCCTTGCGCGACGGCCGCCCGGCGATGCTCGATTGGCAGTACGGATTGGAGATCGTCCGCTTGACGATGGCCGCCTACCTGTCTGCCGAACGCCGCCAGACAGTCGACTTGACCGACCCCGCGACCTGCGCGGAACTGGAGAACTATGTCCCGCTGATCCAGCAGGGCCGGGGCGGCGAAGTCCTGGGGCGGTAGATTCGGCAGGCTGCCAATCGACGCTGCAGGCGACCGGCATTGCAGCGATTGAACCACTGCAGACGGCCGGGCGAGGCTGCTTTGGCCAAATTGACGTTCCCCAAACTGAACGCGCCAGAGGCAACCCTTCGACGGCGCGCGAATGCCGTTGCACGGCGGTTCCTTACCCTTTGTCAAACGCGGCGTCGAACGCGACGCGACTGGGGGCAAAATCGAGGCGTCGAACGAAACCGCAGGCTTCGCGAGCGCCGAACAAGCGGTCCATGCCGCTGTCTTCCCATTCCACCGACAGCGGACCTTGATAGCCGATGTCGTTCAATGCGCGGAGGATCTCCTCGAAATTCACGCCGCCGCGGCCCAGCGACCGAAAGTCCCAAGCCCGCCGCGGGTCGCCAAAGTTCAGGTGGCTGCCCAGAATCCCGTTGCGCCCGTCGTGCTTGACGATCGCGTCCTTCATGTGGACGTGATAGATGCGGTCCGGGAACCGGCGGATGAACTCGACGGGATCGACGCCTTGCCAATGCAAGTGGCTGGGATCGAAATTAAAGCCAAACTCCGGACGACCGCCCAACGCCTCGACCGCCCGCTCGGCCGTGACCAGGTCGAAGGCGATCTCCGTGGGATGCACTTCCAACGCAAACTTGACGCCGCACTCGGCGAACACGTCCAGGATCGGATGGAACCGTTCGGCCAGCAGTTCAAAGCCTCGCTCGATCATCGACGGCGGTACCGGCGGGAACGAGTACAGCAGGTGCCAGATGCTCGAGCCGGTAAAGCCGTTGACGACAGGCACGCCCAGCCGCTGTGCCGCGCGGGCCGTATTCTTCAATTCTTCCGCCGCCCGCTGATTCACGCCCGCCGGGTCGCCGTCGCCCCAGACGTAATCGGGCAAGATCGACTTGTGCCGCTGGTCGATCACGTCCAGCACCGCTTGACCAATCAAATGGTTGCTGATCGCGTAGACGGTCAGGCCGTGTTCCTCCAGCAGCCTCCGCTTGACCGCACAGTACGAATCGTCGGCCAAGGCTCGAGGGACCTCGAAATGGTCGCCCCAACAGCACAGTTCGATGCCGTCGTAGCCGAACTCCTGACAGATCCGAGCCAGCGCTTCCAGCGGCAAGTCGGCCCACTGGGCGGAACAAAGGGTTACGGGGCGTGACATGGGGTGGTCTCCTTGGGGAAAGAAGTCATTCCGGGAGTAATCGTTGAAGCTTGAAGCGGCACAGACAAGTCTTTCTTCCGCGATCGCCTCAGTCCAGAAAATCTTTGTCCTCCAGCCGCTCGGGGACGTACGTCTCGGTGACGTAGCTGATGCCCTTGTTGATCAAGGCTTCGACTTCGAGCTTGAAGCCGTTCTTCAGCATCTGTTCGATTTCCTTCTGCCACGCTTTCTTGTGCTGGAACCACGGGTACTGGGCGATTTGCTTAGCGCGTTTCACATCGGTGTCGGACAGGTTAATGATGACGCTGGGAGTCAGCTGGCAGCGTTCGTAGTCGATGCTGCGGAGCCCGATGTAGCGGGCATCCGGAATGGCCATGCGTTTGGATTCGTAGGCCAGGTTGATCGAGCCCTGTTTGAGCACGCTGTAGATGTAGTAGCCCCAGGGATCGTTGTCCAACAGGCAGTAGATCGGCAGCTTGAGTTCATAGTGCAAGCGGTGCAACAGCCGCCGGACACCGCGCGGGGGCTGGCCGCCGCCATGCGTCAGAATACAGTTGTGCTCACGCCAGAATTTGTCTTCGTTGAACCGCCGCCAGACCGTGTCTTTTTCGACATGCAGCACGAATTTCGCGTCGCATTTGACGAATTCAAGTTCCTCCGGCTCGACGATGGACGGAATGCTGTAGCCGCCCGAACCCATCCGCGAGCAGTCGATTTCGTCGCCGATGGAGTTCAATATGATGTTGCCGGCCATCGAGCCGCGGTTGCTGGCATAGACGTGCAGCTCTTCGCGCAGCGCGTTCAGGGTCACCTCGACGTCTTCGATCACCGGGTCGCAATCCGACTGGTCGTTGAACGTCTCTTCACGACAACCCTCGATGGTGTGCTTGAGCAAGTAGAACAAACCACGAATGCTGGTGGTCTTGCCTTCCTCGATCAGCTGTTTGCAGCCGCTGCCGACCAGCAGCGTTTGCATGTACACTTTGGCTTGAGACAGGTTGAACAGCTCGCGGCGATTGGTGCCGCTGCCCATTTCGATAAACCGTTTGGTCTTGTTGTACCGCACGTTGGACAGCGAGCGCGAAGGGATGTCCAGACTGGGCGGCCGGCCGCGATCGGCCGACGTCAGGACGCCGTTGGCCAATTCCAGCAAGGCGTCCAGCGTCTTGCGGTCCGCCGCGTTAAAGGAAGTCTTCTTGGGGGTCGTTTCTTTGGCGGGTTTCTTGGCCATGATGCTTTTCTGTTTTCCGTTGGATGGGCAATGACGCAGGAAGATCGGCAGGCGGGCTGCGGAAAAATAGGCGGCAGAACGAGGAACTAGACAATCGCCTGCTCGCCTTCTTCCTCTTCCTCCTTGGGCACCCGCACAACCGCGGCTAGCGCGTCGTCTTCGCCCAGGCTCATGATCCGCACGCCCTTGGTGTTGCGGCCGGTCAGCCGCACTTCGCAAGCGGCGATCCGCTGGATCTTGCCGCGGGCGGTCATCATCAACAATTCGTCGTCCTCGTTCACTCGAACGATACTGACCACCCTGCCATTGCGGTCGCCGGCCTTGATGTCCCGCAGGCCCTTGCCGCCACGACGCTGGGTGCGGTACCGCATGCTGCCAGACGAGCCTTCCTCGCCCTCCTCCTCGGCATCGGCCTCTTCGACCGCAGGCTCTTCGAGCGCGGGCTCTTCGAGCGCAGACTCTTCGTGCATGGGCGCTTCCGCAAGCGGTTGTTCGCCTGCCAACGGGTCCGCCCCGTCGTCCAACACCGCCTCGCTCGTTTCCGCCGCCTCGCCAATCGCCGCCGTGCTGTGCCCAAAGTTGGTCCGTTTGCCGTAGCCGTTCTCGCAAGCGGTCAGCAGCATGGCGTCCGGATCGGCCACGACCATTCCGACCAGTTCGTCGTCGCCTTGCAGCGAAATCCCTTTGACTCCCGACGTGTTTCGGCCCATCGGCCGCGCGTCGGACTCCTTGAAGCGGATCGCCATGCCGCGCGCGGTGGCCAACACGACCTCGTCGCCCGCCTTGGTCACGACGATGTCCACCAGCTCGTCGTCCTCGCGGAGCTTGATGGCGATGATCCCGCCTTTTTTCGGCCGGCTGTACTGTTCCAGCGGCGTCTTTTTGATCAGCCCCTTGCGGGTGGCCATGATCAGATAATGGTCGGGCAAGTCGAAATCCCGCACGGGACGACAGTCGGCGATCTTTTCGTCCGGCTGCAGGCTGAGCAAATTGACAATCGCCCGCCCTTTGCTTTCGCGGCCCAACTGGGGCAAGCTGAACACCTTTTGCCAGAACACCTTGCCCTTGGTCGTAAAGAACAGCAGGTAAGCGTGCGTGCTGGCCACGAACAGGTGCTCGATCGGGTCCTCTTCCTCCGTCTGCGCCCCGCGGATTCCCTTGCCACCGCGGCGCTGCGCCCGGTACACGCTGACCGGCGTGCGTTTGATATAGCCGCGATGACTGATCGACACGACCATTGTTTCTTCGGTGATCAGGTCTTCCAGATCGAGCGAGCCGACTTCTTCGCCGGTGATCTCCGTCCGCCGATCGTCGCCGTGCTTGCGGCGGATTTCGCGCAAGTCTTCCTTGATAATGTCCAGGATGTTCTGCTCGTCGGACAGGATGCGAAGGTATTCGGCGATTTCCTCCAGCAAGTTGCGGTGCTCGCCACCGAGCCGCTCCTGTTCGAGGTTGACCAACTGGCCCAGCGTCATTCTCAGGATCGCGTCGGCTTGGACGGCGGTCAGCGAATAGCTGTCAGCGGCGCCGCGCTCCTGCTGGAACATCTGAAAGCCTTCGTCGCCCAAGGCCCGCGCCATCATCGCCGCGGGACACTGGACGCCCATGATCCCCACCTTGGCCTCGGCCTGCGTTTGCGAATGGCGGATGATGCGGATGATCTCGTCGATGTTGGCCAGCGCCAACAGCAAGCCTTCGATCGTGTGCTTGCGCTTCCGCGCTTTGGCCAACTGGAACTGGGTGCGGCGGCGGATCACCGCCACGCGATGACGGATGAACTCTTGCAACATGTCCTTCAGGTTGCAGAGCCGCGGCTTGCCGTCGACCAGCGCCAACAGGATGATCGAGATCGTATCCTGCAGCGGCGAGAACTGGTACAGCTGGTTCAAGACCACGTCGGGGTCCGCGTCCCGTTTGATGTCGATGGCGATCCGCACCGGCTCCTTCAGATCGCTCAAATCCTGGATTGCCGAAATCCCTTTGACCTTGTCGCCGTTGACCAGTTCGCCGATCCGTTCTACGATCCGGTCGCGGTACTGCTGGAAGGGGACTTCGGTCACAACGATTTGCGAGCGGCCGTTGGGTTTGGTTTCGATGGTGGCCCGCGCCCGAACCAGGATCGTCCCGCGGCCCGTGTGGTAGCCCTGACGAATGCCGGCCCGCCCACAGATGATACCGCCGGTCGGGAAGTCGGGGCCCTGTACGATTTCCAGCAGTTCGTCGATCGCCACATCCGGCTCGTCGATCACCCGCACCAGTGCGTCGCAGATCTCGCGCAGATTGTGCGGCGGAACCGAGGTGGCCATGCCCACGGCAATCCCGGTCGCCCCGTTGACCAGCAGATTGGGAAACTTCGACGGCAGCACCGTCGGCTCCATGTTCCGCTCGTCATAGGTCGGTACATAATCCACCGTGTCCAGCTTCAGGTCGTCCAGCAGCAACGCCGCGACGGGCGACAAGCGAGCTTCGGTATACCGCATCGCAGCGGGCGGCAGGCCGGCGATCGAGCCAAAGTTTCCCTGTTTATCGATCAGCACGTGCCGCAGGTTCCATTCTTGGGCCATGCGGACCAACGTCGGATAGATCACGCTTTCGCCGTGCGGATGATAGTTGCCGCTGGTATCGCCGGAGATCTTGGCGCATTTGATCCGACCCGCTCCCGGACCGAGGTTCAGGTCGTTCATGGCCACGAGAATGCGCCGCTGCGACGGCTTCAAACCGTCCCGCACGTCGGGCAGCGCGCGGCTGACAATCACGCTCATGGCGTACGTCAGGTAGCTTTGCTTTAGCTCTTCCTCGATCGGATGATCGACCAGTCCGGTAACCGCCGGGGCGTTTTCAGGAGGGGTGCCCGCAGCGTCGATTTCTTCGGAAGATGGGAGTTCATTGTCGGGAGGCGGATCCGTGGGCAAGGGCGGAGTCCTTTCGTTCGATAAAGGCGCATGGAGCGCAATTTGGCACCAATTCCATTCAACGCGGAATTCTAACATTTTCCGCCGCGTTTCACAACGGGCCTGCGCCGTCTTTGCCTCGGCGCAAACTGCTATCTGGAAACACTTTGCGATACATGCTAGAATCTCCGATTCCAGGCCGAACCATCGCGTTGTTTTCCGATCCGACAAGATCATGGGGGCAAAATCATGGAAATCGCGTTTTCCTCTTTCCTGTGCCCCAACTTTTTTGCCAGTCTCAAGGGCATCGACGATTTGTTGATGAATCCAATATGACCATCGACCTGATCCTGGGCACCGCGGGCCATATCGACCATGGCAAGACGGCACTGGTTCGCGCGCTGACGGGCGTCGATACGGACCGCTTGCCCGAAGAGAAGAAACGGGGCATCACGATCGAGTTGGGATTCGCCTACCTGGATCTGGGCGAGTACCGGTTGGGGATCGTCGATGTGCCGGGACACGAGCGGTTTGTGCGCAACATGCTGGCCGGCGCGACGGGCATGGACTTGGCAATGCTGGTCGTGGCCGCGGACGATTCGGTCAAGCCACAGACGCGCGAGCATCTGGAAATCCTGCGGCTGTTGAACTTCGAAACCGGCCTGATCGCGATTACCAAAGCCGACCTGGCGGACCCGGATTGGATCGAGTTGGTCGAAGACGAAGTCCGCGCGTTGACCACCGGGACGTTCCTGGCCGACGCGCCGCTGGTGCGAACCAGCGCCGTCACCGGCTTGGGGCTGGACACCTTGCGCACGGCCTTGACCGCCGCCGCCCAGCGGGCCGCGCGATCGCAGCGGATGGCGATGATCCAGGCGCCCCTGAGGATGGCCATCGACCGCTCGTTCACCATCGCCGGTCACGGCACGGTGGTCACCGGCAGCGTCAGCAGCGGACGCGTCCGCCTGGGCGACGAGCTGGTCATCGAGCCGGGCGCCGTTCAAGTCCGCGTGCGCGGCCTGCAAAACCACGATCGCACCGTCGAGGAGGTCCATCGCGGCCAACGCGCGGCAATCAACCTGGCCGGCGTCCGTCACGAAGCGATCGGCCGAGGCCAAGAGCTGGCCACGCCGGGCCATCTGGTCCCCAGCCGTCTGGTCACGGCCATGCTGTCCCTGCTGCCGTCCGCCGCCCGGCCGCTGAAGCATCGCAGCCGAGTGCGGATTCACGTCGGCACGGCAGAACTGCTGGCGACCGTGGCCTTGCTCGATCGTACCAGTCTGGCGCCGGGCGATTCAGCGCCCGCCCAGTTGTTCCTGAACGGCTTGGCGGTGACGGCGTGGAGCCAGCCGCTGGTGATCCGCAGCGAGTCCCCGCTGGAAACGATCGGCGGCGGCCGGGTGCTGGACCCCAATGCGGAACGGCTCCGCAGGCCCGGCGAGACGGTCCTCCGACTGTTGACCGACCTGCAATCGCCGGACGCACTGTGCCGCGCATCGGCGGCTCTGTACTTTGCGGGCTTGCGCGATTGGCAGGCCCGAGACCTGGTGCGGCTGGCGGGCATCGACACTCCGGACGACGTATACCAGGCGTTGGTCCAGGCGGGGCACGTCCGCGAGATCGCCGTATCGCCCACGCGAACGCGACGGTTTCATCGCCGGGTGCTGGAACAGCTCGAAACGCGCGTCGCAGCGGCGTTGGGCAAGCTGCACGCGCGCCATCCATTGCGCTCGAAGATCGATCGCCCCCAGCTCGTCGCCGCGCTACCCTACCTGGACGACGCGGTGCTCGCTGCGGTCCTGAGCGACCTTCGTCGAGCAGGCCGCGTACAGATGGCCGGCGACACGATCGCCCTGGCCGGCTGCGGCCCCAAATTGTCGCAGAACGAGCGAAAACTGTTGGACGAATTGATCCAAACTTTCCGTCAGGCCGGCATCCAGTCGCCCAGCGCCGAGGAGTGTCAGCAGCGGGCAACCAGGAGCCAGCAGTCGGTGCCCCAGTTGTTGGCCCTGGCGGCCGCCAACGGCGATTTGGTCGAGGTGGCCGCCGGCTACTACCTGCATCGCGACGTGGACCGCCAGGTTCAGACGCTGCTGCGCGCGCCGTTGAGCGACGGCCGGAGCCTGACGCTGAGCGAGATCCGCGAGCTGTTGGCGACCACGCGCAAGTACGCCGTGCCCTACTGCGAATACCTCGACCGCATCGGCTTCACCCGCCGCGACGGCGACCGCCGGTGGCTGGCGGCGGAAGATGCGACGAAATCGCCGTGACAAGCGGCAGTCAGGCCCAAGCCTGCCTCGTTCCCGTGAGACACGAACGAGATACCGACCAAGGCGGGTACGCCCTGGGACCAGAACTACTCGTTCGCAGCGTCTCCGTGCCACGTCACCGATCTGCGCATTTGCCGCGTAGCGGCTGCCGAACGTCGCCGTGGGTTTCAACCCACGGCGACGTTCACGATGTCGCTCCGCGACCGGTTCTCACAAACCTCTGCTTCCGCGCGGATCGAAATCGGAAGCAACGGCTGCAGCTCACGGCCGCAGCGCGTGCTCGATCGGCCAGGAGGCTCGATCCTCGCTGGGATACGGGCCGATCTTGTCCCGGTACCGCGAAGCGGTTAAACATCATGGCCCAGGGTCAGCGCAGCGCCACCCTGGGTAACGGGTTCCCCGGAAAACGGTGGGATTCAGACGGTGGGAGGGATGCAATCTCGCCGCTCGGGTGTTAGAATTCCTGTCCGTTTGTTATCCCGCCGCGTCAGCGAGAACAGCCCCACACAGTTCCAACCGTTCGTGAATCCCACGCCGGTGGCAAGCCAATCCCAGCAACCCTCATCCGGAGAAGACGACCATGTTTTCAGCATCCCCGACAAGCAGGAACGAACCGTTCTGTTCTCGATCGCGTTATGGTATGCTGGCAATCCGGTTCAGCATGGCGGTGGCAACCGTCGCGATGATTGTTTGCGGGCCGAGTCTGTCGGCCCGGGCCGCGGCGCCCGCGCAGCGTGTGGTCCGCTATCGTGACTTCGGTGCCAAGGGCGACGGCAAGACCGATGATCTCGAAGCCCTCGTTGCGGCCCATGCGTTCGCCAATCAGCACGGGCTTGCTGTGAAAGCCGACGACGACGCCACGTACTACATCGGCGGAAAGAAACGCACGGTGGTCATCCAGACCGACACCGATTTCGGCACGGCTGCCTTCCTCATCGACGATACCGAGGTCCAAGACCGTGGCGCCCCTACGTTCCTGGTGAGTTCCAGCCTGGAACCGTTCCAACTCGCGGGCGTATCTTCCCTCAAGCGGAATCAGGAGAAAATCGACGTCTCGTTGCCCGGAACCTGCCTGGTCACCGTCACCGATTCCCACGTAAGGCGCTACATCCGGTTCGGGGCGAACCGCAATAATGGCTCCCCGCAGACGGATGTGTTTCTCGTGGACAAAGACGGCACGGTGGATCGGGACACTCCGATCATCTGGGATTTCGATCGGATCACGGCCATCACCGCCCATCCCATCAACGAGTCGACGCTGACCATTACCGGAGGACGTTTCACCACCATTGCCAACGCCGCGGAATCCAAATACACCTACTACAGCCGAGGCATCGCGATCCGACGTTCCCATGTCGTGGTGGATGGGCTGGAACATCACGTCACCGGCGAAGGCGACCAGGGCGCGCCCTATGGCGGCTTTATTCATATCGGCGACTGCTCCTATGTGACGGTCCGGAATACCATCCTGACCGGACGCAAAACGTACCGGACCATCGGTTCGGCGGGAGTTCCGGTCTCGATGGGCAGCTATGACATCTCCCTCAACCGAGCCCTGAACGTGTCATTCGTGAACTGCCGCCAGACCAATGACATCAACGACGGCCGGTATTGGGGAATCATCGGGTCCAACTACTGCAAGAATCTGGTTTATGACCATTGCACCTTTTCCCGGTTCGATGCCCACATGGGCGTGGCCAATGCCACCATCCGCAACTCGACCCTGGGGCATCAAGGCATCAACGCCATCGGCAGCGGGATCTTCACCGTCGAGAACACCACCATCCACGGCAGGCACCTGATCAGTCTGCGCTCTGACTATGGCAGCACGTGGCAGGGAGAATTCGTTATCCGCAACTGCGTTTTCGTGCCTGCGGGCGGCAGACCGACCAGCGCCAGCCTGATCGGCGGGTCCTATTCCGGCCAGCATGATTTCGGCTACACCTGCTACATGCCGGAACGTATCACCATCGACACCCTGCACATCGACGACTCGAACCCCCCGGCGAACTACCAGGGCCCCGCCATTTTTGCAAATTTCAATTCACGCCGGACCGACGATTCCTACGTCGAGGACTTTCCGTATGTCAGAACCAAGAAAGTCATTCTGAAAAACGTGACCACGGCCAGCGGCAAGGCTTTGAGGCTGAGCGACAACCCGTTCATGTTCAAGGATGTGCAGGTGACCAGCAAGTAACCGCCGTTGTCTCGCTTCCGACCGATCAACGTTCGGTCGGCTCGGCCTGGCCTGGCCCGCCGCGATGTCGCGCGAACTGGCCGGCTCGCCCCGCAGGCCAGGGCCAGAGCAACAGGCTGATCGCCGCAGACCAACAGCGAGTCGGCCATGTTGAAGGTGAAGCGACGCGAGTGATGCGGGATGCGAATTCCCGTTGCTCGCCGAAACGCGTTGACGTGAATCGGCGTTGGCACGCACAGCGCGCCGACGGGCTTCAGCGCCACGGGATCTCGATACGAAATCGAAACTGGCGGGACCAGCTTGACCGGCTGGATGTCGCGCTCCACCGCAACTTTCACGACACGTTTTCCCGCCAATACATGGAAACGCTCTTTGAATGCGACAGGAATTGTTTTGCCGATCCTAACGTATCTGCCCACGCTGGGTGCGCGCGTCCTGAGGCACCAGCCGCGACGATTCCGTCAGGTTTTGTTGGTACAGCAACTGCTGTTGGCGGAACTGTGCCAGTTGCGGGGATGCCAGATCCTCGCCGGCGGTCAACAGGCGAAGGCGGTTCGGTAGTTCGGCGGCCAGGTTGGGATTGGCGCCCACTTCGAATACTTGAACGATCCCGCGGGCGTTCATGACGACTAGGGTAGGGGCAAACGGGACTTGGAATACATCGCGGCCGAAGGCCTGCAGATCGCGAACCAGTGGCACGTCGCTGCCCCAACGCCGGGTCAAGGCGCGGACCTGCGCGTGACTGACGCTGGTCGGCTCGGTACACACGGCGTAGTACGCCAGCGTCGAGTCGGACGCCAGCGATTGCCGGATTCGTTCCAACTCGCTGATCGCTGTCTGCGATGCCGGATGATCATTGAACCAGAGCAGAACGACGACCTTGCCCAACAGCGAGTCGCGGGTGACGCGTTCGTTCTGCAGTCCGGTGAAAAAGAAGTCGTCCGGAAGTTGCCCGAGCACCTCGGAGGGCAACGGCTGCGGCGGCAGCACAAAGCGGCTGACCCGCTTGGCCGTCTCGGGCACGGCGAACGCGAACTCGGTATCCCGCAACGCCTCGTCGACGCGAGCCTCCAGAAACTCGGCGGTCAGACTGACGTCGGTACAGTTGCCGGCGGCCATCTCGCGGGCCAATTGGTCGGCCGGGTATTCCAGCCGCAGCAACAGACTCGTTTGGCGGTCTATCCAGAACACCAACTGGCCTTCGTCCAGTTTGACCTGCACGCGGTCGCATGGGCGACCGCGAACCGTCCCCTCCTCCGCCAGCGAGGTACCGCGACTGGAAGCCAGCAGTTCCCGCAAAGGCGTGTCGCTCAGCAGCAATTCCAGCGTCACCGGGGGACCGCCCATCCCGCCGGACATGACGTCCATCATGATCTGGTCTTCGTAGATGGTGTCCAGTTGAAACTGGGGCGGCGCCGCACGCACGACGACTTGCCCATCCAGGTCGTCGCTGCCGGGATCGGCGATCACGGCATGCAATCGGCTGCCGTCGCTGACCAAGGTCAGCTGGTACGCGCGCAGCTGGAGCTTGTTGGGACGCACCAAGGAAACGGACAGCTCGCCTTCGTCCTCGAACCATTGACCGTGCTGGCGGTACTTGAGCCGCACGACGGCCTCGTCGTGATAGGATTTCGCTTCGCGATAGGCGTTCACCATCCGCTGCAACACCTGCTCGGCAGGCGACGCTGCGGCCGTGACCGCCGTCTCAACGGAGGCGTTCGGCGGCGGGGCATCGTTATCGCCGCATCCAGCGGCCAGGATTGCCAGCAGTGCCAGTGGCCAGGCCGTCGTTCGGAGAAGGACGGGACGAACGTCGTAGCGCCGATGGAGCGAATCAGAATCGTGCATGAGACCCGCCGGAAAAGAAAAATGAGAGAATCGGAAGGTTGGACCGTGTCCCTTATATCGTCTGTACCGATGGGGCAACTTTGGCCAGATACACGCGACCTTGCCAGCTTGCAATGCTGTCGCGACGTTGTTCTACTGGAACGTACGCGGCCGAGGCCCTTCGGGACTCGAAGCCCCGTCTCGAAGCCCCGTCTCGGAGAGACGGGCCTACGTGCCCCAACCGCACCCAACAAACAGTGTCCTCCCGTTATTTTTCACCCGTTTGCTTCGAAAGGAAAAGAGTCCATGCGAATCTCAAGTCCATTGTTGCGCGGTGCCGCGTGTTGGTTGTTGGCAGGCTGCTTCTGCGTTCTGGCCGTGCGTTGCACGGCTGCCGAGGGCCAGTTGCCGGAAGCCGACGTCCAGAAGATCGAAGAGGCGTTGCCGGAAAAAGCCACGGTGAAACCGGCCCAGCCGCGAAAGGTCTTGCTGTTTTCCCGTTGCGAAGGCTTCCGGCACTCGGACGGCATCGTGGCAGGCAATCTGGCGTTCGAACTGATGGGCCAGAAAACAGGCGCCTTCTCGACGGTGGTCAGCGAAGACATGGCCGTGTTCACCTCCGAGAATCTGGCCCCGTTTGATGCCATTGTGTTCAACAACACCACGACGCTGAAGTTCGAGAACCCCGCGCACCGCGAAGCGTTGATGGCCTTTATCAAAGGCGGCAAAGGCATCGTGGGCGTCCACTCGTCCACGGACAATTTCTACAACTGGCCGGAAGCGGCGGCGATGATGGGCGGCTTGTTCGACGGACATCCCTGGTATCGCTGCGCGGTCAAGTTGGACGACCCCCAGCATCCGTTGCTGGCGGCATTTGACGGCCAAGGCTTCTGGATCAGCGAAGAAATGTACAAGCTGCGCGAGCCGTACTCGCGCGATCGGCTGCGTGTGCTGCTGAGCATGGACTTGGGGAAGATGACCGCCAAAGATACCGAGGTTGGCCGCGAGGACAAGGACAACCCGATCGCGTGGATTCAACAGGTCGGCGAAGGCCGCGTGTTCTATTGCTCGTTCGGCCACGACCGGAAGATTTTCTGGCAGAAACCGTTGCTGCAATTCTACCTGGACGGGATCCAATACGCCGTCGGCGATCTGAAAGCCGATGCAACGCCCAGTGCAAAGCTGTCCCCGCAGCCGGTCCCCGTGCTGGCGCCGGAAGCGCCGAAGTAGACGCACGCGGTGGGGCTCAGACGTACAGAATTCAATTTTCGCGGGCAAACCGGCTTCCTTGTGGTTACACACTCGCCCGCGAAAATTGAATTCTGCACGTCTGAGCCTGGGTTTTGAACGGGGCTTAGTATTCCCGTTTCGATTTGACGCCGGGCATGGGCGACGGGTACTTGCCGTCGTCCTGCAACTGGACCGGCGCGGGGCCGTCGGCGGTCAGCTTGTCCACGTCCGGCGCGAATTCGTGGTCGCTGTTGAGGATCTCGTCATAGGTGACGACCCGGCCGACGTGGGCGGCCATGCGGCCCATCGAGGTCACCAGGCTGGCTTCGGCGCCGCGTTTGGCTTCGTTGTACGGCTTGTCCTGGCGAATCGCTTCGATCAGGTCGTCCCATTCCAGCTGGTACGGATTCGGCTCGGGCTGCGGAAACGCCCACAGCAACTCGTCGTCCGTCATGTTGTGGCCCTTGTACGTCCGCACCTTGCCCGGCGTGTGTGCGGAGGTCGAGATCACCGCCGCACCCTTGGTGCCGTGGGCAAAGCTGGCGAACTCGTTGTAGCAACCGGGCATCTGGCGGCCGTAGTAGAACAGCTTGGTGCCGTCCGGGTACGTGTATTCGACCCCGTAGCTGTCCAGGTTCTGGTCGACGTTGTTGCCCCGGTAGTGGCGGCCGCCCGTCGCCTGCGCCTTGACCGGCCAAGCGCCCTTGATCCACGAGCACTCGTCGATCTGGTGGATGTAGTAATCGCTGTACACGCCGCCGCTGGCCCACAGGAAGCTGTGGAACCGCTGAATCTGGTACATCACCTCGCTCATATTGTCCGGCTTGGGCCCCGTCATGCCGCCTCCGCCGCCCATGCGATAGCCCCGCAGCGCGATCAGGTCGCCGATTTCGCCGTCCTGGATCCGCTGCAACAACTGTTGCCGGCCACGGCAATGCCGGACCATCAGCCCGACGCCGACCTTGAGGTTCTTCTGGTCGGCCTGTTCGGCCAAGGCGATCATCTTGAGGGTGGTCGGACCGTCGACCGTGACGGGCTTCTCCATGAACACGTGCAGTCCCTTGGCAATGGCGTAGGCGAAATGCATCCAGCGGAACGCGGGCGGCGTGGCCGAAATGACAATATCGCCCGGCTTCAAGCAGTCCATCGCTTGCTTGTACGCGTCGAAGCCGAGGAACTTGCGGTCCTCCGGGACATCGAACTTGTCGCCGAACCGCTGCAGGTTCTTGTGGCTGGAATTCATCTTGTGCTCGAACACATCGGCCATCGCGACCACCTTGGTCTGACCGTTGGGGACCGACAGCGCGTTGCTCGCCGCGCCCGTGCCGCGCCCGCCGCAGCCAACCAGAGCGACTTGAATCGTGCTGTCTTCCGCGGCATGAACGTGGGGCACCGCCAACCCGGCGACCAGCGCCGAAGCGGCAGCCGTGCGGCCGGTGCTCTGCAAGAACTCGCGGCGAGAGGTAACAAACGGTAACGCTTTCTGCATGGTGGAATCTCTCCTGGAACGGGGAAGCGAAAGTAAATCAACGCGGCGTTGCGTTTGCCAAGGGCTCGCGCCACGCCGTCGCCCGGATCGGGGGCGATGGTCGGATTGTACACGCTGGGGAATCGCCTTGCATGCCCCCGTTCGCGTCAACATGCCATCATGGGCATGTTGTGCCCGGCACGTAGCCTGTGCAAAAAGGTTCCTGCTTTCGCATGTCTGCTCTTGCGGCGGTCGCCGCCCCCCCCGTGACGCGCCGCAGCGTGGACTCCCACGCAATTCGCTCCTTGCCTGCCGCGGTGGGCCTCCGCCACGCCGAGCCCTCTCATACCTGATACGGGTGCCGTTGCGGAGGCGCGAGCAGTCGGTTGGCCTGGTCGTCGCCGACAACTCGCTCTCCGTCCCACGTCAGCCTGCGGCCGAGCAGGTAGGAGATGTTGCCGAGGATGCATAAGGCGGCGGTGCGATAGCCGATCTCGATATCGACGGCCGGGCGGTGGTCGCCGTCGCGGATGGCGCGCAGCCAGTCGGCTTTGTGGTTCATGTTAAAGTCCGGATACTCGTTGGTCCGCGGAGGTTCGTAGCCGCCGGGCGGAACCTGGAAATCCACCGCTTCCGGTTCGGCGCCGCGATACGCGCCCTCCCACTCCAGGATCAAACGCTTCTCCTGCTCGCCCCAGAAGACGTTGCCAAACTCGGTCTTGCCGACCTTGTCGCCCGGTTGCTCCCAGACCAAGGTCCAGTCGGGATTCCGGAACTGGTACGTAGCCTTCATCGTGACCGGGCAATCCCACAGTCCGCGTTGCGGCGGGGTGCCGGTCGCCTCGACGGTAAAGGCCGTCTGGCGATCGGCGTCCATGCACCACAGGATGGTGCTGAATTGGTGCGCGCCGCGGTCCCGGATTTGTCCTCCGCCCGATTCCAGCAGCCAGCGAAACACGCCCGGAGCGTAGCGGGCGTTGTAGGGCCGCCAGCGCAACGGCCCCAGCCACAGGTCCCAATCCAGCGACGCCGGCGGATCGCTGTCGGACACCGGGTTGGTGTCGACGGGGTTTTCATAATGCCAGCAGGTGACTCGATTGACGCGGCCGACGATGCCGTTGCGGATCGCCCGGCAGGTGTAGTAAGCGCCCCAGCCCGTGCGGCCTTGGGCGCCAACCTGCACGGCCCGATCGTGCTTGCGAGCAGCAGCGACCATGGCTCGGCCCTCGTCGATCGTCACGCAAGCCGGCTTTTCGACGTACACGTGCTTGCCGGTCTGACAGGCATGGACGGTCTGTACGCCGTGCCAGTGGTCGGGCGAGGCGATCAGCACCGCGTCGATGTCGGTGCGTTCGAGCAGGTAACGGTAATCGCGGTAAGGCGCGACTCCCTCCCCCGCTCGGTTCACGGCGGCAGCCAATCGGCCTTCGTCCACGTCGCACACCGCAGCAACCTGGGCCTTGCCCTCCTGCTGGAACTGCAGCATATTGGCCAAGTGAACGTTCCCCATCCCACCCACGCCGATGTGGCCGACCACCAACCGCTCGTTGGCCCCCGGCCTGCCCGCGGCAGCGAGCACGCCCGATGGGATCAGAGCGGGCAGCGCGATGGTAGCCAAGAAGTCGCGACGGGGTAAGCGAATCGAGCGATGCATGGTGAGTCTCCTTGTAACGGAAGTTCTGCAAAATGAGTTTTGGTCCATTCCTGCTTTGGCTGGCGCATCGTCGCCACAACGACGAACGGGCCTAGCTGGTTGCCACGTCGCTTAGTATAACCGGTTCCTTGCGCGGATTTGTCGGAGACGCACAGAGCGAAGCGGTTCTACGTAGGACGCGATGAAGGAACAAGTCCGCGGTGATCCCCGGAGTGAAGGTTGCCTGATGACATCGACGACGAATCGTCTGGACGAATTGCGTGAAGTGTTGCTGATGGGACCCGGCCCGTCCTGTGTGCCGCCCGCCGTGTACCGGGCGTTGTCGCGGCCCACCATCGGCCATCTGGATCCGCGGTTTCTGGCGATCATGGAGGACATTAAATCGCTGCTCCGCCAGGTGATGGGCACCGGCAACTCGTTGACGCTGCCCGTCAGCGGCACCGGGTCGGCCGGCATGGAAACCTGTTTCGTGAACCTGATCGAAGGCGGTGATCGGGTTCTGATTCTGAGCAATGGCGTGTTTGGCCAGCGGATGGCGGACGTGGCGGGACGGTTGCGAGCGGAGGTCGAGGTCCTGGAGTTTCCGTGGGGCACGCCCGTGTTGCTCGACGCCGTGCGGGACCGGCTGGCCGAACGGGAATACGACTTGGTGGCCGTGGTCCATGCCGAGACTTCGACCGGCGTGTGTAATCCCGTGGCCGAGATCGGGCACCTGGTGCGGGCCTGCGACGCGCTGTACTTGGTCGACACCGTCACCAGCCTGGGCGGCATCCCCGTGACGATGGACGCTTGGGGCGCGGATGTGATGTACAGCGGCACGCAGAAGTGCCTGTCCTGTCCGCCCGGGCTGGCACCCGTTAGTTTCTCCCAGCGGGCCGTGGCTAAACTGCAAGCGCGGGCGACGAAAGTGCCCAACTGGTACCTGGATCTGACGATGATCATCAAGTACTGGGAAGGCGCGACGCGCGTCTACCATCACACCGCGCCGATCAATATGCTGTACGGATTGTACCAGGCGCTGCGGTGCCTGGTCGACGAAGGGCTCGAACGCATCTTCGAACGTCATCGCCAGACGCACGACCAACTGGTCGCCGGCTTGGCGGAGATGGGCATCGACATGCTGGTGGACGCTCCCTACCGCTTGCCCATGCTGAACGCCGTCAAGATCCCCGCCGGCATTCAGGAGGCGGCTGTGCGGCAGACGCTGCTGGAACGTTACGACATCGAAATCGGTGCCGGCCTCGGCCCCTTGGCCGGCCGCATCTGGCGAATCGGCTTGATGGGCCACACGGCACGTCCCGAAAACGTCACCCGTGTGCTGGATGCGATCCGGACGGCGCTGCAACAGCAACATTCGGCGGGCTGAGCGGCCGCTGGCGTTTCGCAACGTTCCGATCGAGGCGGCCGCCCCGTACGGCTTTGATCGCAAGAAGACGATGCCCCGGCAAATCGCAAGTCGGCGTCTGGCCCACGGGCTTCAGATTTCGATGCCTTGTTTGGCTGCACGGGTCCGCAGTCCGTTTTCGAAATACGGAAACGGATAGGGCTTCTTGACCCGGGCCCACATGAAGGTGCTCTGTACCAAGTCGAAGGGCAACTTCTTCTGTTCGACCATTGCAACGACGCGGTCGATGAAAGCAAATTCGCCGGGCAGCCGCGCTTTCAAGCCGGCTTGCAGCTGGACCTTGAGGTTGGCGACCGCGCCTTCCACGGCGGCCGGATTCTCCGCAGGGGGAGTGGCGAGGCCGGTTGGGCCTGCAGCCTGAAAGAAGATGCCCGCGGCCAATGCCAGGCAAAGGATCGTTCGCGACTTGGACATGGGGTTCTTTCCTCGTGCGGCGTTGTACCGCGAGCGGTCATCAAGGGCTCCGGAGTCAACGCAAGCGTGCCGTCCTCAAGAAAAGGTGTCCGGTCTCGGGGAGACCAGGCTACGTGGGCTTGTAGCCGAATCGCAAGGCGACGGCAAGCCCGATTTTGTCGCTTATTGCCAAAGGGATTCAAACGACAAGCGGGCCAGGGGAACAAAGATCAGCAGCGGGCACCACGCCGCCAGAGCCGGAGCCATCAGATAGCTGTTGCCCGCTGCATGGCAGGCCAAGATGACCAGCACGAAAGCGGCCACGACCAGCACGCACGTTCCGGAAGCCACAAAGATGTTGCGCTGCTGGCGTGCTAGCACGATGGGCAGACCCAAGCACAGCAGCGTCATGTCCAGCAGCGGCTGCAGGATGCGGGCATGCACCATCACGCGGACGTCCGAGGCGAGGTCCAGGCTGGGGTTGTGCAAGCCGGCGATCAAGTCGATGGTCGACGAGAATTGCCGCCAGGTGTTTCCTGCCGCCAGTTGGGCGAACGAAACGTTGCTGGCCACAAAGCACTCGTCCGTTTTTAGCCACGGGGTATCCAGCGGACTCAACACCACCGGCGTTCCTTCCAACTGGAAGGAAGCCACGTGGCTCAAGTCCTTGGGGCTTTGGACGCCGACCAGCAGATAGCCGCCCGGACGGCCGTTCTCGGCGGGGCGATAAAACGCCTTGTCCGCGGATATATGCAGGCCGAACTCGCCGAGATCGGGCTGGCGGCGAAACGTGGGCTGCACGATACACTGCTCGGCCGCCAGCGTGTGCTGACCGCTGATCAGGATGTCCGTCCGATTGTCGTACCGGGGATCGACCCGTTTCTCGGTGCGGCCGTCCCAGTCCCGCGTGTTGCGCATCAGCTGGTCGCGAAATGCGGGAATCCCCACCTCGCGGTTGGCCGCCGCCAGCAGGCTGACCACCAACCCGGCGGCGATCAGCGGGGTCGCCACGCGAACTTTGGGAATGCCGGCTGCCATCAGGGCGGCCAACTCGTTCGAACGTTGGAAGTTGGTCGCCACAAAGGTGGCTGCAATCAACGTCATCAAGGCGCTGGTGCGGTCGAAAAAGGCCAGCACTCGAGCCCCGTAGTATTCGCTCAACAGGCCCAGCAGGCTGCCCTGTTGCTCGGCGATTTCCAGCAATTCGTCCAAGTGCGTAAAGGCGTCGATGACGATGTACAGGCCGGTAAGGCTGAGAAAACAGATCACCAGCACCCGGAAGAATAGCTGCAGCACGTAGCGATCGATAATCCGCATGAGAACTCCGTTTCCCGCCTCGGTGGTGCCGCAGATTCCAATCGGGCCTCTTCCAATCGGGTCTCTTCCAATCGGGCCTCGATGGTGAAGCGGTGAAACACCAGCAACGAGATCCTCGTTGCTCGGATGCCCCGGCTTGCCCAGGGGAGTTTCACGCTAGCACACGCCGCGCGACACGGCCGCAATCGCGCGGGCCAGCTTTTCTACGCCTTCTTGGATTTTTGCACAAGACTGAACGCCAAAACTCAGCCTCAGCGAGTGGCGGCACATGGGCTCGCCAACCTCGGGATAGCAGTATTCGCCGGGCACGTACAGCACGCCGTGGCGAACGGCGGCCGCAAACAGGGGCCCGGACATGCCTGCGTCCATGCCTTCCGGCAAACGCACCCAGACATACAGGCCGCCTTGAGGCCGAATCCATTCGATCCCCGGCAACGGTCCCAGGTGCTCCTCCGCCGCCGCGAGCGCCGTGGCCAGCTTCTGGCGATATCCGGCCCGAATCCGCTGCAAATGCGGCTCCCACAGGCCCAGCTCCAAGACCTTGGCCATCAAGTACTGGTTGAAATTGGGCGAACCGAAATCGACATTGCCCTTCTGCTCGTTGACCGGACCGATCAGATGCCGCGGCAGGATGCCCCAGCCGACGCGAATCCCGGGCGAGAACGACTTGGAAAACGTGCCGGCCACAATGACCGTGTCGGCCTCGTCATCCCAAACCCGTGGACTGGGAAGATCTTCGCCTTCGTATCGCAGTTCCCGGTAGGCTTCGTCGGAAATCACGTGGATCTTGTGCCGTTGCGACCAGCGTTTGGCGATTTCCACGACGGCCGCCCGCCGCTGGCGAGGCATCGTTGTGCCGGCCGGATTGTCGAAATAGGGGACCAGGTACACCGCTTTGACGCGAGCCAATTCGCCCGCCGCCTCGAATCGCCCCAGCGTCTCCTCCAGGGCTTCGGGGATCATCCCGTAAGCGTCACCGGCTACCCCGGTGGCATGCACGCCAAGTCCAGCCAGCAGTCCCAAATAGACAAAATAGGTGGGCGAAGCACACAGGACGATGTCGCCCGGATCGAGCAGGCTCTCGCTGACCAAGTGCAGCAGCTGATTGCTGCCGGCGGTGATGACGACCTGATCCGGTGCCAGGGGCGGTCCCGACAGATCGGCTTCTGCAGTGCGCTGCACGAGCCATTCTCGCAACGGCGGGTGGCCCGGCGTGGTCCCATACTGCAACGCCGCGCGGGCGGTCCGCGAGTCTTGGAACAGGGCCGCCAAGGCGTCGCGGGCGACGGCCGTCGGCAGCGTTTCGGGATCGACCAGGCCGACGGCCAGCGAGATCAGGTCGGGGTTCTCCAGCGCACAGGCCATCAGCTGGCGGATCGGCTGGCCGCCGGACCAACGCGCTCGGCAACTCGGTTGATAAGCGGCCGATGCGCCCGTTCCCGGCCCGGTTGTGCTCGACATACAGATTTCACTCCCGCGCCGCGGCAGCCAGTTCGGCCGCGCGGTGGGTACTCTCCCAAGTGAACTCCGGTTCGCTGCGGCCAAAGTGCCCGCCAGCCGCGGTCTTGCGGAAGATCGGGCGACGCAGGTCCAGGTACTTGATGATGCCGCTGGGCGTCAACGGGAACAACTTGCAGACCAGCCGGCAAATCGCCTCGTCATCGATTGTGCCAGTGCCCTGCGTGTCGACATGGACGCTGATCGGCTCCGTCACACCGATGGCGTAGGAGAGCTGCAATTCGCAGCGTTTCGCCAAACCGGCAGCGACCACGTTCTTGGCAATGTGCCGGGCCATGTACGCGGCGCTGCGGTCCACCTTGGTCGGATCCTTGCCGCTGAACGCTCCGCCCCCATGCCGCCCCCAGCCGCCATAGGTATCGACGATGATCTTTCGCCCGGTCAGACCGCAGTCGCCGTGCGGTCCACCGACGACAAATCGCCCCGTGGGATTAATGTGATACTTGATCTCTCCCTGAGACAAGTCGGCGGGCAGGATCGGCTTGATGATGCGCTCGATAATGAACTCGCGAATCTCCTGGTTCGAGACGTCCGGGCTGTGCTGCGTCGAAACGACGACCGTATCGATACGAACCGGTTTGTGCCCCTCGTACTCGACCGTCACCTGGCTCTTGCTGTCAGGCCGCAGCCAACCGGCTTCGGACTTGAAGCGGGCTTCCGTCAAGCGGTTCAGGATCCGATGGGCCAGCGCGATCGGCAGCGGCATCAACTCGGGCGTGTCGTCACAGGCGTACCCGAACATCAACCCCTGGTCGCCCGCTCCGATCTCCTTGCCTTTCTCCGCATCCTCGTCGACTCCCATCGCGATGTCCGGACTCTGCTTGTCCAGCGCCAGCAGGACCGAGCATGTGTCGGCACAGATCCCCATGTGATCGTCCGTGTAGCCGACGTTCCGGATCACGTCGCGGACGACTTTGGTGTAATCGACGACGGCTTTGCTGGTGATCTCCCCCGCCACGATGGCGACGCCGGTGGTGACCAGCGTTTCGCAGGCCACCCGACTGTACGGGTCTTGCTCGAGCAACGCGTCGAGGATCCCGTCCGAAATCTGATCGGCGAGCTTGTCGGGATGCCCCATGCTGACGGATTCGCTGGTAAACAGGTACTTGCCGGCTGCCACAGTCCTTCTCCTTGAGTACTCCTGGTATCGATCGGCCGATCTCGCACCGCGGCGAGGGGTCCGAACACGCAAACCTGGATTATAGGCAAGATTGGGCCGATCAGGCAACCGGCCGAAGGTCAGGAGGGCGAGAATTGCAGGCACCTTGATGGCCAGAATGCCGGCAGCGTCGAGGGTTTGCTTTTCGCGGGTGAGTTCTTCATCCGGCTTGTGGAGGTCTTCTTCATTGGTGATCACAACAACGCTTCGGCCAGAGCCGGCGTCCCTTTCCTGGCGGCGGCGAAACGCGGCAGGTTCGTGCTCAGAGCCTCTCCTGGAAAATAGCGGCTGACCAGGTAGTTGCCGTTGTGTTGCCGAGTTTCGCGGGAATTGAACGGCAGGGTATCTGTCAAGTACTTGCGGTATGCGTCGAGGTCCGAAAAGTCCGCAGCCTGGGGAATCGCGGCGAGGGCTTGGTCGGCAAGGGCTTTCGCGCACATGCGAAGCGTGGCCTCCGGAAAACGAGGCCGAGTCGGTTCCGGGGCGACGGGGATGGTCGTCTGTGGTGACGGTGGGGGGCGTCTGGTCTCTCTTCCTCCAGGAACAGCCGAGCTTGAAAAGTGTCGATTCCGAAATCTTCAGGGATTCCGACAAAGACGGCAAGACTGCGTCTTTCCGAAAAGGAACTTCCGCCTAACCTTTGCTGGCACGGTTGCCGTGGGCTGCATTTCGGCGTTAGAATGGCGGCGCGGGAAAAAACAAGGAGCAACGCCGATGAGTGCTTGTGAGTCGCCGAAGCTGGATGGAGTGGGACGCCGCGATTTTTTGATGCAATCGGCCGCCGGCGCCGCATTGGTCCTGGCGAGCGAAGCAACCGCCGGTGCCACTCCCCTGCAGCAGAAGGGAAGGCAGATGTCCGCCAAGGAGTTTCGCGTCAAACTGCTGGAGTGCCTGGGTGGGCCCTGGCCGGAACCGTGCGACTTGAAGCCTGTGCTGCGGGAGACGATCCGCAAGGACGGCTATCGCATCGAATCGCTGTTTTACGAAACCGAGCCGGGCGATCGCGTGCCGGCGATGCTGTTGGTTCCGGATGGCGTGGACGCCGATCACCCTGCGCCGGCGGTGGCGATCTGGCACCAGCACAACGGCGAGTGGCATTTGGGCAAGACCGAGCCGGCGGGACTGGCCGGCAATCCCATGCATCACACGGGCGTGGCGTTGGCCCGCGAGGGCTACGTGGTGCTGTGCCCCGACGCCCTGTGTTTCGAAGAACGGCAGAATCCGCAGTTGCGCGGGGGAAACTTCGAGCGGTTCGAGTTTTTGCGGTATGTCGTGGCCGGCAAGTGCATGGCCTGGAAAAACATCTTGGACATGCGGCGGGCCATCGACTATCTGTGCCAGCGCCCGGAAGTCGACCGCCAGCGCATCGGCTGCTATGGCCACTCGATGGGCTCGACCCACACCTGGCTGGTCGGTCCCTGGGAACCGCGGCTGAAGTGCCTGGTCGGCAATTGCTGCTTGCCCACGTATGCCGCGATCCATCGCACGCATCTGCTGCACTGCTTTCCGAACTTCATTCCCGGCTTGTTCGCCCACGGCGACACCCCGGACATCGCGGCCCTGATTGCGCCGCGAGCCTTGCATTTGAATTTCGGCGAACTCGATGGCGGCAGTCCGATCCAGGAAGTTCGCGAAGGCGTCCAACGGATTGCACAGGCTTATCAAGAGGCGGATGCGGCCGAGCATTTCAGTTACTGGATCGAAGACGGCGCCGGGCACGTCCTGTCGCCGGAGATGTGGCGGCGAACGTGCGATTGGTTCGCCAAACACTTGATGTAAGGAGCACCACAATGCCTCTGCGACTTTTTCAACGGCGAGTCAAAGAATCGATGCAGACGGACGTCGTCACCGTTCACGCCCAAGATACGGTCCACGACGCCTTGAGCCGAATGCTGGAAAACAAGGTCTCCGCCCTGCCCGTCGTGGATCATCGCGGGCATTGCGTGGGGATTTTGTCCAGCCGCGATTTTGTGGACATGACCAACGACTTGGACGGAGATTTTCACGAAGCGTTGCACGAGAGCGAGGTCTGGTGGAGCGCCTTCATCCGCAATCTAAGCGAGAACATCGGCGAGCAGAGCGTCATGGACCTGATGACCGAGCAGGTGATTTCCGTGTCGGCGGACGAACTTCTGGTCGAGGCCGCTCGCATCATGCTCAGCCAGGGTGTCCATCGCCTGCCGGTGGTCGACAGCGAACGCCGCTTGATGGGCATCATTTCGACAACCGACGTGTTGCGGGCCTTTGTCGAGGCTGCACCGCAGCCGTAACGATTCGGTAGGTGAACATGTCTGCCATGCGGTTCATTCTGATCGGCGGCTTCCTGGGCGCGGGCAAGACCACGACGATTGCCCGGCTGGGTATGGCCTATCGCGAACAGGGCCTGAAGGTGGGCGTCGTCACCAACGATCAGGCGACCGACCTGGTGGATACGCACGCCTTGCGAGCGGCCGGGTTCGACGTGGGCGAGGTGGCGGGGTCCTGCTTCTGCTGCGATTTCAACGGTCTGGCCGCCGCCATCGAACATTTGGAGGCGAGTCAGCGGCCGGACGTCATTCTGGGCGAACCGGTGGGCAGCTGTACCGACATCGTGGCCACCGTCGTCCAGCCGCTGCGGCGCCTGTATCAAGACAGGTTCCAGGTCGCGCCGTACGGAGTGATTTTGAAACCCAGCCACGGACGGCGGATCTTGCGGAATGAACCTCGATCGGGCTTCTCGCCCCAAGCGGCGTACATCTTCAAGAAGCAGTTGGAAGAGGCGGATTTCGTCATCCTCAACCGCATCGACGAACTGACTCCGGAGCAGGTCCAGGAACTGGCCAGGCTGATCGAGGCCGAGCGTCCCGGGGTGCCGCTGGTGCGAATGTCGGCTCGGACGGGCGCCGGGTTCGCGGCGTTGCTCGAAGTCCTGGACCAGCAGGGCTGCTTTGGCCGCCGGATTCTCGATCTCGACTACGAGATCTACGCCCAAGGCGAAGCCGAACTCGGCTGGCTCAACAGCCGTCTGCGGGTCACGGCCGACGTACCGTTCTCGCTCGACCAACTGGCCCTGGATATCGTCCAGCGATTGCAGCGGTCCTTGGCCACCGCCGATGCCGAACCGGCTCATCTGAAAACCATCGGATTCTGGGACGGTCGCCACGCCGTGGCGAACTTGGTCAGCAGTGACACGCCCGCCGTGCTTTCGCTCGCATCGGACTGCCACACTCGCGAAGCCGACGTGATTGTGAACGCCCGGGTGGCCCTCGATCCGCAACTCCTGACCCAGCACGTGCTGGACGCCGTCCAGGCCGCCTGCCGCTCGCAGGCTGCCCGAGCCGAATTCCAGCAGACGCAGAGCTTCCGGCCAGGCCGTCCGAACCCGACCTACCGGTTTGCGGACGCAGTCTGAACCCCCATCCGGATTATCGATCAAGGCATTGTATCTCCGCCTTGAATCTCCGCCTGTTGAGTTTCGTGCGAGCCTGCGGTAATTTGAACGTTCGATGGTTGCATTCCTCAGACGGGAGACGCTCGATGGCCGCAGATAGGGACAAGTTGATCGGAGAAGCCAAGGACCGACTCGACGCACAGGTGGTGGAAATGATGGCTTGGCATTTCCACGAGTCGACGGGCTGTCCGTTCTGGCTGGAGAAGAAGGCCGAACTGAAGTTCGATCCCCTGCGGGATGTGAACAGCTTTGCTGACCTGCGGAAGTTTCCGCCGTTCGAGGACGAGTGGCTGCGAGGCGGTCCGGTGCGACGCTGGGTGCCCAAGGCGTATCAAGATAAACCGGTCTACGTATTCGAGACCGGTGGTACCACGGGCATTCCCAAGAGCCGCATCGTGATCGACGATTTCCGGATCGACTACGAGATGTTCAGCCACACGCTGCCCGACGAGTACTTTCCCAAAGCTGCGAATTGGCTGATGCTGGGCCCCTCCGGACCGCGGCGGCTGCGATTGGCCGTGGAACACCTTTGCCAGTACCGCGGCGGGATCTGCTTCTGCATCGACTTGGATCCGCGGTGGGTCATCAAGCTGATCAAGAAAGGCTGGATGGAACATCTGGAAGCCTACAAAAAGCATTGCATCGACCAGGCCGTGACGGTCCTCACCGCCGGGCACGACATCAAGTGCATGTTCGCCACGCCCAAACTGCTCGAAGCCTTGGCCGTGGCCTTGGAGGAGCGCGGGACGACGATTCCCGAGGTCGGCATCACGGGAATTTTTTCCGGCGGCACGGAATTCACCCCGCAATGGACGCGATTCTGCGTCGAAGAGTATTTCGGCGGCCCGCCCGAGGTCAGCGGCGTCTACATGACGCCCACCTACGGCAACACGCTGATGGGCTTAGCCTGCAGCAAGCCGGTTACGGCGGCGGAAGGTTACAAGATTTCTTACTACGCACCTCAACCGCGGGCGGCGATCGAAGTCGTCGATTTCGACAATCCGGATCGAGTGGTGGATTACGGCCAAACCGGCCGTGTGCGGTTGACCACCCTGACCAAGGAGTTCTTCGTGCCGGGATTCCTGGAGCGCGACGAAGGCGAACGCGAACCGCCTTACGAAAAATACCCCTGGGACGGCGTTAGCGGCGTACGGCCGTTTCATGGACTGGCCGGCGAGACGACGGTCGGAGTGTATTAGAAATTGCATCCGGGGCTCAGACGTACAGAATTCCATTTTCGGCGCGTTGCGATCAAGACGACCGGAAGACTATGGGGCCAACCCGCGTACGGTTCGGCCGGCAGCACCGAATTTCGGAAGCCTGAGCCTTGGGATTACGCCAAAACCCACTTGCGGAGATAACACGTCATGCTCAAGATCCCCGTCATCCGTTGGGGAAAGCCCTACGAGTCCTTGGAAGTCGACGAGATCAAACACTTCCTCACTGCCGAGCCGATGGCGCGGGTCAGTCAAGCCAACGGAGGCATTGTCCAACGGGATATGCGTCGGGCCTCCCAGGCTCGCAACCTCCTGCGGCAGATTCCCTGCGACGACTTGATCTACCGCGTGGCGCAAGCCGCCGACCTGTACGAGTCGGGGACTTTGCCGATGGGCGACGGCACACAGTCCCCGGACGACTTTGTCCGCCAACAGTCGGCCAGCACGGGCCTGCCCGAGCACATGTGCCGAGCGAACATCGCCAAGAACGCCTTCGTGCTCCGCAATATGCAGCAGATCTTGGACTGCCTGACCCGCGGGCTGCCGCTGGAGATTCTGACTCGCGGCTGGGGCTTGGAAGACCGCGGCGTGATCGTCAGCTATCAGGCTCAGACCCCCGTGCTGGGCGCCGTGCTCCCGTCCAACTCGCCCGGCGTGCATACGCTGTGGCTGCCCGCCGTGGCGTTGCAGTTCGGACTGGTCCTCAAACCCGGTTCGCAGGAACCGTGGACCCCGTATCGGATCGTCGCCGCGATGGTCGCTGCCGGGATTCCGGCCGAAGCGTTTTCGCTGTACCCCGGCGGGCACGATGCCGGCGGAGCGCTGTTGTCCGCCTGTCCGCGGGCGATGATGTTCGGCAGCGCCCAAACGGTGGAACAATACAAAGGCAATCCGCGGGTCCAAGTGCATGGCCCCGGGTTTTCCAAAATCCTGTTAGGCGACGATGTGGTCGACGATTGGGAACAGTACCTGGAGCTGATGGTCGACAGCATCTACCTGAACGGCGGCCGCAGCTGTATCAATTGTTCGAGTATCTGGGCTTCGCGGCACACGCAGGCCATCGCCGCCGCGCTGGCCGAACGCTTGGGGCCGATCGAGCCTCGACCGCCGGAAGATCCGCAGGCCGGCTTGGCGGCGTTTACCGTCCCCAACGCGGCCCAAGGAACGTGGCGGATGATCGAGTCGGATCTGCAGGCCGGCGGCGTGACCCACGCGACCGAACGTTTCGGGCCACGACTGGTCGAAACAGAACGCTGTGCCTATCTGCGGCCCACCATCGCGCATTGCGCGTCGTCCGATTGCGAAATCGCCAAGAAGGAGTTCATGTTCCCGTTCGCGACGGTCGTCCAATGCCCGGAGAGCGACATGCTGGCCAAGATCGGCACGACGCTGGTCGGAACGGTGATCACAAGGAACCCCGAACTGATCCGCGCCGCCACGGACGCAACGCACATCGATCGGCTGAACGTCGGGCCCACCCCGACAACGAGACTGAACTGGCTGCAGCCGCACGAAGGAAACCTGATCGATTTCCTGTTCCGCTCCCGGGCTTATCAGGACGGATGGACTGGAACCTGATCCCGAAGGACTCGCAAGAGGGTGCGGATTCGCGAACTTCACGCGTTTTGAATCACGGTCCCGCTGGCGACTGTGCGGCGTCAAGCAAGGTTGGGGCGGCAAAATAGATGGTGCCGGTGGTCTTGGTTCGGGTCGAGTCGACCAGCAAAACGGTATCCAGGCGCAGCCCGCCGTGAACGCGGCCGTCGTCGGCGCCGCCCCAGCGACCGGCTTGCTCCAAGTTCGCCAGGTCGAACGTTACCCAGCGCCAGCCGCTCCAATCCAGGTTAGGGCCGGTGGGCTGGAACGTCTGCCCGCTGTCATCGGTAACCCGAATCCGCAGCGAATTGCCGGAACTGTCGCCGTAGACCCAGACGCCCAATGCCGCGGGGCGGCCCGCGATGCTCGGACGTTCCGCTTCCGCGACGCAACGCACAAATCGCCAGCCGCTGGCGAACTGGTAGTCCAATCGCCAGACACGCGGAAACGGTGCGGCGGATCCAGCTGACTCGGCGGGCGTGGCAGTCGCCGTTAGCGTGGCGGTCGCCGGAACTTGGGCGTCGCCGTCCAAGACGGCACGGTAACGGGGAACGGTCAGCGGACGAAAACGGATCGCGGCTTGCGGCAAGACGACCCGTCCATCGCGATCTCGCAGCTCGACGGTCACGGATCGGTCGCCAGCCTCAACCGAATCCCGCGCCGTGAATTCGGCGGATCCAGCTGCCGTCTGCAGGGCGGTCGCCACGCTGTCGACCACGGCCGTCCCCTCGAAGCCGCTGTGTGCCGGGTCTGCGACAATGACGCGCAGTCCGGAATCGACCGGCGCCACGGTGAGACGCAACGGATTGGCCAGCACGAACGGGACGCGCTGTTCGGCCGTGCCGACAAGGGTGTCACGGCCGTCTTCGATTTGGTGGTAGGACGTTCGGACCGTAACGGCGGGGAATTCGACGTCGCGGCGAACCAACGAGAATTCGAAATGATGAATTGCCTCTTGCCCAGGAGGTAGGTCCAAGCTGGCGGTATCCGAGATGCCGGTTACCCCTCCGCCCGGGCCCGGCGGGGCACGATGCTGGCTAGCCATGTCCAGCGTCAAGCGAACTTGGCACGGTTGGCGGAAGGGGTTGGCGGCGCGCACCGAGATGCGGATCGGCTCCGCACTGCCGGCGGCGACCCGCGTCGGCAACGGCTCGACGTCCCAGGCGGCGGCCGCCGTCAGGGCAGGAACCGGCTGGGCGAACGTGATGTACTGCGGCAAGTTGCCCAGTTCGACGGCCAGTTGCCCCTGTTCCACCCGAACGGCCAGCGGTTGTCCCAGGCCATCGACAGCGGAGCACGTGGCGGCGGAGATCGAGTCGGCGGCCGTCAGGCCAAGGGCCAGCCGGACCGTGTTCGGTTTGTCGGTCGTCCAAGCGGCCAGCTTCTGGTTGCCGGCCGCGTCCACACCCAGTAACAGCCAGGTGGCGGCATCGTCGGTCGCCAGTCGCCGAGCGATCCGGTAGCCGCTCAACTGGTTCGTCAGTGTCTGCACGGCCTGGTAGGCGGGTTTGGGCTGCAGGTCGTGCGTGACCGTGCCGAAATTATGCTCGTTGTAATCCGGGTCGGTGCCGTCGTTCTTCCAGTCGTACCAGATCGACAGCGGCACGCCGTGATATAGATTCGCCAGTTGCTGGCGGGCGGTGAAAGCGGCTTGCGTCGAGAGCGAAACGCCTTGGGTGTGCGTGGCGTACCCCCACTCGCCGCTGATGATCGGCAGGGCCTTTTTATGCGGCGGCGCGTCGCGTTCGATCAAGGCCCGCAGGCGGCGATAGTCGGCGGCGGCGGTCTCGGGGCCTTGGCTGTAATTGCGATACGGATGGACGCTGACCGCATCCAGGTGATCGAGTACGCCGGACTGGAACAAGGACTCGAAAAACGCCCACGGGAAACCGGACGAAGCGGGAGCCAGGATCAGCGCCTGGGGATCGGCTTCGCGGATCGCCCGACAGGTGGCCAACGCCAACGTGGCATAATCTGCGACGTTCGGCTGCGGCCTCCAGAAACCGATATTCGGCTCGTTCCAGATTTCCCACAGGATGCCGCGGCCTCGATAATGCTTCGCCGCCGCAGCCGCCCAACGCGCAAAGGCCGCCACGCTGTCCGGCTTGCGCGGGGCCGCAATGCCCGTAACTTCCTTGCCCGAGATCGGATCGCGGCTGACGAGCTTGTCTTCGTACAGCGCGTTCGAGTAGTCCAGGATATACAACGCGCGCAGCCCGCGTTTCTCCAGATTGGCCGTCAACTCGTCGTACTCGTCCCAGGTATAGCGGCCCTGGGAACGTTCGGTGCCGCTCCAGGAAAAATCCATGCGGACAAACCTGAACCCCGCCGCCGCGATCATGTCCAGATCTCGCTCGTGACCGCGGACAAAATGAATGTTCACGCCGACGCCTTGCGGACACACCAGGGGCGGAATGCCCGCTTCGGCCGCGGACGCTTCGGCCGCGGACGCTTCGGCCGCGGACACTTCGGCGGCCAGCGCAAAACCATAGAGGACCGTCAACACGACGGGCAGATACGAACAAGTCGAAGTCATCGGGTCATCCTTTACGCGTCAGCGCGTCCAATTGCGAACGCACCGCATCCAGTTGATGAGCGGTCGGATCCGGGGCGATATCGCGAAAATAGTCGTCGTCGATGCCCAGAAAACGTTTCAATTGCCGGCCTCGCTCAGGAATCGCGTCGGCAAACAGGTCTTCCATTTCCCAATCGCGATCCCACAGAATGCGGTCCGCCAGCGACTCGACGATCAAGTCCCAGGCATCAAGATCGTCCGAGCCGCTGTCGGGCAGGTCGGCGATTTGTTCGTCGTCGCCGGCGGCAATACAGACGCGCACGATCAATCGCCGCCAGTACCGGTTCGGCGATTCCTCCTCCAATTCGCAATCGACTTCGTCGGCCACGCAAGCTCGTAGTTCCTCGAACAGAACGCTCACGGTGGCTTCACGCAACGACGATAGCTTGGGCGGCGGCTGATCGGCACTCAGCAAGCCCTGTCCCACCTCGGCCAACAGGGCAAGTTGTTGCGAAGCTTCCAGCCGGTCGAACAGCGAAACGCCACTCTCAAACGGTTCACCTGCCGCCGGGCAAGCCACGTTGATTTGAAAGTAGACGAACGCCAGCAGCTGACGGACCAACTCCGCCTCGGAACCCACCAGTGTTCGTGTGCCTGTCGATGTACGCCACATGCCATCCAGGATAAACAGATGCCCGCGCGCGGACAACTGGCAGAAAACGGTTTTTCGGTCCAGGCGTGGGAATCAGGACATCTGCGTGACGACGATCGGATGGAACCGCAACGGATTGTCGCGATCAGATCGCGCCCGCCCCGAACCGCGGCTGGTGCTCGCGGCTGGCGCCCGACACGGCTGGCGCTTGTGGCCCTTGCGTGTTCCCGAGACCGCTCCTAGAATGACGTGCTTTTGCGGATACCGCCCCCAACAACAACGGATTGCCATGTCGCGCCGCTTCATTCAACAACTGTCCGACCGGGAACAGGTCGATGAGGTCTTCCTGGTCGCTGACAAACAGCTGCGTACCAATCGCCAAGGCGGGCTGTACTTGCAGATGCGGTTGTCCGACCGGACAGGGTCGGTCAACGCCATGATGTGGAACGCCAACGAAAAGCTGTACCACGCTTTCGAGAACGGCGAATATCTGCAGGTGCAAGGCACAGCCCAGTTCTACAATGGCGCCCTGCAAGTTATCGTCAACCACTTTGATCACACACCCGCTGCCCAGGTGGACGAGTCCGACTTTGTGACGTTGGACGCCGGCGCGGTGGATCGGCTGGCCACGCGCGTGAGTGAACTGCTGCGGGGAATGCGAAGCTATCCGCTGCGCAACCTGGCGGAGTGCTTTTTGATGGACGAAGCGTTCATGACGTGCTTCACCACGGCTCCGGCGGGGATCAAGAATCACCATGCCTACCGGGGCGGACTACTGGACCACGTCGTCAGTCTGATGGAACTGGCGGCGGTGGTCGCACCGCGTTACCCGGAGATCGACGCCGATTTGCTCCTGATGGGCGCGTTTCTGCACGACGTGGGGAAAATTCGCGAACTGACCTACGAACGCGATTTGGCGTACAGCGACGAAGGCCAGTTGATCGGCCACCTGGTGATCGGTGTCAGCCTGGTCGACGAGAAGATTCACGAGGCCGAGAAGCTGTCGGGCGAGGCGTTTCCTGGCGAGTTGCGATTGCGACTGCAGCACATGATTCTGAGCCATCACGGCGAGTACGAATTCGGCAGCCCCAAGCTGCCCATGACCTTGGAAGCCATCGCGCTGCACTTCCTGGACAACCTGGATTCGAAAATGCACAGCGTCGGCGCGGTGATGCGCGAAGACGCGAACGATGCCAGTGCCTGGACACCGTACCAAGCCACCCTCGGCCGCAAATTGTTCAAAGGCCGCCGCGAGGACGACGCGGGGGACTAGCACGCAGATCGCTCAAAGCAGGTACTTGATCGCCAGAAATCCGGCGATGACCGCCAGGAACAGGGCCAGCGTGGCGATCTCAAAGTAACGTTCCATGAAGGCTTTGACCCGCGGGCCGAAGAAGTAAATACAAATCGCCACGAGGAAAAACCGCATCGAGCGGCCGACGAGCGAAACGGCGATCAACGTGGTCAGGGGAACGTACTGGTGGAACACGCCAGCAGCGATCGTAAAGACTTTGAATGGGATCGGCGTAAACGCTGCGCCGAACAACGCCACGACGGCGTTGTCGCGGTACATCTGACCGACGTAATCCACGTTCTCGTAGGTGACGCCGGGCACGTAACGGCAGAAAAAGTCCCCGACCGCCGCCCACAAGGCAAAGCCGATGAACCACCCCAGCACACCGCCCGCCACCGAGGCCAGGGCGCTCACTCCGGCGTAATAAAACGATCGCTTCGGCCGCGACACGGACAGCGCGATCTGTAGCACATCCGGGGGGATGGGGAAAAAAGAACTCTCCGCAAACGAAATCACGGCCAAGGCCGGCGTGCCGTAAGGCGTGTCGGCCCAGTGCAGAACCCACTGGTATAGTCGGCGCACCAGGTTCGGTTTGCGAGCGGTCTCAACCTCGCTCGCTTTGTGCGGTGAATTCTCGTTCCCAGTGTTAACAGTCGAGCCGGACATGAAGGCTCCCAAAACGGAGAAAGGTGACGCGTGTCGCAAAGTCTGGACGATCTCCGATCATAACCCAAACGGCAGGAAAACGGCAGAGCAAATCCGGGGCAGAAACCAAGTCGAAGTTGCCGTTTCCACGGCCGGAATGGCCAAACGGGCCCTTTTCCAGCAGAGCTGGAAAAGACACAATATATAGTACAAGGCACAGGCTCAGACGTACAGAATTCAATTTTGCCGGGCGTCGCTTACACCACGTAGATACAGGTTCCCCCGGCAAAATTTAATTCTGTACGTCTGAGCCCTCCCCGGGGGACACCGGGGGGCACTCGCATCCCGCGAACGAAGAAACGAAAACCGGCAAGACCATGAATACTCCACCACGCTTGAATATTCCGCGAATCGACACTCGGCAGGATAGTGTCCAGCAAGCGCTTGACGCCCTGCGGGAAAAACTCAGTCCCCGAGGCGATGTGGTCAGCCAGCGCGGTCGGCAGCGGACGATCGAGGTGTTCGGCAGCCCGCTCAGTCCGCAGCAGGTCGTCGAGAAAATCTGCACGGACGTGCGCCGCGAGGGCTTGGCGGCTGTCCTGCGGTACAGCGAGCAACTCGATGGCGCTCGGTTGTCGTCCGAGTCGCTGCGCGTGAGCCCGGCGGAAATGCTGGCCGCGCATCGCCAGGCCGCCCCCGGCTTCTTGGCCACGATCCGCCGCATTCGCGACAACATCCTGGAGTTCCAGCGAGCCATCCTGCATCGCGACGTGGAATTGCAGCGCCCCGCGGGAGTGCGGTTGGGGCAACGCTACGTGCCGCTACGGCGGATCGGCGTCTGTGTGCCGGGGGGGGCGGCGGCGTATCCGTCGACCGTCCTGATGACCGCCGTTCCTGCCCAAGCGGCCGGCGTCCAGCAGATCGCCGTCGTGGCCCCGCCCACGGCCTTTGGGGCGAACAACCCGGATGTGCTGGCCACGTGCTGGGAACTGGGCGTCCAGGAAGTCTACCGGATCGGCGGGGCCCAGGCCGTCGCGGCGCTGGCCTACGGTTTGCCGGAACTGCCTTCGGTGGACAAGATCGTCGGTCCGGGCAACTTGTTCGTCGCCCTGGCCAAGAAGTACGTGTTCGGTGAAGTAGACATCGATTCGATCGCCGGCCCCAGCGAGGTCGTCGTGATCGCCGACGAGACCACGCGCCCCGACTTTGCGGCGGCCGACTTGCTGGCCCAGGCGGAACATGCGCCGGGAGCCAGCATCCTGATCACCTGGAGCGAGCGGACCCTCGAGGCGACGGCAGCGGAGTTGGAGCGGCAGGTGGCCCGGCTGTCGCGGCGCGAAGTCACGGTGCAGAGTCTGGAGGCGTTCGCGGCCCTGATCCTGGTCCGGGATGCCGACGAAGCCTGTGCCATCACCGACTCGATCGCCCCCGAGCATCTGCACATCGCCACGGACAACGCCGCAGCGCTGCTGGCCAAAATCCACCATGCGGGCGCGACGTTCCTGGGCAATTTCACCCCCGTGGCCGTCGGCGACTATGCCGCCGGCCCTTCCCACGTGCTCCCCACCGGCGGCACCGCCCGCTGGGCCTCGGGCCTGTCGGCCAACGATTTCCTGCGGGCTCACAGCGTGATCGCTTACACGGCGGACGGCTTGCGTCAGATCGCTCCGGACATCCAGCAGTTGGCCGATAAAGAAGGGCTCACCGCGCACCGTGCCAGCGTCGATGTGCGGTTGGGATAGCCGCCGTTTGACGACGAACTGCCTTGCCATTGAGCTGTTTTCGAAACCTTGATCTCGGCCTTCATCGCGATGTGCTGATTTGCAGGCCAGGGAACTGCAAGAAGCAGGGCGATGCGGCAACTGTGTTTCTGGGAGCAACGAAGCGTGAGCAACAGGCCGGGCGGCTCCGCCGTGATCGACAACCTGGATTTGACAAGGGTACTGCGCCAGCATGACCGCTGGCTGCGGACGGTGGTGTATTCGCGCGTCGGAGAACGGGAGGGCGTCGATGACGTGATGCAGGAAGTCGCGTTGGCGGCGGTTCGCCAGGCTGCGACGCTGCCGGATGCCAGCCGGATGGCGCCCTGGTTGTACCGCGTCGCGGTTCGCCAGTCGCTGTTGTACCGCCGCAAGGCGGGGCGGCGGCGGAAACTGGCCAACGGATACGCTCAGCAGGTACCGCCGGCGGAGCACGACCCAACCTGTGTCGAGCCGCTGGATTGGCTGCTGGCTCGAGAACGGTCGCAATGGGTGCGGGTTGCGCTCGAGCGACTGGCGAATCGCGACCGGGAAATCCTGATGCTGAAATACGCGGAGAATTGGAGTTACCAGCAGATCGCCGAGCATCTGGGGGTCAGCCACAGCGCGGTCGAAGCGCGTTTGCACCGTGCTCGGGCCCGGTTGCGGGCCGAGTTGGCGGCGGTCGAAGGGGATGACGCGGAAAACGAGGTGGTACGATGAACCGCAGGGGAAATGCGCTGACGGACGAGATCGCTTTGGATCGCCTGGTGGACGGCGAATTGAACCGGGAGGAGTACGCCGCGATGCTACGGTCGCTGGACCAGACGCCGGACGGTTGGCGGCGGTGTGCGTTGGCGTTCCTCGAGGCACAGGCTTGGCAGCACGAGCTGGGGCAGGGGCGTACCGAGGACGCCGTCCCGATGGTTGCCGAGGTGGCCATCCGTCAGGCGGCGACGAAGACGAAGGGCTGGCCTTTGTTGTTGGCCGTGGCCGCCAGCTTCGTAATGGCGTTCGGCTTGGGACTTGCGTTTCGGCCTGGGGGGCCGTTGGGGCGGGCTGGTCAGGTCGCTCCACCGATCGCCGATCGCAGCACGCCCTTGAGGGTGCCGCCGGGGGCGGGCGACTTGAATTCTTCGTCCGAAGCTGCCATCGCAGCGGCAGCGCCGATCTCCACGGGCAACGTAAGGTTCGTCGTCGATCACGGCCAGGAGGCCGGCAGCCGCGAGGTGGATGTGCCCGTCTACGAATGGGCGGCCGAAAACGAGCCGTGGCTGTCTGGGGGACCCTTGGCGCCTTCGTTCGAGATGCGGCGCGCGGTTCAGCGTGGGGGGCACGATGTGCGGATGCACAGGCATTTCATTCCGCTGGAGACCGGCGATGGCCGGCATGTGTTGATTCCCGTCGAGCAGATGGAGATCACGCCTGCGGGGCGGCGCGTTTTCCAGTAAGGCCGGAGAAAGAACGTTACTTGGGCAGATCAGATAGAACAGAGGAGACAGATGATGATTCAGAACCGGTTCGGACGATTCGTCCTCCGTAGGATGGTCCCCATGCTGGCCATCTTCTTAGCTGGCTCCGTGGCGGCGGCGGATACACCGAAAGAGGCAGCGGCGTTGCCCGAACAGGAAGCGGGCGACGCCGAAAAGGGCTATTGGTTGGGGATTTTGGCAGCGCCGGCCGATGCGATCCTGAAGCTGCACCTGCGTCTTGAAACCGGCGTGGTTGTCGAACAAGTTGTGCCGAATTCGCCTGCCGCAAAGGCGGAGATCCAAGTGAACGACATTTTGCTCAAGTTCGGCGACGCTCCATTGGCGGACGTGGATGGCTTACAGAAGGCGGTCGGAGAGAACAAAGATCGCGAAGCTCGGGTGACCTTGTTGCGGGCGGGCCAAGAGATGACCGTGACCGTGACGCCGGAACAGCGGCCGGCGGACGCCGGCGTAGCCTTGCCGACGCGCCCCGGGGATTGGGGGCACATCACCGAGATGCTCAAGCGGCTGGAACGAGGCGAGTTTGGCGACGATCCGTTGCGGATGTTCTTCGTACAGCCGGGCATTGTCGTGCCGAAGGATTTCAAGCAGCGGCGGCTCGATCTGTTCAGCTCGCCGCCGGAAACGCTGCGGCTGCCCAAAGGCACGCGTGTCACGGTCGCACGGCAGGACGACGGCCCGGCCAAGATCACGGTGGAAAAGGACGGCCGGAAGTGGGACGTGACCGAAGAAGAACTGGACCAACTGCCCGAGGATGTGCGGCCGGCGGTCAAGGGGATGCTGGGCGGCGGCCGCGTCTACGTCTTTGGCCAGAGTCCCGTGGTGGTGCCGGGAGAGCAGCCCGGGCGGTCCAAGGAAAAAACGCCTGTGACCGAGCCCCGCCAACGGCCGGAAGCCGCGACGGATTCCAACGGCAAGCATCTGCATGACGTCCGCGAGCAGCTCGAGGAAATGAATCGTCAACTGCGCCAGAACGAACAGCGGCTGCAGAAGCATTTGGACGAATTGCGGCAGCAGATGGAGAAGCTGGGCCAGCCGAAGGACTGAGTCAAACCCCACGTCGTCGCGACTTGTTCGTAGGACAAGACGGCAAGACAGCCCTGCTTTCACGCCACGACATAGTGTCGGCCATTCCCGGCACTCCGTTTTTTGGTGCCATTTTTGGGGGTCACGATGCGCACGGGGGCGTCGATCTGGTATTCTGGAGGTACCGTAGACTCGCCATCCAGACCAGCGAAAACGAGAGAACGTCATCATGATCGATCCCAAACGCCATGCCGACAGCCGCGGCATCATCGAGTCCGTGTTGCGTTACATCCCCGGGTTCCGGGGGTATCTGGAAAAGGACTATCGGCAGGAAAGCGACCATCTGGTCCGCCGCTGGATGGCGGACCGATTGCAGCAGAGCAAGCGGTCCCTGGACAGCGGGATGACGGCCTTGATCGACGCCGGCCGCCTCGACCAGTTAACCGCTTGGGAACGCGTCAAGAACCGTCTGGATGCCGTGATCCTGCGTTTCCGCAGCGCCGTACGCGGCTACAGCGGCTTCTTTGATTTCGTCCAGGTCAACGTCGACCTGTTGGACCAGGTTTACGAGCACGACATGGCGCTGGTACAAAGCGTCGAAAAGTTGGCGACGGCCATCGAACAGACCGCTGCCAGCGGTGATGTGCCGGACTCGACGACCGGCGAATGGCTGCGGCAGATCGACGAGATCGATCGCCGGTTTTCGCAGCGCGGCGAGATGCTCAATGGCCTGAACCCTACCGCTGGCGGCTAACGAACCAATTCCGGTTCGTCGCCTGGCGGGAGCCCGCGTAACGTGCCTTCACGAGGGATCAGTCCACGTGAAACACCTCTTCCATGCCCGCCCACCATTCACCGGCGGCTCGCGTCTCCAGCGGTGATTGCAGGGGCATGCAGTGACTCCACCACTGCTGCGTCGTCGGGTCCGCTGCCATCTTGGCCGAATCGGCCGCGAAATCGGATCCGTAATACTCGAAATAGCTGAACAGATAGTACTTGCCGTCATCGAATTGACGTAGATAAATCGAGTAGTTGCGGATCTTGCACTGCTCGATCATTGCCAGCACATCCGGCCAAACGGCCGCATGCAGGCGTTTGTACTCCTCGACCTTGTCGGGCTTTAACTCGATCACCATCCCGTATCGCTTCATCGTTCCTCCTCCACGCGGTCCTCAAACCGACTCGTCAAATTCCCCGAGCTGCAACGGATACTTCCCGTATTCACGAACCAGCTTGACAATGCTGTCGTACGTGGCTCCAGAAACCCGGGAGGTCACCGAATGATCCGACTGAAAAATCATCCCGCCTCCCTTGGCGGCGTTCAGTTTGCGCAACACCTCGCAACGCAACTTTCCCGGATCGCCTTCTTCCCAGACCGTAACATCGCTGTTGCCGCAGAACCCCAGCTTGTGGCCATACTGGCGGCGAAGCTCCACGGCGTCCATCCCGGCCTTGGACTCCAGCGGGTTGAGAGCATCCAGCTCCAGCTCGACGAAGTCCGGCAGAATCGTTTTCACGTTGCCGCAACCGTGATAGATCACGGGCAAACCCCGCTCGTGACAGAAACGAATCATCTCCGCCACACAAGGCCTGAAATATCGGCGCCAGTAATCGGGCGAGAAGAACATGCCCCCCTTGTAGGCAACGTCCCCCCAAATCACAAAGCCATCGAGCAACCCTTCCGCCGCTTCGATCGCCGCTTTGGCGCACTGGGCGTAGAAATCGCCGATTCTCAAGATCTGTTCCCCCAAGCGTTCGGGATGCTCGCCGATCCACATGAACGTGTTCATTTGCCCGACCAGTCGCGTCAGGCACTCGGAAGCCTCGGTCATGCTGCCGTAGACCGGAAAGTTGCTGCGCAGCTCCTTGACCGTCTCGATCCAGGGCGGCAGGTCGCGGGTGAATCCATCGCCAACCCCGGCAATCTGATTGTCGCCGCCGGAAAAGAATCGCCGCGGATCGCGGGGATCGTCGAACTGGAACGCTTCCAACTTGTCGATCGTGTCGGTGTCCCAGCTCACTTGCTCGGGCATCGGCATTTGGAAGCTCTTGCGGAGCGTCGTTTCGTAACCGGTCTTGACGACCACCTCCTGGTCGGTTTCCCGCAGGATCTCGAATGGCTTGATGTGCGGGTCCATGTTCGGGGTCGTCACGATCCAGTCCAGATCGTAATACGAGTACGGTTCGGCGGTCTCCGGCAAGTTCAGCTCCTCGCGCCACCTGCGGACGAAACCGCCCCAGAAAAAGTCGCTGATGGGCACACGATCAGGCTCCTCATGCCGCAACGCCTTGTTCATGCGATCCAGCTTTTCAACCGCCCCTTCGGTCCTGGTTCTTTCCGCCATCAAATCGCCCTCATCTTCCCGTATTCGTCCTGGATTGAACTTCGAAGAGCATTTTATCACGATTCTCCCAGAGTATACCGCACGCGATTGCCCGTGACAGGTAACCCAAAGCGTAAGCGAGGGACGAAGTTATCTCCTCGCTTACGCTTCGGGTTGCGATGAAATGTGCCATCCTCAACCGCGTACAGCAGGGAATGCATTACCTAAGAAGGGGGGGGCGACCGGGGGGTAATAGATTTTTTAGGGATAATACTAGCCCGCCACATCAGCCCCAAGGCGTCAGAAACCCTCACGATACCCCGATTATAAGGTCAAGAAAAGCCTGATCGATTGCTCGACGGATACTTGCACTCAGCGCCGACAAAGACTAGGATACGCGGTTGGGTGCCCTCGACTGGATTCACCGCACTGATTTCGCCGCTTGACGTATTTCTCTCAGCGAAGGGCTCACGCGTTTTCTGCTGTCATATTCTTTTTCTTTCCAAGGAGTCGTCCATGAACCGAATTCGTACTTGTCGTCGGGCTTTTACGCTCGTCGAGCTGCTGGTCGTCATTGCGATCATTGGCATTTTGGTGGCGTTGCTGTTGCCTGCAATCCAAGCTGCCCGCGAGGCGGCGAGGCGAACGCAATGCAACAACAATTTGAAGCAAATTGGTGTGGCCCTGCATAATTACCACGATGTGTTCAAGTCGTTCGTCTACATGAAAGGTGGAACGAACGGATACGGGGACGCCTCTCGATTTGATGGAAACTACAATCGACGCAGTGGAATTATTTCCTTGCTTCCGTTTATGGAGCAGGGGGCGCTGTACGACATCATCCAGGCTGGCGATCCGACGACAACCCCTCCGGTTCATTTAGGAGGAGCTGCTCCCTGGTCCGCTTGGACTGGCTATAACCACTCACATTCCGCACCCCTCGATGCGAGTTGATCTTGGCAAGCTAACGCGGGGATGGCATAATAGGCGGGTCACGATGGATCGGTGGCCTAGCATGGAGTACCAAGGATGGGTAAGAGCATACAGT
>Ga0351934_1029_pt1 | contig 66690 bp, 72 predicted proteins | sample TotcelT113001L10_FD_206848 | JGI IMG/M metagenome (GOLD analysis project Ga0351934, IMG submission 206848) | Enriched cells from coal bed in the Powder River Basin, Montana, United States - Total cells T11 rep2 HSBNCT.T11.300.1.L10 ...
CGATCCCAGACGTGCCACGCAACGGTGATGCGTTGTTGCCTGCCCGGTGTTGTGAGAGCAGCAATGAACCCTCTGTTGTCATTGGCGGCGACCAGAGCGCCATTCCCTTTCTAGTCCAGCAGGTTCTGCTTTTGAACGAGCAAAATAGCTCTCTTCCTGCATCGATTCTGCGGTTGCAGGAATTGCTGGTGCAGGGCTATTCGATGGCTCCCCAGAGCCTGGTTGTGGAAGCACTCGGAGATCTGTATGCGATTTTTGAGTGCCGGCAGGGGTTTTGTGATGACGCCCAGCGGCAGCAGATCGTTCTGTTGTTTAGGCTCTGTGCGGAACAGGTTGCGGGAGTAGAAAGATCCTACTTTGGCGGCCAAAAGCGGACGATTACTGACCCCGTAATAGAAACAAACTCAATTGATACGCCTGCTCTTGCGCCGACAACGCTTGATATTGGGCCTACGCGTGCGACGTTGATTACGATTGGGAGTGCGACGACCAGCAACACCCTTAACTTGGGGGGTGCTGCATCGACGGTGAATATACAAAATATGAACGTTACGGGAGATTATAATTCGGCAGCGGGTGATATGACCCTGTCTAGTGGCGATCTGACGTTACTGAGCGGTAGCAGCACTTTTACGGCAAATGGTAATAGCGTCTTGGGAAGTTCTCCGGCAAACACCGTTGACGTTGCTGGGCGCCTAAATATCGCAACAGCTGGATCGATAGAGGGTACCACGGGGACCTTGAATATTGCCACTGTCGCCGGAGTAACGCCGACCGTGAATATTGCGACCGGGGCCTCTACGCAAACAATTAATGTTGGCGGGGTGGGAGATGCCTTAAATATCGATGCCGGAACAATGACAGTTGCGTCTGCAACGCGTTTTAATGGGGTATTAAAGCTTGATAGCTTACAGAGTTTTGAAGTGGCTCTTGGGGGTAGTGGTGCCTTAAATATTGCGACCGATGGTACGACAGCAACCCTCAATCTTGGGACAGGGACGACTGGCGGGACTACCATTGGGAGTATTAGTAAACCGCTCACGCTTAATGGCAGTAGTTTTACGTTTGGTGGCGGTTCGCTGGTTTTTGCAAATCCCTTGGTTGCTGATGCTGGTATTACTACGTCATCTATAACCTCACCTGCGTTGACGCTTGGGACGGGGGCTGGTGCGGTTAATGCCGGAAATATTGTTATTCAGCCGGCAAATGGGAGTGTAAATGGGGGATCGGTAACGATTGATACGGGTACTGGAGGCTCGCCCGCGATTGCGATTGGCGGTACCAATGCACGGGCGATTACGGTCGGCGCATCGGCAAGTGCGCAAACGATTGCTATCGGGTCTGGCGGTGCGGGGACAAAAACGATTACTATTGGCGAGATGACCATACCGGCTACGCACGATACCATAACCATTGGTGGCGCAAGCAACTACTTTAACTTGGGCGTTCCTGGTGTTGCCGAAAGAACGGTATTGGTCCACAAGGGGCCGATCCAAGGACCCAATGAATTTAATACTATTCAGGCGGCTCTGAACTATCTTGGGGTGCCAGGAGTGGCCTGGACGATTGACGTTGCGCCAGGAGTTTATTCAGAAAATAACCCGCTGTTTTTGCAGGCGAATATTACGATTGCCGGCGATGGAAATGCAAAAATTAGCGCCCAAAATCCAGGCAGCACCATTTTAGTTGGGGCTCCCGGGGGCGAAGTTATTGGCATTGGTTTTGATGGTGCGACGACGCCCGGAACCGCTGCTATCCGCTATTCGGGGACTGCGGCAAGCGGGGAATCGTTTTTTATCACCAACTGTTATTTCTACAATAATAATACGCAGGTAGCTATCGATGATACCAATCTGCTCTCGTTGGTGGTTATGCAGAACTGCTTTATTAATGCCCAGGCGGCATTTACGAATGGGATTACGGCAACGGCATCACATGGTAACACTATTCTGCTCTCTCTGCATGGGCTTAATTGGTATAATGCCGGTGCAAGTACGCCAACGTTGGTCTCTCTGGGTGGCCCAAACTGTTTTGGTACCCTGAGCAATATTACGATAGGAAAATTTGCAGGTATACCGGTTGGAACCGGTGTTTCGGCGTACAACGGTGCCGTGGCGAGTGTTAAAGATTCAGGTTTTTATCGCTTAGCAACTGCAATAACGACGACGTATACGTTTGGTGATGCGGCGCCTCAGCTTAATATTCAGTCAACCTCGGGGTACGGCGATACAGCTGACGTGACCGTGTTGCATCCCGGGACGACGGGACTGATTCAGGGCGTTTTTGAAAAAGCAAAAGTAACGATTGTTGCGGGTGCGCCGATCGCTGCCAGTTTTGCTGATTCTGTCGCTGGTGGCAGCATAGCCGTTGGGCCGCAATACTGGGGTGACACCATGTCAACGGTTGCCAGTATGCGTCCATTGGTCGAACATGGTGCAGCGCTGGGAACGGTTGATGGAGGAGTTTTATCTAATCCAAGCGGTACTGATATTCACGTGACGGCCGGCTCTGGGTACCTGATGGTTGGCACGCCACCAAATGATTATCTCAAGTACATTACCTGGAGTGCAACGAGTCCGGACCTGACTCTTGCGGCCAACGAATTTAAGTATGTGTATGTTGATAACACGGGTACCGTGCTCTTGAACAGTGCGTTGCCAGACCCGTTAACCCAAATTCTTCTGGGTGCGGCGCAAGCAGATAACGCAGGTACTGCCATTGTGTATATGCAGCAGGAGCCTCGCAGTGTTATTCACGCACCAACCAATATCGATACGATGTTACAAGATGGCATTGGTCCGGTGTACGAAAGTGGCTCGGTTGTGTCAAAAGATGTTGATCCTTCGTTGCTCAAGCTTGATGTGACCGATGGGGAATATTATTTTGGGCAATTGCAATTTAACCCATCAGGGGCAACTCCTATTACGTTTGCCACCTTTTATCGCAGTGCGACTCCGCCAATTCAGGTGATAACAAGTGGTGTTAGCTTGGTTGATTACGACCACTATGACGATAGCTCCGGAACGCTTGCAACGATTACGCCAAGCTCTTTTGCAAAACATGCGCTGTATGTTGTCGGGACATTGGCCGCTACACGCTATTTGATGGTCTATGGCCAGACAGAATTTGCAACGGTTCAGTTGGCAGAAAATGGACCGATTCCAACGCCGCCATCGGCATTTGGTGGCAACGTTGCCCTGATTGCCTCGATTATTGTTAAGAATGCGGCGGTAGTAGCAGACAGGATTTCTGAAATTCGTGACGAGCGGCCACGCGTCGGATTTAAGGCAAGTGGGTTGACTGTTATTACGAATCATAACGATTTGACAGGACGCGGGGTTCCTGATGCGCACGACCAATATTTGCGGACTGATGGAACGAATTACATGACAGGCTCCCTGCAGCTGTTGACCGGTGTCAATAGAACGAGCATTGCTTCGGGTGCAATAGGCGCTGGGTGGACGTTGACGTTACCGACAACTGCCGGTGGTTCTGGACAGGCTTTGACGACCGATGGGACAGGCACTTGTAGTTGGACTGGTTTTGCGCCGGCCGGAAATTACATTATTAATGGTGGCCAAAATGGGCCGCTTACCATTGGTACGAGTAATAATACCGCGATGGATTTTATAACCTCTGGTGGGATACGGTTGACCGTCGCCAATGACGGCAAGATTACGGTTGCAAATGCATTGTATGCTGACGGTGGTGTTGATCGGTCAAGTGCGGCTGCGCTCAACCTCGGGACAACAAACGCAAATGCCGTAAATATCGGTCGTTCTGGTACTGCAACGCCTATTGCCGTGGGGCAGAATGCAGGTGACGCCGTTACCATCGCCGGGAATCTGGTAATTCCAAACTCAACTAGTACCCCCACGGGCGTTGTCTATAAGGGAAGCGTTGCCGTTGGGAATCAATTTATTCATAATACCGGCACTGACAATACCTGTGTTGGTGTTGGTGCGGGCAATCTGAACATGGGGACCAATACGGCGACTGATAACACGGCTCTTGGGTATAATGCCCTTACGGGTATTACGACAGGTGATTACAATACGGTTGTTGGCTCAACGGCGGGTGATGCGATTACGACAGGTGGGAATAATACCGCTCTTGGGTATGGCGCTCTGGGAGCTGCTACGACCACGTCTGATAGCACGGCTGTTGGCTACAACGCATTGGCGTTAAATACTGCTACTGACAATACAGCGGTTGGCTCCGGGACGTTGGCGGCGAATACAACGGGCACTTGTTACACGGCAGTTGGGAGTCAATCTTTGCCAAGTGCCTCTGGCGCTGGGTTTGTTACTGCCGTAGGTTTCCAGGCTGGTTATAACGTAACTTCTGGGTCTACCAGTGTATTTGTCGGAGATCGGATTACTTTTGGTGCGGGCAGCTCGGTGACCGGGGGATATAATACTGTCATTGGTAGCGCTGCTGCGTATAATTTGGCGGGTGCCGGGGCAAACAATACGATTGTTGGGGGAAATGCCGGTTTTTCCATTGGAACGGGAACGGATAGTACTGCCATTGGATATAATGCTCTCTACGCCAATACGGCAACCGGAAGTACGGCTGTTGGGTCAAACGCTCTTGCCGCCAATACGTCGGGGACCGGCAGTACGGCCATTGGGTACCATGCATTACTTCTTGCAACGGGCAACAATAATACTGCTGTTGGGTATGAGGCGCTCAAGACTACGGTGGCAGGGGCTGGGAATATTGCACTTGGATACCAGGCGGGAGGAAGCCTCGCAGCAAGCAATTCCAATAATATCGATATTGGAAACGTCGGAACAGCAGGAGACAGCGGGGCAATTCGTATTGGGACTAATGCGTCTCAGACGAGCTGTTATGTTCAAGGGATTTCGGGCGTTACCCCGGGAGGGACGCCCAGTGTAGTCGTGGTTGGTTCAGGAGGCCAACTTGGTACCAGCGGAGCCATCGGGAATTATTATGTCCAGGGCGGAAATGCCTTTGGTGCGGCGGGGGTCTTGGGGATAACTGATTCGGTTGGTGGCCTTGGGGTTACGGGCTATGGGCTTACTGTTCAGACTGCTTCGGGGAATACCACGGCGGGGAATATTTCGGTTCAGGCGGGTTCCGGCACCACGACCGGTGGTTCATTAATCCTGAAGGGTGGTAGTGTCGTACCCGCTGGTTATGCATATGTGGCAAATTCATCAGTCGATACCGTGAGTGTCATTGATTTGACAACGAATACGATAACGGCAACATGGCCTGCAGGCTTAGGTTTTCGTCAACCTAAAGGGGTAGCGATTACGCCGAATGGTTCTTATGTATATGTAACGAATTCAAACCCTTCTTTTGGTAATTCGGTGAGTGTTATTAGGGTGTCAGACGGTAGCTTAGTGACAACAGTTGGGGTAGGAACTATTCCATTTGGGATCGCGATTACGCCAAATGGGTTATATGCGTATGTGGCGAATTTGTTGAGTAATTCGGTGAGTGTGATTCAGACGTCAACCAATACCGTAGTAGCAACGGTTGGAGTTGGGACGAATCCTCAGTGGGTTGCGATTACGCCAAATGGGTCCTATGCGTATGTGACGAACTCGAATGGTAATTCGGTGAGTGTGATCCGGACGTCAGACAATACCGTAGTGGCAACAGTTGGGGTAGGAGCTTATCCAATTGGGGTTGCGGTTACGCCGGATGGGTCCTATGCGTATGTGACGAATGCGAATAGTAATTCGGTGAGTGTGATCCAGACGTCAAGCAACACTGTAGTGGCGACGGTTGGTGTTGGTACTAGCCCTCAGGCAGCGGCGATTACGCCAAATGGTTCCTATGTATATGTGGCGAACTCGAATGGTAATTCAGTGAGTGTGATTCGGACGTCAGACAATACCGTAGTGGCAACAGTTGGGGTAGGAGTTTATCCAATTGGGATTGCGATTACGCCAGATGGTTCATATGCGTATGTGACGAATAGTAATGATAACACTGTGAGTGTTATCATTACGGGAACGAACACGGTAATTGGAACCCTGACTGGTTTTAATCAGCCTGTTGGAATTGGAATTTTTGGTTTGGCGGGAGCTAGTGGTGGGTCAGTAATAATAGACTCTGGGGCGGTTGGGACGAACCAAGCAGTTACTATTGGGGGAACCAATGCAAGGAATGTGAATCTTGGCCGATCTGGTGAGGTGACCGACGTGAAGGGCAACTTTCAGGTTGATGGGACAATAGCAACTATTGGGGTACCCGGCAGTCCAGCGACGATTACACTGGGGCAATATGCTGGTTCAAGTACTGGTGATACGGTTTTGATTGCCGGTGGCGCGGCAACAGGGGCAAAATCAGTGAACATTGCAACTGGTGGTGCAACTGGTGGCTTAAGTTCAATTACCGTTGGTTCGGCGGCAACGGCTTCCACCATCATTTTGGGACAAAATGCGAGTGGCGCAGATACCGTGACCATTGCCGGTGGTGCAAATGCCTCCGGGGTCAAAACGGTGAATATTGCGACGGCAAGTACTGCGACGGGGCCAAATCTCGTGACGATTGGTTCGACAGGAACGCCAACAACGCTCAAAATGGGACAAAATGGGAGTGATGCTGTTTCAGTTGCCGGGAATCTGGTGGTTCCAAATTCAACCAATACCCCAACGGGTGTGGTGTATAAGGGAAGCATTGCTGTTGGGAACCAGTTTATCCATAACACGGGTACAGGCAATACTTGTGTTGGGCAAGGTGCTGGTAATTTGAGTATGGGCACCAACGCAGCGGTGAACAATACGGCTCTTGGGTACCATGCTCTTACGGGAATTACGACGGGTGTGTCAAATACTGCTATTGGGGAGACTGTAATGGCTTCAAATGTGCAGGGTCATTACAACATAGGTGTTGGGTGCAGTACCGATAGGGCTACTTTCCAGGCTCTTACAACGGGGAATCAGAATGTTGCTGTTGGTGCAGCCGCGCTTTCATCTATTACTACCCAGTCGAATAATACTGCTGTTGGACACGATGCGTTGAAGGTGAATACGACGGACAACAATACAGCTGTAGGCTTTCAGGCACTGGCGGCGAATACGACGGGAGCCAGTAATACTGGTATTGGTTTTAGTGCGCTTTGCTTCAATACTACCGGTGGCGGTAATACCGCCCTGGGGCTTGGCGCCTTGTTCAATACTAATGTCTCGAACAATACTGCGGTGGGGGTCAATGCCTTGGGGCAAAGCCAGGGTAATAATAATACGGCGGTTGGGTACTACGCGCTTGATGCAAATAATATGACTGGCACGGATTGCACGGCTGTTGGTTATCAGGCTCTGTTGGCCAATACTGCGAACGGGAATACGGCTGTTGGTTCGGGTGCTCTGGCAGCCAGTACGTCAGGTGGGGGTAATACTGCCGTTGGATATCATGCACTTACCGGTATGACCGGTTCTCAAGCTGGCAATACGGCGGTTGGTTATGAGGCTGCTGCTGCACCGGCTTCAGGAAGTAGTGCTTTTACTGCTATTGGGTACCAGGCGTTGAAGGTGAATGCGAGCGGTTATTGGAGTACGGCGATTGGCGCGGGGGCACTTTCCACGAGTACTGGAGGGGTCTCGAATACTGCAATTGGCTTTGGGGTTATGCGTGCAATTGTGGTGGGTAATTATAATGTTGGTGTCGGTGGACATGTAGAGTTTACAACGAACTACACTTTAGGGTTGTTGACTTCCGGCAGCAACAACGTGGCGGTTGGGACGGCTGCGCTGGCATCTGTTACGACAGGTACGGATAATACTGCCGTTGGGCACAATGCTCTGAGGGACAATACAGCCTCGACTAATACTGCTGTTGGCTCGAATGCCTTAGTCTCAAATACCTCGGGCGCCAGTAATACTGGTATTGGTTTTAGTGCGCTTTACTACAATACTACCGGTGCTGCTAATACCGCCCTGGGGCTTGGCGCCTTGTTTAATACTAATGTCTCGAACAATACTGCGGTGGGGGTCAATGCCTTGGGTCAGAGTCAAGGGAATAATAATACGGCGGTTGGGTATTATGCGCTTGATGCAAATAATATGGTTGGCACGGATTGTACGGCCGTTGGTTATCAGGCGCTGTTAGCAAATACGGCCGTTGGCATTACGGGTGTTGGCTCGGGTGCCCTTGCTGCAAATACGTCGGGGACTGGCAGTACTGCTGTTGGGTATCACGCATTGCTTTCTGCAACCGGCAACAATAATACGGCGCTTGGCTATGCAGCCGGTGATGCTATAGTCTCAGGAACTGATAATACTGCTGTTGGCTACAATGCCCTGACGGCCAATACGGCTACGGGGATTACGGGTGTTGGCTCGGGTGCCCTTGCTGCAAATACGTCGGGGACAGAAAATACGGCGGTTGGCCGTGAGGCGCTCAGGGATAATACCGACGGTACTTTGAATACCGCTGTTGGATACCAGGCGCTTCTTGTTTGTAAGACAATTGCGGCGGATAGCGGTATTTTCGATACGGCGGTGGGAGCAGAGGCACTTGTGGCGAATACAACGGGAATGTCAAATACGGCTGTTGGCGCTAAGGCGCTTTGGACTAATGCGATCGGTCATAATAATGCCGCAGTGGGGCACGGAGCTTTATCTAGTTGTACTGGTACTAGTAATACGGCACTTGGGTATAGTGCAGGTTTCAACTGTACTTCAGGTAGTAGTAATGTGTACATTGGTGCCAACATGAGCGGCGTGGCCGGTGAATCTAATGCGTGCTACATTGCCAGTATCAATGGTCAGACATCGACCAGTGGCGTTGTTGTGTATGTGAATAGCAGCGATAAATTGGGGACGTCGACCTCTTCGGCACGCTTCAAAGAAAATATTGTTACGATTCCAGATTCGAATACCGACAAATTTATGCAACTACGTCCGGTTTCGTTCACGTATAAAGAAGATGCATCTAAGCTCCTTAACTATGGATTGATTGCCGAAGAAGTTGAGCCAATCTATCCGGAGATGATTTATTACGGCAAGGATGGGTTGCCCTTTACTATTCGTTATCAATTCTTGGACGGGATCTTTGTGCACGAGATCCAGAAGGATCATAGCGATATTCAGGCTGTGCAAGCAGAGATTGCTGATTTGCCGGACATGCGCACACAGCTTGTTGCAGCACAAGAACAGATAAGTTACTTGAGTACGCAGGTTGCAGAGCTTCAGGCGCTGGTGAAAAAGTGTTTGGGGCAGGTGGCATCATAAACCGGACAAAACAGGGGAGGGGGTTCTACCACCCCCTGTGCGAAACTATTTTTGGTAGTGGAGTTATTTGGGTCTTTTAGACGGGAGAAAATCTATGAATGGACAGAATCAAATTATCGATGTGCCAACAAAGCAGGTTTTGCAGGGACTTATAGCCATTAGCGTTGGTATTCTTATGCTGCTTCATACCTTTGGGTATTTGGAGCAGGGAATTACTGTTTTTATGGCTCTCTTCTCGACCGGTTTAATTATTTATGGGCTCGTGCTTACGGGGCTGTATGGGGTCATTAAAGCGTCGCTCAAGAGAAAGAAAGAGTAGCCCAATGGCACAAGAAAATAAAAAAGGGTTAGTTCGCTTGAACTCAGTTATGGGTGGTGGGCTGGTGTCGGTTGTCGTCGTAGTTTTATTGGTATTGTTCCTGCTGGGTTACCTGCCAATACGCTCTGACATTCTTTCCATACTAATAATCGTGTTAGTAGTACTCGGCCTTTTGTCGCTTCTACGCTAAAAGAGTGAGCTAATCTATGGACCATGTTGAACAGGGTGCGCCGCACCGGCGTCAGGGAGTTATGAGTACCACCCTGACTTTTTTAGTGGGCATTTTGATGGAGTTGTACGTGCTCGGGTTTATGCAGGATTTCAAAACCTGGATCCTGCTGGCGCTCTCGATTGTTTTTGTGACAGCCGGATTCGTGATGCTTTTACGTCGCGAGTGTTGACTCAATGAGAGTGACGGCGTTGGTTACCAGCGCCGTCACCTGTTCGTCAGACTCGCTAAACGGCATGAGCACATAGTCTGAGACAGTGGCGCGATCTTCGGGCCGGCTGATACCGCATCGAATTCTATGAAACGTGTCGCCACAGGTTGAAATTATCGATTTTAGCCCGTTATGGCCGCGGGCGCTGCCGCCGGTCCGGAACATAACTTTCCCAAACGGCTGCTCGAGTTCGTCATGTACGACCAGAATCTCTTCGGGCTTGATGCCCTTTTTGGTTAGCCAGGGGATAACACGTCCGGAATTGTTCATAAATGTCTGGGGTTTAACCAGGTGTATTTTTTGGCCATTCAGGGTAATTTCGGCATACTCAAATTCGTCTTTCTTGGCCCAGCTGGCGCCGTGCTTATCGGCAAGAGCATCGACAACCAAAAATCCAATATTATGCCGGGTGAGGGCAAAGCGCGGCCCAGGGTTTCCTAAACCAATAATTGCTTTAATGTTCATGGTGAATTTCCTGTGATCTGTTTAGCTCAATAATAAAAATATACGGCACCCGTTCGTCCCGAGACCCGCTCGTCCTGAGCTTGTCGAAGGATCGAAGGGTTCGAGCGGGTATTTTGATGTCTGGTATAATTGCTTTAATGTTCATGTATACGTGCAACACTTTTTTCTCATGTAGGAGAGCTTTATGCTTACGCACAACGATTTTATGGCGCGTGCAGTTCAGTTGTCTCTTGAAAATATCGAAGAACGGGTAAAAGGGCAACCGACCGGCGGTCCCTTTGGGGTCGTGATTGTTAAAGATGGCGAGATTATCGCCGAAGGCGCTAACCGGGTTACAGCCACGCAAGACCCAACAGCACATGCTGAAATAGTGGCAATTCGGGCGGCCTGTAAAATATTGGGGTCGTTTCAGCTCCCAGGGTGTACGATGTACACTTCCTGCGAGCCATGCCCAATGTGTTTGGGGGCTGTGTATTGGGCCCATGTGGCGCGGGTTTATTATGCCAATACGCGTCTTGACGCCGCACGTATTGATTTTGATGATTCGTTTATTTATGAACAGTTGGCGCTGCCAATGGAGCGTCGCACAATTCCATTTGTGAGACTTGCGCATCCGGATGCAATATGTGTTTTTGAGCGCTGGGCAGCGTTAAAAGATAAAATTATTTATTAAAAGTTGTGTACCCGCTCGTCCTGAGCGGGTACACAACTTTTAATAACGGGATTGGTATTATGCCGCTTTCTTTTTGGCAGGCTTAGCAGCAGGCTTTTCTGTAGATTTTTCCGTTGCCGCTGAAGCTGCTTCTGCTTTTTTGAACTTTGCGTCGCGCTCAGCCTTGCGCTTCTCTTCGTAGTAGGTCTTGTTCATTGCGTCGACAATTTCATCGTCAACCAAAAACTCTTCTTTGGTGTAGACCCCTTTTGGATTGATAGAGATAAGATTGTACTTTTTCGCGATCTTTTCAGCGGCAGCTTCAACGCTTTCTTTGAGACTGTCGTCGAGTGCGCGGAACTTGCCCGCAAACTCTTCCTGAAGGGCTTTGGCATCGACCTGGAGATTGTTCATCTCTTTGGTGTATTCGGCTTGGGTTACTTCGTTCTTCTTGGCCTTCTCATCGATGGCGCGATGGAGCTTTTCAATCTTTCCACGTTCTGCTTCAAACTCTCTCTGGAGTTTAGCCCCTTCTGTTTGCGCCTGGGCACATTCGGGGACTATTCGGGAAATATCCATGTAGGCGGTCTGGGTTGGTGCAAAGCTGCGTGCAGCCTCTTTTTTAGGCGTAGCCGTAGCGGATGTTGCTGTGGCTGGTGTGCCGGCAGCAGTGTCAGTGGCCGTAAATTTTGGGTCGTCCGCATATGCGAGTCCTGAGATCAGCAATACACTGCATGTGGCGAGAGTATAGCGTGCGATATTTTTCATAAACGTATCCCTTTAGAAATAGGTGATTTGATTCAATTCGGCTCTAGTCTAGCATAAAATAAGAGTCAGGACAGCTTTGCGTTCTGGTTTTTTGTATGGCCCGAGCTCCCCGGTTTCTTGTCACCCTGTTTTCTGGTATCCTAACAATGATAGTTAAACGTGTTTTCTGGAACATTCTCCCTCCCCGCTCATCCTGAGCGTAGTCGAAGGATCGAAGGATGGCACGCGGGGGACTGTACAATAGTCCGGTGAAGTTTTATTATGAAAATTGGTATATCTCATGAAAATCGCCGCGCAAAACAAAAAAGCCTTTCACGATTATATTGTCCTTGAGACGATAGAGGCCGGTATTGTGCTGACTGGTGACGAGGTGAAGTCGGTTCGCCGCGGTACCGTTAATCTTGTTGGGGCGTTTGCCGTTCCCCATGCGGGCGAATTGGTTATGATTAACGCCTATATTGCACCCTATTCCCATGCGTACCAGCAACCAAACGAAGAATTTTCGCGCCGTCGCCGCGTGCTTTTATTGCACCGCCGACAACTAAATAAGCTCATTGGGGATATTAGTCGGGCGGGCGTCACGCTCGTTCCCCTCAAAATCTATTTTAACGACAAACAGTTTGTGAAAGTAGAAATAGCTATCTGTAAGCATAAAAAAGCCCACGTGCGTAAAGAAGAGATACGTGAACGCGATATTCATCGCGAAACACGCCGCGAGCTAACCGGCAAGTACAAATTTTGAATTTATTGCTATTGCGACGACTCTGAGTCGTTTTTGTTTGCGTAGACGGTAAACTGCCAGATGCTTTTTTCGTCCTCGTTGCTGCCAGTTGGCTGCTCCGGGGACTCTTTTTTTTCGTAAGCGGTTAGTTGCCAGATGAGAGCTTCTTTGTTGTTGGACGCGGTATTTGTCGCATGCTCGGCGGCGGTCATGCCCCATGCTCTCGGAACGAATACAAGAGCGAGCATAAGCATAACAGGTTTGGTTTTCATAATGGGCGATCTGTTTGTTCGTCCATTATGTCTTGCTCTGTTCCCTCGGGTTCTTGGTCTGGGTCTGCTGTTTGCCCCGGGATAGTTCTTTGGGGCTCTGCTTCCGCAAAGAGGTGCACAGGAGCATCCTGTGGCGCAATTGCTGTTTGATGAGAGTTGTGCATGCCCCATAGGGGTGTCGTAAGTGTGCAGGTAAGGGTGCAGATAAACAATTTAAGGTTCATAGCGTATTTTCCAGTTATACGATAACAAGTAGATTTAGTTTAGTGTAACCCTCCCTAGGGTGAAAGAAAAGCTCCCAAATCTTGACCCCGTTTTGTACCGGCAGCTACGCTGCACATGATGGTAGATACGGGATTTTCTGAAATAAAGAGTTGCCCTATTTTTGCTAGTTTTTATTAGGGAGAGAGGTGTGAAGTGGTTATGAAAAAATGGGTGTTAATGGGTGTTTTGGGGGCGCTTGGGTGCGCCGGAACTCTCTATGGTTCTCGAGAAAAAGAACTTTCGCTTGAAGATCATCTGGAGAACTTATCTCGCTCGCTTGCGCGCCTTACATGGGATGCGGGAGCGCCAGAGCGCGAAAAGCGGCGCAAGCTGGTTGAAGCGCAGCTAAAAGAGGAGTTGTATTGGAAACAACAAAAGCTGCTTGAAGAGCAAAAAAAACGTGACGAAGAAAAGCGCGTACTGGAAGAAAAACGGCGGCAGAAGGAACTTGAAGAGGCGCGCAAGCGGCAACCAATTCCTGACGGGCAGCTCTTTGAGGAGCTTAAGAAAAAATTTCTCGAGAAAAATCGTCGGCAAAATGAGGTTATCGAAGATATGCGTTTTGCTGATCGCCTCGAAAAGAAGGTTCATGACCGAATAAATATTCAGCGCAAGCTCAATGGGAACTTGCCGCCATTGGAATGGAATGAGCGGCTGCGCCCGATTGCGCGGGCACACAGCGAAGATATGGTCCGCCGGCAATTTTTTTCTCATAACGCCTACTATGAGAATAATATGCCTCAAGGTGATCCTCGAAAAAGTCCGCAAAGGGGTCCTGATTGGCGCTATAAGCAGGCAGGCTTTCTTGCTCAGGGTATGCCTTCTTGGTGGTACGGGCAAAGTAACATACCGCTAGAAAATATTGAGCAGGCCCTTCTGGCTAAGGGGTGGTACACGACAGGGTTTTCTGATGAAGTGATTTACGAATGGGCAGCAGACTCGCTTGATGGGCTTGCCGATACTATTGTGACGGGATGGATGGATAGTGAAGGGCATAAGAAGAATATTTTATCGAAAATTCCCCGCCAGGAGGCGATAGGCATCGCTATTGCATACAAAACGGGGGAAATTCTGGCAACAGAAAATTTCTGCTAGTTTTTGGGCGCAGGAGAAGAGAAGAGTGAGGGGGTGTATGACGTGAAAAAATTATTGCTGGGCGCGCTAGTGTGTGTGTGGGCCCTGTGCGGTTCTCGAGAAAAAGCGCTGAGACTTGAGGCCTGTCTGGATGACTTTTCGCGTTCATTGAGGCAGCTGGACTGGCAGATTAAATGGGCCGCGGGAGAAAAAGAGCGTGAGCGGCAACGGTTGCTTGCTGACCAAAAAAAACAGAAAGAGGTTAAGCGTGCAGCCAAGCGCGCACAAAAAGAACAGGAAGAGAAAAAACGGGAAGAGGAACGGCTGGGGAAGCTATCCCCTGAAGCGCGGCTTTTTGAGGAGCTCAAGAAAAATATTGATGACCAGCGATTTGCTAATGAGCCTATTGCCGATGGGCGTTTTGCTGATCTGCTTGAACAGAAAATTCACGTACTGGTGAATGTCGAGCGCCAGAAGAACGGGGCGTCACCACTGGCTTGGAATGCTCGCTTGCGTGACATAGCGCGTGCGCATAGTGCTGATATGCTTCGGAGAAATTTCTTGTCGCACTTTACGGACTTTGAACTTGAGGAGTCTGGGAAGGCAATAAAAGATCAGGCCTGGCGGTACCGGCAGGCGAAGTTTCCGTTTACGCTTTCGGCTGAGAATGTTGCTCAAAGTTCGGTCAGTACGGGTGAAGAGGTCACGTACGGAGAAACATTTGACCCAGAAGATGATAAGGGCATGGGCACAGGTACCGGCGAGAGCATGCAGGTGGTAAAAAACTGGGCCCCCTCGTTTGATTTTTTGGCGAATGAGCTGGTACAGGGCTTGATGAGGAGCGAGGACCACCGAAAAAATATTTTACGAAAGGATGCAGGGCAGCAGGCCATTGGCATGGCAATTTCGGCACAGGATGGGTATATTTTTGTGACAGAAAATTTCTGTTGATTTTACGGAGAGGGATATGATGAAACGCATATTGTTGGCGAGTGCTCTGTTGCTGGCTTGTGTGACACAAGTTGGTGGCAGGGGGCTTAAAGAAGAGGTAGAAGCGCAGGACTTAGAGGCGATCAAAAAAATTATGCCTATTGATGCAGGGTCTCTTGTGTTGGCGGTTGAAAAAGCCAAGGATGGAAAAGATAAGATCGCAATGGAGATAGCCAAATATCTTATTGAAAATTGCGATAAAGATGCTGTGGGACCAAAAAAGCTGGGCGAGGCGCTTTGGCATGCGGCTAACGATGAGAATCTAGCACTTGTCAACGCATTGATACAAAAGGGGACGGGTCTTGATTCTGTACTTGATCATGGACATATGAACATGCCTACGCTTCTTGTCGCGTGCCAAAATAATCAAGGCGATAAGGTTGTGCAGGCGCTGGTGCAGGCCGGGGCCAAGCTTTGTGCGGATAAGGAGGTATACAATGCAAAGAAAAAGAAAAACGTGGCTGTCCACTGTGCCATACGGCCAGGCTTTATTGGGACAAATCTGGGATCGGCTCTCTGGTTTGCTGCTCGAGCGGGTAATTTTGGTGCTGTGCAGGCCATACTTGCCAAGGCCGACGAGAAGTGCAAAAATGTCCTGCTAAACCCTCCAGAAACAGGGGAACCAAGCCCTTTGGACGTTGCTTTTGGGCGCGGGTCTGATGCTCATGCCAACGACCAGGTAGCGGAGTTGCTGGTGAAAGAGGGAATTTTTTATGATAACTGGCAGGCGGCGCTGTTTTTTGCCTGCGCAAATGGCTTTTTGGAGACCGTTAAGGCTATTTTTGCGTCTCATAAAGATAAGATTGATTTAAAGTTCCTCAGCAAAGAACAGAACAAGATCGCCTCGGTGACTATTGAAATTGGCGACACGCCTTTGCATGTGGCAGCTCTCAGTGGCAACCCAGATCTTGTGATCTTTTTATTACAGCAGGGTGCAGACCGGACCATTAAAAATGCAAAGGAACAGACTCCCGTAGAATTGGTACTGGCGAACTCAGAGGTGGGCAAAGTTTTTGCTGGAAAATTCGAGTCAAAAGGGACGGGGTCTGGAGGGAAGGGCAAAGGTTCTGGCAAAGATCTTGAACAAATGCTTATGGCATTTGCCAATTCTTTAAGTACGCTTTCTTTGCGCGCGCAGCAGGTCAAGATTTGAGTATTGGCTTTTGGTGCTGAAAATTGCTGGAGCTTGACGGGAGATCCCCATGAGATTAGTTCGTGCGCTGTTGCTCATGCTCGTGGTCGCCGGCTACGCCGGCGCCAAGCCGCCACGCCTGAAGTGGCAACACAATAATTGTTGGGTTCTATCAATATTGTACACGCTTTTGAGCATGCCTGAATTGACCCGGTACGTTCTGGAGAACGAAAAAAGCTTCGCATCGGGCAGTTTTGAGGCGGCTTACGCCAGCTTGGTGAAAGCGGTTACGACCAACACGGGCGATAAAGAACACTTTTGGGCAAAAGAGCTCAAGCTCGTGCAGGAGACCATAGTAAAGGCGATCAATGAAGCAAATACAAGCAGGTATATTTTTTTTGATCTCGAGCATGAGTTGACCGCAACGAGCTTTGGCGATCCTCGGGGCTATTTTAATTATCTTGGGTTTAAAAATACGAGCACTGGCCAGGTGCCAGCACTTTTTGAAAAATACCTCTATGGGCTTTTTGATATTCGGTGGCGTCCTAAGAACAATGATCCTACGGGGCCGTACGTGCCCGCCGCTCCACCAGAGCCATATAGCCTTCCGGTTGAGACTGAAGAGTGGCTCTTTGACTACGTTCTTGGTTCTGATGACAAGGGGAGGCTTGGTGCTGTTCCCCAGTACCTGGTGATTTCAATGAGGGATATTCTTGGATCGCTTTTAAGGGCATCGCTTATTCCGGTACATATGGATATTGCGCCATACGTCGACAAGTCTCTGGGGGCAGATAGGGCGCGTTATGAGTTGGTGATGATGTCGGTCAGGAAAAACAAAAACCATCGCGTGGTATACATCAAAGATCCGGGCGATGGCGAGTGGTACTATGCAGATGATTATGGCAGTGAATTTGGAGTGGTTCCGGCACCCGGGTGGCGCCCGAACGAGAAGGGCAAGATTCCCTGGAGCGAAAATTGGTATCCGGTGTATTTTATGTACCGGAATATCGAATTGCAGGAAAAGCTCCGGGATCTTTCGGGTTCGCTCAAAACTCTTACAGCAAGGCTCGGGGGAAAATAGGCGCTGGATGGTTTGCCCGACCCAAAAGCTTTTGGGAAAAAATCTTGTGGCGCCAGGGTCAGTTTGACTATGCTTCTGGTGCTGAGACTTTGGGCTTTAATGGGAGATTGTTCGTGAAGCCACTACGCTTACTGTTGCTCGTTTTCTTGATTGTCGGGTTGATAGGTGCAAAACAGCCTCCGCACTTAAAGTGGAGGGGTGGCAACTGTTGGCTTTTGGGGACAACCTATGCTTTATTGAGAATGCCTCAGCTGAAGGAATTTGCCCTTGCAAATGAAACAAAGTTTGTGGATGGGAGCTTTGAAAGAGCTTATGCGGGTCTTGTTCGAGCAATTAATGATAGGCCTGGTGATCCGAAATATTATGCAACTGAGCTGCAAGCTTTGCAAAGGGCTGCAGAGCAATTATTCGGTGCCAAAGAGGGTGCGTGGCGTGACCCCTTTGAATATTTTGAGAGGCTTCACGTTTTTGTCCATTCCAAAAAAAGTTCTCTGTTTGGGCCATACCTGCAAACGTTGATCGATCTCAAGATAAACGATTCTGAGCCTCTTTCGCTGGGGGTTGAAAATTTTTACAAAAGTGCACAAGATCCCCTCCGAAGCGCCAGAAAGTTTTTGCAGGGTCCGCAGGAAGTTGGAAAAGCGTCAGAGGAACTTGTGCCCGCTATTGCAGTAAAGTATCCCGACTATTTGCTTTGTGGTTTTTTTGTTTGTGACTGGAAGCAGAAGCTTTTAGTGCATGTTCCTTTAATTCTTGATACTGCCGAGCAGATCGATTCAACCCTTGGAACCTTTAAACAATGTGAGTATGAACTTGTGGTACTAACCGTACGCCAAAACGATAATCATTATGTAACCTATGTGTACGATGACGATGGTAAGCATTGGTACTGCTGTGTTGACGGGCATAAGGCCCCGTACCAGGTTTCTGATACATTATTGAAAGAGAATGAGAAACTTTGGAGCAAAAATTTCTACCCACGATTGCTCTTGTATAAGCGTACCAAGCTGATTCCTAGGAAAAAAGACCCCGCGCAGGATGCGCTTGAAAAACTTGCGGGCTCGCTCAAAACCCTGACAGCAACGCTCGGGGGAAAATAGTCGCTGGATGGTTTTTCCTGCCCACAAGCTTTTGGGCAAAAATCTTGTGGCGCCAGCGCCAGTTTGACTATGCTTTGGGTGCTGAGATTTTTGGTTTTAATGGGAGATACCCCATGAAATTAGTTCGCCTTAAGGTGCTCTGGATAGGGGTGCTGCTTGTCCTCTTGGCCCCTGGTTTGGCTGACGCCGAGCCGCCGCCCCATTTGCAGTGGCAAAATAGCAACTGCTGGCTCTTGGGATCCCTCTACGCGCTTTTGCGTATGTCAGGGTTGACAATCTATGTCCTGGAGCACGAAAACGATTTTAAGCCAGGTAGTTTTGAGGCTGCATACGCGAAGCTTGTGAAAGCGATCACAACCAACTCTGGTGACAAAAATAACCATTGGGCTTATGAATTGACTCCGGTACAAAGGGCGGCAGAGAGGCTTGTTGGCTTGTCGAAAAATGCGATTGGTTCGCCAAATGATCTTTTTGACCACCCTCATTTATTTGCAGGGGCGTTGCATGGTTTATTCGATGATTTTGTGGGTGAGCGCCCATGCAAAGAAGTTTATCAGCCGATTTTGTATGCTCATTCGCGTGATGTCAATTTAACGCCTCAAAAGCGCGCAGAGCTTATGTTGTATAAGCAGCAGGGACAGAATCAGCCGCCGGTGAAGCATCCGCCCTATCTCAAGTTTGATATGGGGTCCGGCTACCAGTGGAACAAAGTACGTATCCCCTTTGTGATTGATACGGCCCCCTTTATTGATCCCAAATTGGGAATCTTTGAGGCCTGCGAATATGAATTGATCGTGATGGCGGTGATGACGAACCGTAACCACTTTGTGACGTACGTGAAAGATCTGAGCGACCAGAGCTGGTATTATTGCGATGATCATGGAGGCAGGAACCCACCCAAAAAGCTTTTCCCAAAAGATCGATTGGCGTTGCCGGTGAATAACGAAATCCTTTGGAATGACGGTTTTGAGCCCTATCTCTTATTGTATAAGCGTACGAAGCTGGTTGCAAAAAGGGATCCTCTGCGGGAGAGATTAGAGCAGGAGCGATTAGAGAAAGAGCGGCAGCAGCAAGAAAAACTCCGGCAGGAAAAATTGCGACTGGAGCGCTTGCAGCAGGAACAGCGTGAATTTGAGCGGCTGCAAGAAGAATGGTTACGAAAGGAGTTGCTGCAGCAAGAGGAGGCCGAGCAAAAGCGTTTGCAGCAAGAACAATTGCGGCTCGAGAATCTGCAGCAAGAGCGTTTACGGCGGGAGCGATTGGAGCAAGAGCGGCTGCAGCAAGAAAAACTCCGGCAAGAAGAACTTCGGCAGGAGTTTTTGCAACGGGAACGAGTCCTGCAGGAAAAGCTCGAACAACTTTCGGGCTCGCTCGAAACTCTTGCCGGCCAGCTCGTGAAAAAATAGGCGCTGGGCAGACCGGCCTGTCCGGCCCCAAATTTTCTTGGCCCAAAGCTTGCGGGGTTTGGCTTTGTGGGGCTATGGTGTCTTGGGCTAGAGCCTTTAGTTGGTGGGAGATTGATTGTGAAATTAGTTCGCATAAAAGTGGTTTTTGCAGGGCTGCTACTTGCTCTCATGGTCTCCGGTGGCATCGATGCCAAGCCCCCTCGGTTGAAGTGGCAGGATTTCAATTGTTGGATGCTATCAGCAGTCTATGTGTTATGGAGTATTACTGAGCTGACCGACTGGATTGTTGGTCAGTCCTTTAAAACAAATGCTCCAATGTCAGTCTATGCGAGACTAGCGCAGGCGATAAGAAGCAATCCTGGCGATAACGCCCATTTTACCAAAGAGTTGGGTGAGTTGCAGCGGGCCCTAGAGGGCGATTTAGGGCTTGCGCGCGAAGAGTACTCAGATCCCTTTGATGTTTTCAACCACACTCTTATGAACCTTTCTATGCAGAATCCCTTTAAAAAAGAATTTTTTGAAAAAGTTGATGCGATTTCTTTGCCGCCCGATGAGTTGGAGCGTAAAAAGTTAACTGCGAAAAAACTGAAGCGAGAGTATATACCAGGATTCATGCCTTTATTTGGACCTGACATAGCAGTTGGCAAGTCAATACAAGATCTCGTAGAAAAGTCATTTTTTGTTGATAGGCGATGCTTTAAATATCCGTTATACCTTCTCTGGGTAGGCGATCAACTCAATCCCGTCATAAGCGTGCCTCTCACGATTGATACGGCACCGTTAATTGATCCATTATTGGGAGCGTTTGAAAAATGCGAGTATGAATTGGTGAATGTGGCTGTTCACCACCAGGGGGCGAAACATTACACCACGTATATAAAAGATGCCGAGGACGGCCAGTGGTATTTGTCTGATAACTTTGGCAGTGAGCCAGCGCTTACCGATGATTTGGTTGCCAAGAATAAAAAGGGCTTTTGGGATGCGGGGAATCAACCACGTCTCTTGCTGTACAAGCGCACCAAGCTGATTCCCAGAAAAAAAGACCCCCTGCAGGAAAAGCTCGAACAACTTTCAGGCTCGCTCGAGACTCTCGCCGGCCAGCTCAAGAAAAAATAATACCAAACCCGTAAAGTAACCCAGCACGCCCACCAACCGTTCGTCCTGAGCCTGTCGAAGGATGCGAACGCGCCCATACAAGTTTATATCGCGGGATTGGTATAAGTGCTTAAAAGATCGTTTTGTGTGCAGCTCTTCCAGAAAGTTGGGGCCAAGAATCTTGTGGCTCCAAGAGCCGTTGGACTATGGTGACAAGTGTCGGGGCTTTGGTTTTTGGTGAGAAATTTGTCATGAAATTAGTGCGCATGAAAATAGTTGTTGCAGGGCTGCTGTTCGCCCTTTTGGTTCCTGCTTTGGCTGACGCCGAGCCGCCACCCCATTTGCGGTGGCAAAATAATAACTGTTGGCTCTTGGGAGTCGTGTACGTACTCTGGAGTATGCTACAGTTGACTGATTATGTGATAGGAAAAGCAAAAAACTTCCCGAGAAATCGTTTTGAATCTGCGTATGCGAAACTTGCAATGGCGATAAAAGAAGGATCTGGCAATAAAAGCGACAGCTGGGGTCCAGAATTGCGCATGTTGCAAAATGCAGCAGCAGTAGATTTTGGGACATCGCGGGATCGTTTCGAGGAATCGGGGGATTTTTTTGGCGTGGATAGGCTGGGTAACATAAAGGAGAAAAAAACGGCCATTACCGATTATTTGTATGAGTTGCTTGATCTAGCCGGAGGAGCCAGACAATCTCTTTTTCAGGTGCAGACTCCTCACCTAAGTTTCCTCGGGAAAGGGATTTTTGGTTTTCCGCCAGATACCCCTAAAGAGTTTCGGTTTGTTCCAGAAGATCTCAGCTTGAGGCAAGGGGTAAAGCATCCACAGTATCTCATGGTGTATCTTTCTGAAAAGGGTTTTGATTGGGGGAAGATTTCTATTCCTCTGGCGTTTGACAATGCGCCCTATATAGATCCCCGTGAGGGTGGCTTTGAGACGTGCGAATATGAACTGGCCGTTGTTGTTGTACGCCAGGGAGAAAATCACTTTGTGTCTTATGTGCGGGATTTTGATGATAATAGCTGGTACCTTTGTGATGATTTCCCAGGTAAAACTTCGCCACATGCACCAAAAAAAGTTCCCCTACCGGAGAACAATACAGGCCTGTGGCGCAAAGGTTTCTGCCCCCAGTTGGTTTTATACCGGCGTACTAAGCTGATCCCTAAGAAGAAAGATCTCCTGCAGGAAAAGCTCGAAAAGCTTTCAGGCTCGCTCGAAAAACTAGCAGAACAGCTCAAGAAGAAATAAGCGCTGAGCAGACCGGCCTGTCCGGTTCCCAATTTTCTTGGTCCAAAGCTTGCGGGGTTTAGCTTTGTGGGACTATGGTGTCTTGTGCGAGGGCCTTGTGTTTTTTGGGGAGAAATTGGCCATGAAATTAGTTCGCCTGAAAATAGCCTGTGTTGCTTTAGTGTTTGCTCTCTTGGCTCCTGGTTTGGTTGATTCAAAACCGCCACCCCATTTGCGACAGCAGGCTAATAATTGCTGGTTGCAGCAAGTTTTATATGCGCTTTTAAGCATGCCCGAATTGACGGACTATGTTCGTGCTCACAAAACTGATTTTAAAGACGGCAGTTTTGAGCATGCCTATGCGCAGCTTGTGCAAGCAATTGATGCTGATCCTGCCGGCGATGGCAGTAGCCTGAGGGGCGCTCTTGCGAAAGTGCAGACGGCTGCCATAGCGCTGTGCAATACAACGCGTCCTGGAATGAAACCGCTCGGGCCCACAGACTCTGCTGATTTACATGAGTTTTTTACGGGCTCGCTTGATCCGGTGACGTATGCTCCTGTTTCAGCTTTTTTTCAGGAATTTTGGAAGTTTCTTGATGCGCGTATTACCCAAAAGAGGTTTAAGCGTAAGCAATTTGCTTTTGTAGACCTTATAGGTGCTCCAGAATGGGAATTGCGTGGGGAAATCTCTGTTAGATCCAGCGAAAAACCTGCGCAAGACGAAAGTTGGTTTTGTGTTGCGCAGACAGATCATTTTGAAAAAATGCCGCCCTATGTGCTTATTAATGTTTCTATCCAGGAGGCGCCTGAAGTTTTTTCGCCGTTTCCCCTCTCTATTGATCTAAAAAAATGTACCGAAAATAAACGCAAAACATTTCGGGAGAGCGTCGATTCCACCTATGAATTGGTTATGTTTGGTGCGCGTATTCCCGGCGGGAGACATAGGGTGAATTATGTGAAAGACCAGGCAACTGGTGAGTGGTATTATGCAAATGACCTTGGTAGTGAGTTTTATACGGTTAAAGCCCCTGGCTGGCGTAAAGATTCGGGCAATAAGCCGTACTTCACAAAATGGGGCGTTATATTCAACTTTGAGCCGACCTTGCTTTTATATCGCAATAAAAGTCTCATGCGTAACGAGCTGCCGGGCATCCTGCGGGAAAAGCTCGAAAAACTTTCAGGCTCGCTCAAAATCCTGACCGGCCAGCTCGTGAAAAAATAAGCACTGGCCGGGAGTGGGAGTTCTGCGTCCACTTCAGGTATACTTTTCTCTGAGTGTAGAAGTTTGAAAAAAAGAAATGCAGGATTATGGAAAAAACGGGAAAGCTTTTTGTGGTCATGGGTCCCTCCGGTGTTGGGAAAACAACGCTCGTTGACGCCGTTCTTGCGCGTCACGGGCAGGAGAGCCATCTAACAATGGTTACGCCATACACAACGCGTGCGCCCCGTGCTGGCGAGGTGAATGGTCAGCATTTTCACTTTTTAACAAACCAGGAATTCGAGCACAAGATCCAAGAGGGATTCTTTCTTGAGTGGAGTGGCTCCTATGGGGCCTATTATGGTACGTCGGCCGAGGGCGTCTCGCGTACGCGCGCGCGCGGGTGGTCTGTAGTGCTGGTGATTGACCGTGCTGGAGCTATTCTTGTTAAGCAACAGGTGCCTGATGCGTGCGTGATCTTAATCATTCCACCCTCTTTTAACGTTTTGCAACAACGCCTTCAGGGGCGCTGTACCGACTGCCAGGAGACCATTTCGTTTCGTCTTGAACTGGCGTTCAAAGAATTAGTAGAGGAATTTGAGCATCCGATCGCAACTTTTACGGTCATAAATAGCGAAAAAGAGTCAGGGATAGCTCAGCTCGAGTCGGTCTTGATTTAGGGCTCCTGAACGTGTATTTTGAGCACGACGGGCATCGCAAGAGCCTCTTTTCGAGGCGATTCGCGACAGGTTTTTAAAGAAATTTTAAAAAGTTTTGAAAAAAGTGTTGACATAGGCGGGGTGGCGGTTATACTGTTCTTAGTATCAACGAGGAAGAAAGCACCAGCAGCAGCGAAAGCGAATGCGAAAGACGAAAAAAATAAGTTTGACAATCTCAGAAGTAGCAGTTAAAGTTAAATAGAATTCGTGAAATTAATATTTAAGCGATTCGAAAAAAGCACTTGCCCGTGAGTTGATAGTCCAGGAAAAAAAGAATTCGCAAGAAACTTCAAGTGATTCGAAAAAAAACCTTGACAACATCGATGAACAAGCTAAACTGAATATATGCAGCTAAAGAGATTGCAACTGAAAAATTATTATCTTTGAAATTCACAAGAGACCCTAAAAATTTGCCTATGATCTTGCGATACTTTTCATACAAATAGATCTAAGTTTTAGATTTTGTAATAGAGAGTTTGATTCTGGCTCAGAATGAACGCTGGCGGCGTGCCTAACACATGCAAGTCGAACGAGAAAAGGCTTCGGCCTTAGTACAGTGGCGAACGGGTGAGTAACGCGTGGGAATCTACCCCTTTGTGAGGAATACCTTCGAGAAATCGAAGTTAATACTGCATAAGCTCCTTCGGGAGGAAAGGTGGCCTAATTAGCTGCCGCAGAGGGATGAGCCTGCGTACTATTAGCTAGTTGGTAGGGTAATGGCCTACCAAGGCGATGATGGTTAGCCGGCCTGAGAGGGTGTACGGCCACATTGGAACTTAGACACGGTCCAGACTCCTACGGGAGGCAGCAGTGGGGAATATTGCGCAATGGGCGAAAGCCTGACGCAGCGACGCCGCGTGGAGGATGAAGGTCTTCGGATTGTAAACTTCTGTTAAGTGGGAAGAAAGAACCAAGTTTAATAAACTTGGGAGATGACGGTACCGCTAAAGAAAGTACTGGCTAATCTCGTGCCAGCAGCCGCGGTAATACGAGAGGTGCAAGCGTTATTCGGATTCATTGGGCGTAAAGGGTGCGTAGGCGGCATGTTAAGTCAATTGTCTAATTTTTCGGCCTAACCGGAAGTCGGCAGTAGATACTGGCAAGCTAGAGTGTGGAAGAGAGGAGCGGAATTCTCGGAGTAGCGGTAAAATGCGTAGATCTCGAGAGGAACACCGATGGCGAAGGCAGCTCCTTGGTCCATTACTGACGCTGAGGCACGAAAGCGTGGGGAGCAAACAGGATTAGATACCCTGGTAGTCCACGCTGTAAACGATGATCACTAGACGTTGGTTCTGCTTTGCGGAATCAGTGTCGAAGCTAACGCGATAAGTGATCCGCCTGGGGAGTACGGTCGCAAGATTAAAACTTAAAGAAATTGACGGGGGTCCGCACAAGCGGTGGAACATGTGGTTTAATTCGATACTACGCGAGGAACCTTACCTGGGTTTGACATGTATATGACCGTCGCCGAAATGCGATTTTCCAGTTTACTGGACATATACACAGGTGTTGCATGGCTGTCGTCAGCTCGTGTCGTGAGATGTCGGGTTAAGTCCTTTAACGAGCGCAACTCTTGCCGTTAGTTGCTATTTCGAAAGAAAGCACTCTAGCGGGACTGCCTGGGAAACCAGGAGGAAGGTGGGAATGACGTCAAGTCCTCATGGCCCTTATGCCCAGGGCAACACACGTGTTACAATGGCTGATACAAAGGGCTGCAAATTCGTAAGAATGAGCTAATCCTCAAAATCAGTCTAAGTTCGGATTGAGGTCTGCAACTCGACCTCATGAAGTTGAAATCGCTAGTAATCGCATATCAGAACGATGCGGTGAATACGTTCTCGGACCTTGTACACACCGCCCGTCACACCATGAAAGCTGTCTGCACCCGAAGTTGCTTTAGCTAACCCGAAAGGGAGGCGTGCATCGAAGGTGTGGGGAGTGATTGGGGTTAAGTCGTAACAAGGTAGCTGTAGGAGAACCTGCGGCTGGATCACCTCCTTTCGAGGGAGATATTTAGAGACTTTAATTAGTCTTTAGGTGTGTTGAAAAGATCTGTCAAGATCATAGGCATTAAAATTTGGTAGGCTGGGGCCTATAGCTCAGCTGGTTAGAGCACCCTGCTGATAACGGGGAGGTCAGTCGTTCGAGTCGACTTAGGCCCACCATTGGGCTAAAAGAACTGAACGAGTGATCCTCGATCGTTGCAACTGGGTGGCGTTAGAGGGGACGTAGCTCAGTCCGGCAGAGCACCTGCCTTGCACGCAGGGGGTCATCGGTTCGAATCCGATCGTCTCCACCAAATAGTGGTTTATCTTGTGAATAAAAAATTCTTGTGATCTTTGAAATATCTATGCAATTAAAATCCTAATTAGCGATTTATTGAGTATATCGAAAATTGACGATAAACTTTGTGATTAATTGAAAAGGGCTTTTGGTGGATGCCTTGGTATCAAGAGACGATGAAGGAGGCGCGAGACTGCCAAAAACTCCGGTGAGCTGTCAACGAAGCTTTGACCCGGAGGTATCCGAATGGGGCAACCTATCTTGGCAAACCCAAGATATCTCTATCTGAATATATAGGGTAGAGAAGTTAACGGCGTGAACTGAAACATCTAAGTAACGCTAGGAAAAGAAAACGAATGTGATTCCCTGTGTAGTGGTGAGCGAAAAGGGAACAGCCTAAACCTATAACATGTCAAGCTAACACGCGTTGTGTTATGGGTGTCGTGGGAGACATGCTCAGAGGGTGTTAACTCTGGAATACGATTCTTCATGTTAGCAGAACAGCTCTGGAAAGGGCGGCCATAGAAAGTGACAGCCTTGTAAGCGAAAATTTGAAGATAGTATAATGGAATTCCCAAGTACCGTGGAGCACGTGAAATTCTGCGGGAATCTGCCCAGACCATCGGGTAAGGCTAAATACTACTTGATGACCGATAGTGAACGAGTACCGCGAGGGAAAGGTGAAAAGAACCCCGGGAGGGGAGTGAAATAGAATCTGAAACCAAAAGTCTATAATCGGTGGAAGCGATGTATACGAACGCGCAACCACGTACCTTTTGCATAATGAGCCAACGAGTTATTGTACATTGCAAGGTTAAGTTTGGAAAGAACGGAGCCGTAGCGAAAGCGAGTCTGAATAGGGCGTTTAGTAGTGTGCAATAGACCCGAAGCCCAGTGAGCTACCCATGTCCAGGTTGAAGTTCCAGTTACATGGGATGGAGGACCGAACCGGTGTAGGTTGAAAACTGCTCGGATGAGGTGTGGGTAGGAGTGAAAGGCTAATCAAACTGGGAGATAGCTGGTTCTCTCCGAAATATATTTAAGTATAGCCTCGTAGGATTCGCCGTGGGGGTAAAGCACAGTTTAGGTTTTGGGGGCGCAAGCTTACCGGTCCTTTACTAACTCTGAATACCGCGGCGTTCGAATACGGGAGTCGGACTGTGGGGGATAAGCCTCATAGTCGAGAGGGAAACAGCCCAGATCGTCGACTAAGGTCCTAAAATATCTGCTTAGTGTTAAAAGAAGTGAAAATGCACAGACAGCCAGGAGGTTGGCTTAGAAGCAGCAATCCTTTAAAGAAAGCGTAATAGCTCACTGGTATAGTGTTTTTGTACTTAAATACGAGCGGGGCTCAAGCAGATTACCGAAGTCACGGCTTACATATGAATTTATTCATGGTGTAGGGGTAGGAGAGCGTTCTTTGGCAGATACAATCTTGACCGTAAGGACAGGTGTGGGCCAAAGAAGTGAGAATGTTGGTATAAGTAACGTAAAATGGGTGAAATTCCCATTCGCCGTAAGTCTAAGGTTTCCGTGAGAAAGGTTCGTCCACTCAGGGTTAGTCGATTCCTAAGCCGAGGCCAATTGGAGTAGGCGATGGACAACAGGTTAATATTCCTGTACCACTTATAGGGCGTTTGAGTGATGGGGTGACGCAGGAGGATAGGCGGCGTTGGACTGTGTAGTGCCAATCTAAGCATTGAGGAGGGTCTTGTAGGAAAATCCGCGGGACCGTTAACTCTAGGATGTGATGGGTATATTGAACCTTCGGGTGATATGTACGTCGTTGATTTCACGCTGACTAGAAAAACCTCTAGCGAGTCTTGTGAGTGATCGTACCGCAAACCGACACAGGTAGACGGGCTGAGAATGCTCAGGCGTTGAGATAAGTATCGTCAAGGAACTCGGCAAAATAGCCTCGTAACTTCGGGAGAAGAGGTGCCTGCGTGGTGATTAGGTTTACCTAAGAGCTTTGTCAGGTTGCAACAAAGAGGCCCAAGCGACTGTTTAACAAAAACACAGGGCTCTGCTAACTCGTAAGAGGATGTATAGAGTCTGACGCCTGCCCAGTGCCGGAAGGTTAACAGGAGATGTTAGCTCGAAAGAGCGAGGCATTGAATCGAAGCCCCGGTAAACGGCGGCCGTAACTATAACGGTCCTAAGGTAGCGAAATCCCTTGTCGGGTAAGTTCCGACCTGCATGAATGGCGTAACGATTTGGGCGCTGTCTTGATGATATACTCAGTGAATTTGTAGTGCAGGTGAAAATGCCTGCTACCCGCGATTGGACGGAAAGACCCCGTGCACCTTTACTGTAACTTGACATTGATTTTTGAATTGACTCGTGTAGGATAGGCGGGAGACTTTGAAGTGGGAGCGCCAGCTTCCATGGAGTCATCCTTGAAATACCGCCCTTGTCCGTTTAAAAGTCTAACTTTGATACCCGTAATCCGGGCAAAGGACATTGTCTGGTGGGCAGTTTGACTGGGGTGGTCGCCTCCTAAATTGTAACGGAGGCATTCAAAGGTTCCCTCAAGACGAATAGAAATCGTTGGTTGAGCGCAAACGCACAAGGGAGCTTAACTGCGAGACATACACGTCGAGCAGATGCGAAAGCAGGAGTTAGTGATCCAGTGGTTCCGAATGGAAGGGCCATTGCTAAATGGATAAAAGGTACGCCGGGGATAACAGGCTTATCTCCTCTGAGAGCTCATATCGACGAGGAGGTTTGGCACCTCGATGTCGGATCATCGCATCCTGGGGCTGGAGAAGGTCCCAAGGGTCTGGCTGTTCGCCAGTTAAAGCGGTACGTGATCTGGGTTCAGAACGTCGTGAGACAGTTCGGTCCTTATCCATCGTGGGCGTAGGGTATTTGCGGAGGGTTGTTCCTAGTACGAGAGGACCGGAATGAGTCAGCCTCTGGTGTTCCAGTTATCTAACAAAGGTACGCTGGGTAACTATGCTGGTAAGAGATAACCGCTGAAAGCATCTAAGTGGGAAACTCGCTCCAAGATGAGATACCCCGTCATAGCTTGCTATGACATAAGATCCCTTGAAGACTACAAGGTTGATAGGCCGGGTGTGTAAGCAGAGTAATCTGTTAAGCTGACCGGTACTAATGTATCGAATGTTTTAATCACGCTTTTTAGTTTATCGTTATATGATAATTTTTGTCGCTAGTAAGTTTTAGTTGCATGATATTTCAAATCACAAGAAAATTTTGAAATTTTCGATTGGTTAAACTCGTAAGAGTGCCAATCCCACAGATTTCCTGGTGGGTATAGCTGCAGGGAAACACCCGTTCCCATTCCGAATACGGCAGTTAAGCTTGCAGCGCCGATGGTACTTGTCTGGTAACGGACTGGGAGAGTAGGTACTGCCAGGGATTAATTTAAAAGAGACTCGAGTAAAATCGGGTCTCTTTTTTTTGTATGCTGGCTGCGGACAGAATGATCTCGTATTTTTTGCGTCCGGTGAATGTTTTGGGCATAATTAATATGTGTTGAAAAATTGGGGAGTTTGAGCCCGCATAACGAACTTAGGTTCTTTGGGACTTCTTTCCTCTGCCGACGACTGTTTGTTTGGGTGTTTGGCGGACCCCTAGGGTCTGCAAGGTGTAAATTTCTCAGATGTGTCTGGGAGGGCGGATATGACGGAATTATTGTATATGCGCGACAGTGCTCAATTGCAGGCTTCTGCACAGGTGCTTGATGTTGTCGAGCGTGACGGGAAAAAAGCTGTCATACTCGATCAGACCATTTTTTACCCCCAGGGTGGCGGCCAACCGGCCGACCAAGGCACCATAACCAGTCCAAAGGGCACGTTTACTGTAGCCGATGTGCGCAATGTCGAAGGAACGGTACACCATTTTGGGAATTTTACACAAGGGTTATTTGCGCCCGGCGATGTCGTGACCATGAACGTTGACTCGCAGCGACGGTTGCTGTTGAGTTGCATCCATTCGGCTGGCCATGTTATCGATGAAGCGGTTGCACTGTTTGGGTACCCCTTGGTGCCAGGTAAGGGGTATCATTTTCCCGAGGGACCATATGTCGAGTATGAGGGAGTGATTCCCGAGGACGGGCGTGAACAATTTGTGCAGAACGTCCAGGAAAATGTGAATCGGTTGATTGCAGAGAATTTGCCCATAAAAACATGGGTTACGCAGGAAACGAAGCAGACTACTGGTGGGGGCTCGGCTGCCGAAAAGCCTTTGCGGTTTATGCAAATTGGCGACTTCGCAGCTAACGCTTGTGGAGGGACCCATATACCAACTACCCAAGTGTTAGGAAGTGTGACTATTACAAAAATAAAGTATAAGGGCGGCACAACGCGGATTTCGTATACGGTTTCGGCAAGCGCAAAGTGACTTGTTTTTGGTTGCGAAATAGCGTGTGCTTCTAATTCTTCACAGGCCTGCCCGTCCTTCGTAGCCCGCTACATCCTGCCTGCCCACTGTAGCCTGTATGTTCTTGCAAGGGTCTTTGAAGCCACAAGGGCGAGGGTCGAGAGCCTGTCGGATGACAGTTGCGAACGGGGAAGTGTGCAATAACGAAGAATTTGCTCTAGCAAAAAAGATTCTTTTTCCCATCGCCGAAATCTTGAATTTTTTTGGTAAGATAAATTCAAGAATCTGGGATGAGTTTTTGTACGAAGTGTTTTCTGAGGGGATCTCTATGTCTTCAATCTATGGTCCATGCCCATGTGGGAGCGGAAAAAAAATAAAGTTTTGCTGTTACTCCAAGAGTAGGGGTGAAGGTTTTGATGAGTTTGCCTATGCAGAAAACACGAGACTTCCTGAGGCTGATGTGCAGCGGTGTAGTGATTTGCTCCATAGGCTTGATGACTATGTGCTTGAGCTTGGGCAAGAGGTTTTTGGGCAGAAAATATTGGTTTTTTCTAGTGATGATGAATTGCGCCTACAGATACGCGATGGCTGGCAGAGCTCGCCATCTTTTATAGATCGATTTATTACTGATCACGCCGATCTTTCTGCCGATGATGTTGCAGTTCTGAAGTCATGGAAAGGGCGTGCGCGAGAAGAATTTATTCTTTTTGAATACGGCGAAGATTATTCGATTTTTTGTTCTACTGAGCTGTGCGTTTTGTACGGAGTCAAGAGCCTGCGTAGTTTTTTTGTAGATATCGTTCCCTTTAAGCCGCCTTATTGGGTGGTAACGACACTACTACCTTACAAGGACCACATAATTTGGGATGGATTGTGCGGTGTTTCGGCAATGAAAGCAAAGGCTCCCGCGTTATTGAATTTGCAATATGAGTATAAGCGGGTCCTTCGGAGCGGAAAGGTCATATGTAGCGGAAGCGAGTTGCGTTAAGTAAAAAACGGTTTTGCAAGAGCTTGAGTTTGGTTTGTTGTAGGGGTGAAATTGGAGGTTTTTATGGCATTTACAAAGCATTCATTGGTGTATCGAATAGTGTTGATTCCCCGCAATGAGAAGCGAGTGATCGAGGGAGTACTTGTAAAGGCACTGTATGACTCGTTTGTGCATTGCATTTGTACGTATGGACGGTGGTTGCAAGACATGGTTATTAATAAGGAACAGGTTGTGTTGCGAGTGCAGGGTTCTCCGGCTTTGAGCGCAGAGCAACTTATCCAGTTGTTTAAGAGTGAAAGTGGTGCTCGTATACGCGTTTTATTTCCGGAATTTAAAGAGTGCGCCAGCGAGGGCGGCTTTTGGAACGACGACTACATCGTTGACTCTGTTGAAAATAAAGATTGTGATCTGCCGCAAGGGCGCGTGCTGGAATATACAGAGTGCGACGAATCCAGCGAGGTCCATTAGATTCTTGCGGGTGCAGGCGAAAGGTTTTTGTATTGTGGGGACATGGCTTACGCCCAATTCTTTAAGGATTGGGATGGGTTGTGCGTGAAGTGTGAATTGAAAAAAATATGAACGAAAATACGAAGATAGAGCGCATCAATGAGCATATGCATGAATTGTACGCGCTTTTTGCTGACAAGTGGTTTGCAAACTACGCACATTTGTATAACAATCTCGTCGGGTTCCCCTTGCCAAAAAAGCGTCCAGGAGATGTGGTTAACAGTGGTGAAAGACGTGAAAGTGTTTCTTCAGAAGCCCTTGAAAATAAAATAAATTATAAAGAGCTTGGGGCTTTAAGGGAATATTGGGAATCATTTAAAAAGTCACGGTCCACGGATGATGGCGACTATGCATGGGTGAACCCCGATTCTTATTGGACGTGTCTGAAGGCTGTTTTTGACGGGGTGGATCCCAGTTTGATGGCTGACTTTATTAAAATTTACGCTCCCGTCGGAACCAAAGACCTTCTGATTACTGCGCGCCACCTATTTGATCAGCTTATGGCAAGAAGAAGAACGTTTTGCATGAAGATTGCGCACCACCACCGGAAAGACAATTACTCAAAGTTTGATCAAGAAGTTCTCCTGCGTTCGTTGCGGTGTATACTGCATAATGAAAGTACACTGACAAGTGTAGAAAATTCCCTGGTTCCGTTAGATCCTCAGAAGTTTAGGGGTTGGTGATCGGTAGGTTGTTTCGATCAAGGCTAAGCAATAGGGGCTTTTGTCATGGCCACGAATTCAAAAATCGTTCACAACAGTAAGCGAAGGGTAGTTTTATGTGCGATGTATCATGTTACAAAGCCGTTATGCAGGCCTATGGCAAGGCTTTGCTCGAAAATGACGAACATGCCATGTTGCGGTTATTTGCACCCGGTGCGCGAGTGGTTTCCTTTTTAGCAGGTGAAACGTCGGCGCCCGATTTTTTTAAGAATTTATTTGCCAATAGTCGGCGAACAAAGCTCGATATACACCATATGTTTATCGATGTTGCGCCACGCGCAACAGGTGCTTTGCACCTTTCTTTTGATGCTGTCTGGCAGGAAAAAGCTACCCTGCATATTGAGGCAGTCGATCTGTTTGAGTTTGATGCTGAATATCGCATTACGAGCCTGCGCGTTGTTTTAGATACGTATTCCTTTAAGGCTTTGCAGGAACGGCTGAAACGGGAGGCAATTCACGCGTGATGGTTTGTGGGATAAAATATTTTTTGGTTAAGAAAGCTGTTTTCTGAGGGCGCGAATATGAAAAAGTTGGTTTTTTATGTGATTTTTTTTTGCATTGCGAATCTGGTTGCATGCTTGCAGGGCATGAAGAACGAGATGGTTTGTTTACCGGATACCGATTTGAGTAATGCTGAGTCTTGTGAATTTTGGAACGATCAGCAACGAATCAGATTTGCCTTTAAAGGTAATGTCGAAAAGTATAAACAAGAATTCAAGTTAGCTTTTGAAAAAAAAGATTGGGTTAAGCAAGTTGCCCTTTCGGCTGCCTATGTAGCTTCGTTGAGGACGGAAGAAAGTAAGCGAACGTTGCCTTCTCAGTTTAGCAGGACAGATTATGATCTGCTTGCAATGGCTGGTGCCTATATCCCCTATTTCATTTTAGATGAAGCAACTTTCATTGATAAAAATTCTTCCGTACAGGATCTTGACCATCCAGTCCCTGAAAGCGTGGTTAAAAAAATCTATGAAAATGCCGCAAAAGAGGGGCTTTTTCTTGCGCAGTTAGTGGGGTTAGGAGAAAAATATCCAGCAGCGCTACGCGTTTATTGTGGCAAGTTTCCCCTAGAGGCCATAGCTGAATTGAAAAAAATAGCATTGGCGGGAGACAAAGAGGGAATGCTGTATTATGGGAAAACGCTTTTTGGGCATTCGAAGCCTGGGACCAAAGAGTTTCTTGATGGATTAAGCATGATGGCAAAATCTGGTTTTTTGTGCATAAAAACTCCCGAGTCGGAAAAATTTACTGGTTATTTTGGCGGTGAAAAAAGTCTTTTTGAAACGTTTTTTAATTGGTATGTTCGCTTTGTTGATCGCAGTTCTTCTTGCAGTGATTATAAGGGTTGTTGGTTTTTCGCAAATAATGTGGTGCTTGCCCCAGATAACGAAACGGCAAACAAGTGCCTAGGGCTGTAAATTTTGTGAAAGAGACCATGATTTCTGAAAGTTTAAAAACATCGGCCAAGCGAGTCCAGGACATTTTAGATGCGTATGGGCTTGGCTTGGTAGTCGTCGAATTTCCTGCACAAACACGCACTGCCCAACAAGCTGCTGACGCCATTGGTTGTGAGTTAGGGCAGATTGCAAAATCGCTGATTTTTAGGGGCAAGAAGACGAGGCAACCGGTTTTTGTTATTGCGAGCGGTAAAAATCGAGTTGATGAAAAAATTATTCAAGAATATGTTGGCGAAGAGATTGAAAAAGCTGACGCCGCCTTTGTGCTTGAGCAGACGGGGTTTGCTATCGGTGGGGTGCCGCCCGTTGGGCACCTAAAACCGATACGGCCATTTATTGATGAAGATCTTATGAGCTATGCGGAGATTTGGGCTGCAGCAGGAACGCCGTTTGCTGTTTTTAAATTGCGGCCAAGCGATCTTTTAAAAATTACGGACGGACGGGTTATTTCGATTCAGTCCAATTCGGGCACGTAAAAACTCAAGATATTGCCATAGTTTGCAGGGTCTTAGTTTTTTGAAATAGCAAAAAAATGTGGTAAAATAAGCAAAATTACGAAATTTATTCGCGAGCTTCGTTTATGCTTGCTTGCTGTTGCGGGCTGTTTCTGTGCTTTATGGCGCATGTGCGCTGCTTGATCCACTTGGGGTTAATTCAGGAGTTTAGGATGCGTGGTGATGAAAAAAACGTCGCAGAAATAGCGGGCTATGGCGCGGCTCTTATGTTACAAGTAACTGATCAGGACTGGCAAGTTGTTCATGAACAGGTGCACGCGCTTACCCATCCCCTCCATGTGACGATCGCCTATCTGCAACTGCCCGACGAAGAATCGGCCAAGCGAGCCACTGCTTTGGGATCGGCTTTTTTGGAAAAAAAGCTTCATGTAAACTCCTACACGTTTTGCGTTAAAGCCTGCCAGGTTCTGTTTGGGAAAATTACGGCACTGGTGCCAGCACAGGCAATGGTGGCTGTGTTGAAAAAGCTTAATCAGGAACTTGAAGAGTACCTGGTGGCAGAGGGTTTTGCGCTTAATCACGAAACAACAAACGATACGTATACGCCTCACATAACGTTGAGCCGGAGAATTTTTGAGTCTGCAGAACTGCAGGCTGTTAATCAGGCCCTTGCACACGGGCTCTGCTTGAAGTTGGGAACAGTAGGGGTTTTAGTAAAACCTATAATAAAAAGAGATCAAACGCGCGAGCTAGGCAGGAGCGCTGGGATGGTAGATTTAAAAAAACTTGATGAATCGATCGAAATAATCGAATATACGAGCGAGTTGCTTGAGTGGTTTGCGCAGGAAGTTGGGGCGCTTAAACGAGTCTTCGCTCCTGAGAGACTCGTTTCTTTGGAACATTACGGCAGTAGCTCCGTTCCCGGGCTCGTTACAAAACCCATTGTCGATATTCTGGTTGGCTTGAGTGATTTTGCGCTCTTGGACGATGAAATCAAAAATTTAGAGCAGCTTGGTTATGAATATATCGGGCAGCTGCACCCAAGTGTTGAACGCTTTTTCTTGCGTAAGCGTGGGGTAAAGAACTTTAACCTTGGGATCGTGCACTTTGATAGTCCTGAATGGCACGACAATCTGGTGACGCGTGACTATCTACGGGCACACCCTGATGAAGTGCGTCGGTACGCAACAATCAAGCGTGAAGCTGTCCGGAAGGGTCTTAAAACGCTTATCGACTACCATCATTACAAAGATGCCTTTGTGAAGGGGTTGCAAGAGCGCGCCAAGCAATGGAAGACGGCAAAGAGTTGACGAATTATTGGTGCGAGATTGAGGAGCCGGGATGCCTGTAAATATCAGAAATGCCGTGAAGGTTTTGCTGTTAAACGAGCAAGACGAACTGCTCGTGTTACATTTCGACGATCCTCGATTTTACATTGTCGACGGCATCTATAGGGGCCCGGTTTGGGCGCTTGTCGGTGGCAAGATTGAAGAAGGCGAGTCTCTTGAAGAGGCTGCTTTGCGCGAAATCTACGAAGAATCGGGTATAGCCCCAGAAGAAGTCGAGCTCGGTCCGGTTGTCTGGTTTGGGGAATTTACCCTGACAATTTCGGGCAAAATAACCTGCTTTAAAGAACGCTTTCTGGTAGCGCGTACCAGGCAGAGCGCTGTCACGCTGGACCATTTGATGCCCGAAGAAAAACCGGTGGTAAAGAAACTTTCTTGGCTTTCTCTTGCGCGTATTCAGCAGAGCGAAGAAATTATATATCCGGTTTTGTTGCCGGAGCATTTGCCGGCTATTATTGCAGGGAACTACCCTGCAGAACCAGTGGAAATCGATTTAACCAAAAAACCGAAAGTAAGATAATGAACAAAATAGCTTTATACAAAACCCGAAAATCAACTCTGTATGCCTGCCCACCGCTCATCCTGATGCTTCGACTAGCTCAGCAGAGGGATGCTAACTGCAGAATGCAAGCTTATAGAGCGGGATTGGTTTTAGCCGGCATATTGGCGGCTTTGTGTGGTTTTATGATCCATGCCGGGCCCAGTTTTGACTGCAAAAAAGCGACGACAAAAGTTGAAAAAGCAATTTGCGGCAATGAACATTTTGGTGATCTAGATGGTGCTTTGAGCGTTGTGTATAAAAAAGCGCTGGAACTTTCGCACAATGACCCCAAGCTGCGTGCTGCGCAGCAAGAATGGATGCTGAAGCGCGATCAGGATGACAGTTCTCTTGAGTTTTTGTACGAATCGCGCATCTTGGAATTGTTGAAAGATCACGTGGTGCGCGATTTTTTTCTGGACGAATTTCTAAAAAATCCCTCAAAAATTGATCGCATTATTGCTTGTTTAGCGAATGTCTCATTGTTGGAAGTTACAGATACCTTTTGGTACAATAGCAAAGATCGCGTTTCTGAAACGTTCTTTTTCATTCCCATGGTTTCGCGATCCAAAATATTGGTAGCCGTCGGTGGACGGCCCGGACCCTATCATGAGGAATATAGTTTTTTTATATTAAGCCAATCAGATGGGCAGCTAATACCAAACCCGAAAAGTAACCCAACATACCCTCCCACCGTTCGTCCTGAGCTTGTCGAAGGGTTCGAACGCGCCAATACAAATTTATATCGTGGGTTTGGTATAAACTTAACTCCTTTTCTTTTGCCACAGGCTAAAACATTTTCTCTCCCCATGGAGAACAATTCTTTGGCAGGCAGCTTTACTTTCCGCGAAAAGGATGGCCAAAATTTTATTGATTATGCTGTGCGGCCTTCTACGGAGGAAATTGGCAATAGTTGTACCTGGCTTATTGACGAAGGGGGAGCACGCCTTGTTGACGAGCAGCAGCGAGACCGCGATCTTTCATTGTTGCCGATTTTTGACAAAAAGGTGTTGATTGGGGCCTGGGAAGAGATAGAGAATTCGCAGGGCGAGTGCTGTCAAGAAGAAGGTTACAATGAGCAGACGTTAGAATTTATGTATAAAGATGGAGATGTTTATTGTACCGGGAATGCTTTGACCAAGCTGCCAAATCGGTACACGTACTCGATGCACGTTGGGGAGATTAATGGTTTTGTTGGGATCAAACAAACGAAGGACTCAGGGGAAAAGCCACGCAATAGCCATCTGTTTGTTCAGGAAGAATGCTCAGACAGCCCCAAGAATGCCATTCGTATAGAAATAATCCATAAAGACAGGATAAAGGTTTGCGAATATAAAGGTGCGGTCTTGGGGGGAGTCGGTATAAGATTTAACGGTATTTATGTTCGTAAGAAAGCTGATAATTCAAGAGCAAGCGCAACGCTTTAATTTAACCAAAAAGCCAAGGGGCAGGATTCAGGATATTTGTATGACGATCGAAAATTCAAAAATTGTGCGCGTTAATAAGCACATGAACGAAATGTCTAAGCTATTTAAAGGCAAGTGGTTTCCCGATTACGAAGATTTATATAAAAATCTTATTGGATTCCCTATAACGAGTGTCCTGTTGCCGGCGAAACAAATTTTCTCATGACCGTAACCCCCGAAGGCGTGGGCGATGATTTTTAAAAAGCAATGCAAGTGTTAAGATTCCTTTTTTGATTATGGAGAAAAATATGTCACGGCGCGTTGAACACAAACTTTTGTATCACGTAGTTATAATTCCCGCGAATCGAGCCAGGCGGATTGAGGGGAGATTGGGAGATCTGTTGAGTGAATCCTTTGCGCAGACTGCTCAGGCACATGGCTTACAATTGCATAAAATAGATTTGCAGGTTGATCATGTGCGGTTACAGCTGCAGGGTAAACCAAGTCTTAGTGCTGATAAAATGATTCAGCTTTTTAAGGATGGTAGCAGTACGGTTGTTCGAAAAGAATTTCCTGACTTTGTGGAATGTGTGTTAGGCGATAGTTTTTGGAGTGAGGGATATTTAGCCGAAACGATCAGTGAATATGAATGATATTAAAAATAAGCGATTTGATATATTGAGCGCGGCGGGTGCTGGTGCGCACAATTACGTCACGCAGGTGTAAAAAAACTTGTTGCTCAAGTTAACAATTGTTGATGATTAGGAGGTTTTTGATGAATCATGTTGAAGGAAAGCGCTTTACTACGATACACCTGATGAATAATGGTGCACAAATGGTATTTGAAGCGCTTATGAGTAAGGCGGTACTGACAGATGAAGTATTTATGCTTATGGCCTTTCGCTCGAAGCCGAGTTTGACGGCAAGTGAGTTTGCCGTAGTCTGCGAACGCGACGAACATGAGGTACTTGCACTGCTGGACGAGATGTGTGATGAGGGATTCTTGTCAAAGGATGGTGGGATCTATTCGGTGGCGCCAAAGTTGCAGGATTATTTTGACACGTTTGACGCTGCAGAGCGTGAGGCTTTTGGGACCATATTTAAAGGATTGATAGAGCAGGATGCGGCAGTATTTGATGCTGTTTCGGAACGTATTGCAGCTAATTGCATTGAATACATAGACCAGCACCCAATGCTCTTTTCGAAGAATAATAAAGGTTGCGGGTGCTCCTGATTGACAGAAAACACTAAATAATGACCACGCCCTGTGCCGAATGCCAAACTTGTTGATTGCAACTGCGGTATTTGATTTAACTCAAAAACCAAAGATTAGGGCAGAGAGAGTTTAGGTGGATATATTTCTTGTGGGATGAGATTATGAAAATTTTTATTGATCATGAAATTTTTAGAGCGTATCCGGCTGCCAAGGCGGGATTTGTCGTGGCTGATATTGTTGTTACGAAGTCTGACCCTTATATCGAGCAGCTTAAAAACGAGCTACAGCAACGGCTTGCAGGACAGGGTATTACCAAAGAGACTTGGGAAGCACGGCCAGAAATTGTCGGGTGGCGTCGCGTTTTTGAGACGTTTGTTATGGGCAAAGGGTATTGCGCATCTGTTGAGTCACTCGTTCGGCGTGTCGTTAATGGCCAAAAAATCTGGAATATTTCAACCGTGGTCGATTTGTACAATTGCTGTTCAGCTCTTTCGCTGGTGCCTATGGGCGGCTACGATATGACCAAAATCGCAGGGGATATTGTGGTTCGGTATGGCAAGGCGGGCGAGGTGATTGCGCCGCTGGGGGCTTCTGAAAGTTTTTCCGTTGCTGACAATCATGTAGTCTATGCTGACGACGAGAAAGTTTTGTGCTGGCTCTGGAACTATCGAGATTCGCGACTTTCCTGTATCGACCAAAACTCAAAGCGAGTTATTTTCTTTTTGGATGAAGCTTTTGAGGTGTCGGATGGGTTGCTACGGCGTACCCTTGCTGACTTTGTCGAACGGCTTGAAAAGATTGGCGCTCGTGTTGTTGCGAGTGGGATTGTAGATGCCGTCCGTCCTGAGATCAATCTCAATCGAGATGCTGTTTAGGTCGTATATTTTTATAAAAGTTCTAATTTTTTGGTGTGGCGTGAAAAGAACGTTGGTGCGTAATTTGCTTCAGGAATATAAGCCAAATGACCTTGGCGAGCAACGGTGTAAGGAACAAATGTTGGCGTTTGCTCGCGAGCAGGAAGACTGCTTTGAGCGGTCATGTGTGCCGGGACACTTTACCGGCTCAGCCTGGCTTTTGAACCGTGATGGCTCACGCGCTCTTTTGATGCACCACAAGAAGCTTGATATTTGGGTACAGCTGGGGGGCATGCTGATGGCGATCCCGATCTTTTGCGCGTTGCCCTAAAAGAAGCGCAAGAAGAATCAGGCATACTGGGCATAGCCCCGGTGTCGCCTGAAATTTTTGATATCGATATTCACCCGATTCCTGCTTCAAAAGGGCTTCCGGCCCATTATCACTATGACGTACGCTTTTTGCTCAAGGTCCAGAGTGACGAAAATTTTGTACAAAATTATGAATCTAATGAACTGCGCTGGGTGACAAAAGAGCGCCTTGGGTTGCCGACGAACGAAAAATCAGTTACGCGCATGTTCGAAAAATGGGCTTCGACGCCGGTATAATACCAATCCCGTAATTTAAACTTGTATCAGGCGCGCTTGTTTCTGGAGTTACGCCATTGCTCGCGGGAGCGACGGCGAATTGGCGTAGGCGGGAGCTTGACAAACTATGCTACATTGTGGGATAATTAAAGCATGAAAAGACATATTGTTCAAACCCGAATGTTTGCTAAGCGCGTAGAAGAACTTCTTCGCACATACAGCCTCTTGTTGTGCGATTTTGAGCTGCTCAAGCGTACTTTGGTAGAAAATCCCAAGTCGGGATCCGTCATTCCGGGAACTGGAGGCTTGCGAAAAATACGGCTCAAATCACCGGGCAAAGGCAAAAGCGGGGGATTGCGCGTTTGTTATTTGGACGACCAGGCAAGCGAAATGCTTTTCTTGATTATAATTTACGCGAAAAACGAGCAAGAAGACCTGACGCCAGCAGAAAAGAAGGCTCTCAGAGAGCTTGTATATGACATTAAAGGGAAAAAACATGAGTAAATTATTTAAAGATTTACACGATGGGCTCAAAGAGATTGCTGCCTACAAAAAAGAAAAACTTACATTGCGCTCCGAGTTGCTTGAAATTCCCGAGCCACCAGCAAGCTACACGCCACGAGATGTCAAAAAAATTCGCGAACGCGGCAATTATTCACAAGGCCTTTTTGCAAAGGTTCTCAATGTCAGCATAAAAACTGTTCAGGCATGGGAATCTGGCGAGCGCACGCCAAGCCATGCGGCTCTCAGGTTACTTGAGATTATTGATAAGGGTATTTATCGGCCAGAAGCAATATCCCAGGCAACACGACGCTAGCAAAATTGCGAGGATAGGCTCCAAGAGGATAGGCTCCAAATTGGAGAGTGAAATAATCTTTATTCCGTGTTATGCTAAATAAAAAATAAGCATATAAAATAAATAAAAAGGGGCAAAATATGTCGCTTTTCAAGCTTCGCGCACCATTTCCACCCGGCGGTGATCAGCCGCAGGCAATTGCTAAGCTCGTCGAAGGACGGCCGGGCAAGTCCACCCTTTTGGGTGTCACAGGCTCAGGCAAAACGTATACCGTTGCCCAGGTTATCGCTCAGCAGGAGCGGCCGGTGTTGGTCTTGTCTCCCAACAAGACTCTGGCAGCGCAATTGTACGAAGAATTTTCGTTATTTTTTCCGGAAAATAAAGTCTGTTATTTCGTCAGCTATTACGATTATTACCAACCCGAGTCGTACCTGCCGGCCCAGGACCTCTATATTCCCAAAGAGACGCGCATTAACAGCGAGATAGAACGCTTGCGCATTGAAGCTACGGCGTCGATAATTAATCGTCGAGACACGATCGTCGTTGCATCGGTGTCATGTATTTATTCCCTTGGTAATCCAACAGACTACCGACAGCTCGCGCTTCCCTTACAGTGTGGCGATCTTATGTCGCGCGCTGATTTTATACGAAAATTAATTTTTATTCAGTACGCCCGAAATGATATTGAGCGGTCGGCTGGTACTTTTCAGGTGTTCGGGCCGACGGTCGAAGTTCAGCTGCCCTATCAGAAAGAAAAATTGCGTGTCGAATTTGCTGGTAGTAGGATTGTGCGCTTGCAGTGGGTGCATCGACAAGAGGGGCATGTGGTTGCCGAGCTCGATAACACGTTAATCTTTCCAGCCAAGCACTTTGTTACCACTCAAGAGAAAAAAGAGGCGGCTGTTAAGAGTATTACGGCTGAGCTGGAAGCCTGCCTGCCAACTATTACAAATCCTATTTATCGCGAACGGTTGCGTACGCGCGTTAATTATGATCTTGAAATGCTTAAAGAGCAGGGCTATTGCCAGGGCATCGAGAATTATTCTTCCCACTTTGATGGGCGCGATATGGGCAAGCCGCCATTTTGCCTTTTTGACTTCTTTGATGAATGCTTGCTTATAATCGACGAATCGCATATCGCCGTACCCCAACTTCGTGGCATGTACGCCGGTGACCAGGCGCGTAAGGGCTCGCTTATCGAATACGGGTTTCGTCTGCCATCGGCCCGGGATAATCGGCCATTGGCGTTTCCAGAAATCGAACGATACTTTCAGGACGTGATATTTGTTTCTGCCACCCCCGGCGACTATGAGCTCCAGAAAAGTACGACGGTTGCCGAGCAGGTTATTCGGCCCACGGGCTTGGTTGACCCACGTATCGAAGTGCATCCTCGTACCGGGCAGCTTACACATTTAATTGAGACCATTAAAGAGACGACGGCGCAGGGCTTCAGGACGCTTATCACTGTTATGACCAAAAAATTGGCTGAAGAGCTTGCGCATTATCTCGAAGATAAGGGCATTAAAGTTTGTTATTTGCACCATGACCTTAAAACGCCTGAACGGACAGAGATCTTACATAAATTGCGCTTAGGGGTTTTCGACGTCCTGGTTGGCATAAACTTATTGCGCGAAGGGCTTGATCTGCCCGAAGTCGCCTGTGTGGCGATCATGGATGCTGATCTTGAAAGTTTTTTACGTGATAAACGCTCGCTTATTCAGACCATTGGCCGGGCTGCGCGTAATAGCGAATCAAAAGTGCTTTTGTATGCCGACAAGATAACCAATTCTATGCGCAACGCTATCGATGAAACCGAACGGCGACGGACGCTCCAGATTGCCTATAATACAGCGCACGATATCACGCCACAAACGGTTATACGCGATGTGACCAAGAGCATATCGTCCCTCCAGGAGTCTATTGCAAAGGCCCAAAAGGGTCGCCCGTCTGACAAAAAAGTCAAGAGTAAAGCGCCGGCTGAAGCGCTCAAGCGCCTGATCGAAGTGGAACGGCTGATGCAAGAGGCTGCCACTGACCTGCGCTTCGAAGAAGCGATCGCCCTGCGAGAGGAATGGTACGCGCTCAAGAAGATTACAGGATAGTGAAAATCAAAAAAAGGCGCACGCCTGGACTTTTTTGCATGCTTGCGATACAGTAATAACCGTCGGATCAGGCCCTGCGACCCAGCCTTAAGAGTTTGTGATGAAAAATTGAATAAAGGCTCTTAAAAGATCTTATTAGAAATAACTGTACTTTTTTAAAAATACTGTTACTCTGACAAGAGTAGCCTGATGAGAAGTAGTAAGATTCAGGTATTGTTTTTAAAGTGTATTGTGCCGTACTGTACCAGATGGAGGTTGCTATGCAACATCGAAAAGTTATAATTTTTCTAGCCACAGCGCTTTTCAGCGTATCATGCACCCAATGCATGCAGCAAAATCAGCAGCAAAATCAAAAGATGGACTCGCAGATTCCGCCTGTGTCGGTGCTGGCCCACCAAATCCAACAGCCAAAAATAGAACAATCAGTACCGCCACTCGGTGTGGGGCTAAAAACAGAGCGGACCTCTGATCTTCTTGATGCAAGCGAAGACAAGCGCTTGCTCATGCTGCTGGGCGCAACGGTGGCTGTTTTGTTAGCGGTGAAAAGCACTCATTACGTCTGGGGATTCTTGAAGCCGAAACAAGTTGTCGGATTGAAACTTGCTGACCTAGTATTAACTAAAGAAGAACAAGAAAAGCAGTGGTTTTTGGTACAGGTCAGAGGAGTGGTAAAGCTTATCAATGAGCGGTTCCCTCGTTTGAACGTTACTGAAAAGACCTTTATAAATCCCTCGGGTGATTTAGTCAGGGAGTGCACGTGTCCAGCACTCGATGTGGCACAGTGTGTCAAAGACGGTGGGCATGCACGTGGCGAGGAGCTTTGGAATATTTGGCACTGCGTGAACTACTTCGCTAAAGATCTTCTTTATTCCGATGCCTTAAAAAAATATCTTATAGAGACGGCAAAATTATTTGTAGTGGGCGTTCCTGCGACGGGCGCGGTCGATGTCTGGGCTGAAAAAAGCACCAATTTCTTTGGCTTTGACAATACGGAATCAACGCAAGAAACGCCTGATTTCACCTATCAAAAACGAACTGCGGAGCAAATCGAGAAGGATCGAAAAACGCTCAACGACAAAAAAGCGATCATAGCAAAAACGCTGCTAGCTAAAAACTTGGCCACCCTGGTCACTCGCAAAATAAGCGAAAAATTCCCGGGGCTTAAGAATATTTCCGAAGAGATCTTTTATGATAAAGAAACGGGTCTATTCACGCCTAAATGTTTGTGCCCGGGGCTTGATGCATTTCTCTGTCTTACTAATGGTGGACATATACGTTATGACGAAAAGGGCGGGGAGTTCTGGAATATTTTGCACTGCACGAGCTTCTTCGGCATGGACCACGAAGGCAACGCGTGTTTGGAGCACAATGAGAATAAGGCTTCAAAAGGCGGGAAGTTGGAACGCGACGGGAAAACTACCGGACAGACCGAGCTCTGGACGAAAAAAACTACCAGTTTCTTTGGTTCTGACACCACTGAAACAGTGCAAGAACAGCCGGATTTTGTCCATAAAGGCAGAACGCCACAGCGAATAGCTGAAGATCTGGTGAAGTTCTATGAGTTTAAGCCTAAGAAGGTTGACCCTATCGTCTCTTCTCCAATAAAAGACGAAAAGCCAATCGAAAAAAAGATCGAAGAAAAGAAAGACCTCAACACGCTATAAATTTGTATTGGCGCGTTCGAACCCTTCGACCCAGCCTTCGCAACTGGAGTCGCTACGGCGGGCAGGCAGGCCAGAGTCACGACGAAGCTCCCTCGCGAGCGAAGTCGGATCAGGACGAACGGTGGGTGGGTATGTTGGGTTACTTTTCGGGTTTGGTATAATCTGGTGTAAACCGAGTGCGTTCTGTAACAGGAGCGCACTCGTTCTTTTTTACAGGGCCGGGGCTACCCTTTTGACGCTTCACCCGCCGAGCGGTAAACTGAAGACAAATAGTTGTGACTCGCCTTCGTAGGCACAGGAGCTTTTTCCATGGTCCGTTACAAAACCCGTCGGGCACTCCCGGTCATATGTGCGCTTTTTTGCGTGTTGCCTCTTATGCCCTTTGGCCGACATCACAAAATGCCCCAGAGTTCGATTGTACCATTTGAACCGGTAGCGCCGGTGGTTTCCCTGCAGGTTTTGCCGCTCGAAGTCGCACCTATTAAAAACTTTTCATCCGTGGCGGCCATCTTTCCCCTCACGCCGCAGGCGCAACAGATGCTCAAATCCAATGGCTTTGTGGTCGTCCAACAAGACCAGCCGGTCGGCAGCTTTGATGACATGCTTGCTGCGTACCGGTATGTTAAAAATAACCAACTTCCCCTGTTTATCACGGCCGACTCGCTGCTCCACCTGTTTCACCTGCAGTTTGATGAGACGCTCAAACATATCGAACAAGAAAAGCTCTTTGATCTGCTGTGGCAACTTAATCTAACCCTGCTGGAAAAATCCCGTCTCGATTACGAAAGCACAACGGGCGATGCGCAGGCTGCTGCGCGTCTAAACATGGCCTATTGTGCCGTTGCGCTCGAGCTCTTGCGCCCAAAATCTGAACAGTTGCCCGACGAGCCACTAGCGACGCCTGGCAAGCCGGCCGAAAACCCTCTCTTTGAGCAACTTAAGCAGCGTTTACAAAAGTCGTTTTTCTTAGCTGATAAACAAAAATATAGCGTGCACATCCCAGCGCCTGTCACCACTATTGTTGCCCAAGAGCTGGAGCTTATACAGGCGCATGCAGGTTTTAGAAAATCGCCGATTTTTGGCTATGAGGAAGATTATTCCCAGTATGTCCCACGGGGGCACTATACCTATTCAGACAAGCTTGCCAATTATTTTCGGGCGTTTATGTGGGCGGGGCGGCTTACGCGCCTGCTCAAAGACGATCTCTTTCGTAACGCGCCGCCGCAGGCTTATATCCAGACGCTGAGTGCTTGTCTATTTACCCAGCATTTGGTATCAGATCCAGAGCTTTTGCGCAAGTGGAATGCGCTCTACGAGGTCACGGCCCTCTACGTTGGCTATTCGGACGACTGGGGTCCCCGCGAATATGACGTTGTCATGAAACAGCTTTGGCCGGACGGCTTTACGAGCATGGCTTTTACCCACCAAATGTTTGAAAAACTCAAAAGAATGCTGATTGAAAACTATCCCCTGCCACAGATTTACGGAGGGACTGGTGCCTGCATGGCCGATCCAAAAACGGCACGCATGCAGGATCTTGACCGGTGCCTAGCTTCAACGGCCGGCTGGCGGTTTATGGGGCAACGGTTTGTGCCTGATTCATATGTTTTCCAACAACTGGTTTTCCCGGCTATACAGAAATATCAGGGCTCAGGTTCGGCCTTTACCCAAGGGAAAAATTCGCGCGACTTTCCAAGAGGGCTCGATATTATGTCGGTGCTTGGCTCTGCCCGAGCACAGGAGCTGCTTGCGATCGGGCATGACGACGCATACGAAAACTACGCTGCCCAAATCAAAAAATTACGCGCTGAGTTTGATGTGTTTCCTGAAACCACGTGGGAAAAAAATCTCTATTGGGCCTGGCTCTACGCGTTGCAGCCATTGCTCGGGCCATACGACGCTCAATATCCAACCTGGATGCAGACACCAGCATGGCTTGATAAAAGCCTTACCAGTGCGCTCGCCTCGTGGGCACAGCTGCGCCACGATACCATTTTGTATGCAAAACAGAGCTACACGCTTACAAAATCGGCAGCACCGGATTTTGGGCGAGAAAATCAGCCCGTTGAGCGGGGTTTTGTTGAGCCGGTAGTCGAATTTTACCAGCGACTTGGCACTGTCGTCACGCTCTTGTACGATGGTCTTGAAAAACACGATCTATTGGACGAAACCAGCGAGCATCGGCTTGAGCAGATGAGCAATGTGCTGGAGATGCTTGCAACGATTGCCGCGCAAGAAATTATCGGTGAAGAGCTGACTGAAGAACAGTATGCATTTATAGATGATATTGCCACGAACCTAAAGCCGTTGGTTGCAGGCATTGAATTAAAAGCGCAAAAAACGAGCATTGTGGCTGACGTGCATACTGACAGCAACAGTGGGCGGGTGCTCGAAGAGGCAACGGGGAATATCGCCTGGCTTTTAGTTGCCTATCGGCTGCCTGATGGTACCATGCAACTCGGCGTTGGGCCCGTGCTGACCTACTATGAATTTAAGCATTCTATGGCTGATCGACTTACTGATGAAAAATGGCGCGTTATGCTCGACCAAAAGCCACCGGTAGCACCGGAGTGGTACCATAATTTTGCGGTATAAAAGGGGTCTTAATGTGCCGTAGGCTCCCAGAGGGCGTCAAGCCAGTCAAATACTCGCTGGTTGGCGCGCAATACCCCCGTAATCTGGCAATGTTCGCCGGTCCCCTCGGCGGTGGTAAAGAAGATATACTCTTTGGGACACGTCAGGAAATCATAAAAGCGCTTTGCTTGGTCTTCAAGCCCTGGCGTTTCGTATTCAGAAACACAAACGAGTGTCGGGCATACAATCGTATTGATCAGGCCCTGGAGCGAAAACTCTTGATATTTCAGGAGAAAATCTCGTGGTGTTGGTGCTGCAAAAGCGTACATGCCGTGTTCGATGGTCCATCGTAACTGGATATTCTTTTTCATGGCCGCCCTGAGCGCTGCGTTACAGGCATCAGGATGTGCATTTACAAATTGTACAAATTGCTCGCGAGAGTTTATTCCGGGGAAGTTCTTGATAATAACTTCAGAGAGGTCGTAGATGCCGCTGTTGGCAATCAGGGCTTTTACACGGTGGTCTTTGCTTGCGCCGCGGGGGGCCAAATAGCCGCCAAGGCTCAGGCCGTACAAGGCAACGCGCGTTGCATCGACTTCTGGACGAGTTAGCGCATAGTCGAGCACGGGCGTAATCACCTGTTCCCAATCAGCCCTGAACGGGAGGTGCTGTTCGCGCAATACGCCCCCTTGCCCCGGGCCTTCGAACGTTAGGGCGTTAAACCCCCGCTTGAGTGCCTCTTGCGCGTAGGGGTAGAGCTCTTCTTGCGTTCCGTCAAAACCGGTTTGGATGATAACGAGAGGGCGTTTGTCCTGAGAGCCTGTTACGCCGGGGGCACGATAAAAATACCCCGGTAAAAACGTCTTCTCGTAGGGGATTTTAACTACTTCGATTTTTGGGTTAGAAAGTTTTGTAACGTTCAAAAAACAGTCCCGGCTCTTTTTATAAGCCTCGAGAATGCGCGTGTCTTGCGGGTTGCCGTGCAGATAAAACTCTGCCGCGCGATAATAATTGCTTGCTCGTAGATAGGCTGTTAACGCACTCTGGTAGTGCTCTTGAGCGTATGACGATTCTGCGTCAGTATAAACACGCTCTGCTAAGGCATACCAACTGGCGTACCAACTCTCAAAGTTTCCCTCGCTGATAGTGCGTGCTGCCTGGAGGCATTCACCAATATCAGCCATCTGGTACGGTGCCCGTCCCAGGGTGCGGAGAAACTGGAATTCAAAAGAAGAATCTTTAAAAAAATAGTTTTTGTGTGCTGCCTGCGGCGTCCGCCACAGCAAGACTATTCCCAACACTGACAATGCGCCACACGCAAATCCAAGCATGGTGGCTACGGTTACACTGGTAACATGCATATACGCCCTTTTTCCCGCACAAATTCTGCCCTCTCCGTCAGAACCAACCGTAAAACAATTCGGGGGGTTTATCAACCTAGAAAAAAGCCCCCGATACAACCGGGGGCTTAAAGTTACGAGCGTACAGGCATGGCCTGGGGTGACCTAGAAAGCGCGTGGAGATTGATAGTTTATGTGCCCGTCAGTGTGGCCTCTAAATGATGAGTAATAGATACTGCAAAGCTCGCGATGTTGTGAATTGAGGGTTTCTGGGTCTTGGCAGTAGTCTCTCATGAGATCATGCAAAATCTGGCAATTGGTATCGTCTTTCTCGGTGTCTTTGCAGTGGAAATGCATGAAGGGTAGCAATTCGGCCAAAAGATCGCGTTTAACCTCACTCCCGTTCCGTAATTCAACCATAGGCGGCAACTGGTCAGCTTCTTTTTGTACAATGGCTGTAGGTTGGCTTTGTTCAGTTTGTTTTTGTACAACGACCGTTGGGGGATTTTGTCCGGTGCTGCCTGGCGTACTATTTCCAGTTTGCATGGCGAACCCATGCATGGCAACCCCTGTAAGAGAGACGAGTAAAAGAACTGTGACTAGCTTATTCATAAAGCCTCCATTAAGAGCGTTTAATATCATAAATAATAACAAACCAGTGGGCCGTATCAGGCGCCTAGATAATTAGCCATGGCGGGGAGTTCAAAAACCTCGTATGCGTTGCGCTTCAAATGGCTTCGCCTCAATAACGTTATCCACGAGTGGATCCCGATAGTTTAGTTGTCCGTTTTGTTCGATAAACGATGAGTTAAAAATCTTACATGCATCACCTCTTGCTTCACGGACGAACTGTGTCGTCTCGCGCTTTTGTGCTTCACACACCTTCTGCATGAGGGCTATGAGCTCAAGGCAGTCGCTTGTCTGTTCTTTGTTATCGCTGCATGCAGTCTGAAGATCGGCGTTAAGGGCTGCAAAAAGAGCTGCGTTCACCGATCCTTCATGTACATGCACCACGGAATTGAACGCCTGCGCAGCTATTTCTTTCTGTCTGACCAACTTGTCCATTGCTTCCTGCATGCCATATGAGCTTCCCATAAGCCCTGCAAAACAACAGAGCATGAGAGCTGTAACTAGCTTATTCATAAAACCCCGCCCTACTTTGTAGATGGTTTAAGGGGATTGCAATATTCCAGTTTTTTGCCATACAGCCATGCCGATACTGTTTCAGAAATGCCGTTTGGTTCTTTTTCTTTTAGAGAGGCTCTTATGAGTTGTCTTCCACCCTCATACCCTCGTATGTCGCCACACGAATCGATCAGACCCAACTTGCGTAATTTAACTATGGCTTCAGGGTCAAGACGTGTCCCAGGCCACTCTGCCAGCGCTAGCAATTTGGCGCAAAGAGGGTTTGCGTTTGGGTCTGGGGAGCACAGCTGCTCAAGTATTGGATTGTAATGGTCATATGTAGTTTGGCCAACGGTGTTGCCGTTATTCAAAAAATAGTAGTAGATGACCTCTGGCCGCTGGCCTTGCTCGCTATAGGTGTTTATTGTAATTGCTGTAACGCCACAGAGCAAAAGGGAGAAAAATAACTTATTCATAAAACCTCCAATTAGAGAATTTATCATGATAATAATAGTCAGGTTCAAGTATACTGAAAAACAGGTTTTGCGCCAAGTTGCAGCAAAGCCCCCGATTTGGTCGGGGGCTTTTTTGTTCCAGAAAACTTATTTTGTTGCTGCCTGTGCTGAAGTAGCCGAGACCGGTTTTATTGGATCATGGTAGGCGATTCCCTTTGGGGTGTCTTCAAACGAGGCGCGAATAAGGGCTGCAAATTCAATATTTTTTCTAATTTGTTCATCAGTCATTCCATACTCGCGCAGTTCATTGAGTGCCGCTTTCCGTTCTTCTTCTGTTTTTACTGCTTGGAGTCGCGATTGAAATAGCTCTGCATAATCCACAAAGGCATGACAGGCGAGCATCATACTTGGATTTTTTTCGCACAGTTTCTTGATTATTGGGTTGTGTAAGTCGAAAAATTCAGCAGAAATCTTCTCGCCCGTGTTCAAGAGAACGTCCGGGCGTTGGTGGCCTTCGCCATATGCATTTGCTGCAACTGTTGCAATACCACAGAGCAGAAGAGAGAAAAAGAACTTATTCATAAAGCCTCCAGTTAGAGAATTTATTATAACAACAACAAGCAAGCTCAAGTATGCTGGAAAATAGTTATTGTGCCAAGTCGCAATAAAACCCCCGACAAAATCGGGGGCCTAAAGCTATGTTGTTTGTAGCAAAACTTACAGAAGCTTGTTTACCAAGGTTTGCCAGTGCCCATATTTCCTGCAGGCGCGCTGTTAGCGGGCCCGTTGTGGTGTCCCCGGGGGTCATAATATTTAAGTCCCTGCTCTTTGAGCGATGCTTGCACCAGCAATGCACAGGCAGGTTTGAGGTGGCCGCTGCCATCAAGCACTCCCAAGTTGGTCAATGTGTCGTGATCCTCGCCGTAAATTCTGGTGTTTCGCCACTGGGTCATAATAGCGAGTTTCCTGCAGATTTCTGAATTTGGGTTGTCTCTGCATAGTCCCTCGATAATTGGGGCATAAAAATTGAATGCATCAATATCTATGGTAGCGCCGGTATTCAAAGTTACTTGGGCAGGACTGCCACATAAGCTTATTGCAATACCAACAGCGCTGCACAGGACAAGTGACGAGAATAATTTATTCACAAAAAACCCTTTATTTTAGAGCATTAATACCATTAACATCAGGTTTTATAATGCCAAAAAAAAGCCCAAAGTCAATGAGCCCGCCATAATGGATCGTGATATTTTAAGTAGAAGATATTATCGAACGATGCTAGTTTCCGCTGCTCAAGAGCTGCAAGAACAATCTCGCGAATTTCAGGTTTGATTGTGCCATCAGAGTACACGAGTTTTGCCTTTAACAGTATTGCCCCGGCTGGTGCGATCTTATCTTTTGGAACGTAAACCCCATGTTGAACGTTTCTAGCAAGCATAAACAGCAATTTGCACTCATTTTTTTCGTCTGGGAAATCTTCGCACAGTTTCTTAATAATCGGGTTGTAGTAGTTAAAAAGGTATTCGTCCATTAGAATGCCCGTATTTAACATATTTTCGCCTATGCCCGGACGACCATCGGGTAGCTGCGAATTTTCAACAGCATACCCCTGTATCGTACCTATGGTAATGCCACAGAACAGAAGAACTCTCGCTACGTTGTTCATAAAATCTCCAAGAGATAGGGACCCTCGCAAAACAGCAACTGGTAGTATGCCAAAAACCAGACCGTCTGGTCAACTAAACAAAAAACCCCAAAATATCGGGGGTTTTTTGTTCGATTACCTGCCTAGAGCCGGATGGCTAGGGTGTTGGAGTCGGGCTTAGGTTGGAGAGGCTTTTCACAAGTCAGAGGGTTGTCGTATTCGATTCCCTCGCTTGCCTCGTTAAACGATGATCGCAGAATCTTGCACAGATCTGGCTCTGGTGACGCCGGATTCGTAGTTGCTTGGCAGTACCTTCCGAGCAACGCAGCAAGGATAAGGCACTGCAAGGGATTGCCCCCGTGCTCTTTGTCGCAATAAAAACGTACCAGGGGATCAACCGCGCCAAAAACGTTTTTATCAACGACCCCCGCATGCACTTTAACCATCGAGGGATTTTTGGGAAGCGTAGTTTCCTGCCCACTCTGCATGCCATATGAATTTCCCACAATCCATGCAATGCTGCAAAGTACCAGAGCTCCAATTAGCTTATTCATAAAATCTCCAAAAAACGGTAGCTTTATCCCCGGCCAGTCCAGTTCCTAACTTTACCAGCGAGGTTTTCCGGCGCCCGGGTTGCTCGTTGATTGAGCTAATGGATTAACGAATTCCAGCGATTTTCCATAAAAAAATGCATTTACAGCTTCATAATAATCCTGAGGTTCTTTTTCTTTGAGGGAAGCTTTTACCAGTTCTGCAAACTCAGGGTCGAGTGCATCGTCTTCATCAACGGTCCGTGGATCTTTGTATCCAGCAAGGGCCGCGGCATTCCCATGATTTGCACTGGCCATTTTTGCCATAGCGAGCCATTGCGCGCACAGTGGGTGCTGGTTGGGATTTTCTTTACATTCGCTGGTGAGGTAGCCAATATAACGATTAAAAGAATCGACGCTTATAGTCGTGCCAGTGTTCAAGTCTACCGCAGCAGGACTGCCATATGAGCTTGCCGCACAGCCAACAAAACCACAGAATAAAAGTGACGTAACTAACTTATTCATAAAAACTCCTCTATACGAGCTTATAAAAAAATAAAACAACAAATTTCAATATGCCAAGAAACGACGCGATGTCAATTTAGGTTCATCTATGTGAGGGGGCTCTTGTATTTCAATTCCCAGGGGCCATCATAAAACCACCCAGTTGTTTTCTGTAACGAAAATGACGACAGGACAAGCGGGACGATCTCCGGTTTGAGTGTGCCATTAGAATGCAAAAGTTTTGCCGCAAGCAGCTTGTGGTACAGTGGGTTGCAGGCATCCATGCTCAGCACATTGCCAGTGCTTGGCAGGCCTTGGGGGTTTATAACGCTTCGAGCCAAATTTAACAAAATCCAACATTCGGGCTTTGTGTCGGGGGATTCTTTGCACAGCTGCTCAAGAATAGGGTTGTAGAAATCAAAAACGCTGGTGTCTGTTTGCATGTAACACTTTAAGCTTTTCTCGCCCCCGTTCATGCCGCCACTACCATTCGGCTGTGAGCCCTGCATGCAAAATGAGTTCACCGCAATCCCTGCACAGCCACAGAGCGCAGCAAGAGAGAAAACTAACTTATTCATATTCATATGATCTCCAGACGAGTATCAATTTTTATAAAATATCATGAGCGCTATGGTTGCGCAGGTTGCTTTAATGGGTTGGTGTAGGTCAATTCGTAGGGATCCAAGAAAACCATCGGTTCTCGATCATCCTTGAGCTGAACCGCCAAAGATGCCAAAATCAGCTCGTCAACTTCAGGCTTTAGTATGCAATCCGAAAACAGCAACTTGGATGCAACAAGCATGTTCGAGAGGCGGTGCTTTGGGTTCAAGCGTGAAATGCTGTGTGCCTTTATCTGAAAATGAGCCATCCGAACCAATAAATCACATTCACCCTTTGTGCTTGGATTTTCCTTACACATTTTCTCAATAATTGGGTTATAGAAATCAAAAAGACTTCCATCAACCTGGGCCCCGGTATTCAAAATTTTTTCGTCCCGGCCCAAATCCATTTGCGGCGGCTGGCCCTGCGTGTCACAAGAACTTCCCGCAATCTTTGCAATGCTACAGAGCGCTAGAGCTATAACTAACTTATTCATAAAATCTCCAGGGCAATTGTTTGGACATTATAGTTCTACCGACCATTTATCATCTTTAGGCTCTTGAAAGGGGTTTGACCAATCAGGTTGCTCTAGTGGGTTGTGGTACACCAACTTACAAGGTACGGCAAGAAGCTCGTCCTTGGTTAAAGATTCTAGCTTCAATTGTCCATTGAGTGGATGCATCACAAACGATGCCGCAATAAGCGCGTACGCTTCGGGCTTTAGGGTTCCATCTGAATACAGTAGTCCTGATTGCAACAATATATCACGGGCAGGTCCTCTTGCGGGGAAATTAAACCCAGACCGGGCACTTCTGGCCAAGTTCCATAATTGTCGGCACTCCTGCTTGATGTTGGGATTCTCTTCGCACATTTTTTTAATAATCGGGTTATAGAGATCGAAAAGATTCGCATCTATTTTTTCGTCGTTATAGAGTGTTTTTTCGCATGGCTGCTCGCCATAAGAACTTTTCCCAATTCCTAGAAAGCTGCACAATATGAGAGCTGTGACTAATTTATTCATAAAATCTCCAGACGAGTATCGGTTGCCAGTGGTTGGTATCTTTTGGGGCACAGGTTGTTACAGGGCCTTTTAGTGGGTTGGCGTAGATTAATTCGTACGGATTATCGTAAAGCTCTTTTGATGATTTTCCCTTTTGCCACGTATTCAACTGCTCTGTAAACGATGATAGAACAAGCGCGCAAATTTCTGGTTTTAGGGCTCCACCTGAATGTACAAGCCCTGCCTTATATAATGTTTTATATGCTTCGCCGCCAGCTACAATTGTAGTGCCACTGCCATTAAAAGCCGCCCTGGCCATAAACAGTAACATCTTGCATTCTGGTTTGTTTTTTGGCTGTTCTTTGCACATTTTCTCAAGAATGGGGTTATAGAAATCAAAAACATTTCCATCAATTTTAGCCCCGTCTCGCAGCGTTTTTTCGCTCGAAAAGCTCGATGGCGGCTGGCCTTGCATGCCATACAAACTTCCCACAACCCCTGCAAAAAAACAGAGCCACAGGGTCGCGTTTAATTTATTCATAAAGTCTCCAAAAACTATTTAGTGTTTACGGGGTTTCTGTAGTGTAAATCAATTGGCTGGTGATCCTCGAAAAGATGAACCAGCCAAGGATTAAAAATAAATGATGCCCGTGCAAGTGGCTGAATCTCAGGTCTCAGATTGCCATCAGAATAGATAAGTTTTGCTTCCAGCAGTGTATGATACGATTTGTCCGTGGGATCTATACTCATTCGAAAATTGTACGCCAAGCGAACAAGTGCCTGGCACTCATCTTTTGCCTCAGCGTTCTCTTCGCACATTTTCTTCATAATAGGGCTGTAAAGCGCCAAAAGAGTCTCGTCAATTTTCGCGCCCGTGACCAGCGTTTTTTCCCCTGGAAAATCACCGGACATGCTTGTTGCATTGCCTGTAAAACCTGCGAATAGAAGAACTATGGCTAATTTATTCATAAAGTCTCCAGCTACTTTTTGCCTATTGGGTCTGTATACCGCAATCCGAGGGAATGATCTCCTGAGGCCCTGAGGCCCGCAGGGGTAAAAAGAAACGATGCCCGAATAATCGACTCAACCTCTGGCCTTAGGCACCCATCAGAATAGATGAGCTTCGCCTTTAATAATATTTCATAGGTAGGATCGTCGGGATGTACCATCGCACCAGGCCCGTTGGCGTCTATTGAGCGAGCACGACATGCTAAGCGAACTAAAGCACGACAGGTTTCTTTTGAATCAGGGTCCTCTGAACACATGTCCTTAATAATGGGGCTGTAAAAAGCCAAAACAGTTTTGTCGATTTTTCTACCCGTGACCAGCGTGCTTTCGTTCTGAACAGTAGTGGGAATTGGCGGTTGTTTGGGCGCCTCGCCAAACCAGCCATACGCATTTACGGTAAAACCCGCAAAACCTGCGAGCAGAAGTGTTGTTATAACAAATTTATTCATAAAATCTCCCAGAGGTAGATATTCTCAGATATCAGGCGCGTACATTTACCCACACGGTTTTCCTGCGCCCTGGGTGCCTGCAGGCTTTCTTACAGGATCACAGTATTCCAGTTGTTTCCCCCAAATCCATGCGCACAAAGCCTCGTATGTTCCCTGTGGTTCTTTCTCTTTGAGCGAAGCTTGCGCGAGCGGCGCAACCCCAGGATTGAGTTGGTCTTTGTCGTTAAGAAGCCCTGTGCGGCCCAACGCCTCAAGGTCATCATCATCAAGTTTTACCGCTGCTCCTTTTGCCATGGCAAGCAATATCGAACAGAGTGGCTTTTGCGCAGTCTCTTCTTTGCAGATCTCTGCAATTATGGGGCTGTAGAAGTCAAAGTCCTGGGCATCCACGGTAGCCCCAGTATTCAAAAGAACGCCAGGCTTTGGATCTTCCACGCAATGCATGTTTATGCTAAAGCCTGTAAAACTTGCGAATAGAAGTGTTGCGCTCAATTTATTCATAAAATATCCAGGTTATACGCCAGATGGTGGCAGTACAGGGTTGCGGTATACCGCGCCATTTTCAGTTTCTATGAGCGACGCTATTGTGATTTTTGCTCCTGGATCATGCAACCATGCAGAAGTATTCCAAGGCTTTCCCGTTTCTACTGATCTCTTTATAGCGGGGTTATTAGCTCCTGCTTCAAGTAGCGCCGCGCATTCAGTACTTGAAAAACGTACCCCCTTTGCCAAGGCAAGAAGCTTTGCGCAGAGGGCGTTGTTTTTAGGTTGCTCTTTGCACAACTTCTCGAAAAATGGATGGAGTTGGTCAAACCACTCTTTGTCAACCGTTTCGCCGGTATTCAAAAGAACCGTTGTTGGGCCTTGCTCTACCTCGCAATAGGTGTTCCCGCTAACGCCTGCAATGCTTGCGAGCAGAAGTGTTAGAAGTAATTTATTCATAAAGTCTCCAAGAATAGAGTAAATCCCATAAAGCGGCACTTCGCCAGAAAAGTCCCCGGCATGTTTAGCGGGGGCCCAAAGCTGTTACTATTTCCAATTAAAGGGTACTGTTGTCTTGGCTGGGTATCGGTAGGATAAACCAGTTTTCGGGTCTTCGACGAGCGAGGCTTTCAACAGGGCTGCTATTTCAGGTTTCAAAGTGCCCGTAAGTCCCACTCTAAAAAGTGCCACACGGTCAGCGTCTGAAAGATTTGCCTCACGATCAGCGTCTGACATAGCTACATTGGCTAATTTTGCCAAGGCAAGCAACTTCAAACACAGCGGGTTTTTAGGGTCTTTTTGGCACAGCTGTTCAACTGCGGGGAGATAGCGATCAAAGCTGGCTGCTGTAATTTTTTCACCGGTAACCAACACAACATCGGGCCGTTTATTTTCAACGCCATGCACATGTACAGCAATTGCAGCAACGCTACACAACATAAAGAAAGAGAATAGCTTATTCATCAAAGTCTCCGGTAACGATTCGTAAAAAAGCCCCCAACCCTTATTGGGGGCACAAAACTATGCTTCTGTAACAGCCGTATTTAGAATACTATGACTGCTGCCACGAGATGCGTGCTTAAGACTACGCAAGCTTTTGTTGTACTGGGTTGGTGTAGGATACGCCCGTTTTTTCGTCTTCAACGAGCGATGCTTTTACCAAAGTTGCTACTTCAGGCTTCAAGGTATCTGTCGTAGTATCAAGAAGGCCAGCTTCGCGCAATGCAGCGCGGTCAGCGTCGGTAAGGTTTGCGTTGGCCAATTTTGCCAAGGCAAGCAATTTTGCGCAGAGGTGTTTCGTTTCTGTTTGCTCCAAGCACAGCTTCTTAAGAGCTGGATTGTAGAGATCAAAAAGACTGCCGGTCATTTTCTCGCCATTCTTCAAATAGAAGACATCTGGCTGCTGTCCTTGCTCGCCATAGGCCGTTACTGTAACCGCTGCAACACCGCAAAACAAAAGAGATAAAAAGAACTTGTTCATAAAAACCTCGAAGTAAGAGTATTTAATATAAGAAAACGCTGACACTTATCGTATCAAAAAATATCGCTATGTCAATTCTGCTTGTATGTTCTCGATCTTAGGTTTGATAATACGTGGTACTAGTATAGCGCACTCTCATTACTCGGGCTACCGAAAAGAATCATTGTGCCGTTCGGATCGATTATGGCGCATTCAAGACTTTAGTCAAAAGCCAGTTTTTATCGCCCTTAAAACGCATCAAGACATAGTCGCCGCTTAGGCGTCTTCCTGAGAGGCGTATGTGAATATGCCCGTTCTTAAAAGCCTCGGCGAGCTGCACCGGAACGCCGTTCTTTTCAGTTCGATTTTCGAATGTACCTGAATCCCAGATTTCTACTGTTCCTGCACCATAGCCTTCAGGAATAATGCCCTCAAAAGTGGCGTACGAGAGTGGGTGGTCTTCGACCAAGACGGCCAAGCGTTTTTCTTTAGGCGTGGTCGAGGGGCCCTTGGGCACTGCCCACGATTTAAGTACCCCATCGATTTCAAGACGAAAGTCATAGTGTAAGTGTGTTGCTTGATGTTTCTGGACAACAAAAATCATGCTTTGCCCTTTCGCACAGATAGCATTTGCTAAGCTCAAAATAGCCAACAAAAGGGCAAGAAGCAATCTTCGCATAACCTTACCCATACTTACTTGTTCTGGAAGACCAGAAGATATCCGTTGCAATCGCGAATGGCGAAGCGCTGGGCGCCATAAAATGTCAGGTGCGGTTGTTCGACAATAGTCACCTGATTTTTTACTGACTCGTAAAATGCCTCAAAGTCCGGTACGGACATGTAGAGCCCAAATGAGCCGCCAAGCCCTGGAATGGCACCAAGGGCAAATTCGCCGGTCATGTTTTGCTTTTCTTGTACCATGAGCTCTGCGGCGCCGCGCTTGAGCATTGCCCAAAAGGGGGTGCCGGCTTCGGGAAACTTCCCAAAAACTTCAAAACCCAAGACGTCACGATAAAACGCAATCGTCTGTGCAACGTCAGTCACCATAAGATTGGGGACAAGCCATTTCATAATTAAATCTCCTGTTTTCTTACTAAAGCTGCCAGGACCTTTGGACCGATATTGGTGCTGCACCGCTTGAGAGGCTTAAAGTCTCCGTTATTAACGGGTGTATTGGATTTCTGGTGGGGGCGACCGAAAAGAGCCAGGATCCATGGGGGGAATTTTAAAAGGGCAGCTCCTTTTATGTTCCCACCGGGGTTGGTATTATTGCTTGCTATAGCAGGCGTTGCGCTCGCCAAGCAGAGCATCCCAAGCATGTACCAGACAAAAAACCTATTCATAGTCGCATTCTCCTTCTAGTAAACAAAAAAGAATCTGTAGGCTGTGCCTACAAAAGCTACCCTAGCACAGGGTACAGTATACGCGTCAGGGAAAATTCGTCAGCACATGTGCAGGGACCGGCTATACTTTTACACAATCAAGATGATACAGCATTTCGTCGCTACTAAAAAAGCTCTCACTAAAACCCATTTTTTTATAGAAGGCGCTGGCAATAGGATTGTTTTTTTTGGCAAATAGTTGGATGTACAAGACTGCTTGTTTGCGTAAGTCATTTATTGCATATGCCAGTAGTGCCTGTCCATAACGCTTGCGTCGATACGCTGCATCGATGCCCAATAAATGTATGAAGCCCATCAAGCCTGTGTCGGGCACGTTACAGCAAATATAATTGATAAACCCGACACTTACCCCGTCAACGCGTATGACTTTTGTTTGGAATTGGGGGTCTTGTAGGTACCCATGAGCTTTCTTGAAAGGCTTCTGTATATCGTGAGGGAAATAGCAGCCTCTGTTTTTTTGGAAGATAGCCTTTGCAGAAGGCCAATCCCGTTGGTCGTTGTAGTTAACAATTTCTTGTCCCGCGAACAGCGAGCGTGCGGCTCCACCACTTATGAGCAGGAAAGACACGGGAAGAATGATACGCTTTATGCACAAATAAACCATAAAAGCCTCGCGAGGCAACAAACTAGGGGACGATGACATGCCCCATTATATCATGCCCGTAACGTATGTAGAGAGCATGTGATGGTTTGGGTTGCCAAGAATAATAGCTTTATGAGTGCGACTTCACAAATGCTTCGATCAAATCAATTAATTCATGAGCTGGGAGAGAGGTGGCAAGGGCTTTTGAGTTTTCCAATTGTGCGGAAAAGGGCTTTGGGCCATCGAAGGGCTTGAAAAATGTAATCATAACATTGGCCCATACGGCAAGACGCTCTTTTTGATGCGCATATTCAAGGGTCATTTGCAAAGCTGCCCGCGTAGCAGGTCGGTGTATCAAGCGTCCAGCGAGTGCTTCAATTTCTAGCTCAGCAATGACATATCCAAGCAGTGCCATGCCTATGCGTGGCCATACCCCAAATTGACCAGCTATCAGGTTGACGATAGCGAAAATTGCCGCATACGCAGCGACCTCAAGTGTCGCGATGATAATGTCAGCGTGCACAAAACGCTGGGGATTACGCAGCGCAATATGCGCACATTGGATACAGATCGAATACTGCTCAAGGGTAGATTCTCCTTGGCCCGCAGTGGCAATCTCTTGCTCCAAAGCGACAGGAGCGATGCGTTGGGCATGCAACAACAGTGCTGCGTTTGCTTTGCAGTTATTTTTATTGACCAGTAAGTAGTTTTTTCCATTGTAGACAACTGCCTTGTAGCCAAATTGCCCCGCAGGATCTTCAAGGACCGTTAATTCGCCTGGTGTACCAGTGACGTCATGATAAAGTTCTTGTACGTTTGCATAGAGCTTAGAATCATGTGCTACCGGTGCAAGGCCTCTGATCTGAAATCGTGGTAAATCCACTATCATCAAGCCAATTGTTCCCAAAATGGCCGCACAGGGAATAAACAGATTGATTATATCCCCATATGATGCCTGCACCAGCAAAACGCATAGCAAGAATGCAAGCACGCATAAACCGCCAAAAATTTTCTTAAACATAAATTCCCCCCACCCAAAAAAAATGGCATCTTCTAAGAACCTGCCAATATATTGCCTGCTCAGAGTACCATACCTGTGGAGAAATTCCCAGAAAGTGCTTTTTGGCGCACTTTTTCCCAAAGCGCACGGTGTTATTGCCAACAAAAAATCCAGTACTACCACAAGCACCAACTGCACTGCAAAAAAAGAGTGACAGTACGCCGAAAATATGCTACTAATGGTCTACATTTTGTTCATAACCCCCTTATGGAGTATATGTTCATGAAAACAGTTCATGTTGCTCTTGTGATATCGCATACGGGTTTTCAGCCCACTGAATATCATGCCACCCGTACTGCTCTTGAAGCGCACGGGATACATGTCATAACTCTTAGTAATAATCACGGGAGTGCAACTGCCACTGATGGCAGTACCGTACCAGTCGACAACACGCTTGAGCATTTTCATGTTGCTGATTGTAAGGGATTTTTTATTATTGGTGGCCCCGGGGCCCTCGAGCACCTTGATAACACCCAGGTGTATAAAAAAATTAAAGACGCTGAAACGGCCAAGTTGCCCTTTGGCGCAATCTGCATCTCCCCGCGTATTTTACTGAAAGCGGGCGTCATGAAAAATGTTGCCATGACTGGCTGGGACGAAGACCCTTCGATACCCCTGGCTCCACTGACCAAGCAATATGGCGCAACCTACTTACGTGGCCATCCGGTTGTTCGGCATGAGAAAATTATCACGGCTAATGGCCCTATGGCAGCAACGGAGTTTGGTGCCACCATTGCGCGCGTAGTATTGCATAAAGTGTAGCCTGAGGGGTACCCCCGCTCCAGGTAATTCTTAATTCTGGTTATTTTGTTCTTGACTCGAGCCAGTCACGCACCTCGCCCGACATCATCCTTGCGGCGAAGATGGGTACGTTTTTTTGGGCAGCCCCACAGGGGATACGCCCGTTTTTTAGGTCGCCTGCCGTTATCCAGACAAACTCACGCCCGCGTTCAACGCATTTTGCTTTCAGAGCAGCGTACAGTTTTTGCAGGGGTAAAAATGGCACTTCGAACAACAGAATAGTCATGCCGGACTTTTTGCCAGTGATTACGGGCTCGCCCAGTATTTTTGCATCAAGTAGACCACCGGTTTGCGTGGTGATTAGATTTTTTATCTCAGCAATTCCCTTGCCGGTATAAAAGGGATGTAGTTTGTTCCAGGTTCGTTTGGTCATCAGGAGTACGCGCATGCCATTGGGCCCCTTGGCTCCCACGAATGCAACAGTTTTTGGAAGCAGGTTGCTGCACCAGAGAATGCACCCAACAATACAGCCAACGAGCACCAAAAATTTAAGGGCGCGAAACGTGGCCATAAAACCAATCAGCAATAAACATTTAGTGGTGTAAAGCACGTGAAACTCCCGTGTGAGCTTGTGGATATCCTGACAATACCAACTTTAGCTCAGGCGCGAGGGCACGCGCAAGAGGTTGCTGAAAAACGTGCGAGCGCGCTTATATTTGGCGCAAAAACTCGAGAATCGTTGGGTATCGCTCATCAATCCAGTTGGCGTCTGGAGCTTTTTCGGCAAAGAGGTTTTGCCCGGTTATTAAAACCGTCTTCATGCCCAATTTTTTTGGGAATACCAGATTTTCTGGGCTATCGTCAATCATGGTGCACGCGCTCGGCTCAACTCCAAGTGCCTGGCAAATAATCAAAAATGGTTTCGTGCTCTGGTTTTTGCGCAAAGCAGGGTCGCTGGCACTAAAAATGTGTTCCGGGGCAAAAAAATGTCCAAGCCCGATTTTTGTTATTACGGCGCGGACCCACGGTTCTTTCCCATGGGATAAAATTACGTTAGTTATTGACTCTGGCAGCTTAGCAAACGCATCATGAACCAGGCGCCACGGGCACGCAAAAAGCGGGTCTTTGAGAAGTTTTTCACAAAAGCGGGTGTCAAGTGTCGCAAAGTCGACGCCATATTTTTCAAGAAACACGGCATAGGTCGAGCCACGCTCGTGTTTAGATTTTTCAGCCTCTGCTAGAGCCTGCTCAAAGGGCATTATATCCAATTCGGCTATGACGGCAGCGACAGTGCGATAATCAAGTTGATAATAGTCAGCGTCGTGCGAATAGAGTGTTCCGCTTACATCCCAGATTAAGACTGTTGGAGCTTGCATGAGTACGGGGCCTCTCATTCGTTACATGGTGGTATTGGCTGACAGCAACAGCTTCTTAATGCGCGCATACCCGGGTGCAAAGGTCTCGAGGTCAACCGGCGTCTTGCATTCGGAAAGAACAAACTCTGTTCCTTTTTTTCGTTGTGCGGACATCACCGTCAAGAAGTTCTTGAAGGCCTCAAGATTGCCGCGAAAGACGGCACGGTCGTACGGGGTTTGCCCGTCGGAATCTTTTAATCGGGGATCTGCTTTGTTGGACAATAAAAGAGCCACTACATCAGCGCGCCCTTCGATAGCAGCATAATGGAGTGGCGTTTTTCCCGTTTGATCTTGTCCGTTAATGTCGTTGCATTGTTGGTCCTTTTGCTCAAAAAGGAATTTAAGGATGTTGAGACGCCCCTTGCCGCTAGCTATATGGAGAGGGCTTAGACGCCAGTTATTGTCGGTTTTCTCGGTTATAGACATCCCTTTGTCAAATAGAAACTTTAAGATTTCTAAATGCCCTGTCTTGCAAGCCCAATGGACCAATGTGTGCCCATTTTCTAGTGGTAGAGAATAATTGGCGCCCCGTAAAAGTAAGTAGAATACGAGTTCCCCGATTTCTTTGTTTATGCGCTCCAGTTCAATTTTTTTCTTCCCAGGCCATCGTCCCCATTTCTTTACAGCCTCGCTTATTCGGGGAAAATTGCATGCTACTTGCAAAGGAGTGTGTCCGTTGGCGTCTTTTATTTCAAGGTCTATTTTTTTTTCTTCTATAAGAACCTTTACTACCTCAATGAAGCCTTTCTCGCAGGCCCAATGGAGTATCGAGCGTGCATTGGTAAGGAGCGGCAGAGTCCCTAATTTTTTTGACAGGAGGTAGAGGACCAATTCCTTGTGCTTTCTTGCTGTAACCATGCAGGTACGGGGGGAGTCACAGGCGACGTCGAAGAGCGTCAAGCCCTTGTTGGTCGTGACGTCAAGGGATGCCCCATTGTCGGCCAAGAACATTAGGATATTAGTATTATTTTGTGTGCAGGCTTCGTGTGCGGCGCTCCAACTATTTTTGTCGCACACATTTGGGTTGGCATGGTTTTTAATGGCAAGCTCTGCCTTTTTAAGTACGCCGCTTTGTGCAGCATTAAACAGATCGGCAGAGGCATCGTTATCAAATACTTGCATGCCATATGCGTTTGGCGAGCTGATAAAAACCATAATCAGACCCAGCGCGAAGCCGTTTACTCTTTTATTTATCATAAAATTCTCTCACTTTATAGGTACATTATAGTTGCGTATGGCTACTCAGGGTGTCATTGTATTATTTGCTATTTTATTATATTGTTTTTTCAAAAAAAATCAAGCATCGATCTGGTAAGTCGCCAGCCGTTCTGGCTTTATACGCATTTGTATAAATTAAAATTGACTTCTTGGCAATAAAAAATGTACCCTAAAGATGAAAGTTGGGTTAACCCTTTACCCCAAGGGGGAGGTTTATGGTATACAATATCTGTCTGCTTGAGCATGGGCTGCTTCGGCAGCATGAAAAGATCAATGACCGGCATGTTGAGGAGTTAGTTTGTCAGATTGCCCAGGATGGGTGTGTGCGCGATCCGATTATTGTCGATAAGCGGACGCTGATTATTCTCGATGGCCATCACCGCTTTAATGCGCTCAAAAAACTGGGGTTGGTGCGCATACCGGTGTGTCTTTGTCGACTATAACAATAATTGTATCCAGGTTGCAGCCTGGCGTGATGGCGAAGAGGTTACCAAAGAGACGGTTATGTGTGCCGGCATTTCGGGGGACATTTTAAACGTCAAAACATCGCGGCACAACATTCCTGATCGGCCTACAGGACTCAATATACCATTACAAATGTTACGGTAACCGGAACGTCCAGCCTGCCCCGCAAGGGAGCTATACAGGGAGTTATGTCATGAGCCACAAAACTATTTTAGAAACCATTGGGAATACGCCGCTGGTAAAACTGTCGCGCTATTCGCCAAATCCAAATGTTACTATTTTAGCAAAACTCGAGGGAAATAACCCCTGCGGGTCAGTCAAAGACCGTATTGCACTCTACATGATGCGGGATGCTGAGCGGCGGGGGCTCTTGCGGCCGGATAGGATTATCATGGAAGCAACCAGTGGTAACGCGGGAATTGCGCTTGCTATGCTTTCTAGCCTTATGGGTTATAGGTTTATGGCTGTGATGCCCGAAAGCGTGAGCATCGAACGCCGGAAACTCTTGAAAGCCTATGGTGCAGATATCATGCTGACCGATGGTGCTGGGGGCACCAATTATGCGATCGAAGTTGCACGCAAGCTCGTGAAAGAGAATCCTGAGAAATACGTCATGCTTGACCAGTTCGAGAACCGGGCCAACGTGCTTGCGCATTATGAAACAACAGGACCTGAGATTTTACGCGATGCGCCGGGAATTACCCATTTTGTTGCTGGGATGGGAACCGGCGGCACCTTGATGGGTGCTGGCAGGCTGTTCAAAGAGCACGATAAAGCCATTCAGGTGATTGGCATTGAACCACGCCCTGGGTCAACAATTCAGGGGTTGCGCAATATGACGGCGTATAACCCGCCTATTTTTACCAAAAGTGCACTGGATCGTACACTTATGCTTGAAGATGATGCAAAAGCGTTTGCGTTGGCACGAGAACTGTTTACCAAAGAGGGCGTTTCTGTTGGTATGTCTTCAGGCGCAGCGCTTTGGGGAGCGCTGGAGTTGAGCAAAGAGCTTGATCGCGGCGTTATCGTGACAGTCTTTCCCGATCGAGGCGACAAGTACCTGAATACCAAAATGTTTGAGTAATACGCACAGGTTGTCTCGTCTAGTTACACGTCTTGCTATTTCAAAAAGTGCACCTTTATTGAAATCAGTGTGTCTGCATGGACGGCATGTGCTAACCCCTACAAAGTTCCAAAGCCCAGATGTGCATTTGTATCTACTTG
>Ga0351934_1038_pt1 | contig 61202 bp, 47 predicted proteins | sample TotcelT113001L10_FD_206848 | JGI IMG/M metagenome (GOLD analysis project Ga0351934, IMG submission 206848) | Enriched cells from coal bed in the Powder River Basin, Montana, United States - Total cells T11 rep2 HSBNCT.T11.300.1.L10 ...
GGCCGACCTGTTGGCGACAATCGAGGAAAGCTGGGCTCGCGAGCAGTTGCCGGCACCGTACCATATTTATCTCAAGATGGCGTACCATCTGTCGCAGGACGCGCGAGCCGGCCTGACCGAATTCCGCATCCCTTCGGACTTTGAAATAAAGCTATTTGAGTACCAGACGGCGGCCGTCAAGATCGCGGCGCATCACCTGAACAAGTACGGCGGCGTGCTGATCGGCGATGTGGTCGGCCTGGGGAAGACCCTCATGGCGACCGCATTAGCCCGAATTTTCGAGGATGACCACGGCCTCAGCACGCTGATCATTTGTCCCAAGAACTTGGTCAAGATGTGGCAGTACCACGTGGACAACTACCGGCTGCATGCCAAGGTTCTGTCGATCAGCCGGGCGATTCGCGAATTGCCCGATGTCCCGGCCCGTTTTCGCTTGGTTTTGATCGACGAAAGCCATAATTTGCGGAATCGCGAGGGAAAGACGTATCGCGCAATCCACGAATACATCCAGACGAGCGCCAGCCGCTGCATCCTGCTGACCGCGACGCCCTATAACAAGACTTACCTTGACCTTTCCAGCCAATTGCGGCTGTTCGTCGGCGACGACAAGGACATCGGCATCCGCCCGGAACGGCTCCTGCGCGAGATCAGCGAAACGGAGTTTATCCGCCGATATCAATGTCCCGTCCGCTCGCTCGCTGCCTTTGAGAAAAGTGAACATCCGGAGGATTGGCAGGAACTGATGCGGCTTTATCTGGTCCGACGCACCCGCAGTTTCATTCAGGAGAACTACGCGGAAGTCGAATGCAGCTGCGGTCGCGGAATCAAGGCGTTGGAGAAAGCCTGCGGCCATTGCGGCAAGCGGAAGCCCAAGGACGGACGCAAGTTCCTGACGTTCCAGGACGGAAGCCGCTCTTATTTTCCGGTTCGGCTTCCGAAAACGGTGCGGTTTGAAATCGACGACAAGAATCCCGGCGACCAGTATGCCCGTCTGTATTCGGACAACGCAGTTCGGGTGATCAACAGTCTCGGACTTCCCCGCTATGGGCTCGGCAATTACGTTTCGCCCAGCCCCCACGAACCGCCCACCCAGGCCGAAGCTCGTCAGATTCAGGGGCTGTCCCGTGCGGGCAAGCGGCTGATGGGATTCTGCCGCACGAACTTGTTCAAACGCCTCGAAAGCAGCGGTCAAGCGTTCATCCAATCCGTCAGCCGCCACATTCTTCGCAATTTCATTTTCCTGCACGCGATCGAAAACGGCGAAGCGATTCCGATCGGGACTCAGGACGCCGAACTGCTCGACCCGCGCTACTTTGATGAGGACGTGACCGTCGGCGACCTGTTGGGCGAGGAGGATACGGAAGACGGCCAAACCGAAGCCGTTGGCACGCTGACCACGGAAGATGACTACCGATCCCGCGCAGCCGAGGTCTACGCCCTGTACGCCGGCCCACACAAGAATCGCTTCAAATGGCTCCGGCCGGGCCTGTTCGTCGAGACACTGACCAAGGACCTGCAGAAGGACGCCCGGTCGCTGATCCGATTCCTGAATGCGTGTGGCCCCTGGGACGCGTCGCAAGATACGAAGCTGGCAGCCCTCCGAGAGCTGTTGACGGCCACGTACCCGAACCAAAAGGTCCTCGTCTTCACGCAGTTTGCCGACACGGTACGTTATCTCGAACAGCAGTTGATGGCCCTGGGCGTCGACCGCATGGTGGGCGTCACGGGGGACACGGCCGACCCGACGGCGATGGCCTGGCGGTTCAGTCCCGTCAGCAACCAACGGCGGCAGGCCGTTTCGCCCGCGGAGGAACTGCGCGTCCTCGTGGCTACGGATGTGCTGAGCGAAGGGCAGAACCTGCAGGATTGCTGTATCGTCGTGAATTACGACCTACCTTGGGCGATCATCCGGCTGATTCAGCGCGCCGGCCGTGTCGACCGCATTGGTCAGCAATCAGAAACGATCTACTGCCACTCGTTTCTGCCGGCCGACGGCGTCGAGCGAATCATCCGGCTGCGATCCCGCGTGAAGCATCGCTTGAAAGAGAATCGCGAGGTGGTCGGCACGGACGAAGCGTTCTTTGAAGACGACGACAGCCAAGGCACGATTCTCGATCTTTACAACGAGCGGGCCGGCATCCTGGATGGCGAAGATGAAACCGAGGTCGACCTGTCGTCCTTTGCTTACCAGATCTGGAAGAACGCCATCGAGGCAGATCCCAGTCTGCAGAAGACCATCCCCGCGCTTCCTTCGGTCGTTTACTCCACCAAGCCGCACCAGCCAACGCCGACGGAACCCGAGGGTGTCTTGGCCTACGTTCGCACGGTTCAGGGCAACGATGCCCTCGCTTGGATCGACTACAGCGGCCAGAGCGTTACCGAGTCCCAATACGCGATTCTCAGGGCGGCCGCCTGCGAAGCGAACACCCCCGCCTTGCCACGGCACGACAAGCACCACGAACGGGTCGCCGATGCGGTAAGACTGATTGCGACCGAGGAACGGTCCACGGGCGGACAACTCGGGCGGCCTTCCGGCGCTCGGTTTCGCACCTACGAGCGGCTCAAGCGGTTCATCGACGAAATCGAAGAACGGATGCCGCTGTTCGATTCGGCCACGCTGCGGCGGGCGGTGGACCAGATCTACCGGTATCCGCTGCGTCAGTCAGCCACCGATACGCTCAACCGGCAGTTGCGGAGCGGCGTGGCGGACGACGAACTCGGCTCGATCGTCGTCGCACTGTACGAAGCGGACCATCTCTGCCTGGTCGAAGAGGAACAGCAGTCTGGGGAGCCCGAGATCATTTGTTCTCTGGGCTTACGGAAGGAACCTGAAGGAGATTAGGCCATGCCGCTGAACCTGACACGGGTGAGAAAGTGTCTCAAAGATTGCGATCTGGTCGGGCTTTTCACGCAGGAGCTCGGTTGGGACCACCACTCCGGTGAACTGCGCGTCACGGTAGAGGGCAGGGAATATGCGCTGACCGCAGTTGCCACCAAGCGCGGCATGGTGGCCTACGATTGCCCCGCTACCGATTCCGCTATGCTGCCAGATCACGCCACGCGGCGGAAGATCGAACGGCAGGTCACGCGCACGGTTCACGAACACATTTTGGTCTTCACCGACGCGGGGCGGAACACTCAGGTGTGGCAGTGGGTGAAGCGCGAAGTGGGCCGGCCCACGGCCTGCCGTGAACACATCTACCACCGCTCGCAGCCCGGTGAATCGTTGATCCAAAAACTGGCCGCCATCGAATTCACGCTGGAAGAAGAGGAGAGCCTCACGATCGTCGATGTTGCTGGTCGGACGCGAGCGGCGTTCGACGTGGACCGCATCACCAAACGATTCTACGACCGGTTCAAGGCCGAACACACGGCATTTCTCAAGTTCATCAAGGGCATTCCCTTCGAGGATGACCAAGAGTGGTACGCCTCGCTCATGCTGAACCGGCTAATGTTCGTCTATTTCATCCAGAAGAAAGGATTCCTGGACAACGATCCCGACTACCTGCGTCACCGGCTGCTGGCCATGCAGCGGGAACACGGCCAGGACAAATTCTACTCGTTTTACCGGCACTTCCTGCTGCGGCTGTTCCACGAAGGACTCGGCCAACCGCCCGCACAACGGAACAAAGACCTCGACGACTTGCTGGGCGTCGTACCGTATTTGAACGGCGGCTTGTTCGACGTCCACAAGTTGGAAGACCGTAACCGCGAGATTGCCATCCCCGACAAGGCGTTCGAGCGGCTGTTCGATTTCTTCGACGCTTATCAGTGGCATCTGGACGAGCGTCCGCTACGGGCGGACAACGAGATCAATCCGGACGTTCTGGGCTACATCTTCGAGAAGTACATCAACCAGAAGCAGATGGGAGCCTACTATACCAAGGAGGACATCACCGGCTACATCGCTCAGAACACGGTCATCCCGTTCTTGTTTGACGCCGCGAAAAAGAAATGCTCGGCAGCCTTCCAACCCCATTCGCCCCTGTGGGGATTGCTCTGCGAGGATCCCGACCGGTACATCTACGCGGCGGTACGGCACGGCGTAGACGTGCCACTGCCGAAGGCGATCGCCGCCGGGCTGAACAACGTGTCAAAACGGGATGGTTGGAATCAAGCCGCGCCGGGCGAATTCGCGTTGCCCACCGAGACCTGGCGGGAACATGTCACGCGGCGAAACCGGTGCCTGGAACTCCGCCGCAAGCTGGCTGCGGGCGAAGTCCATTCGATCAACGATCTGATCACATTGAACCTGGACATCCGCCAGTTTGCTCAGGACGCCGTGGAGAACTGTGAAAGCCCCGAACTGCTGCGGGCCTACTATCGGGCGATCTGTTCGGTTAGCGTTCTCGACCCAACCTGCGGCTCGGGCGCGTTCTTGTTTGCTGCGTTGAACATCCTGGAACCGCTGTACGAAGCCTGCTTGGAGCGAATGCAGGCATTCCTAGACGAACTCCCCTCGCCATCTGGGAGAGGGGCCAGCGGTGAGGGGGGCGCACAATCTCGCTCCCTGGCGACACATCCGTCGGCGGTGACTTCGCCCGAATGGCTCGCGGCAGAAGATGCGACAATCGAGGCATCTGAACCGAAGGCAGAAGCCAGGCCCGCCGCAAGAGCACCCAAGCCCAAGCAGTTCTCCGATTTCCGCCGCACCCTGGCGGAGGTGGCCAAGCACCCCAGTTCACGCTACTTCATCCTCAAGTCGATCATCATCAGCAATCTGTTCGGCGTGGACATCATGGAAGAGGCCGTCGAGATCTGCAAGCTGCGGCTGTTTCTGAAGCTGGTGGCACAAGTCAATCGCTTGGAACAGATCGAACCGCTGCCTGACGTCGATTTCAACATCCGGGCCGGCAACACGCTGGTGGGCTACGTCTCGCTCGACGAAATCCGTGAAGCCGTCGAACGAGAACGGGGCGGGCAGAAGAAGCTGGCGTTTTCCGACGGCCAGGAAGAAGTCGCAGCCATCGAGGAGAAAGCGTTGATCGCCGACCGCGCCTATCAGCGCTTCCGAGAAATGCAAACCGAACAGGGCATGGATGCCAGTCAGTTTACGGAAGCCAAACGCGAACTGCGACGGCGTTTGGACACCCTGGGCGAAGAACTCGACCGCTATCTGGCGGCCGAGTACGGCGTTGTTCCACGAAAGCGCGAAGCCTTCGCTGCGTGGCTCAAGAGCCACCAGCCGTTCCATTGGTTCGCCGAGTTCTACGGCATCATGCATCGTGGCGGCTTCGACGTGATTATCGGGAACCCGCCATACGTGGAGTGCAAAGGGTCAAATGTTCCCTACTCGGTGCGCAGTTACGCGACTCTCGAAACAAAAAACCTTTACGCATATGTGTGCGAGCGATCACTGGCACTGATGACGTATGGTGCAAGAGTCGGCCTTATCGTACCACTGGCAGCAATTAGTGTTTCGACAACTAGGACGTTGCGTACGCAGCTGCTAATGTCCACGGGGCTTATATGGCATTCTAGTTTTGGCTTCCGCCCAGCAAAGCTGTTTGAAGGCGTCAATTTGCGATTAACGATCCTCCTGGCTACAAAGCATTCAACACACACGAGAACTCTCTCGACGCGGTACATACTTTGGAGTCAGGAAGAAAGGCCAAGCCTTTTCTCGAAACTGCAATACGTTGAAGCAACGTTCACAGATGAGGATCACTTTCCGAAAATCAGTGATCCCATAGAACTGTCGATCATCGCCAAGATACTCGGAACGAAAGTAGAGTTGGGAACGCACTTCGTTCGCACTGGCGGCAGTGTGATTAATTTCCATCGGAGTCCTCTTTACTGGATTCGCGCGATGGATTTTGAGCCACGGTTCGAGTCGGCTACAAAGACCCGATCCACGTATCATATTCGTGATATTCGGGTGTCAACCGATCCACTTGCTAAACTAGCCGGTTGTGTCTTAAATAGCAGTACATTTTTTTTCTGGTTCAGCAAGATGTGTAATTGCCGGAATCTAACCAACGAAGATGTCCGAGACTTCCCAGTGGGCTCGCCGCATACGCACATGGTGGAAAGATGCGCCGTACTTTTCAAACGCCTGATGGAAGACTATCGCCGCAACTCGACAACAACGGTCAGATACAACTGTCAATACGAGACATTTTACCCAAGCCTATCTAAGCCAATCATCAACGACATTGATTCCATCCTCGCTGAACATTATCGTTTCGATGAGGAGGAGTTTGACCATATCGTCAATTACGACATCAAGTACCGGATGGGGCAAGAAGACGAAGCAGAAGGAGACGAATAGAGGTGACTGTAATTGAGAATTACCTGACAAATCTCATGGCCGAATTCGAGATGCTCCTGGAGAAGATCGAGTTCACCAGTTCACCAGCAACGTCGGAGTGCGGGCCTTTGGCTCAATGCTCGGAGAAGAACATGCGATGACGCCCCAGGAAGTCCAGGAACTGGTCGCCGACGTGCAACGCCGGCACGGCGAGTCGGACAGTATCGAGGTCAAGGCGGCCCGCGGCGGGACGCCCAAGCGGCTGTATGAATCTTTGTCGGCCTTTGCGAACCGGCCGGGCGGCGGCGTGGTCTTGTTCGGGTTGGACGAGTCCGGCGATTTTGCCGTATCCGGGGTGGGAAATACGCAGCGGCTGCAGGAGGAAATCACGCACTTGGCCTCCAGCGAGATGGAACCGCCGCTGCGCCCGAACTTCGCCGTGGACGAAATCGGCGGCCAGACGGTGATCGCCGTGGAAATCGATGAATTGTCGGCGATTCACAAACCGTGCTTCTACAAACCCGCGGGGCTGCCCAAAGGGGCCTACTTGCGGGTCGGCAACACCAATCGCCATATGACCGACTACGAGGTCTTCGGCTACCTGAGTGGCCGCGGTCAGCCGACGCACGACGAGGAACTCGTGGCGGACGCGACGCTGGACGATCTCGATCGGACGCTCGTCGACGGCTACTTGGACCGATTGCGGCGCACGCGGCCGCGCACCGGCTACCTGGACGCCCCGATCGAAGACGCGCTGATCCGCCTGCACGTCTGCCGACGCGACGGCACCGCGTGCCGGCCAACGCTCGCCGGACTGCTGATGTTCGGCAAGTTCCCGCAGGAATTCTTCCCGCAACTGATGATCACGTTCGTCCAGTACTACGGCACGACTGAAGAAGAAAAGACCCCTCGCGGCGAGCGGTTCTTGGACAACCAGCGTTTCGAGGGCCCGATCCCCGAAATGATCACCCGAGCGGAAGACTACGTGATGGCCGCGATGCGGAAGGCGTCGCTGATCGAAGGCGTGTTCCGGCGCGACGTACCCGAGTATCCGCGGGAAGCGTTCCGCGAGGCACTGGCCAACGCCGCGGCCCACCGCGACTATAGCTCGTACGTCCGCGGCAGCTATATTCGCGTCCGGATGTTCGCCGACCGCCTGGAAGTTCAAAGCCCCGGCGGACTGCATGGCAGCGTGACCGTGGACAACCTCGAGGACGAGCACTCGACGCGCAACGCCCGGCTGATGCGGATGATGGAGGACATGCACGTCGTCGAAAACCGCGGCAGCGGGATCAAGTCGATGCTGCAGGCGTTGCGCGACGCAAATCTGGAGCCGCCGAAGTTTGACGATCGGCGAGCCTCGTTCTTGGTCACGTTCCGCAACCACACATTGCTGAATCCCCCGGCCCTCGCCTGGCTCAACCAATTCGCAGACCGCCCGCTGAACGACCGCCAGCGCCTGGCACTGGTCTACCTACGGCAGCACGGGCAGATCACCAATCCCGACTATCGCCGGCTGAACCGGGTGGACCCGCTGGTGGCCGGCCGTGAGCTGCGGAGCTTGGTCGAGTCGGCATTGGTCGAGCAAGAGGGGACACGGCGATGGACTTCGTACCGGTTGCAGGTCTCGCCTGATGTGCCGTCCCAAATCGAGTTATCGACGGAGGAGAAAGAAATCCTGGATTGGATCTCAGAGAAAAAGTCCATTACCAACAAGGAGTGTCGCCAGTTGCTGGGGGTCGGACCGACGAGGGCCTACTACCTGCTGAAAAGGCTCTGCGATGCCAAACGCATCAAATCGACGGGAGCCGGCAAGGGCCGAAGCTACTCGTTGCCGTGACGGTGTTTCTGACGTTTATCCAGAATTTGTGCTGTTTTATCCAGGATTTTCTCTGGATAAGATTTCTGGATATCGACGCAAACCCATTTACATCAATGGGTTGCGGCTCACATTATCGTCTGAAGATTGCCGATCCTATCCGGAATCTGTCCGGAAATGATTCCGGGAAAACGCCGGATATTCGCGAAAGACTAAGCCAAGCAACGATTTACCCCCACAGTGAAACCCCAGATTTACGATGCTGACTGAAGGGAGAGCCACTCATGAACGCCGCGCGCAGCCTTTCAACGCCGAATCGGACTCGGCAGATTCTCGAAGACCTCGAAGCAGTTCGGGAGAACTTGCTCGCGTTATCCGATGACATCTGGGACTCGATCGACCGCCAGGATTTGGCGGCATTTGACGATGGCGTGCAGTTCATGCGGACGTACTTGCAGAAGATGACGGCCTTCGACCAATTGGCGACCGAGATCTCGGCCATGGTCCAAGAGTACACGAGCGTCCGGCTCGAAGCCCAGGAGGAGACCGGCCTGGATGACCGCGAGAGCAACGAGCGGATCATCCAGGAATTGAACCGGGAGGAGCCCCACTCGGTCGACGAAGACTTCACGTACAAGCGGCCTCATGGATTGATCCTGTGCGGGCAGGGCGCAAGCGGCCTCACGACGTGGCAGCGAGTCTACGAACTGGTCTGTCAGCAACTGTTGCGTCGCGACCCTCAGCGGCTGCGGTCGTTGGTCGACCACCCCGACTTCATTTCAAACCGAGGGCATCACTCCTTTAGTCGCGACCCGCTTACCCTGCGGAAGGCCCTGGAGGTCGAAACCGGTCTGTACGCCGAAAGTAATCTGTCGGCCAACGGCATCCGTGACATGGTCCGCCAACTGCTGGACGTATTCGAGATCCCCAAGGATGAAATGAAGTTCTTTCTCCGAGAAGACCGGGATGCAGGAAGAATCGAGCAGCCATAATGTGGGCCCTGGAATCGCATTCGGGTGGCCCTTGATCACCGACGCTGCCCGCCTGTGGCGGCGGAAGGGAATGCAACGGATGACCGACATCGCCTATTACCTAGCCGAGCACCGCTTCCAAGAGCTCTTTTTGGAGGAGCTTGGATGGGACCGCGCTGCGGGTAGGATCGAGTTGTCTCTGGACGGACGCGTGTGGGATCTGGAGAAAGTCGCCCAGAAACGCGGGATCCAGGTCCTGCACGGGCAGATCGACCGTCCCACACTGCGAAACCGGGCACGCTTACGCCGCTTGCAACAGAAGCTCGCCGGTTTGGTCCATGAACACGTGGTGATCTACTCATGTAACGGTCCCCGAAGGCAGGTTTGGCAGTGGGCCGTACGCCGTGACGATGGACGTCGTCTACGCCACCGCGAACACCCATTCTTTTCACACTCGCCGCCTTCGCGTCTGTTGCACCGCCTGAACGGCCTTCGATTCACGTTGGACGAAGAAGAAAAGGTTACGCTGATCGACGCGTTGCGTCGAGTCCGGCGAGTGCTGGACCATGACGCCGAATTTGACTTTTTCGCGAAGCACCCATGGTACGCGGAACAGAGCGATCGTCTGGCGCAAGCGATGGAGGAGGGAGGCGAAGCGGCGTTGCACGCGTTTGTGCTTTTTCACCAACCGCTGGTAAACTGGGTAGCCCAGCGATTTGTTTTCTTCTTTGGCGGTGATATCGATGACGCAGCCCAGTCTGGTTTTCTAGGATTGTTGCATGCCGCCCGGCGGTTCGATCGGAGCCGAGGCGCAGAGTTTTCGACTTATGCCGTCCATTGCATCGAAGGACTGTGCAAGAGGGACGGGGCAGTTTGGTTCCAGTCTATCCGCGTTCCTATCCACCTGCTGTGGCCGTGCCTAAACCTGCAACGAGACCTGGAGCGAGTGTACGCGGTCGGAGGTCAAGTCGCCATCAATGAATACCTGATCGAACTGGCTGCACGCGACCCAGCGTTGGCCCGAGAGTGGCCCCACTTCGATCAGACGAGAAGCCTGAAGTCCTTGTCTCAGCCAAGCGAACCAGAGTATCGCGAGGCACGCCAGCTTCCCGCCCGGGCGAACCCACTTGCCCTGGGTGTGGAACACGCCGAGCGACGAGAGATCGTTCGCGACGCCGTCGCGACTCTGAAGTCACGCGACGCCGCATTCGTCCGGCTGAAGTACGGGTTCCACGGGGAAGAGCAAACCTTGGAGCAAATCGGCCAGCAGTACGGCGTTACGCGAGAGCGAGTTCGGCAGCGGCTGGTGAAGATACTCCCGCGACTTCAGTGTCTGCTCGCCCCGGTGTTGAAGTTGCCCATGCCCACGAGGCACGACGAGATCCGCGACAGCTCCGAAGCGGAGGCCGTGCCAACCGCTTCGGAGTCAACTGAGCTGGCCATCGCCGAGTAACGGAGAGTCACATGGCTGCCGACGTAACCATCTTCGAGCTTCGCGGGCGCAGCCCAGACACGCTGCGCCGCCGGCTCGCAGCAAGCCGGCTAAAACACGTCACCGCCATCGGGAACCCTTCGCTCCTTGACGGGCGGCTTCTGGCCTTTATTTGTTCCTCGAGGTGTCCTGGCAACGTCATCTTGGACGTGTACGATCTCGCCAGGGAGTTGCGTAACGCCGCTGTCACGGTAATTGGCGGCTTCCATTCACCCATGGAACGGGAATGCCTGGAGTTGTTGATGCGCGGCACGCAGCCCATTATCATTTGTCCCGCCCGCAGTCTCCAAACGATGCGGATCGCGAAGGCGTGGCACGAAGCGATGGAATCCGGCCGACTGCTGCTGCTGTCCCCGTTTCCGCCGTCGCAACGGACCGTGACCGCCGACTCGGCGACACGCCGCAACCGGTTCGTCGCCCAAATTGCCGACGAGATCCTGGTGGCCCATGCTGCGGCCGGGGGCAAAACGGAGGCGTTCTGCCGGGAACTTTTGGGAACAACAAAGCCATTACTGACCATCGACCGCCCCGAAAACCGCTTTTTGCTGGACTTGGGCGCGGAACCATTAACCGTCGCGAGTATCCGCGAGCGTTGGCCCTATGCTAGCGGGGCCGGAAAGCACAGAAAGCGTTTGGACTGTTGACGGTGGCGTCTCCGGTACGTGCGGCGACGTCTGTCGAGAGATCGGCGTCGAGTGCGTCAGCTTCGATATCCGCGACGGCCGGGACGCGGCCGATCCGCAGTCGTATCAGGGGCTCGACGCGTTCGATTTCATCTGGATTCATCCGCCCTACTGGCGGCAGAAGTTGTACACCGCCGATCCGCGCGATCTGTCGGCGGTCGGGACGCTGGACGCGTTCCTCGAAAAATATCCGGCGCTGCTTACCTGCTTGAACGACCAGCTGCGGCCGGGCGGGCGGATGGCCGTCTTGATGGGCGATTACGCCGACCACGACGCGGGCTTCGTGCCGCTGGTGTACCACACCCAGCGATTGTGCTTCGAGCTGGGCTTGCGGCAGAAGGTCACGCAGATCATCCGTTTCTCGCACGGGGCCAGCAGCAGCAAGCGGACGTACCGCAGCAGCTTCATCCCCGGGCTGCATGACGTTTGCACGATCGTGGAAAAACCATTCCCCCACCGAGTATGAACAGCCGACGTTTTTTGATTCTGGTTTCGCCGCACGGGCACCTGACGGTCCGCCGAGCCGATTGGTTTCGGCAGTGTCCGACCGATCACGTGCGACGGTGGCAGGTGCTGACTTACATCCGGCCGCCCGCCGGGGCAAACCTCGACCGGTTGCTGGTCGAGGCGTATCGCGACCTGGTGCGGCTGTATGAGCTTTAGTTTTTTCCCCTTACCGCCATGTTCAAGTACTTGATTGACCATTTGAAAACGATCTTCACCGACATCTTCGGCGTGCTCGATTCCGGGTTCGTCGTCGACATGCTCAACGACGCCACGTTCGAGCTGGAACAGGCGTTGGGCAACGCGTACGAGGTGCGATACGGCCTGTGTTCCGGCCGGATCGCGTTGAACTGAAAACGAGCGTGCTGTTGCAGAACGAGAAGGAAGCAACGGAGATCGCCAGGATGAGCGATGCCCGGCTCGGCATCGTGCTTGTCCCCAAGAAATAAGCTTTTGTTTCATTCCCCTGATCCACCATGAAGCAGTACTACCACGAACTTCAAGAAACCATTGCACGCGAGGCCGAGGAGTTGTTGAGTGAGACGCTGAACGATCGCCTGGCCAGCGACTTGGCCCAAAACATTGCCGACACCGTCGTGCAAATCGAGCAAAGCGGAATGGCCGTCCGGTATGTGCTGATCGACGGCCAGACCGGACGGCTGGAGTCACGGCGACTGTATGAGGAATTCACCGAAGCGAAACGGGACGCCCACGAGCTGTACAAGCGGTACGAGCGGTCGTGCCTAGTTGGGACTTTGCTGTACGAAGCCTGAGCGGCGTATCGTTTCGCTGCGTTTTCCAAATCCTTCACCCAGATGATCAATCATGAATTCAATCGTAACAACATCGGAGGTACGCGCGGCGGCGCTGCGGGTCGCGGAGCTGGGGTTGCGGGTGCATCCGTTGATCGGCAAGCGGCCGATCTGGGAAGACTGGCCGTCGAAGGCGACCAGCGAGCGGGCCGCGGTGGAGCGGATGATGGAGCCCGGTCGGAACTACGGCATCGTCTGCGACCGCGTGGCGGTCATCGACACCGACACGGCGGAGCTGGCCCAGTGGTGGCTGGAGAACATGCCGCGCACCCCGTGGATGGTGCGGACGCCGCGGGGCGGGGCGCACTTTTACTATCGTTCGGTGCCCGGACTGCGCAATGCCACCGGCGTCGACCGCGGCTGGGATGTGCGGGCCGGCGGGCGAGGCTACGCGGTGGGTTTTGGCTCGTGCGGAACGGGCACACGATACGAGTTGATCGGCGCGGCGACGTTGGACTTGCCGCCGTTTGATCGGGCGTGGCTGCCGGTCATCCGCGCGTCGCCCATGCCGGCACCGTTGCCGACACCATCGGCGGCAGCCGTGGCGGCCGGCCGGATCCGCGACCTGCGGGCGTACATCCGCCGGATCAAATCGATCCAGGGGGCGCGGGGCAGCGACGCTTGTTTCCGCGTGGCCTGCATCCTCCGCGATGCGGGCCTGAGTCCCGCGGAATCGCTGGCCTACTTGTTGGAGTGGAACCAAAGCTGTGCCGATCCGCCGTGGTCGGTCACGGAGTTGGAGCACAAAGTTCGTGATGCGTTTGCAATCGTAACGAAAGGAGGATGATTCGTGGAAAAGCGGAGTGTCCGCTCGGTGATCCGCAGCCAGAAGCAGGTGATCCGGGCGCAGAACGTGTTGATCGATTGGTTGCTGACTGAACTCGAAAAGCAAAGGAGGAAGCATGTTGACGATTCGCGAGGTGAGCGACAAGCGGTGTTTCATCTGCGGCACGACGGAGCGGACGGTCGTCGTCCAGTTCGGCGATAAGTCGTTCCGCGGCGTGCTGTGTCTGAAGCACGTTTGGGACAAGCTGCGCGAGCAACCCCAGGAGACCAAGGCCGACTAGATGCTCGGTTGTCGAAACGGCGGCGGCCCGCCGGCGGCCGCCGCTTTTTTCCTCCCCATCAACTCGCTGCCGCGCTACAATCGGCGGCGACCATGTTCCCAAAACACCATGACACTCCGACTGCGAACGCCAGATCCATCGTCCGAAGGTACCGCCTTGCGCTGCTTCTTCACGCCCGACGGCAGTAAACCATTCCGGGCGACGCCGGGGGCGATTCGCGTGTACACGCGCGCGGAAATCGACCGCTGCCTGACGACGTTGCAGGCGGCGGCCAGCGAGACGGGCGGGCTCGGCTACGCCCAAGCCTTCGACTCCGACGAACATGCCGAGCCGTTGTGGTTCATCGAAGACGCCGGGGAGGGCGCGATCACGGCCTTGCTGTCCAGCGAATACTGAGCGGCAGCCGACACCTGAGAAACACATTTGACTACTCGTACTTTAGGACGGGCTATCGAGAAGGGAGCGATTTGTGAAGAGCGAACAATGGGAAAACATGCCTTCTGCCGAGCATTCACAGGGCGAAGCGCGCACCGATGGCTGCGATCATCCGAGCGCCTTGATTTCGGCGGCCACCCTGGCCGAACGGCTGGACGTTTCGGTGCGGACCGTGTGGCGTCTTCTCAGCAGCGGGAAGCTGCCTGATCCGGTCAAAGTGGGAGGCAGCGTCCGCTGGCGAAACGCTGATATTGCAGCTTGGATTCGCGAGGGCTGTCCTGAACGACGGGCGGTCTCCCGGCGGGCTGCGAGTACGGCAACGACAGGTCGCGTGGTGGGATGTCGATAGGTAGGATGTGTGCAATCGCATCCGTCGTCTTATAGCAAACTTGTATCGCCCCAGCTATACCAAGACCGATCCGGAGACCGGCGAGAAGAGCGTTTGCCGGCTCCGCAAGTGGTACGGCAAGTACGTCGATGCGGACGGCGTGCCGAGGCGGGTACCGCTATGCACCGACAAGACTGCGGCCCAAGCGATGCTTGCCGAACTCGTCCGTAAGGCGGAGCGACAGCAGGCGGGTATCGTCGATCGCGCCAGCGACGAGCTGGCTCGGACCATCGCCGAGCACCTGCAGGACTACCGCACGCACCTGTTCGCCAAGGGGCGCAGCGACAAGCATGTGCGAGGTACGATTCGGACCATTGAAAAAGTGACGGCCGCTTGTCGCTGTCGGATTCTCGCCGATCTGCAGAGCAGTACCGACTCGCTGGAGTCGTATCTGGCCGGACGGCTTGACTCCGGCTCGTCCCACCGGACGATCAATGCCGATCTGACTGCTGTGCGATCCTTCTGTCGCTGGCTGCTTTCCAGAAAGCGGATGCGCGAAGATCCGACCTTTGGCCTGAGCAAGCTGAATGAGGAAGAGGATCGCCGCCGTGAACGTCGGGCACTGACGGACGAAGAGGCCCAGCGACTGATCACCACCACGGACGCCAGCCCTCGGGTGTTTCGTGGCTTAACCGGGCATGATCGGGCCGTGATGTACCTGCTGGCTCAACGAACGGGGCTGCGTCGCAAGGAGCTGCTGAGCTTGAGCCCTAGTTCGTTCGACTTGGCCAGCGAGCCCGCGACCGTCGTGGTGCAAGCGGGTAACTCGAAACGCCGCAAGAAAGACACGCTCCCACTGGCGATCGAAGTAGCCCAGATCATGGCGGCCTACTTGGCCGACCGCGACCGTCGAGCCCCGCTCTGGCCCCGCTCGTGGTGGCGGCGGTCGTCCGACATGCTCCGAGACGATCTGCTGGACGCCGGGATCAATCCCGTCGATGAGGACGGTCGCGTCCTCGATTTCCACGGTCAACGCACGACGTTCATCACGGGACTGTCGCGAGTCGGCGTCGTCCCGGCGATGGCCCAGCAACTGGCCCGTCACAGCGACATCAAGCTGACGCTCGGCACGTACACGCGTTTGACCATGCAAGACATGGCCGCCGCAGTGGGGAACCTTCCCGAACTGCGGCTGGGCACGCCAACTTCTGAACCGCCTGCGTCAGCCCGCCCGGCGGAACCTGCCGCTGAACGCGACCCGGATCTACTCCGTGTGATGGAATCGTGGCCCGTTCTGCCTGCTCACATCCGGCAGGCAATCATGGCGTTGCTCGCCGCTGCCACGATTCCGCAATCAACTTCGGACAGGTGACGGCATGGACTGAAGACGCGTCGGTCTTATCGACCCTTGTACTCACGGCTTCGAGGAGATTCGTTCCGACACTGCCTTTCTGGTCATCCGTGGCAAGTCCATTCTTCAAGAGCCGCCCGACCATCGAAAACGCCCTATCTGGAACCAAGTGTGATTTCAGTCTTCACTTGCCGCCCAGAAAGGTACCTTTGGGCATCCTCGAAATAGTCCCACGCAAGCGCCGCGCATGTACCACAGTATGTACCAAATTTTGACTTTCGGTGTCACTCCATGTCGCAGCTTGACACTCACCCCACGTTTGGCGACTCCGTCAGCGCAAAACAAAACCCCTTGTGGGACAAGGGGTTAGTCATCGTTTGGCAACGATTGTCAGCGGAGGGCACGGGAGTCGAACCCGCAACCGGCAAAGCCGGCATCTGATTTCGAATCAGACCCCTCACCATTCGGATACCCTCCGGCTCGTCGTGCTCCTATTTAACTCTCCCGGCCCGCAAAAGACAAGCCCTATCGTCGCGACACCCACCGGAAACGCTTCCATTCCATCGGCTGGCGGACGCTGAATAAGTAAACGGGGAAGACTGGGAAGACTTCCCATCGCAAGTGCCCTTGATGGTGTTCGTGGAGAATCCGAGGCGACGGAGCATGCGTCTGTGTCAGAGGTGATCCGTCTGGGACGAGTCCAAACCGTCGACGAAACTGGAGAGGACTCGCGAGCGGAAGGGTTGCTGCAGCTTGCGCACCGCCTTGCATTCGATCTGCCGCACTCGCTCCCGCGTGACGGAAAAGACCCGGCCGACTTCTTCCAGCGTGTAGGCATAGCCGTCGGTGAGGCCGAATCGCATGCGGAGGATTTCCCGTTCGCGATAGTTCAACCCCTGCATGACCTCTTCGATGCGCTGCTTGAGGGACTCGCGATTCGCCTCGCCCAGCGGATCCTCGCGGCGATGATCTTCCAGGAATTCGCCAAAGTAGCTGTCGTCATGCTCGCTGATCGGCTGGTCCAACGACAGCGGTTGCCGTGACATCTTGAGAATGCAACGCGTCTCTTCCAAGGACATTCCCACCCGCGTGGCGGTCTCTTCGGGGGTCGGCTCGCGCCCCAGTTCCTGGACCAATTGCCGCGTCGCACCACGCACGCGACTCATCGAGTCAATCATGTGGACCGGGACGCGGATCGTCCGGCTCTGGTCGGCGATCGCGCGAGTGATCGCCTGCCGAATCCACCAGGTGGCGTAGGTGGAGAACTTGTAGCCCCGCGCGTGCTCGAATTTGTCCACCGCCCGCATCAGGCCCGTATTGCCCTCTTGAATCAGATCGAGGAACCCTAGCCCCCGATTCCTGTATTTCTTGGCGATGGAGATTACCAGCCGCAAATTGCCCGCGGACAGGCGGCGTTTTGCCGCGTCGTAGTCCTCGCGGTGCTCCTGGGCCCGGACCACCCGGCGATTGAGCGTGGCGGGGCTCTCGAAGGTGATCCGCATCAGGTATTGCATTTCCTCGCGGAGTTCGTTCAGATTCGCCCCCAACCGAGACTTTCCCCGTTCCGCCTCGCGGATCTCCGCTTTCAGGATCGTCATCCGCTGCGAAATCTCGACCAGTTTTTCGTACACGGGTTGCAGCCGATTGGTGCGCAAATTCAATTCCTCGATCAGCCGCACGCAACGATTCCGCCGCCGGACGAGCGCCGCCCAGGCAGCGTGGCGAACCCGTTCGGTCTGACGGCGGCTGATCGCGATCCGATAGTCATGGCGGTTGCGGATCAACAGGTTTCGCAACGTTTGCACATTCGGCCCCAGCCGTCGCAGGATGCGGCGTTTTTCCGCTGTGTTCGTCACCGAGACTTCGACGGTACGGTCCAAGCGGAGTTCTCCGTCCCGAATACGTTCCAAGATCCGAACCGCGCCCTCGAGCATAAAGTCATTGGCCAGCATCCAGTGGCGGTACAGCGTCCGCGCGCGTTCGATGTCCCGCGCGGCGGCGACCTCCTGGCTGCGACTCAACAGCGGGATCTCGCCCATCTGCATCAAATACATCCGCACGGGGTCATCCGTCGCCACCCAGGAACTCGCGGGCGCTTCGAGTTCCGCGCCGAGATCGCCTTCCCCCTCCGCGGAGCGAAAGTCATCTTCGCCGTCGGCTTCCTCGTCGAGATCCTCGGCATCGTCGTCGTCGTCCCAGTCATCCGCCGAGTCGGAGTCATTTTCCGCCAGCGAGGCGTCGAAATCGTGCTCCGCGTCGTCGGCATGATCGTGAAATGCTGGTAGCGTGGCCTTTCTGGCGCGTTTTCCGTTGCTTCGATGGATTCTCTTCAACATGTTGCCCCTTCTGAAGTAGTGTCTGCAACGGCTTGTACGAAGACAAGTCGGTGAGATAGTCGCCTAGGAGCACGCCGTGTGCCTAAATCTCGATTCGGAGCAGGATTTAAGTCCGAAGTGTATATTACAAAACGACTTGCGGACGTGCCTCAAGGCATCGAACGATCCCCTTCTGATGCCGATTCGCTACGTCTGGTCGAGTGATGTCAACCGAGTGTTCACCTTTCGTAGCGCTCGTTTCGAGGCTGTCGCCATGGCGTAACGCTGGTTATCGTGTCCTTTCCGTTTCTTCCAGAGCCATTATAATTCTCAGAATTGGACAAAAATCACGGCCGATCCGTGCGCTGCAACGAGCGCATGCCTCATTCTTCAGGGACGCAGGAAGTGACCGATGGCTGACAAGAACCGAATCCTGATTGCCGACGACAATCTACCCAATTGCGAATTGCTGGAAGCGTATCTAGGGGACCTTGACTGCGAAATCGCGATGGCAGTGGACGGGCTGGACACGCTGAACCAGGTGACGGCATTCCGGCCGGACTTGATTCTCCTGGACGTGATGATGCCGAAACTGAGTGGCTTCGAGGTCTGCCGCAAACTGAAGGATGACCCGGCAACGCGGCGGATCATGATCCTGATGGTCACCGCGCTGAACGAATTGGGCGACATCGAACGCGCGGTTCAAGCGGGCACCGACGATTTCCTGTCCAAACCGGTCAACAAGCTGGAGCTGGTCAAACGCGTCGAAAACATGCTGAAGCTGAAGGGCATCAGCGATGAAAACGAGCGGCTGCGGCAGTATATCGAACAGATGGAAGATCGCAGCGAGCGTTAAAATGGACCACAAGCGTCCTGTTCCAGCTGCGGTTCGACCAACGCCCGCGGCACGAGCATTTGAATGGTGCCGGTGCGCGGCCGCATGATGATGTGCTGCGCCGTGATGCCCTGTCGCACGTTTTCGTCGGTCAGCACATACAGCAGTTTCGCCGCTTGCATCTCTTGTTGCGGACGATGGTTTCGGAAGCACCATTCCAGATAGTTGTAGCGTTGGCACGTGGTCTGATAGATTTCGGCCAATTCGCTGGTCTGGGGCTTGTACAGGATGCGATAGTCGTTGGTCGCAACCAAGGCGTCGTCGCGGCGAGCCCAGCGGAGCGCATGTCGTCGAGGCGTCCGCTCGATGACCACGCGTTGATCGTTTTCGCTGCCCACCAGCGTCAGCAGTGCGGGCGCGGTCAGCCGCGTTTCGGCCAACCGCTTCAAGGCCGACTCGAAATCCGCCGCGTCCTCGAGCACGCGGCGAATCTGCAGCAGCACGGGATAACCGGTTTTGCAGAACGCTTCCGGACACAGCACCGCATTGAGCGCTACGGCAAACCCGCGTCCGGACAATCCCGTGACCACGCCGATGGCGCCCGGCCAGCCCGCGTTGGCCCACTGTAGGCGGCCGTCCCGCTGGTACCGCACCAGGCAACTGGTCTGCGCCAATACGTCCTCGGGCCAGAAGTCCATGTTTCTGGCCAGCACGGGACCCGATGGCGTGGGCAAGGCGACGGTCGAGCACCCCATGGCCGACAGTGTCAGGTCGTAGCACAAGTTGGCTATCATGACTTCGCGCCAGGTGGTTCCCACTAGGCGGGCGAGCGCGACCGCTTCGGCATGGAACCGGTTCAACGTCCGCAGCCTGGTCAAGTCCGCTAAGAAGCGAAAGCGGGATGGAAACGCTTGCCGCAGAGCCGCCAGCAAGCACTGGGCTCGCTGCAGGATTTCCAACGGCGCATCCGAGAAACGTCGGGACACGGGCAGGCGGACGTCCACGTCATAGGCGGGACTCTCGACCCAAGGCAAGGCGAATTTTCGGACCACCTGTTGCGACATCGTGCGAAAGAGGACCGTTTGCCGAAAAAGAAGGACCCGCAACGGTTCCGTTGGTTCGGGCTGCCGGGGCACCTCAAGGTCTCCTTATTGTAGCCGTTTTGCGAACGGCAAGCTACCGGACTTGGCCCGCGTCTTCCGGCTGCCCAGGCCTAACGATGCGGCCGATATACGTTATAATCCGGCGGGAGGATAACAGAACCATGTCACCGAATCACGATCCTTTTGTTACGTCGTTTTGTTCGCGACGTGAATTCCTCAAGACTGGCGCGGCGGTGGCCGGAGTGGCCCTCGCAGGCGGACCGCAAGCCGCGGGCGAAACGCCGGCGCCGGATTCGAAGGGGCTTGTGACGCAGCTGTCGGAGCACGTGTTCGTCTATCACGGGCCGATCAACGTCGGCATCATCCGCGACGGCGACCGGGCCCTGCTGATCGATTGCGGCGACGGGCGAGTGGCACAGGCGTTGCCGGGGTTGGGCATCAAGTCGGTGGCCCAGATGGTGTTCACGCATCACCACCGAGACCAGGCTTGCGGAGCCCGGGACTTTGCGGACGCTGGCGCAAAGGTGGGCGTGCCCGCGGGCGAGCGCGCGTTGTTCGCCGATCCGGCGAGTTACTGGAACAACGACGGCAATCTTTGGCGGGTCTACGCCAGCTTTCGGCCGCACCACCTGACGCTGACCGAACCGTTGCCGGTGGACGAAGTGTACGTCGACGGACACGAGTTTCGCTTTGGATCGGCTGCAATTCGCGTGTTCGACACGGCGGGACACACCAACGGCGCGGTCAGCTATGCGGTCGAAGCAGACGGGCGGCGCGTCGTCTTCTGCGGCGATTGCATCTACGACGAGGGCCGCGTCTGGGACGTGCACAGCCTGCAGCAGGGCTTTTCCCAAGGCGAGCGGAAGATCGGCGGTTATCACGGCTTCATGGGAGACCGCTGGCGGCTGGTCGAGAGTCTAGACCGCATCCGGGCGTGCCAGCCTCAAACGCTGGTCCCGTCGCACGGCCATCTGATGTCCGACCCGGTACGGGCGATCGAGACGCTCGCCGAGCGGTTCGAGTCGTGCTACGAGAATTACGTGGCGATCAGCGCGCTGCGGCACTATTTTCCGGAGTTGTTCACCGGCTACGCAGGGCGGCCCGGCCAGATGCCGATCCGACCGGGGATCGATCCGCCCGGCTGCCTGCGGCACTTCGGCACGACCTGGATGTTAGTCTCCCAAACGGGCGCCGCCCTGGTCATGGACGTCGGCTCGAACAATACCGTCGCGCAGCTGAAGAAGATGCTCGAGCGAGAGGAGATCCAGCGGGTCGAGGCTTTGTGGGTGACCCACTATCACTTTGATCACACGGACGGCATTCCGCTGTTCCAGCAGGAGTTCGACGTTCCCTGCATTACCGATCGCCGCTTGGCCGACGTGCTCACGAACCCGCGAGCCTGGCGATTGCCGTGTCTGGCTCCCGAAGCGGTGCGGGTGGATCGGCCGCTGGAGGACGGCCAGTCGTGGGAGTGGCACGAGTTCAAATTGACCTCCTACTTCTTCCCCGGCCAGACGCTATACCACGCGGCGTTGTTGGCCGAAGGCGAGGGGTTGCGAATGCTGTTTGTCGGCGATTCGCATACCATGTCGGGGATCGACGATTACTGTGCCCAGAACCGCAACTTCCTCGGTCGCGATGTCGGGTTTCAGTACTGCGTGTCGCTGGTCGAAAAGCTGCAGCCGACCCACATCTTCAACTGTCACGTCAATCCGGCGTTCACGTTCACAGACGAAGAAATCCGGTTCATGCGTCAGACGCTGGACGAGCGAGAGAGGCGGTTTGGTGCGCTCGTACCTTGGGAGCACGCCAACTATGGTTTGGACGAGTCCTGGGTGCGTTGTTTTCCGTACACCCAGCAGGCTCGGGCGGGCCAACGGGTGACGGTCGATGTCGTGTTCACCAACCACGCGGCCACCGCCCAGGGGTCGGCCTGCCGCGCGATCTTGCCGAGCGTTTGGGGAGGAGCCGCGACGGACTGGCAGGGGGCCGAGCTACCCGCCAAGCGGGAGCAAGGCGTGCCGTTGACGTTCGAGATTCCGGACAACGCAACAGCCGGCCGGTATGTCGTGCCGATCGACGTCAAGCACGGACCGCACGACTTGCCGCAGTTCACCGAGGCGGTGGTGGATGTGAGCTAGTGCGTCCGCGCAGAAATAACCTGTTTTCAAATGCTGGACGGATTGCCAATCCGTCCAGCGAGAATTGAACACATTATTTGCGTGGACGCTACTTCGAAACGCAACGGCCAAGCTCACACCCAGCCCACAGGCCGTCTACCTCAACACGCTCATCCAAGCTAAACTGCGCACATGACCAGAGAACCAACCAACGCTCGCCGCGTGAAAATTGCCCTAGTGCAGATGATCTGTACCGAGTCGAAACAGGCCAATGTCGCCCAGGCATTGGGACGCATCGCCGAGGCCGCGGCCCACGGCGCGGAGTTGGTGTGCTTGCAGGAACTGTTTCATGGTTTGTATCCGTGCCAAAGCGAAGACCATGCCCGCTTTGCCGAGGCGGAACCGATTCCAGGTCCGACCAGCGACGCGCTGGCACACGCCGCCGCTCGGCATGGCGTGGTGGTCGTCGGCTCGCTGTTCGAGCGCCGCGCCCCCGGCGTGTATCACAACACGGCCGGGGTCTGGGATGCGGATGGCACGTTGTGCGGCTTGTATCGCAAGATGCACATCCCGGATGACCCGCTGTACTACGAAAAGTTCTATTTCACGCCCGGCGATCTGGGCTTCCGCAGTTTCGCCACGCGGATTGGCCGGATCGGGGTTTGCGTGTGTTGGGACCAGTGGTTTCCCGAAGCCGCGCGGCTGACGGCGCTGCGCGGCGCGGAGATTCTGTTTTACCCCACCGCCATCGGCTGGCTGCCGGAGGAGAAGGAGACCTGGGGCCCCAGTCAGCACGCGGCGTGGGAAACAATGATGCGCAGCCACGCCATTGCCAACGGCGTGTTCGTAGCCGCGCCCAACCGCGTCGGTTCCGAGGGCCAGCTGCAATTCTGGGGCGCGTCGTTTGTGGCTGATCCGTACGGCGACGTGCTCGCGCGAGCGCCGCACGACAGCGAAGCGATCTTGGTCGTCGAGTGCGATTTGAACGTCATCGACACGGCACGCACGCATTGGCCGTTCTTGCGTGACCGGCGGATCGACGCCTACGGCGACCTGACCCGGCGGTACATCGACGCCTAGCGCGTCGGCTCAGACGTCCAGAATTCAATTTTCGCGGTCCAACGCCATCTCCGTCAGGAAACCGTGTCCCCGCGAAAACTGAATTCTGGACGTCTGAGCCCTGCCCCCCAACAAGCCCTTGCCCCCACAGCGCGGATTGCCCGCCGCCTTACGCGAATGGGGCAAACACTTCGCGGGCGTAACGGACACTGCGGCGATGCACTTCGGCGACTTCCAGCGTCTGGGGTGTTTCGCCTTCGGGACCTTGTTCGAGCACGACCAGCGGGCTGACGCCGGCCTGGCGCAGCTTGCCAGCCAAGGCTCGATAGTCGATATCCCCGTCGCCGAACGCCTCGCTCCAGACGTTGCCGACGGACTGCCGCAGGTGCAGGGCGGCCACGCGCGGTCCGTATAGCTGTAGCACGTCGAACAATGCCACTTGGGAATGGCCCGCGCCGCGATAGACCCAGTGGGCGTCCAGGCACAGAGCCAGCGCGTTCGGATCGGTTCCCAGCATCATGTGGTGGAACTCCCGGGCCGCGTGCTGCAGTTCGACGTCGTGGTTGTGGTACGCGAGCGTAATGCCCAATCCGGCCAACTCGTGGCCCAAGCGGTTGAGCGCTGCGGCTTGGACCCGCAGTTGTTCGTCGCTCTTGCCTTGGCGGTTCGGAATCGGGCTGGGATTGGTCACGATAATCGTCGTTCCTGCCTGCTTGGCCCGTTTGGCCAAGGCGATAATCCGTTCCAGTTCCTTGTCGACGCCGTCGCGATCGGCCAGGGAGCTTCCGGTGTAGATGGACCGCAGCTGGAGGTTGTGTTTGGCGAGCTGCGAGGCCAATGCGTCCACCTGGTCCGCGGAGCCGAGGCCCGGCTCCAGGCCATTGACTCCGGCGGCAGCCAGCTCCGCCAGTTCGTCATCGAAGGCAATGCTCGCATTCTGTTTGTCTCGTCGGCGAATGGCGCCGACCGACCATTGGTTGATCGCCACGTGCAGTCCGGCCTCTGGCGCTGCCGCGGCTCGGACAGCGGCACCGCTGCAGAGGACCGCAGCAGCAACCCCGCCAGCGTCGGCCAAGAATTCACGGCGATTGGACAGCGATTTCTTCATGGAATGTCTCTCCTAAGATGGTTTACCGATCGAAAAAGTGCATGGCGATCAGTCCGCCTTCATCGCCTGTTTCATCGCCTTTAACGCATCCGCCTCGGGCAACTGTTTGTAGTAATCGTCCAGCGGATAACACCCGGACACCAAACCGCTGCGTGGCCCGGTCGTGCAATCGCTGAACGTACGGCAGATCTTTTTCCGCTGCAACTCGCCAAGTTGCAGCACATCGGCTGGAAACTCGGGGTACGCCAGCACCATCCGCCCGATGCCGACCAGGTCGATCCAACCCGCACGAACCACGGCCTGGGCTACGTGTGGCAAGAAGTCCTGCAAGTAGGTATAGCCGGTGCCGACCATCGGCACATCGGGAAACGCCTGCTGGCACGTCCGCGCGGCTTGAATCTGCCGGGCGACGCCGACGAGCGGATCTTCGGGTGGTTGGTAGCCGTCACTGGGCGGGAAAATCGCCGGCCGCTGGATGTGGGGACTGTAGTACGGACTGCCGCAGGACAGGTTAACTGCCACCACGCCCAACTCGCGCAGGACGGCGATCAGCTGGAGCGGCTCGGTCAAATCGTATTCCAGCGGATTGTCCTCGCAGCAACCGAAACCGTACTGGTAGGGCAGCAAAGCGTGATAATCCATCGGCTGCCCGACTTGGCGGCTGGTCTTGAACGGCGGCACGTCGAAAATGCTGATCCGCACGCCGACCATCAAGTCCAGAAGTTCGTGGCGGATGCGGTCGACGATCGTTCGCAGGATTCGCGTGCGGCCGTCGAAATCGCCGCCAAACCGGCCGGGACGCGTGCGTGCGCTCAGGAACTCGTGCAACAGATAGCCGTGACACGCTTTAACGTCGACAAACTGAAAGCCCACCTCGCTGGCCAACCCGGCCGCGGCCACATAGGCGTCGATCAGCCGCTCCAAGTCGTCGTCCGTCCAGACGACGGAATCGTCGCGTGGATCGATGCCGAATTTGGCATCCAGCAGCGGATGGTGGTAAGCGATCCGCGGCTCCATTTGCTTCGAGTTGGGACGGCAGAAGCGGCCGGAATGGGTCAACTGCAGGCCGACCAGCAGATCGTCGGTGGTGCCGAATTGCTGGCGGTGAGCGGCGAACACTTCATCCCGCAGGGCCGTCAAGCCGGCGCGGTTCTCCGGTGTGGCCAATGTCTGGTTCGGATTCGCGCGGCCGTCGGGCTGCACGGCCGCCGCCTCGCCGCCCCAAATCAGCTTGGCACCGCTGAGCCCGAAGTTTCGCCAGCGGCGGAGCGTGTGCGGCGACGGCGAGCCGTCACGATTCGCGTCCCAGCCCTCCATGGGATGAATACACCAGCGATTGCCGACGCGGAACCCGCCGATTGAGATCGGTTTCGCCAGCGGCGAATCTTGTTCGGCCGTCATGATCCGGTCGTCGGCGGGCAACGGCAGCGATAACTCCTGCAACCTCGCTCGGAATGCATCGAGACTCTTGAACTGAGCTATTTTCGGATATGATTCCGCCATCCTGCTCTTCGCCTCCTGTTTTAGCATGGTGAATGGGACCTATTTTGCGCCCTGCCGTTCCAAAAGAGAAGACCAGGGACAGGAAGTGGTTCCGGCTTTCGCTTTGTCGCGAAAACTGGCACAATAGGACGAGCGTCGCACGGCGCGGGTTGGACGATGCAGGCCGCAGGACGCCCGCCCGCATCTTCACGGTTTCCTGCCGCGATGAGAAGGATCCCCCAGACAAGGAGTACTGCGTGTCGGATAGCAACGTTGGATCGTCGGCCGGTGGCAAGGATTCCCAGCCGCGGTTGTATGCGGACACGGCGTTCTGGGGCATGACTGCGACGCAGCTGTTCGGCGCCTTTAACGACAATCTGTTCAAGCAGTTGATGTTGTTGCTGGCCGTCCCCGTGGGGCTGGGAGCGGTCTTTCAGCAGGACCAGCAGGGCCTGGCGACCATTGTCTTTTCGTTGCCTTTCGTGCTGTTTTCCGGCTATGCGGGATTCCTGGCCGATCGCTTCAGCAAGCAGCCGATCATCGTGCTGGCCAAGGTAACCGAGATCGCCGTCATGGTGTTGGGCCTGCTGGCGTTTGTCTACTACTCCGTCACCGGCTACACCGGTCTGCTCGTCGTGCTGTTTCTGATGGGCGCGCAGAGCGCGTTTTTTGGGCCGCCCAAGTACGGCATCTTGCCAGAGATGTTGCGGATGCAAGATCTGCCTCGGGCCAATGGTATCCTGGTCATGACCACGTTCCTGGCGATCATTTTTGGCACGGCCGCCGCCGGGTTACTGGGCGAATGGTTCCTGGACCCCGACACGCCGTTGGAGGAGACGGCGCATCGAATGTGGGTGGGCTCCGCGTTTTGCATCGGGATCGCCGTGGTGGGTACGGCGACCTCGCTGCTGGTTCGCTGGGTGCCGCCCGCACAGCCCGATTTGCGATTCCGTTGGTCAGCCTTGACGCTACCGCCGGAAAGCCGCCGCGTGTTGCGTGAGGATTCGCCGCTGCTGATGGCGATTCTGGCAACGTGCGTCTTCTGGCTGGTCTCGGGAGTCGCCATCCAGGCGATCAACTCCCTGGGATTGGTTCAATTGGGTGCCGGCAAACTGAAGACCAGTATCATGACGGCCATTATCGGTTTGGGGATCGCGTTGGGCGCCATGATTGCGGGCAAGTTGTGTCGCGGCCGGGCCAATCCGCGAGTGGTCACGGCCGGAGCCTGGGGATTGGTTCTCGCGTTTTTGGCGATGTCGATTTCGCTGCCTGGTAAAGTCCATTTGCTGGGGTATACGGGCAGCCTCGTGGCGTTGGTGTTGACGGGCGTGGCCGCCGGATTCTTTGCCATTCCCGTTCAAGTCTTGATTCAGGCCCGGCCGCCGGACGGCTTGAAAGGCCGCATGATCGCCGTGATGAACCAGACCAACTTCCTGGCCATCATGTTGTCCGGATTTGTGTACTATCTGTTCGATTGGATTGTCGAGGGCCTGGACTGGCCGCGGAGCGCGATTTTTGCGATGATGGCCGTCCTGTTGCTGCCGGTGGCGATTTTCTACCGGCTGCCGAACGACGCCTAGGACGCCGTGCAGAAAAGCGACGGTCCAGATTTGAGATTTGAGATTTGAGATTTGAGATTTGAGATTTGAGATTTGAGATTTGAGATTTGGGATTTGGGATTTGGGATTTGGGATTTGGGATTTGAGATCTCCGATTTGAGCCCCCTGCCCCCTGATGCCTCTGGAGCTTGAACCATGTTGGGCATAACCCTAAACGCTGACACGTATCTTCGACGGCTGAACCAAGAGCTTGATCGCATCGACCGCGGGGCGATGGAACGTTGGGCGGACTTGATCTATCGCGCCTGGGAGAACGGCAAGTTTGTGTTCCTGATCGGCAACGGCGGATCCGGACTGACGGCCAGCCATTTTTGCGAAGACTTGGGCAAAGGCACCATTCGGGATGCCGACCGGAACGACGAAGCGAAAAAGCGGCTCAAGGTACTCAGTCTAACCGACAACGTAGGCTGGATCATGGCCGTGGGAAACGACTGGGCCTACGACCAGATCTTCGTCCAGCAGTTGATGAACTACGGCTCGGCCGGCGACTTATTGATCGCGATCAGCGGCTCGGGCAACAGCCGCAACGTGCTGTGCGCCGTCGATTGGGCCAATCGCCACGGCCTGACCACCTTTGGCCTGACCGGCTACGACGGCGGTCGGCTAAAAGGGATGCAACAAGACGGCTTGCACGTCGAGTTGGACGACATGGGCATGGTCGAGAGCATCCACATGTGCCTGCACCACTGGGTCTTGAACGACGTCTTTGCCCGCATGCACGGCGCGGGCCGTTATGCGCCGGAAGCCTGAGTTCGACAGCAAGCCAGTGCGGCGTCAAGGTTTCGTTTTTGAGTGCGGCGGCGGCATCGTACTCTACGCAACGCATTTTCTACGGAGGACAGGCAATGACTCTCCAAGTCGTTCGAGAAAAAGGTGTCAGGAACCGTTTTCCGGGAACCGCTCCTGCAGGTGTTTCGCCCCAACGGTTCCTGACGTCTTGGTTTCGATCGCTACGCACCGGCCTGGGCGTCATCCTTCTGGCGGTCGCGCCGGTCCAGGCGGCGGAGTCCGTATCGGAGCCCGCCAGCGCACCGAACTCGTCGCCGGCGCCGGATCAGCAGGGCCCGACCATCAAGGATGCCTACAAGAATCACTTCCTCATCGGCATGGCGGGAGATCTGCCCGGCAACTATTCCGACCAGGAATTGGCGCTCGCGACCGAGAACTTCGACATCCTGACGCCGGAAAACTGCATGAAGCCGGGCCCGATTCATCCCAGCGAGAGCACCTGGCGATTCGAGCGGCCCGACGCCCTGGTAGAATGGTGTGCCGCCCAAAACATCGCCATCCACGGCCACACCCTCGTGTGGCACGCCCAGACCAATGATTGGTTCTTCCGTGATGGCGACCGGGCGGCAGTCACCCAGCGAATGAAGGACCACATCGCCACGCTCGTCGGCCGCTACAAGGGGAGAATCCAGAGCTGGGATGTCGTCAATGAAGCGATCAACGACGGCGGCAACGCCCAGACGGCCCAGACGGAGAACCTCCGCAATTCGGCGTGGTTGCAGGCCCTGGGACCGGAATTCCTGACGCTCGCGTTCAAGTTTGCCCACGAAGCCGATCCGGACGCCAAGCTGTACTACAACGACTACGGCATCGAGGTCGGCCCCAAGCATGCGAGTTCGCTGGTGCTGCTCAAACGACTGATCGAGGACGGCGCGCCGATTCACGGCGTGGGAATCCAAGGCCACTGGAGCACGGCCAATATCCCCTATGCCGCGCTTGACGAGGCGATCTCCGCTTATGCCTCGCTCGGGCTAAAAGTCAGCATCACCGAGTTAGACGTGACGATCCGCGGCGCCTCGGGAGGCCAACTCGGCCCCGGCCCTGGTGGCCGCAGGTTTGGCGGCGGCGGGGGCAGCGGCGGCGCGGCGCCTTCGCCGCAAGATCTCCAGGCTCAAGCGGACGCTTATGCGCGGTTGTTTGCCATCTTCATCAAACACAAGGACGTGGTGGAACGTGTGACCTTCTGGGGCCTCAACGACCGCCGCACATGGCGATTCGGGCAGCACCCGCTGATCTTTGACGCCAACAACCAGCGGAAGCCGGCCTATACGGCGATCATCGACGCGCTACGCGTTCCGGACGAGTCCGGCGAATCTGCCCAAAACCCCATTGTTTGGGCGGACGTCCCGGACCTCGCGGCCATTCGCGTGGAAGACACCTACTACATGAGCAGTACCACCATGCACTTGAGCCCAGGGCTGCCGATCTTGAAGTCCAAGGACCTGGTGAACTGGCAGATTGTCGGCTACGCCTACAGCACCCTCGGCGACAATGACGCCCTCACGCTGCAGAAGGGAAAGAATGCCTACGGCGCGGGTTCCTGGGCCAGCAGCCTGCGATATCACGAGGGCACGTTCTACGTGACGACGTTTTCCAGCACGACCGGCAAGACCCACGTCTACCGGACCAAGGACGTCGAGAAAGGCCCGTGGACGGAGAACTCGTTTCGCCCGGCGCTGCACGACCACACGCTGTTCTTCGACGATGACGGGCGAGTCTACATGATCTACGGCGGAGGCAACCTGCGGTTGGTCGAGTTGACTGCGGACGTGTCCGGCATCGCACCCGGTGGAGTGGATCACGTCATCATTACGAACGCCAGCCGCGTGGCCGGACCGAACATCGGCCTGTCGGCGGAAGGTTCCCAGCTGTGGAAGATCGACGGCAGATATTACCTGTTCAACATCACCTGGCCGCGGGGCGGCATGCGCACCGTGATTGTCCACCGTGCGGAGAACATCACCGGCCCGTACGAAGGCCGCGTTGCCTTGCAGGACAAGGGCGTGGCGCAGGGCGGCCTGGTCGATACGCCTCAGGGCGATTGGTATGCCTACCTGTTTCGCGATTATGGCGCGGTGGGACGCATTCCCTATCTCGTGCCCGTCAAGTGGGAGGATGGATGGCCGGTACTCGGCGTGGACGGCCAGGTACCTGATACGCTGTCTCTTCCTGCCGGCAAAGGTCTCATTCCCGGCATCATCGCCTCGGATGAATTCCAGCGCCGCCCCGGCGACCCGGCGTTCCCGCCGGTCTGGCAATGGAACCACAATCCAGACGACAACCACTGGTCACTTACCGCGCGTCCCGGCTTCCTGCGGCTCACCACAGGCAGGGTCGATGGCGACTTCCTGTCGGCTCGTAACACGCTCACCCAAAGGACGTTCGGCCCGCAATGCTCTGGCACCGTCTGCATCGACGTGAGCAACATGCAGGACGGGGACTTTGCCGGCCTGGCCGCGTTGCAGAAGCAATACGGCCTGGTCGGAGTCGAGATGGCGGGGAATGTCAGGTCGATCGTCTTGGTGAGTGCCGAGTCCGGTTCCCCGGTGCAGGTGGAACGTGTGCAACTGACCCAGGACGTCGTACACCTCAAGCTGGAGTGCGATTTCAGAGACCGCGCCGACATCGCGCGATTCTTCCACAGCATCGACGGCAAGCAATGGACCGTGATCGGCAAGCCGCTGCGGATGACGTACACGTTGCCGCACTTTATGGGCTACCGTTTCGCACTGTTCAACTATGCGACGAAGACCGCGGGCGGCTTCGTGGATTTCGACCACTTCCGCGTGAGCAACGAGATCACCACCGCGAATTGAGGGATTGCCACGGGCTCCCCACTGACGTGGGGTAGCTGTCTGGAGTTCTCGCTGGCAAGCCCACGGCTCGCGAATCCTGCGATGCCTGACGCGAACCCGAGTTCCCGATGTCTGGCGCCTCATCCCGCGAATTCCTGCCGGTCGTCCTCGGCCGCTTGCCGCAGCTGTTGTGGGAAATCGGGAAAGGCGGATAGCACGCGGACCCAGTTGGGGATGGCTTCGCCCCCGGCCGGCTCGCGCTGGAACAATTCGCCGGCCAGCGCGATTTGCCGCGCAAAGCCCTCGACGGCCTGCTCCTCGTCGTGCCGGTCGAACTGCAGGCCGTTCATCATTGCATCGGCATGATAGTGGCGGATCGCGTCCTGTGCGGAACGTAAATAGGCCGAACGCAAGGTGGTGAAATGCCCTGGGCCCAGTACCGTGCCCATACTGGCCAGCGTGCGAAAGATGCTGGTCAGAATGTCCACGGCCATCTTCATCAAGCCCTTGCTGGGATCGTCCAGCGACAGGGCCTGGTGCTTGTGTTCGTACTGGCGGCAGACGTCCACCTGGCAGATCCGCTTCAGCGACGTGTTGCGGTACACCTCGGCCAACGTGCCGACCTCCAGTCCCCAATCGCTCGGGATGCGATTCGACTTGGCCAGATTCGATGTCACCGCGAACTCGCCGGACAACGGATAACGAAAACTCTCCAGGTACACCAGGAACCGATCGTGGCCCAGCAGCGAGATCAAGGCATTCAGCAGGGGCGAAACGAGCAGCCGCACCACGCGACCGTGCATGCGATCCGTGACCCGCGCGTAATAGGCTTTGCAAAACTCGAAGTCCAGGCTGGGATGCACCAGGGGCAAACACAGTCGGGCGAGCAGCTCGCGATCGTAGCTGACGATATCGCAATCGTGCAGGGCGAAGATTTCCAGCCGCGGGTCCGCCAACAGGTAGCCAAAGGCGGTCCACACCGAGCGGCCTTTGCCGGGGGTCGTGACGCCCAGCCCCGCGTCGTTTAACTGCTGGTACAAGCCCTGCACTCGCGGGCCGTCCGTCCACAGCACGCGGGCTCGATCGCCCAACGGCCGGGCCTTGTTGAGCGTTTCGCGAAAGTCTTCCACCTCTGGCGCCACCCCCAAGACCACGCTGATGTGCCGCACCCACCGCACGGAGGCCAACTCGTCCATGATTCTCGCAAACGGATCCGCCCGCATATCGCCGGCGGTGACCGGCAGCACCAGTCCCACCTGGCAATTGACCGCAAAGCGTTCGAGCATCTGCTCGAGCCGATCCCGCCGGATCGTCCCCAGATCGTGCATCGTGGCAATCAAGCCGTGTTGAAAAAAGTCGGCCATGGGATCGTCTCCTCGCTAATCTGTGAATTCCAACCAAACGGTTTCCAGAGCTCCGAGTTCCGCGCGCGTCACCGACGGCCAGACGCGACCGCTCAACAGGTCTCGCGCGGGACGACGATGAGCGATTTCAGGGGGAAGTTCCCAGGATTGCGACCGCTGGCTGACGTTGACCAGGACCAGAATTCGTTGCCGCCCGTCCGGGCTGGTGCGAAGCACGGCGACCAGCCATGACGGAACGTCGGTCCAAACTTGTTGCGGGCCATCCGGATGAAAAGCAGGTTGCTGCCGCCGTGTGGCGAGCAGCCGCCGATACCCGGCCAGCACTGCGGCCTGTCGGCTCGAGGACTGCATCAGCGTCCGCGTCAGCTCGTCGCGGTCGAACTTGCGGCGATTGATCCGCCGCGCCTGGCCGGTTTGCCGGACGCCCTCCAAGTCGTTGCCGTCGCCGAACAAGCTGGAGAAATAGACGCCGGGGATGCCCCGCAAGGCCAACATCAGGGCCTGAGTCGCCAAGAACCGCCGTACGTGCCGCGACGTGTCCGGAGTGTCGAGATCGGCCAAGGCGTCGAAATACGTGATGTTCAACTCGTACGGCAAATCGCCTCCGTCAGGGCCGCGGCGGGTGCTGATCAGACCGCCCCGAGCGCGGATCGCTGCGATCAATCGCTGGAACCGCTCGGCGGAAACCAAACCTTCCAAAGGCCGCACGCCGACGCCGTCGTGAGACGCCGTGAAATTGAAAAACGTCCTGCCGGGCGGGGCGGGTGCGAACGCGGCCAGCCAGCGGACCAGCGGCTCGGCGTCCTCGTTCAACCAGGCGTCCAACAGCAACGGCGGCAAGCTGAATTGATACACCATGTGCGCTTCGTCGCCGTCGCCGAAATAGCTGATGTTCTCGGCATGCGGGACGTTCGTTTCGGTCAGCAGCAACACGCGCGGGGCCACCCTCGCCAGCACTTCGCGGAAGAGCTTTACCACGGCGTGCGCTTGAGGCAGGTGAATGCACGATGTGCCAATCTGCTTGCCCACATAAGCCACGGCGTCCAGGCGAATGATCCGCGCCCCGCGCCGCACGTAGTCCAACAGCACCTCGGTCAATTCCAGCAATACCTGCGGCTCGTCAAAGTTCAAGTCCACCTGGTCGGCGCTGAAGGTCGTCCAGACCTGCCGCGGCCCGCGGCTGGTCGAAAATTCGGTCAGCAGCGGCAGGCTCCGCGGTCGGGCCACCGCCGACAGATCGGCGGCCGGATCGACCTCGTGAAAATAACGCACGTAGGGTTCGTGTCCCTGGAGGTACTCCTGAAACCAGCGGCTGTGCTGCGACACATGGTTCAGGACCAGGTCGAACATCAGGTCCGAGGTTTGGCCCACATCCCGGACGTCGTCCCAGTCGCCCAGCGCCGGATCGACCGCTCGGTAATCGATCACCGAGAACCCGTCGTCCGACGAGGCGGGAAAAAAGGGCAGCAGATGGACGGTGCTGAACAAGGAACCAAGGTCCTGCTCGACGAGAAACTCGCGCAACGCGTGCAACGGCCGCTGGCCCGCTGCAAGGACGTGATCGCCATAGGCGATCAAGACGGCGTCGCGCTCGTCCCACAACGTTCCGGTGGAAACCGGTTCGGGCAGCCATGCCGCCGCCAATTGGGCGAACCGTGGCGCCCAGACTTCCCCCGGCGGTCCATAGATTTCCCGCAGCCGCTGCCGCAGCCGTCCAATGTCCGGCGTTGTCCGTTCCATGATTCAATTCCCTTCTCGTTGGAGTGCAGACTTCGGCCTGTCTGCAACAGCAACCGAACGGCTGGACTGCAAGCCACCCGCGCCGATCACAAGTTCTCCATTCCGGTGATGTTGGTGATGAGCACTCGCAACCGCCGCCGGAGCACCGTATAGCTGAAAAATGCCTTGCTCAACTCGTAGTTCTGGTCCACCATTTCCTGACGATACGCGGGGTCGTTGATCACCCGCCGCACGTGCTGGACGACGTCGCGAGTCAAGAATCCATCCATGGCGATGGTGCGAAAGCCCTTGGGTTCAATGTCGCTGATGAAAATGGAATAGCGATTCACCAACACCGGCTTCCGATAATAGAAAGCTTCCAACAGGGCATTGCCGAACCCTTCGTAAATGCTTGGATAGGTGATAAAGTCGGCTTGCGAATACGCATCCGCGAGCGTATAGCGACGGCGGCCTTCCGCGTCGACATAGCGGGCTTCGCTGACCGAGGTATGCACGAAACGCAGATCGACGCCTTCCTGTTCGGCCATCTCCTTCAGCTCCCGCATGTAATCGTCGCCTTCGTCGCCGGACTCGTGCGAGACGATCAGCTTGCAACGGGGATCGTTCAAGCGGGCGACCAGCGAGATCGCATGCTCGATCCCTTTCCGCGGGACCACGCGGGTCGGCTGCAGGAACAGGATGTCGTCGGCCGACAGGCCCACGTCCTGGCGGAATTGGGCCGTGTATTCGTCGGGTTCGGGCGGCGGTTGCTCGAAGTTCAATACGTTGGGGATCAACAGCGACGAATCGCCCTTTCGCATGGCCAACTGTTCTTGGGCCAAGGTGTTGATCGTCACATGCTGGATGGCCACCGAGGTCGGAGGAAAGGCCATATCCAGGACGTCGCTGATCCCGTTCACCGAGAACCGCGTCCGTTCCCAGTAAAAGTCATGATGATGGGCGATGGTGGGAATCCCGGTCTCGGTGATGAAGTGCGTCAAGGCGACGCCCAGCGGCACATTCATCGGGATGCACAGCGCATTTTCGACGACCAGAATCTCGATCTCGAACCGTTTGACGAATTCGTACAGGGTTGCTTTGAGGTGCTCGCTCAGTTCGTAGATGCGCCGCGTGACCTCGGGCGGCCGCGTGAACCGCCCGAATACGCGTTCGTTGATCCAGACGTTGTCGGCATGGGCAAAACAAGCTTCCGGAACCTGCATGCTGACGTTGGGATCGCGATCCAAACGGCCGGCATACCAATAGCTCGAGTGTTCGTAATGCCACAACACTTCTGCCCACTTGGCGCTTTCCAGCGACACGCCATCGGTGCCGGCGAAACGCGTCGATACGAAGCCAATTCGACGCCCCATACGTTGCTCCCTCCCCGATGGTCCGGTCCAGCCGGTCCCCGTGCGTTACCTCCGAGATATCCGCGTTTCTCCCTTACACGATGCAGTCTACCAAATCGCATAGTTTCCTGACAACGACGTCGGGGACGATTCCGGCGCACTGCGGATCGCCCTCGCGGCGGCGCAGACTGCGCGCGTCGCCGGCGAACAACGCCGTCCGAAAGCCACACCTCGCCGCCGGGCCGATGTCGTTGCGGATGTCGTTGCCGACGTACAGCACGCGGCCGGGCGAAATCCCGCGCCGCTGCAGCGCGGCCATGGCCAGTTGGTACAACGCCAGGCTCGGTTTCGCCCGCGCGTGCTGGTACGAGTAGAACTGCAAGTCCGGTTCGCAGCCCAGATCGTCCAGGGTTCGCTCGACCAGGGCGGGAAAAGTCTCCCGCGTAAAAAACTGAGCGTTGCTGATGACGCCGAGCGTCTTGCCGGCAGCGCGCAAGGTCTCCAGCGTTTGCAGCATGCCTGGCATCGGCCACACCGGATTCGCTCGGACTTCGAATTCGACCGCCAGCGCCGCCAGGTCCACGCCGGATGCCGGAGCCGTCCAGCCGCGGGCGGTCCACTCCGCCAGGGCCCCGCGCCAGACTTCGAGGATGTCCACTTCGGGAAAATCGACACCGGCTTGCCGAGCCTCCTGGTGCCGCCGGTCGATTTCCGCACGCCAGACCTGCAAGGCCATTTCCGGCGGCCCCCGCAACACCACACCGACGGCCTGCAGCGCGGCCGCGACCGCCTCGCCGCGAGCGGACGCGTCCCCCCCGCCGATGTCGCCGCTGCCGCTGATCAGCAAGGTGCCATAGATATCGAACAACACGGCGTCAATCGGCTGCAGCGATCCCCGCCGCGACGGCTCCTCGGTGTCCAACGGTTGCAATGGTCGGCTGTGTCGACGGATGATTTCGCGATAGCTGCTCGTCATGACTCGACCCTGATCGGTTGAAATCGTTCCGGCTGCAAGAATTCGTCCAAGATCTGCCCGGCGCGCGGCAACGGCCGCACCTCGCTCGTGCGCGGACTTGCCGCGACCTCGCGGTACAAGTCGCTCAGCCGCTGGCCACAAGCAGCCAGCGAATGCGTCGCCCGCACCACCGCCGCATTCTGTGCTACAACGTCCGCCGTCAGTTCGGCATCCCCCAAAGCGTTCTCGATCCATCCATTCAACGCTCGCAACCGTTGCCGCTGCTTGTCACTTTCGGCTACCTGAGAGACAACTTGCTGCTGATGGCGCGACGACAATGCACCAAAGTCGACCAAGCCGTCGTCGATCAAGCCGTCCAAGACGCGGTGAAATTCGTCCGCCAGCGGCAGACGATGGCCAAAACGAACCAGCGTTTGGGTGTATGCCTGTTCAAAGTCGCATCGCCACTGGGCAGCTCCGATCCAATCCAAGGGGACGTTCAGCCGGGGCCGCAGATGCTCCAATCGCAAGCCCGCGGCAACAAAATCCGCCGTAATCTCCGGCAAATCGCGCCCCACCAGCGTCTTGCCGACCAGCCAAGCTTCCAGGAACACCAGGCCAAAGCCTTCGGCGACGCTGGTGGTCAGCATTCGATCCGCGACGGCCAGGTTATCGACATAGCTCAGACCGGACTGCTCGCCGATCTCGAAGGCCATCGGCAGCTGCAGGGACGCGGCGAGCGTTTTCCATCGCTCGTAGGACGGACGTTCGGCAGAGGTCAGTGGAGACAGCGTCAGCCCCACCTGCCAGCCGTCGCCCGCCAACGCCGACCACAGGAGGGCTTCGCCCAAGTTTTTGCGGCGGATCCCGCGGACGGGATACAGTAACAGGCGGCGATTTTCGGGAATTCCGAACCGGCGAGCCAATTCGCGCCGCGCCGGTGCTCGCAGCGGCAACGCCCCCACATCGCCCGCCGCGTTGGGCAACACGTGCAGCTGAGCGGACTGGGCCCCCGCTGCCGATAGAATCCGCGCGTCGCGCTGGTTCAGGACCGCGTAATGCACGTGCGCAGCCGACGGGTACACGCCAGCGGCCGTGTCGCCGCCGGCGTTGCTGCCCAAGCCGGCGGCGATCCGCCGGTAATTCTCCGCACGAAAATCCTCGGCAAAGTCGTGGATCTGCAACAACAGCGCCCAGCCGTCGCGGGCCAGTTCGCAGAGCGTTCCCGGCAACGTCGGGTTCTTGCCCAGCGCATGATTGTGGACATGGATCACGGACGCGTCCGGCGATCCGCCTGCCTCGCGCAGCACCGCCTGCAGTCGCGTCGCCAACTCCCGAGGATCATGTGGCTGATCGTCATAGTCCAGCCCCGGCACGACGTGGACCGAATAGTCCAGCGACGGCACATCCGGCAGGCGGTCGGGCCAACCGGCGCAGCGGCCGCCATGCAACACCACGACGCGGAAATGCTCGCCGCCTGCCTCTTGCATCTGCAAGGCGCGCAGATGATTGGCGATGACCTGCGTCACCCCGCCGCGGTTCAAATGATAATGCACCATCGCGATCAACATGGTGTCACACAGACCTCCTCGGTAATGTTCTTGGAGTCGCCGGCAACCATTGTACGAGCAATCCACGGATCGGCCACCCGCAGGAAGATCAGTGACCACGTCCACGTTGACCCGAACCGCAGAATCCGTGCGTAGCGCCCAGATGCCGCACGTCTACCAGACGCCTCCTAGTGACCGTAAGCATTTTAGGGCAAACAGTTTAGGTGCCGAACTGGCCTCGCACGCGAGCGATCAAAACCGCGAAGGCTCGCTTGCCACCGGCTTGACGAAACTGCTGACAACGCGCTAGAATACTGACGTGACGAGCCGGTAACACTCCGTGACGGCTTGGTAGCTTTAGCTCCGGCTCGCACACCGATTGATACGCGACGTCCATCCCAACGACGTTCTCGTCCCAAATACCAGGCGTCGGCGTTCCATGGATGAACGCCAAGTTCCGGAGGCAAGGAAGCGTCAGAAGAAATCGAGCAAGTTACTGCCCAACAGCCGCCCGGTCCCAACTTGGCCGGTTTTTGGCAACCAAGGAGGCTCCGATGGCACAAGACGTTGTCCTTGAAAATGCGGCGAGCACGCATTCGTTGCGGCCGGATCATCCGCGGCACCTGCTGGAACAGATCAACGATGCTTTTTACGAGACGGCGGATGCTGTCGCCCAATTGCGAGATCGGCTCGTTCAACTGGCAGAGCAGCTGGAAAGTCGCTTTGCCGCGGAAGAACAGAGCGGCCGGTTCGATGACGTGCTGTGCCACGCGCCATGGTTAACGCCTCAAGCCCAGGAACTTCAGCAACAGCACGTGCCGCTTGTCGAGACAGTGCGGGGCATTCAGCGGATGTGTGAGGCGGAAGACAATCCGGTCGCTTGGTGGGAACGCGTGCGTCGCGAGTTCGGAGACTTTGCCGAACTGTTGCAGGAACACGAAGCGGGGGACAACAGCTTGCTGCAACAGATCCATTGCGGGTCGGCCTGGACGGACGAGGACTGACATCCCGCGTGCTGAGGGCGGGGACGAGCACGATCCTCGTGAGGCGCCGGAACGGACCGCCAATCCGTCGCGCGCGTGCTCGCGTTGGCGTCAACGAGTTTTTCCGACGAGCCCTTGGGATCGGCCGAGAAATAAGTGGCGTAAGCTTCCAGCTTGTGGTTCGCACGACTCGCACGCTGGAAGCTTACGCCACTTTGAATGCGACAGTAATGGTGTTGCCGATCCCTAGCCGCCCCCCGGCGCTTTCCCCTTGCTCGTGGCCGACACGGAGGCTTTGCCATAGATGGGCGAGTAGCGGTAGTAGACCTCCAGGGTCATGGCGGCCAGGGCGGTGCAGTACAACCGGCCGGCGTCATCGTGGCGGCCGTCGAGCGCCCAACTGCCCAGTTCGCTTCCCTCGCGGCTCTGCGTCTGGACCAGGTAGTCGCGCATGAAGACGTTCCATTTTTCCCACGGCGGGCCGCCGTAATGATGCATGACTTGCGTGGCGTAGTAATCGTGATACAGGCCCATGCCGGGGCGGGCCCAGAAGCTCAGACGCTCGACGCCGTGCGACAAGCCCGGCCGTCTCCGCTCCCAGCCGGTATACATTCGGCACAATAATCCGATCGGTGTCGTGGCGGTGATCGGCGCGCTCTTTTCCAAGTAGGGCCGCTTGTTCCCGTAGGTGTAGCCGTAGCAGGAACCGACGCGGTCCTCGGCAACAAAGTCGAGGAAGCGGACGGCTCGAGCCGCCACTTTCGGGTCCACGTCCAAGCCCGCCAGGTGCGCGCTCTTGAGTGCCATCAGTTGCCAGCCGACGACCGAGGTATCGCCAGCCTGGCGCGGGCGATACCGCCAGCCGCCGCCGGTATGCTGCGCCCGTTCGATGAACGTAATCGCCTCCTGGGCCGCGCGGGTTAACGAAGGCAGCGTGACGGGCACCGCGGTGTCGACGGCAAAGCCGAGCAGGCTCCCGTCGGCGCCGGACCCGCGACGCGGCGGGCCGCCGATGTCGGAATCCTGCGCGGCCGTCGTGGGATCTCCCCAGCGCGGCACAGCCGTCGCAGACCGCTGATACAGCTCTCGCGTCATGGCCAAGGCTTCGCACAGCGCCAAGGTCGCCAGACCGTGGCTGTACATGTTGCCGGAAGGGTCCATCAAGCTGCCGTCGGAAGCCTGCTGCTGGATCAAGTATCGCAGGCCCGCCGAGACCTCCTCCCGATACTCGCCCTGCAACTGAGTATGCCCGGCGCCCAACAGGGCCAGCAGCACCATGCCGGTGGCGCCGTGCAGCGCATCGACGTGCGGGCCGGGAACGCTACAGCGGCAACCCACGCAGTGATGATCTCCCAACTGTTGATTGAAACACCATGAGCCGTCGTTCCGCTGATGCCGGACCAGCCACTGCAGGGCCAACTGGACCGCGTTCTCGCTTTCCACCGTCGCCCCCAGCGTCAACGCCTGCTGGCGGCGGTCGCCGCGTTGCCCCAAGCCGCCGCCCGCGTCGCCGCCAACCGTGAACCCCGCGTCTCTGCTCGGCCGAGGCGTCGCAGGCAGCGATCCCAAATCCGGCTGCAGCGAGGCGGTCTCCAACGCCGGGACGACGAGGTCCGGAGGAGCGATCTCGGGAGCCTGCAGCACGATGTTGTCCCAAAACTCCTGATCGGGGGATGCCTCCCAGGGCTCGACCGCGTCGACGGGCGGCAGGTCGACGATCAGTTCCTCGAACGCGTCCGCGCGGTCATCATCGTCGGAATCGACGACGGACAAGCTGACGAACTTGGCCCCCAGATTAGGATCGCCCACCACGTACAAGCCGAGCAGCAAGAACAGCAGCAGATGAACCACGGCACTGACCAGGCCTCCGGGCATGGCGTGAAACAACACGAAGCCCCTTTCGCGCTGTTCTCGCTGCGGCGGCAAGACGTCGGCCAACGGAGCCAGCTGTTGCTGCCTTTGCCGTTCGAGAAACGGATCGACCGGCGGCGGCAGACGGGGCGACATGCTAGCACGCACCGGCGGCGGTTCCGGCAACGTGCAGTCCTGATCCGGCGAATCCCCTGCGTCAGCGCGAACGACGGGCCCTTCGGCTGAGCCGCCCCATTCCATCGCGGATTCGATGCCAGAAGTCTCTGATGCGTCGCCAGACACGGGCTGTCCTCGATTTCTCCGTGGCCTGATAGCGCCTGCCGCTATCCCAGCCTGTTTACATGATAGAGAAAAATGGCGAAACGACACAAGGGTTTTCGGGCAAGTTTCAGCGGCCACGTCCGGCGATCGGAACAAATCGCCTTGCTCACGCGTAACCCAAAGCATCCGCGAGAAACGCGCCGGCGATCACCTCGCCTCGCTGACGCGTCGGGGGACTCTGTTTCTTCCGGCCTTGCTGGCTGTTCGAGCCGCGGGGCGTCAAAGGAAAGGCGAAAACAACCTGGCGATACCGTCGCGCAGCCGGATGGGCAGGCTTCGTCCGTCCACGTCCGCGAGGTGGATGCGGCGCGAGCGTTCGATCTTGGTGCGAACCAAATCCTGCAGGGACGCCGCCAGTTCGCGATCGTAGCATTCCACGTTGAACTCGAAATTCAGCCGCAGGCTGCGCGGGTCCCAATTGGCCGAACCCAGCAGCGTCCAGATGCCGTCGACCAGCATCAGCTTGGTGTGATCGAACGGCGGCGGCGAAAGAAAAACTCGGCAGCCATGCTCGAGGACCTGCCACAGTTGGGCCGTCGAGGCCCAGCCCACCAAGGCCAAGTCGTTGCGGACGGGCAAGACGATGTCGACCTCGACTCCGCGCAGGGCGGCGACGTTCAGGGCCGCGATCAGCGATGCATCGGGCAAGAAATACGGCGTGACGACCTGGATGGAGCGGCGAGCACAGGCGATGGCGCCGAGCAGCGTGAAACGCAAGGTCTCGAAATCCTCGTCCGGACCGTCGGGGACACCGCGAGAGAGCACGGAGCCTGCAGGCGGGACCTCGGTGAACCACGGCTCGCCGCTGAGGAGTTCGCCGGCGCAAAAGGCCCAGTCGTCGGCAAACGCTTGCTGCAACTGATTTACCACGGGCCCGGTGATTCGAAAGTGCAGGTCTCGGATGGGATGGCGGGGCTGCTGCTGGAGGCAGTTGCCGTCGTGGATATTCATGCCGCCCGTAAAGCCCACGCGGCCGTCCACCACAAGAATCTTGCGGTGGCACCTCAGGTTCGAGTACTGAAACTGCCAAGGGATCAGGGTGGGCGAGAACGGCGCACCGCGGATTCCTGCGCGCCGCAGCACATGCAGCATCGGCCGCCAGCCAAACCGCCGCGCGCCCACGGCGTCGATCAGCACGCGAACTTCCACACCGCGAGACGCGGCAGCTTGCAGGGCGTCCACAAAACGCCAGCCCGTCGGATCGCGGGCAAAGATGTACGTGCTGAGCGAGACGGACCGTGCGGCCTGGTCGATCGCCTGCAGCATGGCGGGATACGCCTGGTCGCCGTCCACCAGCGGCGTGACGTGATTCCCCGCCATCAAGGGCAGACGCGTTACGTCGCGCATCAGTTTTTCCAAGGCACAAAGGTGCATGCCTGGCGGCGCGAGCGTTCGCTCGAGCCCTTCCGGGACACACGAACTGAGGTCCGAGTCGCGCTGCTCGCGACGATCGGGACGCAACGATCGAGCCCGCCGTTGAATCCGGTTAATGCCCAACCACACGTACAGCAGCACGCCCAGGATCGGCGCCAGCCAGATCACGCCGACCCAGGCGATCGCCGCGCGCGAGTCGCGTTTGGTCGTCACCGCATGCCCGGACGCCAGCAGAGCCAGCACCACGTCCAGCGCGGCGGCGAGATAAAGCCAGAAGGCAAGCAATAAATCGAGCATGGGAACCGGTGACCGGTATTCGATCCAGGAAGAATTCCAAGTGGCGGATTGCCGATTTACCGATCGGCCGCATCGGTGGGGTTTCCCGAAACCGCCGCCTCGATTTCGCGAATCTCGACCGCGCGATGCTCGCGGGCTGACACATAACACGCCTCGACCAAAGCCATGGTCTGCAGGTTGTCTCGGCCGCTGATCTCGGGTTCGGCGGCGTCTTCCAAGGCGCACAGCAATTGGGCCATCGTGCCCACAAAGGCGTCAGGAAACCAGACCTCGGGCCACCGCGGCTGAAACCAGTATCCGGGCTGACGCGTGGTCGTGAAATCCAGCGTGCTGGGCGTGGGATGCGGGTAGTCGGGCCAGCCGATGGTGCCGCGGGCCAGGCCCTCGAGCCCCTCGACACGCCAGCGAATCCCGATATCCGGCTGGGAGCCTTCTAACGCCGGGCCCGTCCAGACGTCGTCCCACGACGCGGCGCGCAAGCCATTTGCATATTCCAGGATGTACAGGCAGATGCCGTCCTGGTGCGGAAACTTGCCGGCCGTGCGCGGGTCCTCGCGCACGCTGGCAAACAGCCGCACGGGGTCGCCAAACCAGTAGCGAAAGGTGTCCAGGTGATGAATCGACATGATCCGCAGGGTGACCCAGCCCAGCCGCTGTTGCCACGGCATCCAGTGCGGGATCGCCCGCATGTCGATCGTGGCCAGGACGGGCGTACCCAAATCGCCCCGATCCAGCAAGCACTTGCAGGCGCGCACCGACTGGTCGTACCGCATGTTCTGGTTGACGCCCAGCGTGATGCCGGCTTGTTCGCACAGCCGGACCACTTCGACCGCTTGGGCATAATCCACGCCCAATGGCTTCTGAGCCAGCACGCCTCGGATGTGATCGCGGTGCTGGACAATCTCGCGGATGACCTCCAGTTGCACATCGGGCGGCACGGCCACATCGACCACTGCAATCCGCGGGTCGGCCAGCAGCGAGCGATAGTCGTCATACGCTTGCAGCCCATGCCGATCCGCGACCTGTCGGGCATGCTCCGGCGACCGCGAGGCGATGGCCACCGGGTTAAAGCCCGACTTGCGATAGGCCGGCAAGTGACAATCGGCCATGATGAACCCCGAACCGATGCAGCCGATCGGCGTGTCTTTGCGTCGCGGCAGGCGGGGCAAATAATCCAAATCGAGCGAGATACCGGTGCTGCTCATGCGTTTTTCGCCGCTCCGGGTTCGAGCCTCCGCGTGGTGTCGTCCGCGTCTTGCATCAGGAACCCCTGCGCGGCCTCCGTGGGCTTGGCCCCCATCGCTTTGATGGCGCTATCGGCCACTTTGGCCAACGGCGTGTACCGCGGATGGTGGTGCTCCTTGTACGGATCGTTGTGCTTGGTATTGTAGCAGCAGATCAGGCCCCAACGCGGCTGGTCGCTGAGGTTCGCGTCCGACGTGTGCAGCGTGTTGCCGTGAAAGAACAGCGCCGTGCCCGGTTCCATCTCGCAATACACCAACTCCAGACGCTTTTTGGCTTGCTCGACGCGTTCCAAATCCGCCCCCGTCTGCTCGCCGGCAAACCCGTGCTCGATGCGGCCCATGCGTTGCGAGCCGCGAAGCACCTGCATGCAGCCGTTCTCCTTGGTGCAACGATCGACGGCAATGAAGACGCTGAGCATGTCGGGGAACAAGCAGCCGTTCTTGTACCAGTAGCCGTAATCCTGGTGCCATTCCCAGGCGCCGCCGACACGTGGCTGCTTGGCGCTCAGCTTCGAATGGTAATGGTAGACTTCATCGCCGAGCAACTGTTCGACGGCATTCACCATCCGTTCGCTGCGGGCGATCATCCCGTAAATATCGTTGCCAGGGTGGTTCCAAAGGGACAAATTGGTCCGCCGTCCCGCCGCGTCCTTGACCGCCATCGCGTGCGCTTGCAGCACCCCGTCCGCTCGGCAGGCTTCCTGCAGCAAGCGGGTCTCTTCGGCGTCCAGGAAATGCTCGATAAACAAGTATCCGTCGCGGTGAAAATCCGCGTCTTGAGCGTCCGTCAGGGGGAGGGCAGAAGGCATGGGAAAGGCTCGCAAAGATTTCAGATTTCAGATTTCAGATTTCAGATTTCAGATTTCAGATTTCAGATTTCAGATTTCAGATTTGAGATTTGAGATTTGAGATTTGAGATTTCAGATTTCAGCACGTCCCGCTACGTTCGATCACTTCGGTTCCTTCGCCCCGTCCGACGATGACGGTGTGGACCATGTCGACAAACAGTCCGTGTTCCACGACGCCGGGTACGGCGTTCAATAGGGCGGCGAGTGCAGCGGGTTTCTCGATCCGGCCGAACGCACAATCCAGGATGTAGTTGCCTTCATCGGTCACCAGCGGAAGTCCGTCGCGGCCCGGCCGCAAGACGGGCTGTACGCCCAGTTCGGCCAGTCGCACAGCCAGCGGCTGCCAGGCGAATTGGACCACCTCGACGGGCAAGGCAAAGCCGCCCAATCGCCGCACTTGCTTGTGCGAATCGACGATGATGACCACTCGCCGACTCAACGACGCCACGATCTTCTCACGCAAAAGCGCTCCACCACCGCCCTTGATCACGTTCAAGTCCGGATCGACTTCGTCTGCCCCGTCAATGGTCAAATCCAGATAGGACACCTGATCGAAACCGACGATCGGGATCCCTTCGCGCTCGGCCAACTGACGGCTCATGTCCGACGTGGGTATCCCGCGCACGCACAATCCCTCACGCACTCGCCGCCCGAGCAACTCCAGCATGATGGCAGCCGTCGAGCCGGAACCTAACCCCAGGCTCATCCCGTCGTGGACGAATTCCAGGCTACGTTCCGCGGCCAGCCGTTTTTCTCGGTTGATGTCTGTCATCGTTGCCAACTCAGGTTTTATTTCTTCAACACCCTTACGATGATAGCGGCCTGGACGAGCGTTGCAAGGGACGCCCCCCGTCCGCTACGCCCCACGGACTTTCGGAACCACAGGCGGTGGCAGCGTATTTTACCAAAACACGACAAAACTTCCCAAATGCCCCCGTTTTCATCGTTTAACGACACCTTCCTGCGGATGTCGGCATTTACGCGCAGCGTTGCTGTGGCGGAGGCTCGATGCCGCAAGCGATGAGTTCGGGCGAGCTTTTCCCAACTTAGGGAACTGTACCTAAACCGGTTTTGCGTCTAATCTAAAGGAAGACAGGTTGGGTGCGGGTGTGCGAAAACACATTCCCTCCCTCAGCTTTTGAGTCGAGTGCTATGCCCTTGCGAAAACACATCTGGAGACATCTTGCGAGTCCGGCTGGCGACGGCAGCAGGACGGTCGTCGCTGGGGGCTCCCTCCGCAGATGGGCATGGCCTGTTGCCAACCTGGATTCGCAATGCTTCTCGTTTTTCTTCACGTTTTAGGGAAAGGGGTCAACGATGGACACCTTCAGCACCAGTGTACTGAGAAGGTTGACAGTGGCACAGCATGGACCGTGCGTCTCGATCTTCATGCCGACGCACGCGGTAGGGCCCGACGGACAGCAGGACACGCTGCGATTGAAGAACCTGTTGGTTCAGGCGGAACGCGGCCTGATCGACCAAGGACTGCGGGGTCCCGAAGCCAAGAAGCTGTTGGAGCCGGTTCGCGATCTGCCGGCCGAACCTGGTTTTTGGGAGAAACGCAGCCAGGGGTTGGCCGTGTTTGTGACCGAGGGGCTGTGTCATTGTTTTCGAGTTCCCTTGCCGCTGGTGGAGGCCGTCGTGGTGAATCGACGGTTTCAGGTCAAGCCGCTGCTGCCGCTGATCGGGGTGAACGACCAGTATTTCGTGCTGGCGCTCAGTCAGAATCGTGTCCGTTTCCTGGAGGGGCGGCAGTTCAGCATGACCGAGGTGAAGGTGGACGGGCTGCCGCGGGACATGGCAGAAGTGCTGAATCACGATGCCAGCCAGCGACCGACGCTGGGGCACGTTGCGGCCCGCGGCCCGTCGGGCAAAGCCGCGGCCGTGGTCTACGGACTGGGAGGCGAACGCGAGCCTGCCAAGGACGAACTGGCCCAGTATTTTCGGGCCGTCGATGCGGCGTTGCGCGAGCCGCTGCGGGAGCAGCGCGTCCCGCTGATCCTGGCCGGCGTCCAGTACCTGCTGCCGATTTATCGCGAGGTATCCAGTTACGGGCATCTGGCCGACGAGGAACTGCTCGGCAATCCCGATCATCTGTCGGAACACGACCTGCACGCGCGGGCTTGGCCGCTGATCCGGGCGCGTCAGGAAAACGCCCGGCTCGAGGCGGTGGACAAATACTGGAAATTGGCCGGCACCGGCAAGACACTGGACGCTCTCCATCGGATCGTGCCGGCTGCGCAGCAGGGTCGGATCGAGTCCCTGTTTGTCGATCGGACGGCACACCGCTGGGGCACCTTTGACGCCGCCACGGGCAGCGTCACGGTGCGTTCGTCGCCGACGTCAGAGCGGGGGGATGACGATCTGCTGGACTACGCCGCCGCAGAAACGTTGTTGCATCGTGGTTCCGTGTATGCCGTCGCGGCGGACGCGGTTCCCGTGCCCCCGGCGGCGGCCATCTTACGGTACTGAGCGACCGCCAAGAAAGCCCGACAGCCGGCAGATTCGAATCCGCCGGCTGTCGAGGGCAAGCTGTCAACCGATGGCCGGATGCGATCCGGCGGCGGTTGTTCGTTCTCGAAAGGCCGCCTTAGAAACGCCCCTCGACCCGAGCCACCAAGCCGTCAAAGGTGATGGTGTCGCCCATGTCGCGGAAATCATTGGTCTGGACCGAGTGGATCCAGTCTTCCGTCTTGACGACGTTCGCCCAAGCGCTGAACACGTAACCGATCGTGGCCTGCAGCCGGCCTTGGGGCATGTAGAACCCGCCGCCGATTTCCAGGTCGAACGTCGGCACAATCCGGCCGGCTTTCCAGCCCGTGTTGACGCCGTAACCGCTGTTGTTCTGCACCGTCTGCTGGTAGGTCGCGTCAAATTCACCGGCCATCAAGCTGGTCATGCCTTTCGCGTACAACTTCAGCGGCACCGCGCAGTAGAAACGTTCCGCTTCCAAGCCGAGTTTCAAACCGGCACCGGTAAAGTCGATGTCGGTGGCCACTTCGGCGGCGTTCGACGCAAAACTCAGGTCGTCCGTAAAGCGGGCGCCAAAGTTCTGCTCCAACCGGCCCCAACGGGCACCGATCACGTAATCCAAACTCGACGTACAGCTCTGCACCAAATAACCGCGATAGTCAATGTCGATCACGTCCATGCGAAGATCGTGATAGCCCGCCGCCTCGACCGTTCCCGTGATCGCATCGAAGGTGGCAGGATGCAACACCATCGGCGTGATCTGGTTCATGTCGTTCCCGCGCGTGATCGAATGGTCGATCGAAGTGTCGAACCATGTGTAACTGGCCCCCAGTTCACTGCGTTCGTCCAGGCCGACGCCAAAGCCCAAGCGGAATCCAGGCGAATAATCCTGATCGAGCACGGCGATCGGCGAGACCTGAATCGGCACGCTGGGAAACGGTTGCCCAGGCGGCGCCAGATTGGAATTCGTCTCGACCGCATAGCAGACTTCGGAATCGCGAGCCCGCAGGTACAGGAACTCGCCATACACGCGGAAGGCGTACGGATTGCAGCCGCAGTTACCGACGTGACCGCAGCCCTTGTAGTCGCAGTCGCCGGCTTTGCAATCGGCGTCCTTCGCGGCAAAGTCGTCGAATATGGTCGACTTCTGCTCCGCCTTTTGCGCGTTCTGCGTCTCGTCCCCTACCATCGAAACCCGATACGCCGGCCTAGTCTCCCCGTTCTCGGCCCGCGAGATCTGGGCTGTCGAGGCAGGGACACCGCTGCCGCGAGCGGCGGCACCTTGCACAAAGACCGGCTGGCCGTACGGATTGACCATCACCGGAGTGCCGTAAGGAACTCCGTAGCCGGGTCCCAGAATTGGTTGTTGCGGTACCACCTGGGCTTGAATCGTGGTTCCCGCGACGAGCAGGACCAGCATCGAGCCCACCACCATACAGATTCTCAAACTGATTTTCATGGAATATCCCCCCCATGTGAAAAGTCCTGTTTCATTTCATCGACCGCTACTACTGGTCTCTACAGATACTTTCCTACATCCGGAGTGAACGCCCCAGTCTTCCTATTTTCCCAACCAGCGGGGTCTGCTGGGCCCCGGCGGTTTGATCTCGAGAAGACCTGGCTAACCCCACCTACAGGTCAAACGACTTTGAAAACGCGATTGCATCTCCTGGCGAACTGGTTCTATAATCTGACCAATTCGCCAAGAGGTCTAATTCCATCCGCTTCTGATCGAGGAGAATGCGATGCTAGTTGTCAGGATGCCGTTCGTGCTGCGGTCGCCATTCCCAGCCGCCCTGTCCTGGTTTGCGGCGTCGGCCGCAGCCGTGTTGCTCGCCGCAGCGGCTTGCGCTGCCGAACTGCCGGAGAACCTAGCCCCGCGCGCTCAAGTCGCGGCAAGCAGCCAGTTCAGCGACGCCTATCGGCCGCAGATGGCGATCAGCGGCATCGTGCCGTCCGAGTTTCAGCAGGACAGCGGCGACTGGGCGGTCCGCGGAGCGCAGAACGGTTGGTTCGAGCTGCAGTGGGACCAGCCGGTGCAGGCGGCCCAGATCATCTACTATGCCCGCACGACCAGCCCGCTGCTGGAATGCTTCAAGGATTACGAGGTCTACCTGAACGACGACAGCCAGCCCGCCGTGCGGGGCACGTTTGAGCAGCGCCGCGGCCCGCAACGGATCGCCGTCCCGAGCCAGCCCGTCAAGAAGATGCGGATCCAGTTCCTGTCGTCGCACCCCGATTCCCCGAATCCCGGTGCGGCGGAGATCGCGGTTTACCCCATGCCGGTCAGCGACGCACAATTGGCCGAATTGCAAGTCCCGCCGGAAGAAAAGACACTCGAAGCGATGGCCTTGCGGCGAGAGGTGCTGGACGGGCGTCTCGGTTTTCGCGAGATCCTGCTGGTCAAACGCAAGCCGCTGGACATCTCGCACGTGTACGTCTATCACGTCGAGGGCTACCGGCCGGGCGGCGGGTTGTATCGTTGGACGCCCGACGAGGACGGCGGCCAGTTGAAGTGCATCTTCGATGCGGGCGAGGGGATGATCACCACCGCCGACTTGTCCTACGACGGCCGCGAGATCGTGTTTGCCATGCGCCGCGGCGGCCATGTGGCGTCGAACCCTGTGGCGCACATCGAGGACATCTCGCGGTATCCCGACGAGGCGAGCAACTATCACGTCTTTCGCATCAATATCGATGGGACGGGATTGGAACAGCTGACCCGTGGCGAGTACAACAACCTCGATCCCTGCTGGCTGCCCGACGGGGGGGTCGCGTTCATCTCGGACCGCAAGCCGGCGTATGCCTACTGCTATGTCGTCACTTCCCCGGTCCTGTACCGAATGGACCGCGACGGTTCGAACCAGCGGCGGTTGTCCTCGAACTACCTGATGGACTTTACGCCCTCGGTGCTGAACGACGGCCGGATCATCTACACCCGCTGGGAATATGTCGACCGCGCGGCCTGCCCGATCCAGAGTCTGTGGGCGATCAACCCGGACGGTACGGGACTGGCCGGATTCTACGGCAACCGGGTGATCTCGCCGGGGACGTTCATGGACGCCCGGGCGATCCCCGACGGCCACGGCGTGTTGGCCGTCGCCACGAATCACAACGGCTCGTGCCGCGGCGGGATCGTGGCCATCGACCCGTCGAAGGGAGCCAATTCGCGCGAAGCGGTCCTCAACCTGACGCCCGAGATCGACATCTATGCGCATCGCCTCGGCGGTGGCCCGTGGGGCAACGGGATGCTGGATACCGGCATTCGCGGGATGTACGAAAAGCCGCTGCCGCTGGGCGGGGAGCGTTTCCTGGTCTCCAAAGGCGGCGTGATCCAGATCCGCGACTTTGCCGCCAACGCCGCGTCACTGCTGGGCCCGGCGGACGGCATGGGGTTTTACTCCCCGCAGCCGGTTCGTGCGCGGCAGCTGCCCACGGTGCTGACCGGCAATGTGATGGATCGCACCGCGCACTTGCCCGAGGACGGGCGGGTCACGGGCAACTGGGCCACCGTGTACATGCAGGATGTCTACCAAGGACTCGAGCCGGACGTGCAGCGCGGCGAGATCGCCCAGATTGCGGTCGTCCAGGAGATCGAGAAGAGTACGCACACGCCACAGAACAACCAGCGTCCCGACGGCCCCGGGATGCGGAACATCGCGGTGTTCGGCTTCCAGTTTCCGCTGGTTTCGTGCGGCGCCACGTACGCGCCGAAGAAGCTGTGGGGCATTGCGGACGTTGCGCCGGACGGCAGCGCGGCGTTCAAGGTGCCGTCCGAAGTGCCGATCTATTTCCTGGCCCTCGACGGCGAAGGCCGCGCCGTCCAGCGGATGCGGACGTTCACGCACCTGATGCCCGGCGAGATCCAAGGCTGCGTGGGCTGCCATGCCGACCGCAATTCGGCTTCGCCGGTCCGCGCCAGTCAGCTGGTCATGCGCGGCCCCGTTCAGGAACTGCACCAACCGGCTTGGGGCGTCAAGGGATTCAGCTATCCCGAGGTCGTCCAGGGCGCGTTCGATCGAAACTGTATCGAGTGTCACAACGAGCGCGAGCAACCCTCCGGCGTCGATCTGACCGGCGACATGACCGATTTCTTCAACGTCTCGTACGACATCCTCTGCCGGACCGGCACGCAAGGCGAACACCACTGGCTGCGGCACGGCAGCCCGTCCGGCGCCGAGTTCGATCACGTCCGCGGTATGAGTCCCTGGATCGAATGGATCTGGACCATCAACGGCGCCGGCCACAACACGCTGGAGATCGCTCCGCGGCGATGGGGCAGTCCGGCGAGCAAGCTGACCGAGATCATTCGCAGCGGGCATCCGGACGAAAAAGGCCAGCCGCGGGTCAACATGTCGGACGAGGACCGCCGCCGCGTGTACCTGTGGATGGACTTGAACATCCCCTACTACGGCACGTCGTCGTCCAATCACCCGGCGCAACTCGGTAGCCGCCGCATGCTGCCACTCGATCTGGACTCGACACTCAGCGAAGTCGCCTCGCGGCGTTGCGTCCAATGCCACCAAGCGGAGATCCCGCGGAAATTCTACACGCGGGTAATGAACCCCGAAAAGAACAGCTTCCTGCTGGCGCCGCTGGCGGCCGCGGCCGGCGGCACGCAACGGTGCGGACAGCCGATCTTCGCCTCGCCCGAGGATCCCGACTATCAACGCATCCTCCGCACCTTTGAACCCATTCGGGCCTTGCTCAAGGACCGCCCTCGCGCCGATATGCCCGAGTTCCAAGCGACTTGCGACGCGGTCGGAGGAAACTGACCTGGCCTCCCTAAACCACAGCGTTCGCGAGGAGCAGGCCAACCCCCGATCACCTCGCGGACGCTTCGGGTGACTTCGTTTCATCCGCCTTCAGACAACGGACAAAGGATCCACGATGAACCGTCCTGCCGCATGGCCATCCCGACGTGATTTCCTCCGCGCCTCCGCCGCCACAGCGGCGGTTTGCACGATCGTCCCGCGCCACGTGTTGGGCGGCCCAAAGTTCGTCGCGCCCAGCGACAAAGTGAACGTCGCCGTGGTGGGCGTCGGTGGCCAAGGACGAACGAACATCCGCGCGCTGTTCCAGGAGGCCGATGCCCAGGTGATCGCCGTCGCCGATCCGATCGCGGAATCGGACTTGGATGCGTTCTACTACAGAGGACTCGGCGGCCGCGAGCCCGTCAGGGCAGAAATCGAAAGGCACTACGCCGCTCAAACGCCCAATGCCAAGTGCGCCGCCTACGAAGACTTTCGCGTGATGCTCGAAAGAGAACCAGCCATCGACGCCATCCTGTGCGGCACGCCGGACCATCTGCACGCTTACGTCTCCGTGGCAGCGATGCGGGCGGGCAAGCACGTGTATTGTGAGAAGCCGCTGACGCACAACATCTGGGAGGCCCGCCAGGTGGCCCGCGTCGCCAAGGAAACCGGCGTGGCGACGCAACTGGGAAACCAAGGCCATGCGCGGGACGGCATTCGGCAAACCTGCGAGTGGATCTGGGACGGCGCCATCGGACCGGTCCGGCAAGTGCATGCCTGGGTCGGCGCCGGCCGCTGGAACAAGACCCTGACCGGCCGGCCGACGGACGCCCCGCCGGTACCCGCGGGCATCAACTGGGACCTGTGGCTGGGTCCCCGCCCAGAGCGGCCGTACCATCCTGCCTATACCCCGGTCACATGGCGGGACTTCTGGCAGTTCGGCACCGGAGCCCAGGGCGATTTCGGTTGCCACGACTTGGACGCCGCATTTTGGGCGCTCGATCTGCAAGAACCGCTGTGCGTCGAAGCCCGGCCGGCGGGAAATATGGACGACGAGATCGCGCCGCACGGCGAGATGTGCTATTTCCACTTCGGGCCGCGGGGCGACAAACCGCCGGTCACCGTCGCCTGGTACACGGGCGGTCTGATGCCGCCTTGTCCGCTGGAATTGGGTGAAAAGTCCTCGCTGCCCAGCCGCGGGGTGCTGTTCGTGGGCGACCGGGGCGTGATGCTGGTCGAAGGCGCAGGCGGCCCGCCGCGATTGCTGCCGTATGAGAAGACGCGCGAGTATCCGAAGCCGGCCGAAACGATCCCGCGGGTCACGGGCCACCATCGCGACTGGTTGGACGCCTGCAAAGGCGGGCGGCCGGCCAGCAGCAATTTCGAGTACGGAGCAAAGCTGACCGAACTCGTCCTGCTGGGCGTCCTCTCGTTGCGGGCTCGCCAGCGGATTTACTGGGACGCTGCGAACATGCAGGCCCGCAATCTGCCGGAGGCCGACGCGCTGATTCACGGCACCTATCGCGACGGTTGGAAGATCGCGTGAGACGCCTGCTCGGGGATCCAAAACCGGTCTCGAAGAGACCGGACCATGCGGGGCCGCTGTATGCTGCTCGGGCCGTGTCAAAGAACTCACTTGGTCGAGGGCGTGTGGCATGATGCGACTCAGGTGCTTGACCGCCGTGTTGTTGGTTATCGCCATCCGCGGCGTAATGGCGAGCGAAGGGCCTGCCGTGCCGCATGCTTGTTGGCCGCAATTTCGCGGGCCGAATGCCAGCGGCGTAGCCGCGGACAAGAAACCATTGCCCGTCGAATTCGGACCGGAAACGGCGATCTGGACGACGCCGCTGCCGTCCGGCCATTCGTCGCCCTGCATTTGGGGCGATCGCATTTTCCTCACCGCTTTCGATCGCGATTCGCAGCAGCTGGAGACCCTTTGCCTGAACCGAGCCGATGGGAAGATCCTCTGGCGCCGAGCCGCACCGGCAGCGGCGATCGAAGAGGTCCATCCGATCAGCACCCCGGCCAACGCCACGCCCGCGACGGACGGCCAGCGGGTTTACGTCTACTTCAGTGCCTTTGGGATGTTGTGCTACGACTTGGCCGGCCAAGAACTCTGGCGGCTGCCTCAGGCGGCTCCGCCCACGCCTTACGGCTCCGGCAGCTCGCCGATCGTCGCCGGGGAATTCGTGCTGCTCAGCTGCGAGGCGCCGCTCAAACCGTCGTTGTCGGCCATCGATCGCCGCACGGGACAGGTCGTTTGGCGTCAAGCCTGTATGCCCTACTTGCCGGGTTATGCCACGCCCGTGCTCTGGACCCGTGATGAAATCGAGGAAGTGGTCTTGCACAGTTCGGTGGGCGTAACGGCCTGGCGGCTGGCCGACGGCGATCCACGGTGGTGGGTCAGTTCGCTCTCGGCGGCCTCCAGCACACCGACAATCGGCGCCGGCCGCCTGTTCGTCGCGGCCTATTGGCCAGGCGGCGAACCAGAAGATCGCGTCGGGCTGCCCAAATTCGACGACATGTTGCTGCGTTACGATGCGAATCGCAATGGCAAGATCGACGCAAAGGAACTGCCCGCGGATCTGCTGATCATCCGCCGTGCCGAAGCCGGCGACCTGCCCGGGGCGAGAATCCCGCTGGCGGATGCGTTTCCTTTTTTCGATGCCAATGCCGACGACCAGTACGACCGCGCTGAATGGGACAAGGCCATCGCCTTTTCCCAACACGGCCGAGAACACGGACTGTTGGCCATCCGGCCCGGGGGCCAGGGCGATGTGACCAACAGCCACGTGGATTGGCGCGAGAGCCGGAGCGTGGCGGAAGTTCCCTCGCCCCTGCTGTACGGCGGGCGGGTGTACATGGTCAAGGACGGCGGCATTCTCTCCTGCCTGGCGGCCTCGTCCGGCCAGTTGCTGTATCGCACGCGGATCGGGGCGTCGGGTGCCTATTTCGCCTCGCCCGTCGCCGGCGACGGCAAGGTCTACGCGGCTTCCCACAACGGCGCGCTCGTGGTCTTCGCCGCCGGCGAGTCGTTCCAGCGACTGGCCGTGAATGAACTGCACGAACCCGTCTTTGCCACCCCCGCCATCGCGGACGGCCGCCTGTACGTTCGCACGACCCTTCGACTGTATGCGTTTGGACCATAGCCCGGGACGTGTGTGCCCGGGACGTGTCCCGAAACGTGTGTGGTGGCAGGGGCGTCCTGCTCGTGTTACCATTGTCGCACAGGCGGCGGCCTGTACTAGCAACACGGACGAAACAACATCCTCGCCCCGGTGAGCCTGCTGAAAAAGGAAATGTTATGGATACGATGCGTGCTACGACGTTGTTGACGTGGCTGGTTGGCATCGGTGCGACGGCAGCCGTCTGCTTTGCGGCCGAATCCGCCGCGCCGCCCCGGATGCACTTTGCCGACACGGCATCGGGACGTCCGTTCTCGAAAGACCCGGCGGTGGTCAAGTTCCAGGGCCGTTACTGGCTGTACTACTCGTTGCCGCCTTATGCGGAAAAAGCCACCGCGGGCTGGAGCATCGGGATTGCCACCAGCGACAACTTGGTCGACTGGACCAAGGCCGGCGAACTGCAGAACACAGGCGAAGCGGAACAGAAGGGCTTCTGTGCGCCCGGCGCCATCGTGCTGGGCGAGCGGGTGCATCTGTTCTATCAGACCTATGGCAATGGGCCTCGAGACGCGATCTGCCACGCCTGGTCGGAAAACGGGATCCAATTCCACCGAAATGCCACCAATCCGATCGTTCGGCCCACGGGCGATTGGAATTGCGGCCGGGCGATCGACGCCGACGTGGTCGTTTGGAATGGGCGACTGCTGCTGTATTGGGCGACGCGCGACCCGGACTTCAAAATCCAGATGGTGGGCGTGTCCGCCGCGCCGCTGGACAGTGATTTTTCCCGCGACAAATGGACGCAACTGAACCCGGATGGCCCCATTCTGAAACCGGAACTACCTTGGGAAGGCCGATGCATCGAGGCATCGGCGATGGCCCAACGCGGCGGCCGACTGTACATGTTCTACGCTGGCAGCTACAACAACGAGCCGCAGCAGATCGGCGTAGCGGTCAGCGACGACGGCGTTCAGTTCGAGCGACTGTCGGACCGCCCCTTCCTGCCAAACGGTCCCCCAGGCTCCTGGAACTCCAGTGAATCGGGGCATCCCTACCTGTTCCAGGACGACGATGGTCGGGACTGGTTGTTCTATCAAGGCAATAACGACCGCGGCAAAACGTGGTATCTGTCGGTCGTTCCGGTCGCTTGGAAAGAAGGCCTGCCGGTCTTGGCTCCAGAGCAGCTCCCTGGGCGGTAGCGGACACGGAGGGCCGAATACGGGCCGGATGCAGGCCGAAATCGAAGGGCTCAGACGTACAGAATTCCGTTTTTCCAGGCTTATCGACCGCACGGTTAAGCGCTCGGCAAAATTGAATTCTGTACGTCTGAGCCTGGACAAACCCTTGAATCTTCGCGGTTTCCTGAAAGGATTGCCCCGACTCCAGGGGTCACAATTCTGGCGTGTCGTCCGGCGACTCACGTGGCCGCCTCTCTCCGAGACGCGGATGCCGGTCTCAGAGAGACCGGTCCACGTGGAGCAGGCACGCCAGCCGCCGAGCGAACGCTACTTCACGGCGTCCTTCAACAGCTTCAGGGCTCGTACTTTCACCTTTTGAGAAGCTGGTTTGGCGGGCCGATCCATCAATTCCCCCGGCTTGAACGGGTTCGGAACGCCCTTCTGAGCTTTCTGGGCGGGCACGAGTTTCTTCTCGATCTTGACCAAACCCAGCGCCGCGAACACGCCGGGGCCCTTCTTGCCTAGGCTCTTGGTGATCTCTTTCGTGTAAGCTTCCAATACCGCTGCGACTTCCTTCTTCGACAGGTTGGTGGCCTCCGCCACACTCGCCAGAATCTCGGTCTTACTTGGCGGTTTCGGCGTGCCAGTTGCCTTGGTTGCCATACGTATCGGTCCTTTCTGTGAAACTTGAACGGGAAATGTTGGCTGTCCTTCGCCGGACACGCGATGATTAAAGCCGATTTCTTGCCGGATGCAAAGGGCTTTCCCCACTGTTTTAGGGCAAAAAAGTCTACACAGCGGGGCGACGTCGCCGTTCGCCCGGGGTTGGACGAGCCCTTGGTGACCGCCGGCGGTATCGCCGTACCCACGTCGAGCGGTTAAAACCGGCCGAAGCCGGCCAGGCCAGCGAGCGGGCGCACCGGGGACGAAAGGGCCTGTTCCCAGGGGGGCTTGGGATGAATAGACTAGAGCGGTCTGGCGGCCTGATTCGCAGCAAACCCTGCGTTTCGGCAACTTCCTCCCTTTCCCAGGAGATCGAACCATGAAGTCCTGCTTCGTCTTTCTAATCGGCTGCCTGATCGGCGCGGCGGCAGCAGCGGAGACAACCACTGCCCCCTCGTTTCGGGCTGGTGCGGCAACCAGCAACATCACGTCCTCGCTGGGCGGCGGAATCATCGGCGGGTTTGTCCCCATTCCGGCGACGCACGTCCACGATGAACAACACGTGCGGTGCCTGGTCCTGGACGACGGCCAAACTCAGCTTGCCCTGGCCGTTTGCGATCTGCTGGGCATTCATTTCGCCGTCAGCGTCGAAGCTCGCAAACAGATCCAGGAAAGCACGGGCATCCCGCCGGAACGGGTCTTGATCTGCGCCACGCATACCCATTCGGCCTGCAGCGCCCTGGGGCAGCGTTACGAGCCGCTCCAACCGCTGGACGAATACCAGGCATTCGTGGCACAGCGAATCGCCGATGGAATCAAGTGTGCCCAGAACAACCTCCGCCCCGCGCAGATCGCCTTTGGCACTGCCGAAGCCCCGGAGCATGTCTTCAACCGGCGATGGTTCATGAAGCCGGGGACGATGCCGCCCAATCCGTTTGGCGGCACGGATCAGGTCAAGATGAACCCGCCTGCGGGCAGTACGGACTTGGTCGAGCCGGCCGGACCCACGGACCCGACGGTTTCGTTCCTGGCCGTCCGCGAGCCCACGGGCCGGCCGATCGCCGTCTTTGCGGCGTACTCGCTGCACTACGTGGGCGGCGTCGGGCCCGGGCATATCTCGGCGGACTATTTCGGCATGTTCTGCCGCCACTTGGAGCGGCAGATGCAAGCGGAGGATCAAGAGCTGCCGATGGTCGCCATGCTGGCCAACGGCACCAGCGGCGACATCAACAACATCAACTTCCGTACTCCCCGGCCGCAACAAGCCCCCTACGCGCAGATGCGCATCGTGGCGGAGGACGTCGCAGCCAAAGTTTACGCCGCGCTGGACAAGGTCGAATATCGAGACCACGTGACTTTGGCTGCCAGCTATCGCGAACTGGAACTTGCCCGGCGAGAGGTGACCGCGGAGCAGCTGGAATGGGCCAACAAGACGCTGGCCGAGCGTCCTTTGGTGCCCGGCAAAGCGGACCTGCCGACCATCTATGCCGACCGGACGCGCCGCATGGCCGAGTCCCCGCCGACCATTCCTGTGGCGCTGCAAGTGTTGCGAATCGGCGAGGTCTGCTTGGGAACAATGCCCTGCGAAGTCCTCTGCGAAATCGGACTGGACTTCAAAAAACGAAGCCCCCTGCAGCCTGCGTTCCTGGTCTCGCTGGCGCATGGCTACTTGGGCTACCTGCCCACGCCGCGCCAGCACGCGTTGGGCGGCTACGAAACGTGGATGGCCACCAATCGGCTGGAAAGGAACGCCTCGGACAAGATGCTCGACGCCCTGCTGGAGATGGCGGCGGAGTTGCAGCCGGCACCCGCCAGGTGATGGCGCTGGCTGAATCGAAGAGGTTCAGACGTGCGCATCGGGCGCGCTTGGCACGAACCAGGTTTGTTATCTGCTGAGGAAATTCTCTATGAGTCAGACCGCGGACGCTCTCCATTTCGCCACCCATCGAGAACGGCACCCCCGAACCGAACCGTCAACCGCAGGGCGCACCTGCAGGCCTGTCTTGGCACTTCTCTGCGGCAGTTTCTTGTGCCAGCCGGCCTCGGCGACCGACGCACGACCGTTCACCGCCTACATGCCTGGCGGTGCGCAGGTCGTCGTCAGCCGCCAGGGCGAGGATTACCTCGGTATGAACGTCGTCGCCTGGGGCCCCAACTGGGCGTATCTGGGATTGAGCGGCAGCAGCCAGAACGAACAGGGCGCAGGGGTCGGGACGCTGACGGGCAAGATCGGCGCCACGGGCGTACCGATCCGCATCGCCTTTCGCATGACGCGACCCGCTCCCCAACGCTTGCAGTTGGAGTACGAGTTGCAGGCCGAGCAGGATACCGATCTGACTTACGTCGTCGTGGAACTGTCGCCCGGCAAGACCTTCGAGGGCCGCGATGCGGTCGCGCGGTCGCAAGGTCAAGTGACTTCCGTTCCTTGTCCCTTTGCACGCCGCGGCCTGGGCGACCGCGTGGATCGCGTGGAAATCACCGACGCGGCTGGCGGCGTGGCTACCATCGGGTTCGACCCGCCCTGCGAAATCCCCACGGACGGCGCCGCACGCGTGGTGCTGGCCAAGGACAGACTGGGCGGACGCGTGGCGCGACGTTTGACCGTCACGGTCGATCTCCCTGGTCCGACGGACTGGTACCCCAGCGTCGCCGACTTGCCCGACGAGCCGGGAATTGCGGCTTGGTATCCGTGGCAAGCCACGGGCGACACGGGCCCCAGCGCAATCGGACTTGACGATTGGCTCGATCGTCCGGCCGGCAAGTACGGGCGGATTGTCCGGCAGGGCGACAAGCTCGTCTACAACGATCAGCCGATCAAGCTGTGGGGACTGAATCTATGCTACGGTGCTTGTGCCCCGGACAAGGAATTGGCGGACCAGCGGGCCGCGTTCTATCGCAAGTACGGCGTCAATTCGGTTCGGCTCCACAAGTACGCCGACGGCTCCGGTTGGGCAGGAATCCAATCCCGCGACAGTTTCGTCCAGTTGGACCCGGACGGCCTGGACCGGATGGATTACCAGGTCGCCAAGTTGAAGGAGGCGGGCATCTATGTCAAGCTGTCCGCTCATTTCGGCACGCAAAAGCTCGGCCCGGCCGACAAGCAGTACGTGCCCTTTCTGGACGAGTTTGGCACGAGTCGCGGCCGCGATGCGCGGATCGAGACGCCGCACAGCGCCGTGCATTACTCGCCGGAACTGCAAGGCGTCCAGATTCTGCAGATGGTCAATCTGTTGCAGCACAGAAACCCGTATACCGGGATGACCTATGCCCAAGACCCGGCGATTGCCTTTCTCGAAATCATCAACGAGCAGAGCATCCTGTTCTATTCGTCCATGACTCCGCTGAAAGCCAGTTCGACGCTGCGCCGCCAGGTCGGCCAACGGTTCGGTGATTGGCTGAACAAGAAATACGGCGGCCACGAGCAACTGGTTGCCGCATGGGGCAAGGCAGCGTTCGACAGTTTTGTCGGCGAGGGGTTTCCGGGCGGCGAGCACCTGGATCAGAAGAATATCCTGCCGCTGGGCAACCCCTGGTTTTGGGACCCGAGCCAGCTGAGCGGCTCGCAAGCCTTCCGTCGGCAACGGCTGCTCGATTCGCTGCAGTTCCTGTATCAACTGCAATGCGATTTCTTCCAGCGGTACGTCGCGGCGGTCCGCGGGGCGGGGTACGAGGGCGAGATCCTCAGCTCGAACTGGCAGGCCGGTCGGGCTTACAGCCATTTTGCCAATCTGCATTCGGACTACCTGGTTGGCACGATCGATCGACACAACTACTTCGGCAGCGATCGAGCCAACGCCTCGATGCTGGCCCGAGCCGGGTCCGGGATGCTCAGCAGCGGCATGCAGCAGGTCGCAGACCGGCCGTTCATGCTGTCCGAGTGGATCCATGTGTTTCCGAACGAACGAGGCGTCGAAGGACCAGCGATCATCGGCGCGTACGGACTGGGGCTGCAAGGTTGGGACGTCTCGTACCTGTTCCAGAACCGCGACAACGGCGGTTTCAACGATCGAATCGGCCGCGACCAATGGGAAGTTACCGCTCCTCAGGTTTGGGGCGTGTTCCCTGCCGTGGCACGCCACGTCCACCGCGGCGACGTGCGGGAAGCGGATCTGACCGCCGTGCGGAACGTTCACGTCCCGTCGTTGTTCGAGGGCCGGTTGAGTTTCGAGGATCGCGTGGCGCAAGGCTACGACG
>Ga0351934_1048_pt1 | contig 50751 bp, 44 predicted proteins | sample TotcelT113001L10_FD_206848 | JGI IMG/M metagenome (GOLD analysis project Ga0351934, IMG submission 206848) | Enriched cells from coal bed in the Powder River Basin, Montana, United States - Total cells T11 rep2 HSBNCT.T11.300.1.L10 ...
AAAAGCACAGACCCCAACGACAAGAACGCTCCGGCGGCAGAAGCTGCTGCCACGGTCAAAAAAGTTGCCAAGGCACTCAATGTGCCCCTGGTGGTCTGGGGCTGTGCAAACCCCAAGAAGGACGAGGAAGTTCTAAAGAAGGTGGCCGAGGAATGCGATGGCATGAATCTGACCATCGGGCCTGTGGAAGACAAGAACCACAAGGCAGTCGGCGCGGCTGCGATGGCTTTCAAACATTCTGTCATTTCCAGCTCGCCCATTGATGTCAACCTGGCAAAACAGGTGAACATCCTTCTGGAAAACCTTGGCGTACCGCTTGACAAAGTTGTGATTGACCCCACCACCGGCGGCTTGGGCTATGGCCTTGAGTATTCCTACTCGGTCATGGAGCGCCTGGGGATGGCGGCACTCACCCAGGGTGATGAAAAACTCCAGTGCCCTGTTATCAACAACCTGGGCAACGAAATCTGGAAATGCAAGGAAGCCAAGCTTCCTGCTGCTGACGACCCCATGCTGGGCGACCCGGAAAAGCGCGGCATCATGATGGAGTCCGTGGCCGCTGTCTGCTACCTGCTGGCCGGTTCCGACATTGTTGTGGTGCGTCATCCCGAATCGTTGCGTCTTGCCAAGGCCTACATCAACCTGCTTACAGACGGCGGCTCGGCCAAGGGTATTGCAGGCATTGAAAAGAAGCTTGACCTTTTCGAGCCTGATTATGCTGCTCTTGCTCCCAAGCCGGATCTGACCATTGCGGAAAAGGCTGCGGCTCCCAAGCCTGCGGAAAAGAAGCCCGCTGCTGCTGAAAAGAAACCCGCTGCCGCTGCCGCTCCCAAGAAGGAAGAGAAGAAGGTTGAAGCCGCCCCTGCCGCTGCACCCAAGGCAGCGGCTGCACCTGCTGCACCTGCGGCCAAGCCTGTTGAGGAAGACAAGGCAGCCCAGGAAGCCAAGGCCAAGGCCGAGGCGGCAGCAAAGGCAAAGGAAGAGGCTGAAGCCAAAGCCAAGGCAGAGGCGGCGGCAAAGGCCAAGGCCGAGGCAGATGCCAAGGCAAAGGCTGAAGAAGAGGAGAAAAAACGCAAGGCTGAAATCGCCAAGCGGGATGCCGAAGAGCAGGAGCTTCGCAACAAGCGCCGGGCCGAGGCGGAAGATCGGGCCAAGTCACGGGGTGCTTCCGCAAAGAAGCAGGCTGTTTCAAAGACAGCAGCAGCCCAGCAGAGAAGCGCCCTTGACAGGCTCATTGACAACCTTGCCCGCGTACACCGCTGGTAGGGCTTTTTTGCAGTGCAAATAGGGACCATGCAGACCGGGCGGAATGCACCGGCTGCTTTAGATAATGAGCCGTATCATAAACGATGAGGAGGAACCTCACATGGCAGAAGAAAAAGCGATAGAGAAGAAAGCAAAGGTGGCAGACCCCGTAGCTGCCTCCATTGACAAGGCAACCCAGGAGATGATTGTGCGGGCCCAGGAGCTGGGCATTGACACCTGCTTTGACCGTGCGGTCACGCTCAAGCCCTGCAACATAGGCAACCAGGGAACCTGCTGCAAGAACTGCGGCATGGGGCCCTGCCGCCTGCCGCTTGGCAAGGGGCTTGCGGAAGGTGAGGAAGACACCCGCAAAGGCATCTGCGGCGCAACCCCCAATACCATTGCAGCCCGTAACTTCATCCGCATGATCGCCGCGGGAGCTGCCGCACATTCCGATCACGGCCGCTGCGTTGCAGAGGTGTTTTTGAGCGCAGCCCGCAAGGAAAGCGATGCATATCAAATCAAGGATACCCAGAAACTGCTTGATGTCGCCCCCTACCTGGGTGTTGAAACCACGGTGAAAGGTGAGGACGGACAGGTTCTTGACCGCGATATTGACGAAATCGCCCTTGAAGTGGCTGAAGTCGCCCTGCGCGAATGGGGCAAGGAAGAGGGTGAGCTGCTCTACCTCAAGCGCGCCCCCCAGCCCCGCTACGAGCTCTGGAAAAAGCTTGGCGTGCTGCCCAGGAACATTGACCGCTATAGCAGATTAAGCTTTTTTGTCAATAATAATTGGGTAAAAAAACTCGCCCCCTGATTTTATCTGTTGGTTTTGTCACCAACCGGATGCAGCAAAAAAGCCTGCGCCGGGCTGGGAAAAGCTGCAAGGCAGGGCTTGTGCCCAATTATCCGGCAAATTGCCTTGCGGGCAAAAAATTTTCCCTTCTTGCAAAGCGCATAAAACCAGACTCAACAACCCTTGAGCCCCGCCATAATCAGCATATTGCAGCACAGTCTGTCCCCATCACGGTTATCACTTGCTTTGCGTGGCCTTGCTGCGCTGATCCAGCCTTTCCTTGAGCCTGGGAAACTGGTTGATATCCGTGTGAGGCAAAAACAGCGAAGCCACATAATTGTCCATGTAGCTCGGGGCTTCGGAAAGCTCCACATTGGTCATCTTCCTTGTCACCTCAACAACATCGGCCCTCACCTTGTTGGTGAGTATGCTCATGCGTGCGCCCATGAGGGAGCCGTTGCCCAGATAGGTCACCTTGTCCGGGTCTGTTTCAGGCAAAAGGCCTATGGTCATGGCGGATTCCAGATCAACATATGAGCCGAAACCGCCTGCCAGGATTATTCTGTCAAGCTGGTCAATGGTGAGCCCCACCTGGGTTAAAAGGGTCATGTAGGCCGCATACATTGCGCCCTTGGCCCGGATAAGGTTTCCAATGTCAATTTCCGAAAGGGTGAGATCCCGGTCAATCTGCGTGTCCTTTGCCCAGGCCACAACAAACTCCCATGTGCCGTCCCGCTCCCGAATCCGGTCCGTGGGAAGATCCCGGTTGAACTTTCCCTGGTTGTTAATGACCCCCAGAAGGAACATCTTGGCCAGCATTATGATAAGGCCCGACCCGCATATACCTTTCGGCCTCTGGTTGCCGATGGTTAGATTCATGGGCTCGAATGTTACCGGATCAAGGGAAAAGTCTTCGATTGCCCCCTTGGTGGCCCTCATGCCGTGCTCCACCCCGCCGCCTTCAAAGGCAGGCCCTGCCGAAGCCGCAGCGCACATCATCCAGTCCTTGTTGCCCACAACAATTTCGGCGTTTGTGCCGATGTCTATATAAAGGGTCAGTTCATCGGAGAGATACATTCCCGAGCCCATGACCCCTGCCACAATATCACCGCCAACATAGCTTGATATGCAGGGATAGATGAGGGCTGTCACATGGCCGGGCAAGGCAAGGCCCAGATCCTCTGCCTTTATCATGGGATAGATGCTTGCCGCGGGAACATAGGGAGCACGGCGGATGTAGCTTGGGTTTATCTTTACAAAGAGCTGGGTCATGGTGGTGTTGCCCGCCAGAGCCACGGCCGTGACCTCATCAGGGTTCACCTTGGACCTGGCGAATATCCTGTCGAGAATCTTGTTGATGGTGCCGACAACCACCTCGTTTAACCTGTCCATGCCGCCGGGTTTTTCCGCATACATTATGCGGGTTATCACATCCTCGCCGTAGGATATCTGGGCGTTGAACTCGCCGTGCTCGGCAAGAACCTCTCCGGTTAGAAGGTCCACCAGTTGGCCGTAAACCGTGGTGGTACCTATATCAATTGCTATTGCGTAGTTCTCGTTGCTTGTATCTCCGGGTTGAACATTTATGATGCGCGTGCGGCCGTCCTGACGCACGGGCCGGGAAAGGGCCACCGTGACTGCAAAATCGCCCTGGCGTAGGACCTCGGGCAGTTTTCGCAGCACCGCCAGATCAACCACCAGCCGCCTTTCGTTGAAATCCTTGCGCAGGCAGTTGATAAGGCGCGTCAGGTCGCAAACATTGTCCTCGTGGGTGGGTGGCGAAAGCGTGAGATATCTTTCTTCCACCGGTGGGATGAAAAGTCCGGCCTCCTTCAGCTTGTCCAGATGAATCTGCGCTGCTGAAGCTGTTTTTCTTGGAATGGCCGCAAGGTTTAAAACAGAGGCATCCACCACGGATTCAACAGGCACGCGCACCGTGACATCACCTGCCACACTGCTTTTGCAGGCAAGGCGATAGCCCTTTTCCCAGTCATCGGCCCGCAGCTTTTCCTTTCCGCCGCCTTCAAGGCCCCCTTCTTCCACAAGAACGCGACACTTGCCGCAAACGCCTTCTCCGCCGCAGGATGCGTTTATGTGAACCCCGGCTTCCAGGGCTGCACGCAGAAGGTTTGTGCCGGGCTCAACGGAAATCTGCCTGTTATGGGGAAGAAATGTGATTTTATGCTTGGTCATGATTTAAAGTCCTTGTTTAATAAATAGCCGCTCAAGGCCGGATAATATGCTGCCTTTCAGGATCACAACAGAGTTTCAACCTGCCTTTGCAGGTCTTTTATTTGTGTTGCGGAGAACGATGACTCCAAGGGAAAATCCGGATCCAGGGTGTTGCCCCCGACAAAGGGGGAAATCCGCCAAGTTAAAAAACCTTCCAGACGGGCTGCCAGGGCCAGAATATCCTCCGGGGTCACAATGCCAGGAACAAGGGTTGTGCGCAAAACAGCATTGATGCCTGAATCCGAAACCCTTTCAAGAGTCTCCATCACCAGGGAGGCAGGCATGGACACTCCGGCGGCCCGGCTGTAAGCCTCATCGGTAAGGTCCGCCTTTATGTCCACAGCCACGTAGTCCAGCAGCCCCCTTTTTATAAGGTGTTCAACAAAATCCGGCTGTGTCCCGTTTGTTTCAACCGCTGTATCAAGCCCCAAAGCCTTGACATTCTGCAGCAGGCCTTCCAAGGCCCGGTGCATCATGGGCTCGCCCCCGGAAAACACGACAAGGCCAACGGTCTGCTTTTTTTGGGCTATTGATGCAAGAACTTCGCGGCTGTCCAGGCTTGGCAGCAAGTGGGCCGCAAGCACCAGCTCCCTTTCATTGCACCAGGGGCAGCGAAGGTTGCAAAAAGGCAGCATGAGCTTGATGCAGGTCCTGCCGGTCCAGTTGTCTGCATCCAGAAACTGCATACCCTTTATGCTGGCTGGGTTTTGCACTCACTGCTCCAGTTTTTCACTCACAAGCTGGTTCACAATCTTGGGGTTGGCCTTGCCCTGGGTCTTTTGCATTATTTTGCCCACAAAAAAGCCCATCAGCTTTTTCTTGCCGCCCTTGTATGCGGCAACCTCATCCGGATTGGCGGCAAGCACCTCATCCACAACCTTTGCAATCAAATCCGAATCCGTGACCTGAACAAGACCGGAGTCCTTCACAATTTTTGCCGGGCCATCGCCGGACTGGGCCATCTTTTCAAAAACGGTCTTGGCGATTTTGCCGGAAATGGTGCCGTCATCAATGAGCTTTAAAAGCTCCGCCAGACTGGCCGCAGAAATGGGGCTTTGTGAAATGTTAAGGCTCTGTGCGTTGAGCAGGGCCGTAAGCTCGCCGGAAATCCAGTTGAAAACCGCCTTATAATTTTGACACGCACCGGCGCACTGCTCAAAGTAGTCGGCTGTTTCCCGCGCTGCACACAAAAAGGCGGCATCAGCTTCCGAAAGGCCGTACTGGCTTGCAAATCTCTCCTTCCGAGCTCCTGGAAGCTCCGGCAGGGCTTGCCTCTGCTCCCCAATCCAGGCTTCATCCACCACCACCGGCACAAGGTCGGGATCCGGGAAGTACCGGTAGTCGTGGGCATCCTCCTTGCCGCGCATGGGTTGTGTGCGGTTTGCTGCTGCATCATACAGGCGGGTTTCCTGAACCACTTTGCCGCCTTCTTCCAGAAGGATTGTCTGCCTTTCAATTTCGTATGCCAGGGCCCGCTCCACATTGCGGAAGGAGTTCATGTTTTTCAGCTCCGTGCGCGTGCCGAACTCTTTTTGCCCCATAGGCCTTATGGAGACATTGGCATCGCAGCGGAAGTTTCCCTCCTCCATGTTGGCGTCCGAAATATCCAAATACCTTAAAAGGGCGTGCAGGACCTTCAGGTATGCCCCTGCCTCCTCCGGGGTTTTCATGTCCGGCTCGGAGACAATCTCCATAAGAGGAGTTCCGGCCCGGTTCAAATCCACCCGGCTCACCGGCCTGTATGGGTCATGAATGAGCTTTCCAGCGTCCTCTTCCAGATGAATGCGTGTTATGCCGATGCGTTTTCGGCCGCCGGTCGTTTCAATTTCAACCCAGCCATGCTCGCAGAGGGGAAGCTCATACTGGGAAATCTGGTAACCCTTGGGTAAATCCGGATAAAAATAATTTTTGCGGGCAAAGCGGCTTTGGGGGGCAATGGTGCAATTTGTGGCAAGCCCCATGCGGATTGCGTAATCTACAGCCTTTTTGTTTAACACGGGCAGCACGCCGGGCATGCCAAGGCAGACCGGGCAGGTGTGAGTGTTTGGCGGCGCACCGAATGTTGTGGAGCAGCCGCAGAAGATTTTGCTCAAAGTGGAAAGCTGGGCATGAACCTCAAGCCCTATGACCGCCTCATAATTCATGATGCCCCTCATGAAACGCCGGATTTGTTTTGAGACATCCGGCTGCAGAAAAATTGCCGCCCCGCTGCTTTTTCAAAACATGTTCTTACCAGAATACGCGAGACTTTTCTCTATCTTTTTAGAATATGTGTTAAGTATGTCAAGGCTGCTTTTGGCGGACAAAGCTTTATGAAAAAGACCCTTCCTATTGCTTTGACAACAGGCGGCAAGGTGGTTAAAAGCAAGCCGGGTCTTGCAGCAATGGCCTTATTCAAGGCAACAGGAGGTTTCGGGAGACAAGGACATGGATTTTGTTTTGTGCGTCATCGGTCTTGTGATGATAGTGGAAGGGGTGCCTTATTTCCTTTTTCCCGACAAGCTCAAGACCGTGTTTGTGCAGATGCTTCAAACCCCCGACAAAACCCTTCGCATAATGGGCTTTGTGCTCATGGCAGCGGGGCTTTTGCTGGTATATTTCGGAAGGCGCTGAAAATGCCTCTTGATGAAGCGATATACAACCTTGACCTTTACGATTACACCCTGGACAAGGAGCTTATCGCCCAGTTTCCGGCCAGGGAGCGCACCGAATCCAGGCTTCTTTGCATGAGCAGGGCCACAGGTAAAATTACCCACCGCCGCTTTTCACAGTTGCCGGATATTCTTGCGCCCGATGACCTTGTTGTCATCAACGACACGCAGGTGATAAAGGCCCGGCTTCTGGGCCGCAAGGAAACAGGCGGCCAGGTTGAGGTTCTGGTGATTGACTATTCCGCGGGAATGGAATCTGCCGGTCAAACGGGAAGATTCTGCGCCCCATGCCTTGTGCGGGCCTCAAAACCATGCAGATCCGGAATGCGCCTTGTGTTTGAAGGCGGCTTTTCCGCCCGCGTGGTTGCCGTCAATGAAGGAAGCTGCCTCCTGGAGTTTTCCTGCGGACAGGATGCGCCAGCCATGTTTGAAAAAATCGGCTTAACCCCCCTGCCCCCCTATGTTCTGCGCCAGGGAAAAAAAGCCCCTGTGGATGACGCGGCCCGCTACCAGACCGTTTACGCCTGCAACCAGGGGGCTGTGGCCGCGCCGACTGCGGGCCTTCACTTTTCGGGGCCTCTGCTTGAAGCCATAAGGCAAAGGGGCATAGGCATTGCAACTGTCACACTTCATGTTGGTTACGGCACATTCATGCCCGTGCGGGTGCAGGACATCCGCGAGCACAAAATGCACACGGAGCGTTACAGCCTGCCCCAAAAAAGCGCGGATGCCATAAACCGCGCCAAAAAAGAGGGCAGACGGGTTGTTGCTGTTGGAACCACCTGCGTACGGACCCTGGAATATTCAATACGCAAAAACGGCCTTCTGACAGAGGACAGCGGAGACTGCGACCTCTTCATATATCCGGGCTTTTCCTTCAAGGTGGTGGATGCCCTTGTCACCAACTTTCACCTTCCGCGCTCCACTTTGCTTCTGCTTGTCTCCGCCTTTGCAGGAAGGGAAAACATACTTGCCGCCTACGCAGAGGCCGTGCGAGAAAAATATCGCTTTTTCAGCTATGGGGATGCCTCGTTCATCTTTTGAAAAAACAATGGAGAACCCCTTGTCCGCCTTTTCCTTCACTCTTGAAAAAACCTGCTCCCAGGCACGGGCCGGATGGTTTCAAACAGCCCGCGGCAGGGTCAAAACCCCAGCCTTCATGCCTGTGGGCACCCAGGCAACCGTAAAATCACTCACCCCTGAAGACCTTTTGGAGTGCAACGCCCAAATCATACTGGCAAACACCTACCACCTTTATCTGCGCCCTGGCCTTGATGTCATACAAACCTTTTCCGGGCTTCACAACTTCATGCACTGGCAGAAACCCATCCTCACGGACAGCGGCGGATACCAGGTTTTTTCGCTGGCAGCCCTAAAAAAGCTCGATGAAAACGGAGTCACCTTCCAGTCGCATCTGGACGGCTCATCCCACACCCTCACACCGGAAAAGGCAGTTGCCATCCAGAAGACCTTGAACAGCGACATTGCCATGTGCCTTGATGAGTGCATCCCCTACCCCGCCACCCGCGAGCAGGCGGAAAAATCCACGGCACTTACAAAAAGATGGGCAAGGCGCTGCAAGGACGAGGCCCTTGATCTGGGCTTTGAAAATGCCCTTTTTGGAATAGTGCAGGGGGGTATGTATGCAGACCTCCGCCAGCAGGCGGTTTTCGACATCTGCGAAATAGGTTTTGACGGTTATGCGGTGGGCGGCCTTTCCGTGGGTGAACCTAGAGAAATGATGCTTGAGGCTGCCGCCAGCGCCCTGCCCCTGCTTCCAACAGACAGGCCCCGCTACTGCATGGGCCTTGGCAAGCCCGAAGACCTTGTGGACCTGGTGGCCCTGGGTGCAGACATGTTCGACTGCGTCTTGCCCACAAGAAATGCGCGAAACGGCCAGCTTTTTGTGCCCTGGGGAACGATAAACATAGCCAATGCGGCCCACACCAACGACCCGGCCCCCATTGATCCATCCTGCACATGCTACACCTGCCAAAATTACTCGCGGGCCTATCTGCGGCACCTTTATCAGGCAAGGGAATTGCTTTCCTACAGACTCAACACCATCCACAATATCCATTACTACCAGTCGCTCATGGCATCTCTGCGCCGAGCCATAATGGAAGACTGCTTTGATGATTTTTACAGGCAATTCATGCTGGCCTGCAACAGGCAGGCTGATTCCTAAACAAGCGGGAGCTTACAGGCGTTTTTTGTCGCCCTTCTTATTCCTTTATGCCTGACTCATGGTTGATGCTTCTGGCCAGCACAAAAAGATAATCCGAAAGGCGGTTCATGTAGCTTAAAATGGTGCCTGCCTCCGGCGGCTGCGGTTCAAGGCTTGCGTAGAGGCCGGATATCTTTCTTTCAGCGCGGCGGCAGACGGTTCTTGCAACATGGGTATAGGCCGCCGCAGGGCTGCCGCCGGGCAGCACAAAGCTCTTGAGCGCAGGCAGGGCCCTGTCCATTTCATCAATGCGTTTTTCCAGTGCCGTTACCTTGCGGGGGTTGACAGGGGCAAGGTGCCTACGCTGGGGGCTGCCGCATTCTGTTGCAAGCCATGCGCTCACAGTCATCAGATCCTGCTGTATGCCCTTCAGCTCCTTGCCGGTTTTTTCATTGTCCGAAAGCGCCCTGATAACCCCAAGGCTTGAGACAAGCTCATCAACATCGCCGTATGCCTCCACGCGGGTGTGATGCTTTCCGACCTTTTCCCCGGAAAAAAGTGAAGTCTCTCCGCAGTCGCCATTTCTTGTGTAAACGCTCATGGATTTTTTCTCCCCGGCCTTTTTGGCAAGGGCCGGTCATAAGGAATTGTTTAAGGGAAAATATCCAAATAAAGGAGTCTTATAACTTAACACGAGGTTTTGTTTTCTGACAATTTGTTCCCTTTTAGCGCCCTGCCGACAAAGCCCGGAAAGGCAGGGCCACAGCCCCCTATGACATGTCGCCAAATGCGCTCTGCAGAAGGACAATCCCTGCTGCTGCGGCCGTATCCGCCCTTAAAATGCGCGGCCCCAGGCCGGCCATCGCAAACCCGGCATCAGCAAGGGCGGAAGCCTCATCAACAGAAAAGCCCCCTTCCGGGCCAATCAGGGCAAGGATTTTCATTGCCTTTATAAGTTCAGGCATTTTTTTGAGGGGCGTTGAATCTAAAGCCTTCTTTTCCCAGAAGGCGAGCCTGAAATCAAAGTCCCCGGAAATCTCCAGCAACCCCTTGAAATCCACAACCGGGCCTATTTTCGGAATTGACGGGCGTCCGCACTGCTTTACTGATTCAATGGCCAGTTTTTCCCATCGCAAAAGCTTTTTTTCCGTCTTTTGGGGAAGAATCTCCCTTACACAAAAGGCGGACTCGAAAAAAATTATCTGCCCTGCGCCAAGCTCGGTAAGCATACGCACGGCTGTATCCAGCCTGTCACCCTTTATAAGGGCGCATGCAACAGCAATTTCAACAGGCGGTTTTGGCATCTGCGATTCTTTGATCAGGGCGAGGCTGGCAAAATCCTTGCCCGCAGATTCTATCCGTGCGGAAAAAAGCCTTCCATTTGAGGCAAAAAGCTCCACCTCGTCACCAGGGCCAAGGCGCAGAACCTTCAACATGTGGCGGGCTTCAGGGCCGGTCACGGTGGCGCGGCCATCCTCAAAGGAGCTGTTTTCAAGAAAAAAACGCCTCATCAAAACCCCTGGCGGTTTTTCAAGGCCGCCTTCATCACAGGTTGGCTTAAAACAAGTTTTCTTTTTGCGGAAGTTTTGAAAAATTTTTTAACCTCATATCAGATTCGCCCTGGTTTTGGCAAAAAGCCTTTGGGCCTTATCTGTCCTTAAGTTTATTATGGTAACGGGAAATGTTGCCTTGACCGCGGCTTTGGCGTATAAATAAATAATATGTTTTTTACTGCGCCTGCCTGCCGGAAAACTCAAGAATCGGGGATGTCTGCTCTGCTGCCGGTGTTTTTCGGAAAAGGCCAAATGGAAGACTCACCCGGCCTCACCCCTTGAAAAGCCTGCCGACCTTGTTCTCCAAGGCCGCAAAGGAGGCAACAGCAATGTATTTCCGCCCGGTTCTGCTTTGCATTCTGGTTTTATGTCTCAATCTCCTGTTGTCCCCTTTGGCAGGCGCCTCCGAAAAGTATGCCTGGAAAACCGCAACCCTTGCCCCGGATGGTATTGGCTGGTCCAAGCACATGAAGGAAATTATTTTTCCTGAAATGGAAAAATCCACCAAGGGCAACCTTAAAATAAAGGTTTACTGGGGCGGTGTCATGGGCGATGAGGAGGATTACATCACCAAAATCCGCATCGGCCAGCTTCAGGGCGCAGGCCTTTCCGCCCAGGGGACATTTCTTGCCTGCCCTCCCATGACCGCTTTGGGGCTTCCCTTTCTTTTCAACGATTACAACGAGGTTGACTATGTAAAGGCTCATATGCAGGAGAGCTTTGACCAGCGGATGAGCGACCGGGGGTTTTTTCTTGTGGGCTGGATAGATCAGGACTTTGACCAGGTTTACTCCAGCAAATACCCCATGGCCAACCTTGAGGATTTTAGGAAAACCCGTTTCATTGTCTGGTACGGCCCGATGGAAGCAGCTCTTTTCAAGGCTTTTGGCGCAAGCGCCTACCCGGTCAATGTACCCGAACTGGCCACAGCCGTGCGCCAGGGCGTTGCGGACGGCGCCATCGGCCCGGCTGTTTGGGTGGTGGGAGCCCAGCTTTACAACAGACTCCGTTATGTGAATCCCATCCGCATCCGCTATTCTCCGGCAAGCATCATCCTCACAATGGAGGCATGGAACTCCCTGCCCGAGGAGTACCGCCAGGACTTCTACCAGCAGCGCCTTGAGCTTGGCTGGCGCTACACCAATCTGGTGCGCCAGGACAACAAGAAGTTTTTGAATGCCATGCTCCAGTACGGGGTGGCGCAGACCACGATGAAACCTGAAGATTACGAGGCCATAAAGGCCAAGGCAATGGAAATTTGGCCCGTTGTGACGGGGGACCTTTTCCCAAAGGCTGTTCTGGATGAAATTACCGGGCACCTTGAGGATTTCCGGGCAGGTAAGCGGCTGACGCTTGAACACCTGTTACGGCTTTCCAAAATTCCTGACAGTGAGGCCGCCAATCCTGAATTTGTTGAGCGCATAAAGGCAATGGTAAAGGAAGATATGGAGGCATACGGGCATGATCCTGCGACTCTTCTCGATGCAGACTCCATCTCGAACTAAAAGGCTTTCAAGATAAGCCCGGACTGCTTTAATATAACTTGATGGGCCCAACAGGCCTTGAATACAGGCTCACAAAATGACCTTCACCCCTGTTATTGCGGGCGTGGCCCAGTACACCGGATCCAGGCAGGCATCAAAACCTTTGGATCCCCTGGCTCTGATGACCCTCACCTCCGGGGCCGCCGTTGAAGACAGCGGCTGCGCCAAGCTGCTTGAGGCCATTGACGCTGTTTTCGTGGCCAACATCGTCTCCTGGACTTATGCGGATATATGCTCCCTGCTCGGCCAAAGCCTGGGCATAAAATCCAAAGATAACCGCTACTCCTCCATAGGCGGAAACACGCCCCAGAAATTTGTCAACGAGGCGGCCCTTGCCATTGAAACAGGAAAGGCAAGGGCTGTGCTCATAACCGGCGCAGAGGCGGCCTATGCGGTTCGGCGGGCGGACAAGGGCCAGGTCTCCCTTGGCTGGCCGCCAAAAACCGAGCCCCTTTACTATTCAGATGAGGAAAAGCCCGGTTTCACCGACACGGAGGCTGTTTACGAAGTCTTTGCGCCCACCCTTGCATACGCTTACCTGGAAAACGCCTTGCGGGCCGCAAAAAATAGAAGCCTGGCCAATCATGAAAAGCTTATGGGCAAAATCTGCGGGCAATTAAGCAAAATCGCATCCCAAAACCCCTATTCATGGGACAAAACACCCCGCACGGCAGAAGAGATAACAAGCCCAGGCCCCCAAAACCGCATGGTCTGCTATCCCTACACCATGCGGATGAGCGCAAACATCCATGTGGATCAGTCTGCATCAATCATAATGACAAGCCGCCAGCTTGCTGACGAGCTTGGCATTGCAGCATCAAAACTGGTATTCCCAACCGGCGGGGCCACCCTTGAAAATATATGGTTTGTGACCCAAAGGCCAACCCTGCACGATGCGCCTGCCCTTAAAGAGGCTGCAAGGCTCGCCCTGGAGCAGTCGGGAACACGAATTGACGAAATTGCCTTTTTTGATTTTTACAGTTGCTTTCCCTGGGCCGTGGAGGCTGCATGGGATGCGCTCTTGCTTTCCGAAGACGATCCTCGCCCCATATCCCTGACAGGGGGTCTGCCTTATTTCGGCGGCCCCGGCAGCAACTACACCCTTCATGCAATTTGCGCAGCAGCAGAAAAAATCCGGGCAAACCCTGAGCAAAAGGCCCTTGTCACCGCTCTTGGCTGGTACAATACCAAATGGTCGGCCGGGGTTTACGGAGCAAAGCCGGGCAGGCACCCCTTTGCAGAGGTCAACACCGGGCCTGTTCAGCAGCAGCTTTTAAAGCACACTCTGCCGGAGCCCGAACCCGAACCCGAAGGTGCCTTGAAGATAGAAACCTATGCCATAGTGCATGATTCGACCGGCCTGCCCCAACGGGCGACCGTGATGGGCCGCCTTGAAAACGGGCGCAGGGCGCTTGCAAGAGTGAAAGGGGATCCCGGCTTTTTTTCCGAATTGGAGAAAAAGGAACTTGTTGGTGCTGTTGGGAATGTGAGCCACGACAAGGAGGGCGGACTCAACTGGCTTGAGCTTACAAACTGAAAAACCCTGACGGAAAATTTCTTGAAGGCAGATAACCCCCAAATCTATCCTTTTGCGTAAGGAGCGCCCGGAAGCAGAGGCCTCACCATATTTGCGTATTCCCGGTACTGCCTGCCGAACTTTTGCTCCAGATAGTCCTCTTCCCGCCCGATGAATATTTTGAACAGGATGAATGCAAAAAGCCCTGTGGTGAGCACCAGCCATGAGCTGAAAATAAACCCTGTCCCAGGAAAGATAAAAAGGATAAAGGCCGAATAAAGGGGATGACGCATGTAGGCGTAAGGGCCATCAATGAGCAGCCGACCCTGGGAAAACCCGTCAAAAAGGGTTGAAAGGCTCCATATCCAGAGCATAACCCCCACCCCAAGAAGAAAAAGGCCAGCCACCAAAAAAACAAAGGGCGGCAAAAAATCCATAAGAAAAAGGCCTGGAAAAAGCCTGGTAAGAGCAATGGCCGCGCCCAGCCATGCCAATGAAGAAAAAAGGATCAACCTCCCCACTCCCCAGATGGTCATTTCCCTGGCCATGCCTTTTCCTTGCTCTGTCAACCGGTCAAACCCGGCTGTTGGATTGTGTATATTAAAAACCTGTACAGCAAAAACTGTTGAAGCGCAAGATGAAGGCCCATACACCAGACATTGATGTCCCGGTCGGCGGGAATAATCCGCCCTTACGGCTGTCAGTCATTTTTTTGCCTTGCATTGCGCCATGAGTCCACCTGACCATTTTCAAAGGCGCTTCGCCACAAGGCAAGCTTTTGACTGCCATAGGTTTTTTCCCAGCCTTCCATAATTTTTTGAAGGTGAAGATCCGAAAAGCTGCCGTGGTAGGCAAGATACCTGGCATAGGGCCTGCCCGCCAAATTGTTTTCAGGAAAAATTGCGTTTGCAGTTCCGTCAAAGGAAAGCGGCATAATGTTCTGACGGCGGCAGAGATCCGCATGAAAGGAAGGCGTTGCTGAAAGCCACCTTCCATCAAGATATATTTCCGTAAGCCCGTGCCAGGCAAAAACATCGCTGCCGAGCAACTGCTTCATTTCCTCGGATGCGCCCCGGTTCTGAAGGTCTGCAAATTTCAGCCTTGCGGGAATTTTTTCGGCCCGGCAGGCCGCGCACAAAAGGGCTGCCTTTTGTACGCAATACCCCCTTCCCCTTGCCAGAATAAATTCCGGCGTGTAAAACCGCTCATCAAAAAATGGAGAGTATGGATCGTAGATAATCTCATCGCGCACGGCCAGGAAAAGGCGCGAGGCAATCCGGGCAGGTGTTGAAGCCCCTCCTGCGGCCCGACTTGCAAAGGCCGTCAGAACAGGGGAATCGCTTTTTATGAGTGCTGTCGGCGATAGATATTCCTGCAAATCTTCCATATTCCCTCCAGGGTTGCCGTAAATTTTCTTGTCAGCCGCTGCTGCTGATGTCACAATCCCAAAACAGGCATGAATGTTATCAAAAGGTCTTGCTATTTTTCAATGATGCCATGAAACAGCGAATTTTGCCATATATGGCGGCTGCGGCTGCGGGCTTTGCACTCACAGCGGCCTTTCCCCGCACGGGCCTGGAGGTTCTGGCCTGGATAGCCATTGTCCCTCTTTTGTGGGCCATAAGGGAGGCTGACCTGAAGCAGGCCTTCTTTTTGGGCCTGACTGCGGGGTTGAGCCACTTTGTGACCCTGCTCTACTGGGTGGAGTTTGTGATGAGCACCTACGGAGGTCTGCCCGCCATCCTCTCCTACCCGGTTATGCTGCTTCTGTGCCTTGTTCTTGCCTGCTACATAGGTGGTTTTGCGGCCCTGCTGCGCCTGTGCGCACCCAAGCCGCGGATGATTCTTGCCGCTGCCCCTGCCCTGTGGACAGGCCTGGAATATCTGCGGATGTACCTTTTCACCGGCTTTCCCTGGTCAAACCTGGGGGCAAGCCAGTTTGAGCGCCTCACACTTATTCAGGCAGCGGATATAACCGGCGTTTTTGGCGTTTCCGCGCTGCTTGTTTTTTGCAATGCCGCACTTTTTTTGCTTCTGGCCGCATTGCTGAAAATAACCTGGGGCAAAAACCTCGTCAGCATTAAGACAGCGGCTGCCGGGATAGTGGCCGCCCTGCTTTGCGTGGCTGTTTTTCAGGGTTATGGCATACAAAGGCTTGCCCATGTGCGGAACCAGATGGAAAAGGCTCCGAAAATAGCGGTGTCGGTTGTTCAGGGCAATGTGGAGCAGCAGTGGAAATGGGACCCTTCCATTGCCCAGGCAACTGCGGAAAAATACCTCGCCCTTTCACAAAACACCGTGGAAGAAGGAGCCCAACTTGTCATCTGGCCGGAAACCGCCCTGCCTTTTTACTTTATGCGGGAGCAGGAGCTTTCGGAGATTGTTCTTGACGGCATCGTGCAAAGCAGCGTCCCTTTTCTTGTGGGAAGCCCGGCTGTGGAGCCTTACAAGACAAGCCGGGCCTTTTACAACAGGGTTTTTCTGGTCATGCCTGACGGCCGGGTTGCCGCCCATTACGACAAGGTTCACCTTGTGCCCTGGGGCGAGTATGTACCACTTAAAAGATGGATGCCATTCATCGGGAAGCTGACCCATCAGGTGGGGGATTATTCTCCGGGCAGGGCAGGCAAGACCCTGGCCTTTGATGGCGTGAAAATAGGCGTGCTCATATGCTATGAGGTAATTTTCCCCTCCCTTTCGCGGGCCGTTGCAAAAAACGGGGCAAACCTGCTTGTCACCGTTACGAATGATGCATGGTTCGGTCTTTCATCCGCGCCTTACCAGCATTTTTCAATGGCAGCCCTGCGCAGCGTTGAAACAAAAAAATCCCTGGCCCGTGCCGCAAACACGGGCATAAGCGGATTTGTGACGCCGGATGGGGCCATTCTGGAAGCATCGGAGCTTTTTGTCGAGGGCGCATTCATGCAAAGCCTGCCCCTTATGGAGGGCAAAACCTTTTATGTGCGCTACGGAGACTTGTTTGCCCAACTGCTTTGCCTTTTTGGCCTTGCGCTTATTTTCTGCGGACTTAAAAATCGTGCAGAAGCGTGATATGATAATAACCAAAAATTGCCTGATGCTTTTTGGAGTTGAAACAATTTAAAGAAGCCTTTTGTAAGCAAGGGAGGAAGCCATGTCAGAGCAGATGGAGCAGCATATTGCACAGTTAAAGGAAAAACTGGCCCAGATTCAGGAGTATCTTTGACATTCCGGCAAAGGAAAAGCGGCTTGCCGCAATTGAAGAGACAATGGCCAGGGACGATTTCTGGGAATCGCCCGACAAAGCGGCTGTTCTGTTAAAGGAGCGCACCCACATAGGCTATGAGTTGGCGCAAATCAAATCCCTTTATGCGCAGCTTGAGGACATAGGCGTTCTTTTTGAAATGGCCGCCGAAGAGCAGGATGAGGATGTGCAGGCAGAAGCGCTGGCCGCCCTTAAAAAGCTTGAGCGGGATATGCAGAAGCTCTCGCTGGATCAGCTTCTTTCCGGCCCGGATGACGCCCGCAACGCCATTGTCTCCATAAATGCCGGGGCGGGTGGCACAGATGCACAGGACTGGGCTGAAATCCTGATGCGCATGTATCTGCGCTGGGTGGAGCAAAAGGGCTTCAAATCCGAGATAATTGATCTGGCCGATGGGGACGAGGCCGGCATAAAAAGCGTCACCTTTTCCGTGGACGGGCCTTATGCCTATGGATACTTGAAACTTGAAGAGGGAGTTCACAGGCTGGTGAGAATCTCCCCCTTCAACGCCAGCGGCAAGCGCCACACATCCTTTGCATCTGTTTCGGTGTATCCCCAGGTGGATCAGGAAATCGCCATCGAGGTGCTGGAAAAAGACCTGCGGGTTGACACATTCCGGGCTTCGGGTTCAGGCGGCCAGCATGTCAACAAAACAAGCTCCGCAGTCCGGCTCACCCATCTTCCTTCAGGCATTGTGGTTTCATGCCAGCAGGAAAAATCCCAGCACAGAAACCGGGAAATGGCCATGAAGGTATTAAAGGCCCGCCTTTACCAAAGGGAGAGGGAAAAACAACAGAAGCAGATACAGGATATTTACGAATCCAAAGATGAAATAGGCTGGGGCAACCAGATCCGCTCCTATGTGCTTCAGCCCTACCAGATGGTCAAGGATCACCGCATAAACATGGAAATAGGCAATGTGCAGTCGGTTCTTGACGGCAACCTGGACCCCTTCATGGAAGGGGTCCTGCTGGCAAGCCGATGAAACCGGTTTTAAGCCTGCATCCCTTTGTGCCCGGCGATGAGCGCCACAAGCTCACGCCGGGCACTTTGCCTTGCAGTGCCTTGCTGGAAAAACTCTCCGGCGCAAGGGCCGTAATTGTTCCCCAGAGTGTGAACAGCCAAATCTATGCAGCCTGCAAAAAGTATTGCCCACGGGTTTTTCCCAATTACAGTTTCCGCTTCGGCAGCGAGGACAAGCCTGGCCAGGCAAGGCTTTTTGCCCGCATGGGCATTCCCCATCCCGAAACCAGGATCTTTCCCGGCACGCATTGCTTTACGGACATGGGCCTCTTTGCACAAGGCCTTAAACTGCCCTGCGTGCTAAAGGCCGGGGCCGGAGGCGGCGGCAACGGAGTATTTGCAGCCCGCAATAAACAAGAACTGGAAAGCTCCCTTTCGGCCCTGACTCGCCGTTTTGGCCCCTGCACCCCCTTTGTGGCCCAGGAATGGATTGATACCATGGGCAGGGACCTGCGCGTGGTTGTGATAGGCTCAAAGATGTTTTCCTACTGGCGGGTGCAGGACAAGCCCGATGAGTTTCGCAACAATGTTTGCAGGGGCGGAAGAATTGTTGCGGAAATGGAGCCGGAACTCACACAAAAAGGCATTGGCCTCGCAAAGGACTTGTGCAGCAAAACAGGCATAAATCTTGCGGCTGTTGACATTTTTTTTGATGGCCGGACACCTTTGCTTGGGGAAATCAATTTTGTTTTCGGGCGCAAGGGTGTGGGCGGAACCCCCCGCTTCCGCGCCCTGCTCAATGAGGCTGTGAAGGAATGGACCCTTTTGAAGTGCTGAAAAGCTTTTATCCTGAAGACAGCCTGCTGTTAAAGGTGCTTGCAGCCCACTCCTGCAAGGTGGCGGAGCTGGCCCTTGCTTTGGCGGAAAAAAAGGGCCTGAATGAAAAAAGCCGGCGGTTTGTTTATGAAGCAGCCTGGCTGCACGATGTGGGGGTCGGCAAAACCTGGCTTCCCCAAATCGGTTGCATGGGAAAAGAGCCTTACATATGCCACGGCGTTATCGGCAGCAGAATGCTCATGGATATCGGGCTTGCGGATCATGCCCTGGTATGCGAGCGCCATGTGGGTGTGGGCATAAGCATCCAGGATGTGGTCAATGGCCGCCTTCCCCTTCCCATGCGGGACATGACGCCGCAAACTGTGGAAGAGCAACTAGTAACATACGCAGACAAATTCTACTCCAAAACACCAAACATTAACAGCTTAAGAAAATCCCCGGATGAAGCTGCAGCAAGCCTTGCCCGCATAAGCTCCCAGGCCGCCGCCACATTTCTGCAATGGCATAGGGAGTTCGGCCTGCCCCCTTATTAAGCCCCCCTGCCCTGCCAGCACAAAGGTTTATCTTAAAACCGCGTATCAGCCTGCATGCCCTGTGTTTTTTCGGGCATTTCAAGGCGATTCCATTGCAGGGGACTGCTTTGGCTAAAAAATGAGAAGAATGCACATTTTCTTGTTGAAAAGGCTGTATTTTTTATGTCAATATAAGCTTAAATAAAATGCGTTCCGTGTAGTTCCCATATCCTGTTTGTAAGGGAGCACGGTTGCCGCCAAGTTGCATCCTTTTGCGAAAGGCCTTTCCGGCCTTTTAACCGGCAAAGAGCCTTTAATTCTGTGGCTTTTGCAATGCAGCGCCGGAATGTATCCCGGCAAAAAAATCAAAAAGTTTTGGGCAGGCCGTGAAGGACCGGTATTTCAAGACGGGAAGTTTTTTGCGCCACAAGCAAAAAATCTGTTCCTGAAAGGCAAAGGAGTGTCAGTCATGGATGAACGACAGCAGGGAACGGTCAAGTGGTTCAACGACAAAAAGGGTTTCGGCTTCATTGAAAGGGAAAACGGCTCGGATGTTTTTGTGCACTACTCGGCCATTCAGGGGTCTGGCTTCAGAACCCTTGTGGAAGGCCAAAGGGTGGAGTTTGGCCTTGTTCAGAACGAAAAAGGCCCGGCAGCAACAGACTGCTGTGTGATAGATGACATCTGACAAGCCCTCACCTTGAGCCGGAATTCTTGTGTCAACACCTCAATTGCCCAAAACCCGGCAGGGGCATTGCCTCTTTTGGACAGCAATGCCCCTGCCAGGGTGAAGTGTAAAAGGCAAAGGGCATGGCAGGCCTAAAGCTGAAAGCACCTCCGACAAAAACTGCATAAACAAAAAGTCACCTCAAGGGCTGGGCCTGAACCTGCCTGGCTATCTGCGCTGAAACAGCAGCACCAGAATGATAACCACAAGGCCCAGAAAGGAGACATAAAGACCGCCGTATTTTTCGTTGATAACTACCTCAAAAACCCCCATCCCCAGAAGCCCACCCCCAGCACAAGCCCCAGGCCGGCCGCCGGAGTCCAGGGGTGAAGCCATCTGTTCTTTTTTGCAGCGGTTTTTTTATGCTTTTTCCTTGTTGTCACCGTTTCCTCCGGCCCTTGACTGCCCTGTTATTTGCCGTTAAGAGTTTTTTTGCAATATTGAATTTTCCTGGTCCCATCAATACGCTTTTGGCGGCTTCATGAAAAAAACCGGAGCCTTTCTTTGAAAGTCCTTACCATAAGCCGTCTGGCCCATGCCATGGTGCTGATGGATTTTGCAGGCACATTCGTGCTGGCAGATCCCTGGTTTGCAAAAAAACCTGCCCGACTCGGCCCGCCATCCTCTGTAGGTGCAGCAGACATGCCCGGCCTTTCCCTGATTTTGATTTCAGGCAATGGGGCAGACCGCTCTGACTGGAAGAATCTTGCCGCCTACCCCGACAAATCCGTTTCAATTGCAGGGCCTGCAAGCCAATTGAAGTCTGCTTCAAAAAACAGCTTCAACTGTTTTACAGCAATGGAAAAGCCTTGGGAGGAGCACCGTATAGGCCCTCTTTTGCTGCTATCCGGGCCGGGCCTGCCCCAGGGTGAGCAGATGAGCGCTGTGTTGCAATGCGCCGGCTTCACAGTTTTCTGGGGAGGAAATTCCCTCTTTGATCCGCGCATGGCCCAGGTGCTTCAGCATGCCAACAGGCCTGATGTGGCCTTTCTCCCGGTTTCCCGCAGCACCGGGGGCCTGCTGTCCTCAAAGTGCGGCATGGCCCCTGAAGAGGCTGCCGGAATCTGCGCTGTGTTAAATCCCCAGGTTGTTGTGCCCATCGGCGAAGGGGCAGCCTCTGACAATGCCCGGAAGTTTGCCGCTGCCTGTGCCATCTTTGCACCGGAAACAAAGGTCAAGGTTTTGTCTGCCGGTGCTGTTTATCAGCATAAAAGCGCACGCTGACCCTTGCTGATTCTTTCCCTCCTGTAAGGTCATCCGCCGGGTTATCGTAAAATCATATTCAGGCCCTGACCGGCCCAACCCTTTCCCCAGCCCTGGGGCAAGGGAAATACAAGGTTAACAGCGTCTAATTTTCTGGCATATTGCTCATGCGGTGATTTTGACCGCATGAGCGTGAAATTTTGACACATATTTTTTTCATTATTCAGATGGAAAAACCAGAAAGGCCTTATCTTACTGTTTTTAAATAATTTTATTTATTTATGACGAAGCAATTCCCTGGCTTGAAAGTTGCAATTGTAAAAATTGGGATATGGGGTTTTCTTTCTCTAAAAAAAGTTTTTACAGGACGCCCAACAGGGGAGTTGTTATGTTTGCCTATATCAATCGCAGGGATCGCGGCTTCACCCTGATTGAGCTGATGATAGTCATCGCCATAATCGGCATTCTTGCAGCCATCGCGGTTCCCAACTTCATTGCCTACCGCAAGCGGGCCTACGATTCCGCTGCCGCAACAGATTCAAAAAACGCATACACAGCAGCCCAGTCCTATTTCAACGAGTTTCCAAACGATGCTGTGACCGAGGGGGATCTGCCTTCCTATGGCTATGTACCCACGCCGGAAGTCACCCTTACAGTAATAAACGGCTTTCATAATACCCTTGAAATGCAGACAAAACATGCCCGTGGGGACCGCACCTACTCCATAGACAGCGCCGGGCGGATAACAGCCCTATAGAACATCCCGTAACGCATTGCCGATACTCCCTACGGATGGTGGTTGCAAACCATTATCCGCCGTTTTTTTATGCTGATACGCCGTGCATCCGCCCACCAAATTCCCTGCGGCGTTGCAACTTCCTGCGCTACATGCAACAATATCCTCATGAAAGAGAAAGTCCGCCCTTACATTCCCCTGCTTCTGCTGGCAGCCTGTTTTGCGCTTTTTCCAACAGTCATGGGCGCAAATGCCAGGCAGATTGTCATTGATGACTTTGCCTCCGGGCTGGACGCCAACTGGCAGGAGAAATCCTTTGTCGGCAACACCCTCTACAGAGTGGTGGAAGATGAGGGGAGGACCTGCCTTGAAGCCTTAAGCGATGCTGCTGCATCCGGCCTTTATAATAAAATCGAATATGAGCCTTCTGCCTATCCTGTCTTGAACTGGTCATGGAAGATTGACGGCGTGGTGGAAGGAGGCGATGTGAATTTCAAGCAGAGTGACGACTGCCCTGCCAGAATCTATGTTGTTTTTCCTTCCGTGCTGTTCTGGAGAACCCGCGCCTTGTGCTACATATGGGCCAACAAGGCACCCGTGGGCACCTTCATACCAAACCCCCATGTGAAAAGCACCATGATGATAGTGGTTCAGAGCGGCGAGGAAAAGGCCGGGCAATGGATGGAGCAGAGCGCGGACATTGTTGCTGATTTCCGCAGGGCATTCGGTCAGGACCCGCCAAAGGCCGGGGCCATAGCCCTTATGACCGATGCGGACAATACCGGCAAACAGGCAAAAGCATGGTACGGCCCAATCAGCATAAGCAGCGGGTCATGAAAATAATTTTTTCAAGGTGGTTGAAAAACCTGAAACCGCTTGCGCTCAAGGGCCTTTTTTGAAAAAGCGCCCTTACTCCCTCCGCAGCCTTGAAAGAAACAAAACTTTTGAATCCGTCCAATCTACCAGCGCAGAAGCGTTGCCCCCCAGGTGAAACCGGAGCCGAAACCCAGCAGAAGAAGAAGGTCCCCCCGCTGAATTTTTCCGGCCTTGCAGGTTTCGTCCAGAAGAAGAGGAATGCTCGCCGCTGTAGTGTTCCCGTATATCTGCATATTGTGGAGGAATTTTTCCTGGGGCATCTCAAGCATCTGGGCCACAAACTGGTTTATGCGCATATTGGCCTGGTGGGGGATGACAAACTTTATGTCAGCCGCCCCAACGCCTGTAGCCGCCAGGGTGCTGTTCACCACTTCCACAAGCCGGGTTATGGCGTGCTTGAAAACAACCTTGCCCTTCATGGAGGGCCAGCGCTCGCGGGTGGCGCAGCCTTCCGGGGTGAGAAAGGGCTTTCTGGAAATATCCCAGATGTCCATGTGAAGAGCCTTGGCATGGCTGCCATCTGCATGGAGTTCCGAATAGATGATCCCGCTTTCCTTGCCGGGAGAAGGCTGCACTATGACAGCACCTGCACCGTCCCCGAAAAGCACGGCCACATCGCGGCCTTCATCTGTAAAGTCCAGGGCCGATGAATGCACCTCGGAGCCCACAACCAGGATGTTTTTGTACATACCCGCTTTTACAAAGGCGTCCGCCACCGCGAGGGAGTACAGAAAGCCTGTGCACTGGTTTCGCACATCCATGCAGGGCACTGAATTCAAGCCAAGTTTGGGCTGAAGATAGCAGGCTGTTCCCGGAAAATGATGATCCGGCGAAAGGGTTGCAAGGATGATGAAATCAACATCTTCAGGCGTTATGCCAGCATCGGCGATGGCCCTTCTGGATGCCTCCAGGGCCAGATCCGAGCAGTAAACCCCCGCCTCGGCAAAGCGCCGCTCCTCAATGCCCGAACGGGTCACTATCCACTCATGGCTGGTGGTCATCAGCCTGCTCAAATCATCATTTGTGACCCGCTTTGGCGGCACAAAGCTGCCGATTCCCGCGATATAGCTGCTGTGCATCAATTCCCCTCCCCTGTTTTTCAGCCGCCGGACCAAAGACTCCGACAATGCCCGCAAGGCGTCAGGCTGTTAGAAACCCGGTTACAGCCTTAAAGAACGCTTATCCTGAAAGGGCTAATAGAAAAAACCCTCCATGCTGTCAATACGGACAGCCTGCAAAAAGGCATACAGCCCCTTGCCCAAGCATTTAATCGTCCATGATTGCCAATATATATCAAGCGCATCCTTTAGAAAAGGCGGAAAGGCCGTTTTTTTGCCCTTGCCCAGGCGGAAAGGTGCGGCCGAAATGCAGGGTTTTTGGTGTTGCAAGGCATTTTAAAGGCTGTTAGAAAAAAATGGGCTTTTGCCAAGCACCCTTTTTCAAGGAGGTCTTTTATGAGCCTTGCCGATAAAGCCGTTGTAACAGTCGCTGTAACAGGTGTGCTTACAGACCCGGCCCGCTTCAATGTACCTGTGACCCCCCGGCAGATGGCCCAGGCCACAAAGCAGGCCTACGATGCAGGCGCAAGCTGTGTCCACGCCCATTTCCGCATGCAGGAGCCGGGCATGGGGGCATTCCCCTCATGGGATGTGAAAATTGTGGGCGATATTCTTGACGCCATAAAGAAGGCTGTGCCCGACATAATAATCTGCATGAGCACGGGCATAGTGGGCCCGGACATTTCCGGCCCCGCAGCCTGCCTTGCGGCCCACAAGCCGGAAATGGCGGCCTGCAACGCCGGCTCGCTCAACTATCTTAAAATCCGCGCAGACGGCCAGTGGGCCTGGCCCCCCACCCTTTTTGACAACCCGGTGGAAAAGGTAAAGGCCTTTCTGGATGTGATGAACGCCAACCGGATCACCCCGGAATTCGAGTGCTTTGACACCGGCATTGTCCGCAGCGTCTCCATGTACCGGGAAAACGGCATGTTCTCCGGAGACGCCCATCTTTCCTTTGTAATGGGCGTGGATTCCGGAATGCCCGCACGGCCCGATATCCTGCCCATACTGGTTTCTGAAGCCCCGAAGAACGCCCACTGGCAGGTCATAGTAACCGGGCCGGGCCGGGAAAAGAACTGGGAAATCCATCGGGCCGCCGCAGAAATGGGAGGAAATGTGCGCACCGGCCTTGAAGACACCTTTTACCTGCCGGACGGAAGCAAGACCACGGAAAACGGCCCCCTTGTGGAAGCCCTTGCAAAAATCGTGCGTCAGGCGGGCCGTGAGCCCGCCACCCCGGCACAGGCAAGGCAGATACTCAATTTGAAGGGATGATGAAAACACCGTAAAAGAAACCAGGTGAAAGACTTTCCGGTTTCAGCGTCAAAACTGCCTTAAACTCGGCCAAATAATATAATGGAGTCTATTATGTACTTTGAGACAGCAGGAATCGAGGTGGCTTTCTGGATTCCGCCCCTGGTGGCCTTTATAATAAGTTTTTTCACCTCTATGGGCGGGGTTTCCGGAGCATTTCTGATTCTTCCCTTCCAGATGTCCTTTCTGGGCTACACAAGCCCCTCTGTGAGCGCCACAAACCAGCTTTACAACATTGTAGCCATTCCCAGCGGAGTTTACCGCTATTTCCGCGAGGGCCGCATGGTCTGGCCGCTCACCTGGGTGGTCATTGCCGGAACCCTGCCGGGGGTTTTTATAGGCGCTTTCCTGCGGGTTAAATACATGCCCGACCCCACCAACTTCAAACTCTTTGCAGCCGGGGTCCTGCTCTACATCGGCGTGCGCATGGTAAGGGATCTCACCAGCAAAAAAACGGGCGACAAGGCACAAAGCGAAAAGCGATTTCAGGCCCTTGTGCGCGAGCACGCCGCAAAGGTGCGCCAGTTGGGTGCAAAAAACTGCGAGCCCCTTCCTGCCGTTGCGGTTACCCACTTCAACTTAAAAAGGCTTGGCTACACCTTTTACGGCGAGCAGTTTGATGTCTCCTTCTGGGGAATTTTTGCCTTGAGCGCTGTTGTGGGCGTTGTGGGCGGAATATACGGAATCGGCGGCGGGGCAATAATAGCGCCTTTTTTTGTGGCCTACTTCAAACTGCCGGTTTACACCGTGGCTGGGGCCGCGCTTATGGGCACCTTTGTCACTTCCGTGGCAGGCGTTATTTTCTACCAGGTCCTTGCCCTGGTTTACCCGGAAATGAGCATTGCCCCCGACTGGATGCTGGGCATTCTGTTCGGCATAGGCGGTATGGCTGGAATGTACCTTGGGGCCCGATTCCAGAAATTCGTGCCTGCAAATGCCATAAAATGGATGCTCGCGGGAATCATCGTTTTCACAGCCCTGCGCTATGTGGCGGCATTTTTCGGTATCTGAAAAGCAATGGCTGCAAAAGCAGGAAACTAACTGCCCAAGCCTGAAAAAAAATTGCCGGGGGAAGGCGTGTTTTTAAAAAAACAAACGCCTCCCCCGGTTTTCCTATTTGGAGCCTTTGCCGCTGTTTTTTTTCGGACCTTCCGAAAGGGCGGCAAAGGGGTTGTTGAAGGGTTTTTTATCCTGCTTCTTCTCCGGCAGAGGGCCGGGCTTTTTTGGGCGAAAAGCAGGCTGGCTGGTGCCTGTTGCCCCTGTCTGCCGGGAAAGTGTTCTTTCCGGCCTTTCCTGGGCCTCCTGGCTGGTTTTTCTGCGCATGGATAGGGCTATGCGGCCCCTTGCCATGTCCACACCCAACACCCTCACCTTCACCTTCTGCTGAACCTGCAAAACAGCAGATGGGTCCTTGACAAAATGATCAGCCATTTCACTTACATGCACAAGGCCATCCTGGTGAACACCCACATCCACAAAAGCGCCGAACGCCGTAACATTGGTGACTATGCCCGGAAGCTCCATGCCCTCTTCCAGATCCGCCATTTTGTGGATGTCCTGGCGGAAGGAGAAAACCTCAAGGGGCTCCCGTGGGTCCCTTCCAGGCTTTTCAAGTTCCGCCATTATGTCTGTAAGGGTCGGCAGACCCAAATCGCCGGAAACATAAGCTAAAAGGTCTATGCGGCTCCGAAGGGATGCGTCCGTCATGAGGCGGCTCACCGTGCAGCCCAGGTCTGCGGCCATTTTTTCCACCACAGGATAGCGCTCCGGGTGCACGGCAGAGGCATCCAGGGGATTTGCACCGCCGCTTATCCGCAAAAACCCGGCCGCCTGCTCAAAAGTTTTGGGGCCGAGCCGGGGAACGGCCTTCAACTGCTCACGGCTTTCAAAGGGGCCGTCCTGGCGCCTTTTTTCAACAATGTTTTCCGAAAGGCTCTGGCTTAATCCCGAAACATACTGCAAAAGCTTCGGGCTTGCCGTGTTAACATCCACGCCCACCGCATTCACGCAGCTTATCACCGTGTCATCCAAGGAGTTTTTCAAAAGGCCCTGATCCACATCGTGCTGGTACTGTCCAACTCCAATGGACTTTGGATCTATTTTCACAAGCTCGGCCAATGGGTCCATGAGCCTTCTGCCTATAGAAACAGCCCCGCGCACGGTGAGATCATGATCAGGCAACTCGCTTCGCGCAATCTCGGATGCGGAATAGACCGAAGCCCCGGCCTCATCCACCAGAAAAACCGGCGGCCCGCTGTTGTTGAGCGTCTCACGGACAAACAACTCCGTCTCGCGGCCTGCTGTGCCGTTTCCAACGGCAATGGCCTGCACCCCGTGTTCTTTCACCAAGGTTTTCAGCCTTTGGGCGGACTGCTCCCGTGCTGCCTGGGATGAGTGCGGCCAGAGCACCTCATGAACAAGAAGGTTGCCCTGGGCATCCATAACAACGGTTTTGCAGCCCGTGCGCAGGCCCGGATCAATGGCAAGAACCCTTTTCTGGCCAAGGGGCGGGGCAAGAAGAAGGTGGCGCATATTCTGGGCGAAAACCCTAACCGCCTCGATATCCGCCTCGTTTTTGGATGCAAGGCGCACCTCGGTTTCCATTGCCCGGAACAAAAGCCTGTTGTATGCGTCCTCCGCGGCCTGACGCACCTGCTGGCTGTCGGGCCCCTGCCCTTTCACAAACTGCTGGTTCAAAAGGGCCAGGCTCTCCTCATCAGGAGCTTTTAAGGCCAGATCCAGAATGCCTTCCTTTTCTCCCCGGCGCATGGCCAGCACCCTGTGGGAGGGGCAGGTGAAAACCGGCTCCTCCCAGTCGAAGTAATCCGCAAACTTGGCGCCATCCTGCTCCTTTCCAGGAATCACCGTGCAGCAAAAGACGGCCGTTGCAAAAAAGAACTCGCGCAGGGCGGCCCGCGCATCTGCATTCTCGGCAATGCGCTCGGCCATTATGTCCCTTGCCCCTGAAAGGGCCTGCTCTATGTCGGGTACATCCTTTTCCGCATCCACAAAGGCCTGCGCCTCCTTTTCCGGGTCGCAGCCGGTCTGCTCCCAAATCAAATCCGCAAGCGGCTCAAGGCCTTTTTCGCGGGCTATCATTGCTCTGGTGCGGCGCTTGGGCCTGAAGGGCAGATAAATGTCCTCCAGGGCGGAAAGGGTTTGGGCCTGCCGGACCCTTGCCTCAAGCTCCTCATTGAGGTGCCCGTTTTTTTCAAGGGAGTTTAAGATGACAAGCCGCCGCTCCTCCAGAGCGCGGAGCCTCCCAAGCTCGTCCCGGACAGCGGTGACAGCCACCTCGTCCAGGCTGCCCGTGGCCTCCTTGCGGTACCGGGCTATGAAGGGGACGGTTGCTTCATCGTCCAAAAGCTTTGCAACAGCGGCAACTCCCGAAAGTGGAAGGGATAGATTCCTGGCAATGGCTTCAAGCAGTTCCATAAAAAATCCTCATCAAAAAACCGTGGAAAAGGGAGGCAAGCTAATATCATCCGGGGGCAGCCGGGTCAATGATACAGGGGATTTTTATCCGGGACAAAACTGAACACAAGACAGGCACCATTGCGCATCTTGAGCCGGGCCGGAAATCATTCCCGGCAATGGGCATCTACAAGCCTTTTTGCATTTGTGTAAAAGACAGCTTCATAGAAGTCATCGGGCAGGTTTAAAGCCAGAAGGTTTTCAATTTCGCTTTCGCGGGGCATTATGAGGTTTGGAAAATCGGACCCGTAAACAATCCTGTCCTTTTTTGCGTAGAGTTCATCAGCCGACAGACTGCACGAAAGCCCCGGCAGAAAGGAAAAACTTGTGTCCATTACAAGGTTGGGGCAGCGGTCAAAGAGCGAGTAAAAGGCTTCATACTCCAGTCCGCCCATGTGCGCCACATTTACGGGCAGTTCGGGAATGTCATCCATGAGCCTGGAAAAATGTTCAGAGCCCACAAAGGGGTTGCCCACCGGGCCTGTTCCCACATGAAACAGAATCCTCTTGTTTTTCTCCATCACCAGGTCAAACAGGGGATAAAGACGCCTGTCGTGAGGATAAAACCTTTGGACCAGAAGCTGAAGCTTCACACCCATGATTTTTTCGTGGGAAAAAAGGTCCCGGCACATGGAAAGGGCATCATCATCTGCCGGGTGCATGGCCGCAAAACAGTAAACGCTGCTTGAGCTGTCAAGGACAGAAAGGTTGAACTCGTTTAATGCCTTTGCAACGCCGGGCTTATGAGCATAATTGGAATAGACTATAGGCCCGACCCCTTTTTCCCGCAGACAGGCTATGCATTCACGCCAATAAAGCTCGTGGATGACCTTCCAGCCGTAATCCTTCACAAAGGCCTTCCAGATGGCCTCAAACATTCTGTCAGGAAAAAGGTGGACATGAAAATCGGCAATGGTTTTCGGAAGTCTTGGATTCATTTTATTTCCGAAGGGTTTTTCATTGGCAGACAACCGGACGGCCTTTAATAGGGGTTCCCTTTGCCAGAGGCTGCCGCCTTTATCGGCCCCTTGTGTAAGCTATTGTTAAAAATTTGTAAACATGGTAATGACGCAAAAAAGCGCCGGATAAGCCTCATAAACCAGCCCGGCAAGGCGGATGGAGCCGGGCATGGCGCAAAAACGCCAGGGTTGTGTTGCCTCTTGTCATGAGTGTGCCAGAAAGCAGCCTGCCGGAATGCTTCGGCAATTTGGAAAAAGTTTTCCCCCTTGGCAATGACGGCCTGCGCCAGACGCCGGACCTGTGCATGGCTTGCGGGCACAAAACCCCCTGCCTTCGAAAAGCCCTTGTGGCAGGCGGGGCTGCGCGGATACGCTTTGAGCGCATTGAGCAGGAAGAAGGCGGCGGCGGATTTTTCCGGCGCTGGTCAGCCAGGAAACACTATTTCCGCACCCTGGAAAAAGAAAAAAAACATAAGTGACCCAGCTCCAAAAACTCTCATTTTTCGGGGCCGATTTTGCACAACAGGCCGGATTCTTATCTTTTCCGGCTTTTCAAAGCGTTGTTTCGCTCAATTTTAGGTAAACCGTAAAAGGCGCAGCCGGTGCAAAGGGCCTTTTGGCAAGCCAGCAGTCAAAGAATTTGCCGCCCCGGCCCATAAAACCCTGCTTTTCCGGTTGCAGGAATGAAAAATGGCGCAATGCGCCGGTCTTTTTTTTGAAAAGGCATTTTCAATATGGCCCAGAACAATCTTCTGACCCTAAAGGATGTGGACATTGCCGAAAAGCGCGTGTTGATGAGGGTTGATGTGAATGTCCCCCTGGACGCGAACCTCAACATAACCGATGACACCCGCATCCGTGCCGTGCTGCCGGCCATCAATTACGCCCTGGACGAAAACGCCAAGGTCATAATCATCTCGCACATGGGCAGGCCCGGCGGAAAGCATGTGGAAAAGCTCTCCCTAAAACCCGTGGCCAAGCGGTTTAGCAGGCTGTTGAAAAAGGATGTGCAGTTTGTGCCGGATTGCATTGGCGAGGATGTTGAAAAAGCCGTTTCCCAAATGACCCCCGGCGATGTGCTGCTTCTGGAGAACCTGCGCTTTTATGCAGGGGAGACAAAAAATGAGGATGACTTCGCCCAGCAGCTTGCAAAGCTGTGCGATGTTTATGTTAACAATGCATTTGCAGTCGCCCACAGGGAAAACGCCTCGGTTGTGGCCATAACCAAGTATGCGCCCATATCCGTTGCAGGTTTTCTTTTGAAGAGCGAGCTCAATTACTTCGAGCGGGCGCTTGAAAACCCGGCCCGGCCCCTGGTTGCCATAATCGGCGGGGCAAAGGTTTCCAGCAAACTGGGCGCTTTTGAGAATATGCTCAAGCAGGTGGATAAATTTGTTGTGGGCGGCGCAATGGCCAGCACATTTCTTAAAAGCGTGGATTACGATGTGGGCCAGTCAATGGTTGAAAACGAGCTGCTGTGGGAGGCCCGCTCGCTTATGAAAAAGGCCTCCATGAGCGGAAAGGCCTTTTACATTCCGGTTGATGCAGTGGTGGCGGATCGCTTTGACCCTGACGCCCAGTCAAAAATCGTGCCCATCCGCGAGGTTCCGCCCGACTGGATGATAATGGACATAGGCCCTGCAACAGCGCTTTTGTATTCAGAAGTGCTGGCAAGCGCCCGCACAATAATCTGGAACGGCCCAATGGGCGTTTTCGAGATGGATGCCTTTTCGCGGGGCACAATGGCAATGGTCAATTATGTGGCCAATTCTTATGCCCTCACCATAGTGGGCGGCGGCGACACGGATGTGGCCATCCACAAGGCGGGTGAAAGCCACCGCATCACCTACATATCCACGGGCGGCGGGGCCTTCCTTGCGCTCATGGAAGGCAAGAGTCTGCCCGCAGTTGTGGCCCTGCAGGAGGCGGCTCATCGCACAAGCCTTGTGTAGGGCCCTGGCGCAGGTTTGACGCTGATTTAAAATGTGGCGGGCGGTTTAAAAGCCGCCCGCTCAAAAGCAGCCAAACAAAAAGAAAGGTTAAAAACCTTGCCCGCGCATTGGAGATACCGCGAGGAGCTAAGCAGGCAGAACAAGCTTCGGCGCTCCATCTACGAGGTCCTGCGGGATCAGCTTGATGAGTACATGATAACCCATGGACTTATCCGCTCCTACAGCAACTTTGTGGATTCCGGGCAGGACTACCCTTTTGTGGAAAAGCGGGAACTGAAGCCAAGGGCTCGCATACCCCAGCAGGAATATGATGCCCAGAACAGCTTTCTTGTGATTTTCCTGGAAGACACCATAGCACCCATGCACAAGAAGTACCTGCGTTTTTTCGACTCCAACAGGACCACCAAGAAAAACCTTTTAAACACAAGCACGATTCATCTTTCCGAAAGCCTTGAGCGCAGTACACGCAGTCTGGAGGATGTCCGTTTCATTGACTTCATGGAAGAGCTCATGCAGGTTGATTATGCACTGCTCATCCAGAGGGACCCCTCCACCAAGGCGCGCAACCGCTATCAGCTCACCCATTTCCATGTCCGGGTGGACTGGCCCATAGCAGACGCAGCCGAGGATCTGGGCCGCTATCTGCGCTACATATCCAAAGACCTTTACGAGCGGGGGGATGAATACGCTGAAAACCTGCAAAAAAAGTTTTTCGAGTACTATGGGATGCCGGTCATGTCCGGCGGGCGGCGCACGGCAGCCATTGTCGCAGCCCAGTACCTGCGTCGGCTGCCTTCAATTTCAACAATCTATGTGGGCAGTTCCGAATCCCGCACCCTTTTCCGCATAAGCGAAAGGGATGTCTCCAAATCCATTGTCATGCTGTTGGACAAAAAGGAGATGACAGCCATTGCCGATGCCCATGAAATGGGGCTTGCCACCTTTCAGAAAAACTATCTTTTTTCGCGGGCAAAAAACAGCGGGGCAGCAATCTTCCGGGCAACCTACACGCGCACCAGCCAGGGCCGCAGCCCTGAAGACAGCAAAATCCGGGAGCTGAACCAGGATCTCAACTGGCTCTCGGTGGAGGCCCAGCACCTGCTGCCAAAACCAGGCGTAACAAAGTTTCGTCCCCTGCCCTACAATGTCATCTACTCGTAAAACCTCCTGACAGGAAGAAAGCCAGGCCCGGCAAGGGCTATATCTCCAGCATCATGGCCACTTCGTCACAGTCGGGAAACTTGACGCACTTTAAGCAGTCTGCCCAGATTTTCTGGGGCAGCTCGTTTTTGTCAATCGCTGAAAAACCGTGCTTGGCAAAAAAGCCCGGCCTGTATGTGAGGGTGAAAACCCGTTTTATGCAAAAATGCCGGGCCTCCTCAAGAGCATAACCAAGCAGGGCCGAACCTATGCCTTTTTTCCAGAGCTCCGGCAGAACGGCCAGCGAGCGGATTTCCGCCAGATCCTCCCAGCAGATGGTTAGCGCACAGCAGCCAAGGAGCACGCTGGAACCATTATCCCCGTAAACCGTGTAGTCCCGAAGATGATCGTATATTTCGGAAAGGGGGCGGCTCAAGAGTTCCCCGCGGGCGGCAAACATGGCCAAAATCGCATGGATGTGCTTCACATCCGCCACCGTGGCTTTTCTCAACATATTCTTCTCTCCTGGAGGGCTGCTTGTTAAAAGCCCTTCACCGTCAGGCAGGTTCCACATTTTTCAATAGGGTTTTTCCTGTTTTTAGGCAAGGCCTTTCAGCCGTCCGGCTATATCGGCAAACCGCTTGCCTGGCTTCGGCAAGGGCCTTTTTTAAAAAAGCCCTTGCTGCAAATTTTCTTTTAACTCTGTGCAACTCCCTATCATGAAAACAGCTTCTTGCCCCATACAGAAAAGGCAAACAGGGCAAAGTTGCCGGCCACATGCAGCAGGATGGGCACAAACAGGTTCTTTTCCCTTGCAAAGGCGCTGGAAAAAAGCAGCCCGCCGATTATCTGAAAAACGGGTACAGCCCCAAGGCGCCAGTGGGCTGCTGCAAAAACAGCGGTGGAGACAACAATGGAAATGCCTGCCCCAAAGCGCAGAAAAAAGCCCTGAACAAGCCCCCGGAAGAAAATTTCCTCGCTCACACCGGCCACAAGGGAGCCCACAAAGATATAGGAAAGGACAAAGGGCAGGGAATTGTCGTGAAAACCGCCGGAAATAAGGGCAATTGGGTTAATGCCGTTTAGAACCATCAAAACTCCGGCCGCGGCGCAAAGGGCTCCAAAGCCAAGCCCCCAGAGAAATCCGCGCCAAAGGCCTTTTTTAAGCTGGCCAGGAGCAAGAAAAAGGGATTCAAGACCTTGCGAAAAAAGCAAGAAGCCTGCCACCAGACCCCCGGCCTGAACAGCACGCAACCCGGCAATCGCCCACAGCCCTGCAAGGCCCTTTTGAGGGGCAATCAGGGCTGCCAAAAGCTCCAAGGCCAGCACCCATGCCACGCCTGCTGCCAGGGCCTTTATGCTTATGAGCGGCGGTTTTGCCATCCCAAGCTCCGTGCTGCGTTGTATGCATACCACTGGGCATACCAGTGGGTTTCGTTTTTGAGCATTTCCAGAATGCGGGCAAGAGCCCTGGAGTCCCCATGCAGGGCAAGGGCATACACCGCCAGAGAGCGCACATTGGGGTGCTCATCACGGGAGAGCTCCATCAGGTCCTCATGGGCCTGGGGACATGTTGCATGAGCAAGGGCCAGGGACAGCCACCTTTTTTCCACAAGGGTTGAAGCGTGGGACAGGTCATTGTATGCGACCAATCCGCAGATATTCTCAACATTAACAAAAGCCCGGCGAAGACCGGCCACACGAAGGGAGATTTCATCTGATGCAAGAAGCTGCTCCGTAGTTTTTTCGGAGAGGTGGAAAGAACGGCCTGCCGTCAGAAGTGGCAGGAGGGCGGCAAGCCCCAACACCACACAGCAAATGGCAGCAACCGCACAGGATTTTTCAGGCCCGGCCCAAATGCCGGAGATGCCCCTCACAAGGCCAAAGATAATTGTGTACAGGGCAAGAGGAAAGCCGAAAAGAAGGCAGAAGAAGATAAGCCGCCTGAACGGTGCGTGCCTGTCGGTCTGCCGGGAAAAGGCCGTAAGATACTCGTCCGGCGAAGATATAAATTTTTTAAATTCCACCTCCACCTTTGCGCGGCCAGCCAGCCCCATTATAATTTGCCCGCCGTTTTTTTTTATAACACACGCAGCCAAATCCTTTTTGCTGACCGAAAGCCAGTCATGCCGGGCAAGGCTGCGCTCCAGACGAAGGGCATCCCTTGTTTCAAAGCCTTCAAGAAAAACCGGGACAATTTTTTTCTGCTCAAGGCTTTTAAAGCAGTTTGCAGCAGAAAGGGTGTAACGGTAGTAGAAGTCGTTTACAAAAATTCCGGCGCGGCTTTTTAATAGCAGGTCATCCCGGAGCTGATCAAAAAGATGGGGAGAAAAAGCAAAGGCCCAGCTTGCTGCAAGCACAACAACCGGCGCAACGAACAGCCCGGCCATCAGTTTTGGCCGATGGGACGGCACCCTGTCGGCCTGCAGCCGGGTTAGCAATATGGCTGCGACACAGCACAACAGAATCATCAGGCTGGGAAAAGGCACAAAACCGGCCCGGTTTATGAAGCCCGCAACAACAAACGCTGCTGCCAGAAGGCTTATAAAAGGGCCTTTGCCCGTTCCTGCGGCGAAAAACAAAAGCCGGCCAGCCAGAAAAAAAAGCATGGCAAGGCCCGCTCCCACCGTGAATGTGTAAAACAGGCCTCCGTTAAATGCCTGGGAAAAGCTCACCACCTCCGGCAGGGCAACAGCATTGGGCACCACACTCCACCCACGGGAAAGCAGATCCAGGCAAATTTCGTGCAGCCTGCGGTTTTCAAGGCCCACCCAGACAGCAGCCGCAACCTGACAGACTGCCATGCCCGCCAGCAGAGGCACAGGCATTGCCAGATACCAGGCCGGTTTTTCCCTTTTTTCCGCCATAACCTCAACACCCTGAAAATGCGTCCTCATAAAAACATACAGATTTGCCGATGTTAAGCATTGTATCCTTATACGAAGCCTGTTGACAGGGAAAAATGGTAGAGTCATCAGCCAAAACAAAACCGGGGCGCACCATTAAAAGGATGCGCCCCGGAGCTATTTTCAAACCGGCTTAACCCTATGCGTTTGCGGTTTCAGCCCGCACACCAAGGGCGATTTTGAAAAGCAGGGTCAGGACCAGGAGCCCCACAGCGTAAACGCCCAGCGAAATGGTGAGTTCCGGCAGGGTGGGAGTGTATTCCGTGACCTGATCCAGCGGATTGGGAATAAATCCCACCACCACAAGGGCCATTCCTTTTTCTATCCAGGTGCTTGCCACCAGGGTGATAAGGGCAACCACAAATGTTTTGGGATTCTTGCGCCATTTGGGCACAATGAGCAGCACAAGGGAAAAAACCCCAAGCAGCACGGAGGTCCACATCCAGGGCGCCATTGCCCATTTGCCGTGAGAGCCCACAAACATATACTCAAAGGCGTGGAGATGGCCGGGGATGTTGCTGTAAAATGCGGTGAACATTTCCAGAAGCAGGAAGAACACATTCAAGATCATGGCATAGGTGATGATGACCGAGAGCGTGTTCACTGCTTTGTCAGGCACATGGAAATTGGCCACCTTGCGCATGACAAACATTATGAGCAGCAGAATTGCAGGCCCTGCGCAGAAGGCTGATGCCAAAAATCGGGGGGCAAGAATGGCGGTGAGCCAGAAATGCCTGCCCGGAAGGCCTGAATACAGAAACGCCGTGACAGTGTGGATGGAAATGGCCCAGGGGATGGATATGTAAATGAGAATCTTGACCCACTTTGCCAGTTCTCCGCGCTTGTTCTCCGCGTGCAGAACCATCCATCCGATGACGATGTTAAGGCCCAGGTATCCTGAAAGCACAAACATGTCCCAGAAAAGAATGGAGTTGGGCGTCGGGAAAAGAATGACATTCAACATCCGCTTGGGCTGGCCAAGGTCCACAAGCACAAACATCATGCACATTAAAACAGCGGACACGGCCATGAACTCGCCCAGAATGGTGAGCTTGCCAAAGGTTTTGTGGTCGTGCAGGTAGTAGGGAAGAACCAGCATGACTCCGGAGGCGGCCACACCCACAAGATAGGTGAGCTGGGCAATGTAAAAGCCCCATGAAACATCGCGGCTCAACCCGGTGACACCCAGGCCCTGGCTGTACTGGTAAAGGTAAGTGAAAAACCCTATCCCGATAACGCCGAGAAGCGCCATCACCCAGGCCCAGTAAATTTTGCTTCCATGCAATGCCTTTTCAAGCATATCCACCTCTTCTTATATGATGTAATAAACCTGGGGCTGGGTGCCCAGTTCCGGCTTGCGTACAAGTGTAAAATTCTGTCTCAACGCCTGATTCACGGATGAGTTGGGATCCGACAAATCGCCGAAAATCAGCTCATTGTTGCGGCAGGCCTCCACACAGGCGGGCATTTGGCCGCGAGCCAGGCGCTCCGCACAGAAGTTGCATTTTTCCACAACACCTTTGGTGCGGGTGGGGAAATCAACATTTGTCTGCGCCAGATGCAGCCTGGGATCCACATAGTTGAAGCTACGCGAGCCGTAAGGACAGGCAGCCATGCAGTAACGGCAGCCGATGCAGCGATGAAAGTCCATGACCACAATGCCGTCCTTGCGCTTGAAGGTGGCCTTTGTGGGGCACACGCGCACGCACGGCGGGTTGTCGCAGTGGTTGCAGAGAACCAGCATGGGCTCGCGTTCCACCTGGGGAGGCACATGAGGGCCGGCCAGGTCGGGAAACGCGTTTTTGAAACCAGCCTCCCATATCCACTTTATCTCATGTTTGGGGTTTTTTATGTCCGGTAAATTGTGCGCCTTCCTGCAAGCGGCAACGGCTGCCTTGCGGGTCTGGGCGTTTAACTTGCGGGTATCCACAACCATTGCCCAGCGCTTGGCTTCAATGGCGCTGTCGAAGTTGGCTGCGCCGTCTGGCTCCGGCACAATGACGCCCATGCCAAAAGCATTCCCCGCTGGTTTCAGGGTAAGGCCCGCAGCCGCCAGTCCGGCGATTTTAAGAAAGTTTCTTCTGGCGCTATCCATTCGTATTCTCCTTGGACTCGATATGACAATTCCAGCAGGTCGGCGTCAGACTGACATAGTTATGGCATGAATCGCAGAACTGGGCCTTGTTGTTGTGGCACCCCATGCAGGAGTTGGTAAGGCTCATCTCATAACGGCCCGTTGCGCCCATGTAAGTGCGGTTGCCGTCCCGGACCACGGAGTCACGCCACTCGTCCAAAAGCTGCATGTGGTTGGCCTTCATGAAGGCCGTATCCTCCACACAGACCTTGCCCGCCACTTCCGGGTTCACCTTCGGGTCCGGGGGAATGTTGGCCTTGCCCGCATTGATCCAGAACGGGAAGGTGAAAACGATAACGAAGATGACAATTCCGGTTATGACTTTGCCTTTATCGTACATGCTTATTCTTCCTCCATCCCGGGCAGAGGCTCGCCCCGCAGGTTTGTTTCCCTTTGCTTTTCGCCGGGAAGTATAAGGGCGTTGCCCACAAGCTCGTGCACGCCCGTAACGCTCACACCGGGCACCCAGTAGTCCATCAGCGGGGGCAGGGCAGCCCTGTCAATGGCACAGATGGTTGCCAGCATATTGACCCCGTGCTTTTCGTGAACATACTTCACGGCATTGGCTCGCGGCAGGCCGCCGCGCATACGAAGCTCCAGGTTTTCGCCCGCATTGAGGCCCGAACCCGAACCGCAGCAGAAGGTCTGCTCTTTTATGGTGCTTTCGGGCATCTCGTAGAAATTTTTGCATGTGCTTTTAATGACGAAGCGCGGCTCTTCAAAAAGGCCCATGGCACGGGCGGGGTTGCAGGAATCGTGGAAGGTGACCTTCAAATCATCGTTCCTGCTTGTATCCATCTTGAGCTTGTTGTGCTTGATGAGATCCGCCGTGAACTCGGTGATGTGAACCATCTTGGTGCTGGCTGCGTTCTGGAACTTTGTTCCCGTAAGGGGCGAAACCGGGACCTCCAGAAAATCGGCAGGGCCGTTCATGGTGCCCATGTACTGCTGGATGACGCGCCACATGTGGCCGCACTCTCCGCCAAGTATCCATTTCACGCCCAGGCGCTTGGCCTCGGCATACATCTTGGCATTCAGGCGCTTCATCATCTCGTGGGATGTGAAAAGGCCGAAGTTGCCGCCCTCGGAAGCATAGGTGCTCCATGTGATGTCCAGGCCCATGCTCTCCAGGTAATGGAAGAGGATGAGATACCCCATTGCCGTGTAAGTGCCCGGATCCGCGAAAACATCGCCCGAAGGGGTGATGAAAAGGATTTCCGCGCCCTTGCGGTTGAACGAGGGATTAACGCGGACGCCGGTGATTTCCTCGATGTCGTCCACGAAAAACTCAATCATGTCCTTGAAGGCATGGGGCTGAATGCCAAGGTGGTTGCCGGTGCGGTAGCAGTTGGAAACCGGAGTGGCGATCCAGTCAATGTTAAGGCCCAAAAGGTTAAGAAGCTCGCGGCCCAGGATTGTGATTTCGGCGGTATCAATGCCGTAGGGGCAGAAAACGCTGCACCGGCGGCACTCGGAGCATTGAAAAAGGTAGTACCACCATTCCTTTAGGACCTCGGCGGTCATGGGCCTTGCGCCCACAAGCTTGCCGAGAATTTTGCCCGCAACCGTGTATTCCTTGCGGTAAACCGAGCGGAGAAGCTCGGCCCGCAGAACCGGCATGTTCTTGGGATCGCCCGTGCCGATGAAGTAATGGCATTTGTCTGCGCAGGCGCCGCAGCGCACGCAGATGTCCATGAAAACCTTGAGGGAGCGGAAGCGGTCCAGCCGGTCGCGCAGGCCTTCGCTTAAAATCTCCATCCAGTTTTCTGGAAGGTTCCAGTCGTCTGAATCCGGCGTCCATTCCCTGCCGTGGGGCATTCCCACAATGTTAAGGGGCTTGGCCTTTGCCGAATAGCAGTACATACCGGGCCGAATAACCGCAGGCGTATTCATCCAGCTTGCCGCCTGGGTCTTGTTTTCAATGATGCTCTTTATCAGGTTCTGCGTCTTGGGGACTTCGTCAGACATATGCGCACCTCATTATGTTGAATTTGTCGGCGCTATTGGGCCGCTGCTTCGTCATCCAAAGGCTTGTCCACGGGCAAACCAGCCTCCACCATCTTCTCCCGGAACTCATCCTCGTAGGCCTCGTATGTGTGAATCTTGACAGGATAGTTCCAGGGGTTGATGTGCCGGAATTCACGCGTGTTGGTGGCCATGTTGCGGGTGGGCGAGAAGAAAACGCCGCCGCTGTGTATGAGCTTGGAAAACGGAAAATACGCCAGAAGCACGCAGACCAGGAAAAGATGTATCCAGAAAAGAATGCCAATGCCTTCGGGAGCAGCGAAATTGAAGTGTGCAATGTTCATTGCAAGCTCTTTCACCGCAATGACATCCACCTTCACGAAATATCGCATCAGAATGCCCGAACCTGCAATGGAGAGGATCAAAAACAGTGGAAAATAGTCATTGGGAAGGCTGATGTAGCGCAACTGCGGGATTGCAAGCCGCCGGAGCAAAAGATAGCCGACAGCTGCCAGCAGGGCAAAGCCTGAAAGCATCATGCCGGGAAGCCCCACTTCAAGAAATCCGTCAAAGGTTTCGATGGCATGCACAAGGCTCCATACCGGGTCTGTGAAAAAGCGCATGTGGCGAATGACCACCGTAAGAAAGGCGTAATGAAAAACAATTGCCCCAAGCCAAAGCCACTGGGTTGAGCCATAGGTGATTTTCGGGCCGTCCTCTCCGATTTTCATGGCTGTGTTGCGGAAAAGGCTCCGGAAGGTCAGGATTTCCAAAGCCATCCTTGCCACGACACCTGCCGTGCTGTTGGGTGACTCCACCGGGTTGTTCTTTATCCAGGGAAGAGTCTTCTGCTGGCCGCAGGTGGTTGGAATGGCAAAAGGAACAGGCCTTCGGGCATATTGAACCACCCGCCAAACAATGCCCGCCACAAAAATCAGAACCGCCAGGATGGGCACGGCGACCCCAAAGACCCCCTGCAGCGCAGGCACGGCTCCCAGGGCTCCAATAGCGATAAGGATCAAGACCACGACCCCCGCTGAAATTAATGATACCCAGAAGTTCATGCAGACTCCCTCGCTTTGCAAATACTTTTTATTGTTTCGTTACCGTAAACTGCCGTCTTTTAAGTTGCATCATCTGGCATATCCTCAATGGCCACGATGAGATTGGACTTTTTAAGCGCGTTGTAGCACTGGTTTCTCACTTCATGAACCCGCATGGAGTAAATTTTTTCCTTGCAGGTGTTGTAGATGTCCATGCCAAGCAGGGCCATGCCGTCAATCTTTGCGTCAAGCTCCCTCCAGTCGGCGGAATCCTCTATTTTGGCAGCATCCTTTTTCAGTTGCTCCAAAATGATACCTTTGAGCAAAAACAGAAAGCCTATGGCCTGGGAGGGGGAGAAATCCTGAACTGCACGCATTCGGATGACATCATCAATAAAGGGCGTGACCTTAACTGTCTCGCCCTGATCAGCCAGAACATCAAAGGCCTGGGCAAGGCCTTCATTTATTCTTTTTCCCACCGGGTTATGAAAGGGATCCTTGCTCTTTTTCAAGAAGTTGGTGGCATCCGTGGGGTAGGTATCCAAAGTCGCCTCCCGCCACAGGGCGACAATTGAATCCCGGTGTTTCTTTAAAAGCCCCCACAATGCCGACATTATTCAATACCCCTTAAATTTGCTTTCCATGCCCAACGCCATGCGGCCGGTAATTGCACCCCAAACACAACAGCAGGCACAACAAGCTGATATGATAACAAAAATAAATGGTTATCCTGCACAAGGCCATTAACGCGCAAAATTAAACGAAGAGCCATAACCTGTCAAGAAAAAAACCAGCAGACCCTTGTTAGTAAAACAAATTCTGCGTTTCACCACCTCTGAATCCGCTCCCGGCAAACAAAGCTTCAGCATCCAAACACGCTGTTATTCATGGACTTATTTTTCATACCCCAAAAGGGGGAAAACCGGGCCGGGTTCTTTATGGCTTTTTTTGCCTTTTTTAAAAACAGGCCTGTAGGCGGCCCATGCGTCAAGATGCGTCTGCCTCCATTCCTTTTGAAAAAGCCTTTGAGTGAATATGGCCTGCAAAATGAACCGGCGACCTGCCGTAAATGGGGTCCCATCCTGCAGGGTTTGCAATGCAGCCAAACTGGGTTGCAAGACCAAAGCGGGTTGGCGCATCGGCAACCGGAATATCCAAAATGAGTTCAGCGGCTTTTTGCGTGGCCCCGCAGGGCGCGGCCCGCAGCACCTCAACACCGGCAATTTTTCCATCCCTTGAAAATACGCGGACCTTTGGCGAGCCGAAAAGCCTGCCGTAATTTCCCAGAAGCGGATTTTCCGGAAGCCCGCAGCATGTTGGAGGGCAGAAAACAAATTTCCCAATATGTTTTTTTGATGGAGCCACCACCGGGATTTCAAGGCGGTTGCAAAGGGCGCTCAAATCTGCGGCAAGGTCCGGGTGCACAAGGTAGTTGAGCACAAGATCCGCCTCGATTTTTCCTGGCAGGTAATCCAGGCTGCTGTCCAGCACAAGTTCATCCGGGCTGTCAATGTCCATCACGACCAGGGTGATGAGTCTTCTGTCCGCTTCCCTTACGGCCCTGATTTTCTTCTCGCCTGAGCCGTTTTGTTGAAGAACCAGCACCCTCTGGGGTCTGCCGGAAATTTGCCCGCCCCTGCCCTCCTGCATTGTTCATGCTCCGCAAGAAAAAGCTCTGCCTTGAAGAATCAAAGCTTAATAAACCCCAAGCCATTTGAGGGCCAGACGCACGCCGAAGCCTGTGGCGAACTTGGGCACCTCGCCCCTTGGCGATGATTCGTTGAAAGCCGTGCCTGCAATATCCACATGCGCCCAGGGGGTTTCCTCCACAAACTCGGCTATGAAGGCTCCGCCGGTTATGGCGCCAGCGTGGCCCCGTTTGAACTTGGCAAGGTTGCGCAGATCCGCGATTTCGCTTTTCATGGCTTTTTTGTGTTCCGGATAGAGAGGCAGCCGCCAGACCCGCTCCCAAACCGCCTCGCCCGCTGCAAAAAGCTCATCGTAAAGTTTGTCGTTGTTGGATATGACCCCGGCCACCGTTTCACCAAGGGCGATAACACAGGCACCGGTGAGCGTGGCAAAATCCACCATGCGCTCCGGCGAATGATTCTTCCTGCAATAGGCCACAGCATCCGCCAGCACAAGGCGGCCTTCGGCATCTGTGTTGATTATCTCCACGGTCTTGCCCGCATAGGAGGGATAAACATCGCCGGGGAAATAGGCCTTGGCGTCCATCGCGTTCTGCACCGCTCCGATGACTCCCACAACATTCACGGCAGGCCTGATGGCTGCAAGAGCCTTCATTATTCCAAGCACGGCCGCAGCACCCGCCATGTCCATGCGCATGGTGAGCATGCCTTCATTGGACTTGAGGTTGAGCCCGCCCGAATCAAAGGTCACGCCCTTGCCGACTATGGCTGATTTTCCGGCCTTGGAACCGGCCCCGGCGTACTCCATGACAATCAGACGGGGGGGATATTCCGATCCCTGGCCCACAGCGCTGATGAGTGAGAGGCCCTCCTTTTTGAGCTGCTTTTCATCAAGCACTTTAACTTTTATGCTGTCCCCGGCCAGTTTCAGGGCTTCCCTGGCCAGACGCTCCGGATAAATGTCGTGGGCGTTGCCGTTCACCAGGTCCCTGGCAAGGCAGACCGCATTGCACACGGCCAGGATATCCTTCACCTGTCCGGATGAAAGCTCAAAGTCTGCAAGCTGAATATCTTCCACAGCCTTTGGCTTTTCGCTCTTGTGGTCCGAAAAGGCATAGGCCCCAAGCAGTGCCCCTTCAAGGCAGGCCGCATGGTTGGCCTTTTTATCTCCGGGGGTATCAGGCCCGAAAAGGCAAACCTTTTTTCTTTTGAGCTTTGCTGCCTTGGCCACTGCACGGGCCGCCTGGGAGCGGATCAGATTCAGGGCAAACTCCGATCTCTTGCCAAGCCCGGCCAGAACAAGGGTTTTATCGCCCTCGTATCGAACCGCCACCTCATCGGCCTTGGCTTCAAAATCCGGCCAGTCCTTTGCCTTGTCGTCAAAAACAAAAACAATCTGCGTATCAGCCGTTGGCTTTTTTACGCGGGCAGCTTTCATCAGAGATCTCCTTTGGGCCTGCTGTTGTAGTATTGACCTTTCGGTTAATGGCCGTTAATACTTACCCATCATCGCCTCTTTATCAAGACTCGTTTTAAGGCCCGCACCGTTACGGCCCCTGACCCTTTGGCAGCAAAGAAACCTTTGTCAGCCCCGTGAGGAATCTGCCATGACGCCCGACAGCTTGCAAGCCCTGGAAAGACTCCGCGACCCTTCCATGCTGCAATGGTATGTGGTTCCCCTTCTTGTCCTGGTCATCTACATTTTCGTAACGGAGATGCACAACAAAAACTGGTCTGCGGTTTATCTGGGCCTTGCCTTCTGGGGCGGCGAATTTATCTGGGAGATGTTCAACGCGGCAATCCTGCATTTTTCGGGCTTTGCGCCCCTGTGGGCAACGCCGGGCGGCGGGTCTGCATTCATAATCTATGCGGGCCTCAACATAGAAATCGCCCTGTTTTTTTCCATTGCCGCCATCATCATAATAAAAAGCCTGCCCCAGGACAGGAATTTGAAAATCGCGGGAATTTCCAACCGCATCGTAATTCCAATCGCCTGGGGCCTTTTCTGCGTGTTTGTGGAGGTTCTGCTCAATCAGGCGGGTCTGTTGACCTGGAACTGGGCCTTCTGGAAATGGCCCCACATCTGGCTCATTGTGGTGGCCTACTGCACACCCTGGCTTGTGGTTGCCTGGTGCCACGACAACTTGAGCATGGAAACCAAGAAAAAGGCGGCCATATTGCTTCCCGCAGCCGCAATCGTCTGTCACATTGTTTTTGCCGTCATTTTAAAGTGGGTGTAGCTTGAACGGATATGCAGCCTTCATATTGTTTTTTCTGCTTGCCGGTTGGATTGCAGGCCTTGCGGCCGACATTTTAAACCTCAAGGCCGCAGGAACAGGCCTGCCCCGGCAATTTGAAGATGTGTGGGATAAAGACGCCTATGCCAAAAGCCAGAAGTACCTGGCCGCCAACACGAGGCTTTCAGTTATCACGGGAAGCGCAAGCCTTGCAGGCCTTCTTGTCTTCTGGTTTGCAGGCGGATTTGGCGCCCTTGACGGCCTTGTGCGTTCGAGCGGAATGGGCGACATTGTAACTGGCTTGATTTTTATAGGTATTATGGCTGTTTTGAGTTTTCTGCTTTCACTTCCTGGGGATATTTACAAAACATTTGTCATCGAGGAAAATTTCGGCTTCAACAGAACCACCCCCAAAACCTTTGTTCTGGACCGCATCAAATCATCATCCCTTGGCATAATAATCGGCGGGCTGCTGCTTGCCGGTGTCATCTGGTTCTTTTCATACGCCGGGCAAAACGCCTGGCTCTACTGCTGGGGCTTTGCCGCAATTCTCATCGTCCTTGTTCAATGGCTCTCCCCTGCCCTCATCCTGCCGCTCTTTTTCAAGTTCAGGCCCCTTGAGGATTTGGCGCTAAAGGAAAAAATTTTAACTTATGCCGAAACCGCAGGGTATCCCTTGCAGGATATTTTCGTGGTGGACGGTTCCCGCCGCTCCAACAAGGCCAACGCTTTTTTCACCGGCTTTGGCAAAAAACGCAGGATAGCCCTTTTTGATACACTGATTGAAAGACACACGCCTGACGAGCTTGTGGCCGTGCTGGCCCACGAGACAGGCCACTGGAAAAAGCGCCATGTGCAAAAGGGGATGCTCCTTGCCGTGGCCCACCTGGGTGTGCTGTTTTACCTTCTTTCGCTTTTCCTTTCTTCCCAGGGCCTTTTTGACGCCTTTTTTGTGCAGCACAAAAGCGTGTATGCGGGCCTTGTGTTCTTCAGCCTGCTTTACACGCCCGTTGAAATGGCCCTTTCGGTCAGCATAAACGCCCTGTCCCGTCATCACGAGTACCAGGCGGACGCCTTTGCAGCCCAAACCACCGGCAAGCCGTCAAGCATGGTTGATGCGTTAAAAAGGCTCTCACGGGACAGCCTTCAAAATCTTACCCCACACCCATTCTTCGTGTTGCTGCATCACACGCACCCGCCGGTGCTGGAAAGAATCCGGGCGCTAAAAGACCTGCCGGGAGCAGGGTCTTCCCGTTAAGAACCCGCGAACAGGCGCGGGCTAGAACTCCCCGTACCTGCTTATCACTTCGTCCGCCTGGGACAGGACCGTTTCCATGCTGCGGGGGGCCTTGGCCGCATGTTTGCACCCGCAGCCAAGGCACTCGCGCCCGGCCCTTTCAGGGAAAAGGTTGCAGGGCAGAATACTGCCCGCCTCATCAGTGCGGCGGCCTGAAATATCCTTGTTGGGGGCAATGGCCGCGCCGGACATCCCGTAATAGTGCCAGTTGGTAAGGGCGCATCCGCCGCCCGTGTCCGGGCTGGGGCACGAGCAGATGGTGTAGGGTGTGTCAACGCATTTCATGGAAGTGAAAATGCAGCCGTGGGAAAGATAGAAGATGTTTGCCATCTCAACGGCAAGGGCCTTGTGGAGCATGAAAGCCTTGCGATTTTTCTGGAGCCCCCGTATCCAGGACTGGGTGTAACTGTCCAGAACCGGCAGAAACTCCCATGTGCCGTAGGTCCGGCGCAGAAGAGTCTCCAGCCGGTACAGCTCCGAGCCGCTTTTCTTGAGTTCGTTTAGCTTGGCAAAAAGCTTTATGAACTTTTCATCGGTTTGGGGCAGCACCCCGTATTTTTTCACCAGCGAATCGTGCCGGGCCATGAGCCTGTCCAGCAGCAGACGGCTCTGCTCCGGGGTTGTGAGCATGAAAACCCTGCCGCCCTTTTCCGTCAGATCATACACAAGCCCGGAGCTGCGGCACACGCAATGGCCCATATATGTCACGGGCGAGTCCAGAAGCTGCATCCAGACATTCTGAACAGGCACCACCTGACCCCGTATGGTGAACTCCATTGCCAGGTCGCGGATGACATTCATCGCCTCAACGGGAATCTTCTCTCCCCGCCAGGCCAGCAGGGTTATGAGCTCGTGGATGACAGGAAAGCTTGCCGTGCGGTTCCACAAAAAATAGTCCCCTATCCTGTCTGCAACCCGCCTTATCACATTGCCCTTGAGCTTTTTATCCCCTCCTGCAAGAGCCGCCTGCACAAGGCTTATAAGCAGCCTGTTTTTTTCCACATGGGAAAGCTCCTGGGGCAGAGGCTTTTCATTGGGCTTCAACCTCATATCCTTCAGATGCGAGACAAGGCCCGAAAGCTCTCGGACAATGCGGGGCCATTTCTCCTCCATCTCCACAGGCAGGGCACTTCCACCCTCAAAGGGATCATGCATTTAAAGCAGTCCTTCCAGTTAGTTGAATATGCGTTTTTTCAACACGCTGCCTTGTAAAAAGGCTTGTAATTATTGCACCTGTAAACAAATGCTTGACATATCCAATTGGTTTTGTAATACATTCCGCATCCTGGAACAATAGAAAATCACCCTGAATCGGGGTGGGGTGTTTTCAGCCGGGGGTTCACCCTCTTTTATTCAAGGCAAAATTGTTTATCATGAATCTGTGGCCGTTTGTCCACTTTTTTGCACTAATCGCCTATCTTTTTACGGCTGTTTTTGTTCTGTGGAAAAATCCGCGCCTTGCCGTAAACAGGGTGTGCGCCGCCACAATTTTGTGCTTTGCCCTGTGGAGCCTTCAGATGACCGTGCTCACAGCACCGGGCGCAGGTCATTCAACAGCTCTTTTCTTTGTGCATCTGGCCTCCCTTGGCTGGCTTTGCTTTACGCCTTTTTTGCTTTACTTTGTGGCCATTCTGACCCAAAGGCCTGACCTGCACAAAAAACCTGCCTTCCGGGCATTTCTTGTCCTTGGCCCTGCGGCAGGCTTTGCAGCACAGCTTAACGGCCTGCTCGTGGCGGATGTTATTTACACGGGCCAGCGGTGGGCCTTTGTCTGGAGCTCATCTTTTGCCGGAATTGTTTTTGTTCTCATCTGCGCCCTTTATGTGGGGCCATCCCTCTTTCTGCTTGTTGACTTCCTGAAGAAAAAGCCAAGCCTTATAAGCCGGAAGCGCGCAAGGATAATGCTCTGGGCGGTTATCACGTCTTCATCCATCGTGGCTGTTTCAAACCTTGTCCTTAATCCCCTTGGCATAGCCACAGTTGAGTCAATGGCAAGCATAATGGGCCTTGTGTGGGTTTTTTTCATTGCCTTTGCCGTGGCCCGCTACCATTTTCTCACCATAAGCCCCGCAATGGCGGCAGCAAACATTCTTGCGACAATGGCGGACATGGTCATTCTGTGCGATTCCGCGGGCAGGATCGTCACAACAAACCGTGCCTGCCTCCAGACTTTGGGCTATCCGCAGGATTTTTTGAAGGGCAAACCCGTTGACATTCTCTTCTTCGAGGCCCCGCCAGACGAATCCCAAACATTTTGCAGCATCCTCTGCCAGGACAATGTTACCAACCTCTCCACCGTTTTTTCCACCCAGGGCAAGCAGGCTGTTCCCGTGCTGTTAACAAGCAGCCTGCTTACAGATGAGGGCGGCCAGTCCGTGGGCGCCGTGCTTGTGGCCAGAGATATGCGGGACCTGCGCCAGGCCAAAAAGGCGCTTTTCGCATCAGAGGAGAAATACAGGCAGATTCTTGAAAACATGGATGAATGTTATTTTGAGGTGGATGTTGCCGGAACGCTCACCTTTTTCAACGATGCCGTGGTCAAACTGCTCGGCTACAGCCGCCAGGAGATGGAAAAGCTCAACTTCAAGGCCTTTACCAAACCCCATGATGCCAAACGGCTGTTTGCAACCTTCCACCAGGTTTACACAACGGGCGAGCCGCAAAGGCTCACGGATTACACCCTGATAACCAAGGGCGGCGCAGAAAGGCACATGGAGTCATCCATCCGCCTCATCCGGGATTCGGAAGGACGGATTCAGGGTTTTTCCGGCCTGGCCCGCGATGTTACGGAGAAGCGGCTTGCCCAGGAGGAAAAAAGGACCCTTGAGGAGAGGTTGACCCAGGCCCAGAAGCTTGAGGCTGTGGGCACCCTTGCCGGAGGCGTGGCTCACGATTTCAACAACCTGCTCATGAGCCTTTCGGGCAATGTGAGCATAATGCTCCTCACCGCCAGGGATGATGACCCGATTGTGCCTCGATTAAAGGAGATGGAGCGCTGCGTGCGCCGGGGCGCGGACATGACCAGAAGGCTTCTGGCCTTTTCCCGCAAGGGTATCGGCCGCCCAAGACCCATTGACATTAACGCCCTGCTTCTGGAAACAGCATCCATGTTCGGCAGGACACACAAAGATGTCTCCGTGAATCTTGATCTTGCCCCGGACCTTGCCGCCGTGGAGGCAGACCCCAGCCAGATGGAACAGGTTTTTCTGAACCTTTTCCTCAATGCAGGCCAGGCCATGCCGCGCGGCGGAGTTCTTACCGTGATTACCGCCAATGAAGAGCCTGAAAAAACTAACCTCGCATGTTCCAACAGCCCTGCCCGGCGCAGGATAAGCATAAGGGTTTCAGACACGGGCTGCGGCATGAGCGAGGAAGTCAAGGCGCGGATCTTCGAGCCGTTTTTCTCCACAAAACCCATGAGCCAGGGCACAGGGCTGGGCCTTTTTTCCGCCTATGGCATCATAAGCAACCACGGCGGTACAATGGAGGTTGCAAGCGCCATTGGCCAGGGAGCCGCCTTTGTCATAACCCTGCCCGCCTGCGAAAAACCTGCCGAGATAAGCGACAACAAAGAGGAAACACCTCTTTACGGCCGGGAGACGATACTGCTTGTGGATGATGAGCAGATGGTGCTCCAGGCCACAACCCGTATGCTGGAAGCTTTAGGCTACACGGTGATTCAGTCTTCCGGAGGCCGCGAGGCCGTTGACATTTACAGCGCAAGGGCCCAGGAGATTGATCTTGTAATCCTGGACATGGTGATGCCCGACATGCACGGTTCGGAAACCTATCGCTGGCTTGCGCTGATGAACCCCACCGTGCGCGTTCTCCTGGCCACAGGTTACAGCGCCAACGGCGAAGCCGCCCAGATTCTGGCCCAGGGCTGTGATGGTTTCATACAGAAACCCTTTGACATTCCCGCCCTTTCCCGCATGATACGGAAAATTCTGGATCAGGAGGAAAACCAGGCCTCTGCTTTCGGGTAAAGCCGCTGGCGATTCTTAAATCCGTGCCTTGCCATTTTAATCTGTCAATCGCAGCGTCCTGCAAATGCATTTTCGTATAATTATACTGCCCGGTTTTGCCTTCCAAAATAAATCCTTTCGGGTTTCGTGTATTTTGTGGTACTCATTAAATGAAGCCATGACTTTCAGTCGCAAAAGGTTCCTGCTTGCAAAAAACTTGAATTTCAAAAATGTATGGAGTAGTTATCAATAGTTATAACAGGTTTATGACATTGCCGTTTATGAAACCTGAAAAACTCCCCAGTCATCTGACAGAGGTTTGGGGCTTCATTTTGACTTTTTGCCCGCAAAGGCACGGATTCTTTTTACAATGCAGGCCTGACCAATGAAAAATGCCTTCCTTAAAATCAGCCAGCCCTGGTTTGTGGAGCAGCATTGCATCTGCGGCCTGGGTTTCTGCCCCCAAAAGCCGGGCTGGCGCATTGTAAAGGCTTGCCGCGGTCAGTCGTTGGATGAGGCCGAAATGCTGGAAAAGGAGTTTGCCCTTGCAGGGCGCTTTTCCAACGGGGTTGTCGCGCCGGTCCGCATGGAGGAGCAGGCAGGCAGGGTTCTGGCGGTTTATGAGGATTTCGGGGGCAAACCCCTCACCTGGAGCTTTGGCAGCCCATACAGGGAGCCCATACTTTTTCTTTCCGTGGCCCTTGAGATAGCCAAAATTCTGGAGCTTGCCCACTTGCAAGTGGAAGTGTTGGGCTTTCTGGTCCCCCATGCCTTTCTGCTAAACTCCCAAAGCCTGGAGGTGCGCCTTCTATGCCCCGGCGTTGCATCCGACAATGCAGTCCAGGACCCGGCCCGG
>Ga0351934_1077_pt1 | contig 37554 bp, 16 predicted proteins | sample TotcelT113001L10_FD_206848 | JGI IMG/M metagenome (GOLD analysis project Ga0351934, IMG submission 206848) | Enriched cells from coal bed in the Powder River Basin, Montana, United States - Total cells T11 rep2 HSBNCT.T11.300.1.L10 ...
TTTATCATCATATCACAGGGCACGCACGTGGGCCAAGCACGCCCCCGAAAACCTCCAACATCCATCCACGCGCAGCAACCCTGGACCCGCTCTTGGCACAGACAGAAAGTGTTTTTGTTAAAAAGCAGGTAAATTTTTTCACACCAGCTATTGCTTTTGGTCGACATTGTATAATAGAATTATTATTGGCATGTAACGTATTAATAAAATAACCTTTTCAGATCAGGCAGAACCGAACGTGCCAGGACTGACTGAAATGATTAAGAGGGAGAACCCTTATGAAAATTCGCATACACTATGCAGCAGCCTATCTGACGATTGGCTTGCTTGGTTTTGGCTTATTACAAGCCTCTGATCCACGAGAAACACATGGCACTGGACCTACACAGCAGGAGCTGCAGCAAAGTCCTACTGTCTTCCCAGCAATGTACCAACTCACAAAAATCTGGGTCTCTTATAATGACGGGAAAGATGACATTGGGATATATACTAAAAAGTTAGATAACTACCTTGAAAAACTTGACCTAGCTGCCCTTACCGAACTAAACCATTTTATTGAACAAGAGATGGAAAAAACGTCGCTCAGTATCGCGCTCCATAAAGCCGTCACATCCCACTTAGGTGTTGCAAAAGCGAAGTCAGTCGGCACAGAAGACGTGACAACAATAGTGGTAAGTAGCAAGCAACCACAGGACCCAGGAACCCGACCAGCGCAAGAAGAGCAGGGCAAAAAACTCAGTGATCAAGACCTAAAAACACTCACTGAATTAGGCCGCAAACTCGCTACCATGACAAAGCGCTACAACTTTAGTCAGGAGAAGTTCCGCCAAGTGCTCAGTCGCGTTATTCAATCGCTCGTCCTTCAAAATCTCACAGCCGGCATTGGCGAATTCAAAGCATTGGTAGAGGAACTCAAAAAGGCACACCTTGAGTGGAAAAAGCAAGATGTGTATATGCCACAGGTTGACATTAGTTGGCAAGAAATTACGTCGCTGCCAGAGCTTATTACACAGATTGGGCGGTTAACTGATCTCTTCGCTTTCGCCTATATAGCGGCAGCACCAAAAATGGAGTACCCTAAAGAAGCACCCAAAATAAAATTTCCTCCAAAACAGCAAGGCACAGGCATTATAAGCCCTGAGAAGTCTTGCTTCGCCCACCAACAGCAACGCAGTCAGCAGGATCTTGCAGCAATGCAAGCCTATTTCAGCAAGGCCGGAACGGTCCAAATGTTTGCCGTATTTGATGGGCATGCTAATGCCAAGGGCACAGAGGTTAATAAAATCGCAAAACAGCTAAAAGCGATTATCGAAGATATGAACCACAAGCTTTACGGTAAACTCTGCCCAGCTGCTGAACTGCTTGCATTCGATAAAATCGTAACCCCAACCGAGCAAGACAAGAAAAAACTCGAAGAAGCGATTACAAAGAGCTTCATGTCAGTCAACGACGAACTCAAAAAAGAGTTCGGGAGAGGCGGGTCGGGTTCATGTGCAACCATTACCTTTATCACACCTAGTCATATTATTGTAGCAAATGTCGGCGACTCACGTACTTGCATCGCGTTCAAAGACGGTACAGTCTGGGTTACGAAAGACCACAAACCTAGCAACCCCGAAGAACAAAAGCGCATTAAAGCTGCCGGGGGCTTTGTTGAGTATGGCAGAGTCGGGGGCAGATTAGCCGTGGCCCGTTCGTTTGGCGACTATTTCGCAAAAGGGGTTGTGCCACTTCCTGACGTAACTATCTTTGAGCGCTCACCAAAAGACCCCAACAAAAAACCCGAACTCATCGTACAAGCTTGCGATGGCGTCTGGGAATCGGTTGACCTTATGAAGGGCGGAGTCACACAATACGTCACCGATATTCAGCAGCGTGTAAATAAAGGCGAAAAGATTATTGCAGGCATGTGCACTGATCTTGCGAAAAAAGCAGCCAAAAAATCAAACGATGACATCACTGTCCTGCTTGTTGACGTACGCTAAGAGACACCCAAAACGTATTTGTAATACGCATATGGCGGGCCGGGAAGTTCCCCGGCCCGCACGTGTTTGTGCCTACTGTTATTCCCGTACCCAGTCGGGCACCTGTTTGTACCACTCGCGTGTTTGTTCGTACGCATAGCAGGTCTGGAAGATCAGCTCTTCAGAGCAATCAGGACCTGCAAGCTGAAAGCCAACCGGCAGTCCATCAACAAAACCACAGGGAACTGCGACGGCCGGAATACCAACCAAGTTTATGGGGCAGGTAAAATAGTCCTGCAAGTCCATCTGGAGCGGGTCATTATCAAACGCCCCCAGCTTGAACGCTGGCGCCGGGCTAACCGGAAAAAAGAGCAAATCGACATTCTTAAAAGCCGACAAAAACTCAGCGCGCATCATACGCCGCACGGTGCAGGCACTGGCATAAAATTGGTCAGCATGCCCGGCAGACAGGACATAATTACCAATCAATAATCGCTTGATTACCTCACGCCCAAAGCCAATACCCCGCGTTTGTTCATACAAATCTTCCAGAGTCTTGGCCTCTTTGCAGCTATAGCCATAGCGTACCCCGTCAAAACGGGCCAAGTTTGATGCCGCTTCGGCACGACTAATCATAAAATAAACAGCGGCGCTATACTCCATGGTTGGCAGCGCTAATTCGACAATCTCAGCGCCCATTTTTTGGTAGTCGAGAATAACTTGTTCAAGTAACTTTGTCACGCCGGCGTCAATGCCCTGAGCCTGTAGGGCATTAGTCACTATGCCAATCTTTAAGCCCGGCTTAAGCTTGCCAGTAAGCGCACGGGTGTAATCCAAGGGCCCCTGCACGGGCAAGCCCGTACTGTCTTTGCCATCAGCACCGGCAAGCGCACCGAGCACCAGCGCGTTATCATACACCGTACGCGTCAGCACCCCAATAACGTCTGTCGACGATGCATAGGCAATTAGGCCATACCGTGACAAGAGCCCATAGGTCGGTTTGCTGCCGACAATGCCACAGAGCGCTGCCGGTTGCCTGACCGACCCCCCGGTCTCAGAGCCAAGCGCCCAGGGAACCAGCCCGGCGGCGACAGCCGCTGCCGAACCACTGCTTGAGCCACCCGGCACCCGAGTCAAATCCCAGGGATTTTTGGTTTTTTGGTACGCCGAAGTCTCACCAGAGCTCCCCATCGCAAATTCGTCACAGTTGGTACGCCCAATCGGCACGGCCCCCGCTGCCTTGAGGCGCGCGACAACCGTTGCGTCAAAGGGCGAGACAAAGTTTTCGAGAATTTTTGATGCACAGGTGGTAAGCCGCCCCTGCTGGCAAATAGTGTCTTTTATGGCGCCCGGAATACCCCAAAGCGGGGCCTGCTCTCCAGAAGAATACTCGAGCGTTTCTGGTTTAAAAATCTCCAAAAACGCCCCAAGCTCATGATTATAGGTTTTACACCGACGGTGATAACTCTCAATAACCTCGCACGGCGAAATCTCTTTAGCGCGCAACACCGCGCGCAATTCTTTAATGGTCGTTGTTGCACGTATTGTCATAAATACCCTTTAGGTTCACCCGATGTTAACATCTCAACCAAACACTCACCTAATGCACGAGCTTTAGTATCAAAAACCAAACCCATCAGCACAATCTGTTTGCCTGCCTGAAGATATGGCTCATAATATTTTTTCGCATAAATTTGTTCAAGAGCTATCGCACAGGAGGCGTTTATTTTGCACTCGATAATGTACACATAGTTTTTCGTTTCAACCGTCAGATCAATTCGCCCCTGATTGGTGCGCACTTCTGCATGGACATGCATCCCAGCCCCTCGCAGCAATGCAAAAAAGAGCGACTGGTAATAAGACTCACTCGGCCCTGAAGCGTCAGATCCTGGTTGAATTTCGTAGGGAATTCCGGCAAAAAATACACGGAGCGTCGCTATAAATTTTTCAGTGTTACCAGCCTCGAGAGCATGCAAGATCCCCTGCTGAAAACCGTAGACTTTGTCACCCCCCAATCCCGTAGCTGTTTTAATAAAGTGTGTAAAAAATGCAGTGCGCACTTCAATATTCGGGTATGAAAGCGTATAACGTTGTGGTGCATTTTGATGGTCCTTAACTGTCAAATACCCCGTCTGAAACATCAGAGGAACCAACTCCTGGTTATCAATATCATACGCAGGAAAATTGATATCAGGCACAACAATATTTTCCAAATCAGACAACGGCCAATCACCTTTCTTGAGCAATCTCATTAAAAAGGTTGGCGTCCCCGACGAAAACCAGTAATCGGAAAACTTTGCATTCCAAAAAAAGGTAAGTATAGAGAAAGGGTTGTAGAGCCGAGTAGGATTATCTGAAAATCGATAGCCATCGTACCACGCACGAACCTGATCTTTGACAACCGATACTGGTTGTTGCAACTTCGCAGCCGTATGCACAATCCAGCCATCGAAATGCGTATATAATTCTTCCTCTGTATAGCCGACAATAGTAGCAGTTGATTCAGAAACTGAAATATCTAAAAGATTGTTAAAGCCAGAAAAGAGTGATGTCTTTGAAAACTTACTAACGCCCGTTATAAAGAGAAAATGGATATGCCCAGAAACCCCCTTGAGTGCCGTATAAAAATTTTTCAAAATCACATGCAATGGATCACGCACTTCTGGATTAACAATATGCTCAAGAATCGGACGATCGTATTCATCGATCAACACAACCACTTTTTTACTGCGGCTTGCAAGTTGTACCACCAGCTCAACTAAAAAATTTTGTGGACTCGTAATAGTAGGATCAATGGCGATATCATTTAAAAAAGCGCTTCTTTTAAGGGCCAGCAAAAAACCAATCTTGAATTCCTCAGTAGACGTACAGTCTATTACCGAAAAATCAATGCAAATAACCGGATACGTGGGCCAAGCATAATCACTCGAATCTACTATCCAGAGCCCCTTGAAAAGATCGCGTTTACCCTCAAAAAGCGCCTGAAAAGTGGAAACTAAGAGCGACTTACCAAACCGACGGGGGCGAGACAAAAAATAATACTGCCCATGAGAAACCAAACGGTAGACATGTTTCGTTTTGTCGACATAGATATAATTTCGCTCAATTAAGTTTTCGAATAATTGAACTCCAATTGGCAGATTTTTTAACGCTGGCTGCTGCATGTACCGGTCCCTTTTGGTAATAAATACCCATCTCTTCTTTATTATAGCAAAAAGCAGGACTCAGGGCACACGCCCCAATTGCCGTTTGCATGAACCATGTATAAAATAAAGCGCGCGTATATCCGGGGCGTGTGCCCTGCAACAACATAGGCACGCAGATTGGTGTTGCAGGGCTGAGTGCTGGCATTGGGATTGGTATTAGGAACGTTTTGGGGCCTGACGGGAGCCTGTCCGCCGGAGTTTTAACGAAGGCGCGATTCCCCGTCAGGCTATTTTTACCCAGGGTGCAGGGCAAGCCCTGCCGGGTCATGGGCAAAGCCCGTGTGGGGTATGGAGCGCGCGTCCGCCATAGCTCCTCCAGGAGCGAAGGCCGGAAAGCCCCGTCTCCCTCCACGCGCTTACGCGCGCACCCACTCAGGAACTTGCTTGTACCAGTCATGCATCTGCTCATACGCATGGCACGTCTGGAAAATAAGCCCTTCGGAACAATCCGGGCCAACCAACTGGAACGCCACCGGCATGCCATCAACAAAGCCACACGGAACTGATACAGCCGGCATTTTGACAATATTAATCGGACAGGTGAAATAATCCTCGAGGGCCATCTGGAGGGGATCGTTATCAAGCGCACCAATCTTAAACGCTGGAGCCGGGCTGACGGGGAAGAAGAGTAAATCAACACTCTTAAACGCCGCCACAAATTCCGCACGCATCATGCGCTGCACCGTACAAGCACTCGCATAATACTGCTCGGCATGGCCAACGGACAAGACATAGTTGCCGGTAAGAATGCGTCGTATCACCTCACGTCCAAAGCCGGCACCACGGGTCTTTTCGTACATGTCACTCAGCGTCTCAGCATCTTTGTCACGATACCCATAGCGCACGCCATCAAAACGAGCCAAGTTGGATGCCGCTTCGGCACGATTAATCATGAAATAGACGGCTGCGCCGTAATCCATCGTTGGCAATGCTAGTTCGACAATTTGTGCGCCCAGATGCTTGTAATCAGCAATAGCCTGTTCTAGTAATTTCTTCACGCCGGCATCAATGCCTTTGGCATGCACGGCATTGGTGACTACACCAATTTTTAAGCCTGGCTTGACCTTCCCCGTCAAATAGGGCGTGTAATCATAGGGCCCCTGCAATGGCAACGCCGTGCTATCTTTGCCATCGGCACCAACCATAGCACCAACCACCACGGCATTGTCATAGACCGTTCGGGTCATTACGCCAATGGTATCAAGAGACGAGGCGAGAGCAATAAGACCATAACGAGAAATCAAGCCATAGGTTGGCTTGCTGCCAACAACACCGCAGAGGGCTGCCGGTTGCCTAACTGAACCACCCGTATCAGAACCGATTGCCCAAGGGACAAGGCCTGCGGCAACGGCAGCGGCTGACCCACTGCATGACCCACCCGGTACCCGGGTAAGATCCCACGGATTTTTTGTTTTTTGGAATGCCGACGTTTCGCCCGAGCTACCCATGGCAAATTCGTCGCAATTGGCACGCCCAAGCATAGTCGCCCCTGCGGCCTTTAGGCGCGCAACAGACGTTGCATCATACGGCGCGACAAAATTTTCTAAAATTTTTGAAGCACAGGTTGCCTTATGCCCCTTTTGACAAATATTGTCTTTGATGGCCCCGGGAATACCATACAGCGGCGCATGATCAGCATGCGAAAACTCAAGGGCACTAGGCTCATAGAGTTCTAAAAAAGCCTCAAGCTTACCGTCATAGGCTTTGCACCGGCGCAAATACCCGTCAGCCACCTCACGGGGAGAAATCTCTTTGGCGCGAAGCAACTCGCGCAATTCTTTAATGGTCGTTGTTGCATGTATCGTCATAAAATATCTCTTTCAGTGTGCCCGCTACACCCTTCGACAAGCTCAGGATGAGCGGGGAATTTGGCAAGGGTGAGGACAGACTCAGGACCCAGCCTACGTTTACCACAATCGCCCCCTTCGACAAGCTCAGGGTGAGCGGGTGACTAAAGTTGTTGCCGCTCATCCTGAGCGAAGCGCAGCGGAGTCGAAGGACGGCGGGCAGGCAGAACGGCCTTTTGTATTGTCATAATAAACAGCCCCTACGTACGCTGCAGAATACGGGGAACAATAAAATAATCTTCTTCGCGCACGGGTGCTTGCGCGAGCAGCGTCTGGGCATCGTAGGCCACAACAACGTCATCGCGCATCACATTATGCGCAACGCCCCGTTGCTCATCTCGCTGCAACTCTGGCCCTGCTTGCTTGGCAATAACTGCAAGAGACGAGGCATAAGCAAGTACAGCCTCAAGATCTTTTGTTAATGATGCTAATTCTTCAGAATCCAGGTGAATCTTTGCTAATCGGGCAAGACTCATCAGTTCCTTTTCCGTTATGTGTGCCATCGGGTACCCTTGCGTGATGCTGGACGTCGGCTACCTTTTTCCAGGAGCCATGACGGAACCATAAAATATAGGTCAAGCCAATTACGCCGTCCATTAAATAAAACGAACTATATATCAATAAAAATTTTACCAGCCCATTTTCGATGGGCAAAAGAGAAAACCCATATGAGAGAGGCACAAAGAGCCCAAGACAGGCAATCAGGCGCGTCAACATGACCACCCGGACGTTTGCCGCACCACGTAACGCCCCAGCCAAAATAACCTGAAGCAGGTCCAGAATTGCCAGAATTGCTAAAATGGGAAACGCCACGGCCGCAAAGTGTACAAATGACCCCTTCCGGTCGAACAGGCCAATAATTTTTTCTGGAAAAAGAGAAAACGCGAGTAAAATAACGAGCACAAAAAGGGCCGCTAGGCACATGATCTTTTTGGTATTACTGCGAATCCCTTGCCAATTACACTTGCCAAAATCGTTACTAACTAACAAGGTAATCACCTGTGCAAAGGCAATAGCTGGCACAAAGGCAAACTGTTCCATCTCGCGTATAACCCCAAAGCTTGCAAGCGCCACCTGGCCAATGGGGCTTATAAGACAGACCAACCACATCTTGGAACCCGCAAGAATAGCTTTATCGAGCGTAACCGGCCAACTCAGCTTGATAATTTCAAACGACGAACGCCACGAAAACCCAGTTAACAGGCTCAGGCTATATTTGCGCATACGGTTATCAGTAAAAATATAGGCAAGTACAGCGAACAACATGACAGCATACTGGAGCACCCAGGCCAGCGCTGAGCCCTGGAAACCCATTTCAGGGAACCCAAAGGCCCCAAAAATTAAAGCATAGTCAAAAAAGATATAACAAGCGCCACCCAAGAGAAAAAAGGCCATCGGCAAAAACGTATTTTTAATACCCCTGAGAAAACCTATCAGGGCGTAATACACAAAAAGAAAAAAGATGCCAATAGCTCGTATGCGCAAAACGCTCACTCCCAAAGCAACCATCTCGTCGGGCACATGAAAAAAATCATGATAAATAGTATATGCACCTGCGTAGAGACAGGTCGCAACCAATCCACCAACCACCACGGTCACCCAGAAGGCACTGATGGCAGATTGCCCCACCTCTTTGTAGCGCTGTACACCGTTGTACTGACCACACAAGATCACCGTACCAACCGAAAGCCCCTCGGCTGTTTTGAGGAGAAAATGAAAAAACGTGTTTGTCACACCGGCGGTTGCATACATGGCAGTCGACTGAAGGTGGCCAATCATCATGCCATCGATCCAACTGAGTACCGAAACGGCTAAGAAAGCCGTTATCAATTCGGGCCAAAAGAGACCCAAGATTGTCGGATATCGCTCACCGAAAGAGAGGTCATTCAACCCCCCTGTAAAGCTGCGCCACCACGACTCTTTTTTTGCTACCCTATGTGTTGTCATGCATGTCTTTCTTATGCAAACTATTTTTCGCCAAAAACCCTCGAATAAAGTCTACCGGATGGTGGCAACATGCGCAATGTATGTGCAAAAAATATGGCTTTCAAACAACCCTTGACTCCCTGTAGCTTATAAATTACATTTAAAACATGAAAGCAGTAAAAACATTCGCCATTTTCATTTACGCGCCTGACTCTCACAACATCCCATACCTCGAGTGGCGCGACAAACTTGATGCACGTACCCAAGCTACGATCAAAGGTAGATTAAAGCGCATACAATTAGGCAGTTTTGGCGATAGCAAACACCTCGACGATGGAATCTGGGAACTGAGAATACATTATGGCCCTGGATATCGCATCTATTTTGGCAGGCAGGGAACCAGCATAGTGATTTTATTGTTGGGAGGAGATAAGAGAAGTCAAACCCGCGACATAGCGAAGGCGAAAAGGTACTGGATCGAATATCAAAAATCAAAACGGGGACTACCATATGACTAGCAGATTAATCGACTATCAAGAAGAACTTATACAATCACTCAAAGACTCGGAATCAGCAATCGCCTACCTCAACGCAGTGTTGGCTGACGATGAGGAACCGTGCATCTTTTTACCGGCCCTCAAAGATGTCCTTGAAGCACAGGGAAAGGAAGTTTCTACGCTCGCCAAACAAACGGGGCTTAACCGGGAAAATCTCTATCGTATTCTCTCTCTCAAGGGAAACCCAAAATTGACCACTATTCTCGCTATCCTTAAGGCAATGGGGCTAAGTTTAAAAATTGAAGCGGCTGCAAATGCCAGCACCACCCAAGATAAGCAACTTCCCCGTCAAAAAAACAAGCCGGCGAGCAAACCCAACCCACGACGTCCAACACAACCGCAACCCGAGGTTCCCGTTGGTCGAGTTTCCAAACGGCTCAACAAATAAATACGGGGCGTACACACTAGCGTACGCCCCACAAGTCTAGTCTCTCCAGCCCTTTACTGAGCTACTTTTTGCCCTTTTCTGGCTGCGATGAAGATGCCATTTTTTTAGGAGCAACTTTCTTGGCGACTACCTTCTTGGCAACTACCTTTTTCTTAGGCGCAGCTTTCTTCGCAACAACCTTTTTAGGAGCAGCTTTCTTAGCAACTACCTTTTTCTTAGGTGCTGCTTTCTTCGCGACAACCTTCTTAGGAGCAGCCTTCTTGGCGACTACCTTTTTCTTAGGAGCAGCCTTCTTCGCGACAACCTTCTTAGGCGCAGCCTTCTTAGCAACTACCTTTTTCTTAGCCACCGGTTTTGGCGCAACCTTTTTCTTTGCAGCAGGCTTCGGTGCAGCCTTTTTCTTGGTGCTTGGCATCCTATGATCTCCTTGTAAAAAAACAGACATATGTCTTCGCAAGGTAGAGTAGCAGTTGTTCACTAATTTTGGCAACTGGTAATGAATATCTCTTGCAATATGCCGTATTTACGCCGTAATTCAAGCATAAAAATATATCAATACCACCTGCCAATAATCTTCGCCACCACAAAAACAGCCCCTAAGCCCAAGCACTAAAGACCAAGCATCCCTCGCGCAGCAACCATCGACGCAACCACAAGCCCGAGGCTCACAGCAAAACCCGTTGCCCCAAGAAGCGCACTGCCCTCACCCGTTTGTGCCCATCGGGAAACCGGCCTGGCACGCTTTACAAGCCCTGAACAATAATAGTCTAACGATCGTAGACCCAGACGCTCTTGAGTCACCCGTATTGGTTGGATTGTGACCCCGGTGTTTGGAATGTCAACAAAACAAGTGTCTTCAAAACCCACTGTGGGCAACAGATCTTGATAATTAGTCTTCATCGGATTCATAGTCAAGCATGCAAAGGCCAGCCCGACACAGAATACCCCAGTATATTTTTTCATACGTATCTTTCTGATTTTTGTAACGGATTAATAAAAGCCCAGATAAATCGCTACCAATACCCCACGAAAAAATTCTTAAGGCTCGCGCCCCTACACAAAAAACAGATCTCCCGGCACTCTCGTGTGCACCACACAGAAAAGCGTCCCCGGCGAAAAGCTTTTTGATATCGGATTAGTAGTGGATTGGTATCGGTTCATGGGAGGTGATACTAGTACTTTTAAAGAATACCAGAAAAAAAGACTAGCGTAAACAGGGCCCTTTTTGCGTATCCCCTTATACTAGCAAGCACTTGTCTGGAGCTGTATTGGTAGGTGTCACGAGTATTGGTGCAGGGAGATTTTCCCTGCACCAATAAAACTATTTACATCAAATAACTGAGCGCAAGCGCCGTACCCGATGCAAGAATCACATCGCCCGTCGTATTGGTAGTCTCGTACTGCACTGTCAGTGACTGCCCGGCCGCCAGTGACAAGATCGCCATAAGTGTTTTTGGATTTTCAATGTAGCTTCCATTCGACAAGGTACGCCACGACTCTTGCGCACTCGTAACCGGCAAACCGTCAACCAAGAATCGCAGATGCCTGGTATCAGTAACACCGGTAACCGTACCAAAACCACCTTCATGAATTGAAACATGCACTGTCACCAGGTAATAGCCATTTGCCGGCACAACATAGGCATGGGTAATCGAATCAAACCTACTCATAGGGTCAAAGAGCGTCGTATCAAACACCACCACGGCCGCCGTGTTCGTCACTGTCTGATCAGTACTCAAGTAGACCGACGCCTTACGATTGTTCGTCTGGTAATCAGGCGTTGCCCATGATGTCGTGCCACCACCGTCGGTCGTCAGGACCTGCCCCTGGGTACCACTCGTTGTCGGCAACGTCAGAGTCCATGGCGTCGTAGCAGCAGAGTTAAGGGTCAGCGCATTCGTATCCCCGGCATTTTTGAGCACCAAACTACCCTTGCCCTCCGTTGGATCTAATGTAAGGGCCCCCGTCATGGTATCACCAGCCTTAAGTACGTTCAATGACGCCGCACCGGTCAGGGTCGCCGTGATCGTCCCGGCAGCAAAATTACCAACCTGATCTCGCGCAACAATCGTACTTACCGTATTCACTGCCGTGGCAGTTGTCGCACTATTTGCTACCTTGCCCGCCGTACTAATCGTCGCCAACTTGGTGTCAACTATAGCTGCAGTTGGACTTATATACTCGTTCACAATAAGCCCTGAAGAGAGCACACCCGAACTGTCAGCGTGTACAATCCCAGCGCTCACCCCACTGAGCGTAACCCCATCAGCAGCCGTAAACATTCCCCGCACGGTCGTCAGTGCGCCCACTTTTCCCAGCGTAACAGCCGTTGCATTCGTTGCCCCAATATTCAGGGCCGTTGCAGCCGGCGCATCGAGTAGCGGCGCATACAGGTTTGGCGCTGTCACCACATCATTGGTACCACCAATATTAATGGTCGTCTGCTGCACATTTCCGTAGCCAATATTTACCGTCTGGAGACGACTAGAAGATGTGCCAATATTAATAGTATTGGCATTAGTCGAGCCAACGCTGAGGGTGCCGGAAACAACCGAATCGATATTACCCGTCATATTCCCGGTCAGATTGGCCGTGATGATCCCTGCTGCAAAGTTGCCACTGGCATCGCGCGTAACAAGCGCATTTGCCGTATTTGCATCAGTTGCCGTTGTCGCACTATTAGCAACCTTACCCGCCGTACTAATCGTTGCGAGCTTAGAATCGGCTATTGCAGCTGCTGCATCAATATCGGCGTTCACCAGCAGCGACGTCGAAAGCACACCAGATGCATCGTTATGCACGACGCCGGCATTTACAAAGCCAGGAATAGCAATAGCCCCGCTACCCGAAATCGTCAGGCGATTAGCGGTGTTGGTCATAATATTTAATGCACTGTTATTCGTGCTGCCAACACTCACCACACCCGCATTGCCACCGTTCACCAGGTAGTTACCCGCTGGCGCAAAGTTTGACCAACTCGTAATGCCCGTCCCATCTGTAACCAAGGCATACCCGCTGGTACCCGCTGTTGTCGGCAATTTAAGCGTCCAATCGACGCCCAACGTAGTTGCTGGAGCAATAGTTGTTTTATACGATCCACTCTGCAGTTGCAGCCCCCCGGTCATAGCTCGCGTACCATTACCCAAGAGGTATTGGGGATGATTATCATTTAAAAGCCCGGTCAAATCACCATGATCGCTAACCACGGCAAGACCACTTGCTTTAAATCCAATGCGCGGCCGCTCATCACGAATTTCCGTAATACGATCAGCAACCGTACCCGTATTCTTAACAATAAGCGAGGCCACCAGGGCAATATTTCCATTCCATGAAGCTGGCGGCGTGGGAATTGATCCATTTTGTGCTGCAAGCAACGACGCAAAGGTCGTCTGCCCATAGGTCAAGAGATATTTCTCACTCGCGCCATCATTCACCACGTAGAGCGCATGGCGAGCAAATTCATCGGCTGGAACCAACGCCAATGTACCACTGGCGTCGTCATAGTGGTTATAATCGATGCTCGATTGCGACCCAATCGTCCAACCCCCAGAGCCGTTTTTATAGAACGCAAGCCATGAAATCGCACTGCCGCCACTTGGATTAAAAACATGGGTCCCATAAAAATAACGGCCTGAACTCACGTCAAGCTTCAAAAGCGACACATCACTATTCTTGGACACCATTGAACCAGAATAGTAAATAGGCCCAATCCCACAGCGCAACAACGAGTCAACATTAGTCGTTGCATGAACAATACTTCGTGGCTGGTGCTGCAGGAAAATAATCGAACTGGCGTCTGTCGAAGCCTTACCAAGCACAATAGCAGCTGCAGGATCTGGCTGTGAAAGGGTATATTGGAGCGTTCCCGTACCGTCAACATAGATAAAGTAATCACTGCTTGCCGGCAGCGTTATCGTACCCGTATCCCAGCACTTATACTTCAAATGTGTCCCATCCATGAGATACCCACACCCGGCCAAGGCCTGCAATTGCAAGCCACTCACCACCGACAAAGTCCCCCCACTTACAACCCCAAGCGTCGCACCCTGTTCCATAAGCGGACTGACGTTTGTTGCCGAAACCATCGAGCTCCCAACGTATTGCGGGCCAACGGTCACTGTCCCAAAATTGACGGGATCCGAGAAAAAAATCGACAATGGCGCAGACTCGTGCACCGTCATTTTGCTGCGCTCAAAGGTCCCTTGAATAATACCCACTGTTCCTGGGTGGGCGATATTAAAATCAGCCTGGTTTTTATAGCCATACACACCCATAATATTAAGCCCAGGAGCCGCATCTCCAACAGTATAGGGTACCGAGACCATAGTCTTAAAGCTATGGAAATTCGAAGCGCGCAAATTTAAAATACCACCGTTAGAAACTTCAATCGCCGCCCCTGGAGTACCCGGAATGATCGTCCCTGTCTCGCGACCCGCAATAATATCATTCACCAAGACAAAACTCTTTTCGCCGCTTATTTCAATAAATTTCTCAAAAATCGAGTTTGAAAGGTAGTACCACATAAACCCGGCAATACCGATCACGGCGTTATTATTGGGATCCGAGGCTGAACACTGAACACCAATTCTAAATTCAGCACGATCATTAATCGTACAGTTGGAGATAACCATAATGGTCGGTGCCCCATCAGTGTTGTCAATCGCGATCTGAATATCATTATTGTAGAAATAGCAATTGAGCAAGAAAAAGGCCTCGAGGCCCCCATTAAACCGTACAGCCGCAGTTCCGGGCGCCGTTGCGCCATGCAGAGCAACACCAATTACCTGGGCAAGATATGAACCAACAATAATTGACTTTGATGGATCACTTGCCACAATCAGGGCATTACCATCACCAATAATTGCCACATAAGGCTTCATGGTAATCGTATCTTCAACATACGTCCCCGGAGCAACCTTAATCGACCAGGCTGTTCCATCGGGCGTAATGCTGTCGACGGCTGCCTTGACTGAATTAAATTCGTTGGGCCCCTTGATCGTCCCTGTGTGCACAAAAAGCGTGTGCGACGCGACCCACGGCACGCCATTCGGGAAGGTAAGTCCCGCACCAATCGTCACCGTATCGCCAACGCCGCCAAGCGTTAATGCTGTTGCACCCGTACCCGTTCCAATAGTCACCGTACGTGGTCCTGCGCCCGCGCCGGTGGCAATATTCACAATACTTGTGCCAGAGCCCTCATTTTGTCCCAGCGATAAGAGCGCCCGTGCATAGCTTTGCGCAACGTTTGACGTTATTTTATTAATAAACGTATCGCTCACCGTCGTATTACCCGTATAGGTCGCCTTCGAATCAACCTGCCCAATAGCAATATGCGTATGTTCGGTTGGCGTAACATTTTGGCCATTATTGCCAATGGCAATCACGGCACTACCGGCAGCCTCGGTCCCCACACCACCATCCACGCAGCCGAGCGACACCGTCGCTGTATCGGCTGCCGTTACCGATGAGACCTGCCCCAACGTCACCAGCTGGCTTGCCCCTCCCGGCACCATTCCTGCCTGTAGATCACCGCTCAAAACGGTATTTCCCGGCAATGTAAACCCGGCCGTCCCGGCCGACTGGGTCGCAAGCTGCCCGTAAGAGTCAACGCCCACGAGCTTGAGCGCATAATCAGATGACCCGCTATACACACCCGCTACAAATGCTTTTGTTTGGCTCGTGCCCAGGCGAATCACACCCTCGTCTCCGACCGTCCCGGTGTTCCCAATGGCAACATTGCCATTTTCAACCGTGTAGGAACTCCCAGCACCAGAACCGAGAGCCGTATGGCCACCTCCCGTTGTAAGCCCTGAAAGTGCCTGTGTACCGATACCGGTATTTTGCGTTGCAGCGCTCATCACCGCACCACCAGCATTATGGCCCAAGAAGAGATCACCTACACCCCCATTGGTATGCAGGAACTTAGTCCCTTCTGGATCTTGCACAACAGCGTTAGCATCAAGCGTCACCACAGCGGCATCAAGGTTTATGGTCCCGGCGCCAGCATTGGCCGTTACATTCACGTTGTTGTCCGTACTACCAACGGTCACCACTCCAGCATTACCCGTCTTCACCAGAGCCGTCGACTGGAGGGTCGTAATATCCGTACGCGCCTGCTGAATTTCGTAAATATAAAGCCCGTGTAATTTGTCGTAATCAAGAGAGAAGACCTCGCCTTGCAAGTCATACTGGACCATTTCTGGATAAATAGGCAACGTATCCTCGGCAATCAACCCATGAAAAAGTGTCATAGTTGGATCACCAATGTAATTAAACGACACGGGTTGAAGCTGCATAAACTTCGGCGTATCACCGGTAATGGGCACAATATTTTCTTTGAATCGCCGCGACGATGACGCTATTCCAAGCCGTCCAGCAGAAGTAACCCGTACCGTCTGGTATGTCGCACCAATGCCAACCCCGTAAATACCAGATATATAGCAGGCTGTTGACGATCCCCCGCCAGCCGATGTTGGGACACCAATACGAATAGTGTTGTTTTCTCCCACGGCATTACCCACCACTGCGTTACCAATAAAGATATTATTGGTTCCCGTCGTAAGCGTCCCGCCAGCAGTTGATCCAATCAGTGTATTATTTGAACCAGATGTTAATGAGTCTCCCGCCTGGTACCCAACAGCCGTTACATTACCTACCGTTAAACCGGTCGAGTTACCACCGGCAGACTGGGCCCCCACACCAACATTTTGCGTCACCGATGCACCAGCGGCATTATACATAGCTCGATAGCCAACAGCAACATTGCTACTGGTTGTTGTTAGCGCGTTCAAGGCCTCAGAACCAAGTGCTGTATTATTGGTACCTGTCGAAATGGCCGTCCCGGCCGTATAGCCAACAGCCGTATTGGCATTACCTGTAGAGGTATCAAGTGCATAGGCTCCAACTGCCGTACTATTCGTACCGCTCGTATTAGTAAGAAGTGCCTGGTACCCAACGGCCGTATTATAATCCCCTGTATTTGCATTGAGCGCCTGGTACCCAATACCCGTTGCACCAGTACCCGTGTGTGCTGTCAGCGCACCCGACCCAACAGCAGTGTTACTACTCGTTGTTGAAGCCGTAGAAAGTGCATTGGCCCCCAGAGCCGCATTATTCGCCCCCGTCGAAATTTGCCTTCCTGCGCTAGCCCCAACCGCCGTATTTGCATTGCCTGTACTCAGCGTGAGCGCATTAGTCCCGACGGCAGTACAGTCCGTACCGCTCGTATTAGTCAAGAGTGCCTGGTACCCAACGGCTGTATTGTAGCCTCCCGTATTGGCGTTAAGCGCCTGGTACCCGACAGCAGTCGCACCGGTTCCCGTATGCGCCGCAAGCGCGCCGTACCCAATGGCGGTATTGTTGCTAGTAGTACTCGCAGTGATTAGGGCACTTGCGCCAACAACCGTATTTGCCGTACCGCTAGAAATAGAATCACCCGCTTGATACCCAACGGCCGTATTATTGTTACCAATAGAAAGCGTCAATGCCTGATACCCAACAGCCGTACTGCCCGTGCCCGCAGCATTGGTTGCAAGCGCACTGGCCCCAACCGCCGTGCTTCCAGCAGCGGTATTCAGCCGCAATGCGTAATACCCAACGGCCGTACTATCGCCAGTTGTGGCGATGCTATATCCGGCTTGATACCCCAATGCAGTATTATTTGCTCCCGATGAAACCGTATACCCCGCATTAAATCCAACGGCCGTATTATTGTTGCCTGTCGCAGACGTCAAAGCCTGGTACCCAACCCCAGTACTGCCCGTACCCGTAGCATTGGTAGCCAGCGCCCCTGAGCCAACAGCAGTACTACCAGCAGCCGTATTGAGAACCAGCGCATTATACCCAACCGCCGTACTATCTGATGTTGTTGAAACAGTGCCAAGCGCAGAATATCCAAGTGCTGTATTGTTGCCACCCGTGGTAATCGCATCGCCTGCCGTTGACCCAACGGCGGTGTTGTAATCGCCGCTGGTAATAGCCGTCAACGCATTATACCCAAGCGCCGTGTCATCAGTCGCTGTGTCGGTCGCCATACTCAAACTACCAGCGCCAACACCAACACAGAGATTATTTGTGCCCACGTTGTGAATAAACCTATTGCCTACAGCAATGCTACCTTTATACATCACACCAACGGGAGCACTGGTAGAAGCGGGGACCACTATGTTCCCATCGACCTGCAAACTGTTCGTTCCCGGATTGGTCACCGCACCGATATGTACGCTCCCATTCACGCTCAATTTGGCATCGGTTGCCGCCGGCGTAAAACCGATACCCATACGCTGGGCCGAGTCAACGGTTACATCAGTAAAAAATGATGACAAATTAACGTTCGGCGTAACATTAACCGAAGTGTCTATGCGAAACTTCACGGTGCCCAACGGCCCTGCTGCCTCTGCATCACGAATGTTAAATTGGCGAATACCAGCAACCCCCGTATCGTCTGATTCAAAGCCCCAGAACGATCCGATAACACCAGCCCCTCCAGTAACACCATGCTGAATGCCAAGCCATGTATTATTACCCCCGCCAGAATCGATCAATAATGTATCACCATTCAGCGTTATATGAAACGGCGCAATAACCGTACCTCGTACCCCAACCGTACCAGGAATACCTGCTCCCGTATTAGGGTTAATCGTGATAGCAGTCTGCGTCCCATTTGTACCGCCGGTGACAATATTCAAGATATTACTATCCGTTAGCCCCAAAACACCCGTGGCCGCAAAGGCATTGCCACCCTGCTTGTAATAATTCCCATCAAGCGTTGTCCAACTCGTCGTCCCCGACCCATTCGTCGTGAGAGCATAGCCACTGGTCCCACCCGTTGCCGGCAGGGTAAACGTATAAGACGTCACGCCTGACGGCGCCTTCACCCCAATCGTATTGGTCGTATTGTCGGTAAATGTCAGTGCGGTATTATTACCCGTCAGTGTCACACTACCCGGAATCGTGACTGCGCCGGCATTACTAATCGATACGCGTGTCGCCGTATTGGTGATTAAATTCAAGGCCGTATTGTCACTCGTCCCCACGCTCACCGGCCCAGCATTCCCACCATTCACCAGGTAGTTTCCTGCTGGCTGGAGATTCGACCAACTGGTCGTCCCTGACCCATTGGTTATGAGAGCATAGCCACTGGTGCCTCCGGTCGTTGGGAGCGTGAGCGTGTAATTTGCCGCCATGCCTGAAGTAGGCGCCTGCATCCCAATGGTATACGGTGTGCCGGCGTTGCCGGTAAAAACCAACTGCTTGCTCGCACCCGTCAGCGTCAGGTTACCCGCAACACTCACCGCATCGCTCGCATTTTGCCCAACCTTTATGGTCGATGCTGAGCCTGATGGCCCGAGATTTATCGTCGTACCATCAACCTGCAGATTGCCCTTCACGTCAGTTGTTTGGCCCGAACGGCCGAGGTTGACGGTCGTACAATTGGTCCCACCAATCGTAATCACCGGCGAACCACCCGTTCCCGTATCGATGGTAACGCCACCACCCAGCGTACCACCATTGCCACCCCGGATCGTTATCGCACCGCCATTGGTAGACGTACCTGCACCACCCTGGAGCGTTATTACCCCACCCGTCACCGTGCCGGTTCCCGGCTGAACCGTAATCGCACCAGTGGTCCCAGTCACCGCACCGGTCTGAATGGTCAGGGCATAGCCAGTGCCCGCGCTTGAATCCGTTGTTCCCAAAACCGCCGCTGCCCCAAAGGCGTTCCCATTTTGTTTGAAATAGATTCCATCCAAATTGGTCCAACTGGTCGTTCCCGAACCATTGGTCGTTAACGCATACCCACTCGTCCCACCGGTCGTCGGCAGCGTAAGCGTCCAGCTCGACCCCGTCGCGCCGGACGCCAGTGTGGTCGTCAAACCGCCAACCGTCGTCTCAAGTGCGATGGTTGAGGTGTTAAAACTATTTGATCCATTGCGCGCAACAATCGCACTGGCCGTATTGGCACTGGTTGCCGTCGTAGCACTATTGGAAACTTTGCCGGCCGTACCTATAGTCGCCAACTTGGTATCGACAATGCCCGCAGCCGCGTCAACGTCGGCATTCACAATTAGCGAACTTGATAAATTTCCGGTCGTCACCGCATTATGCACAATCCCGGCCGTCGTAAATGCCGGTATGGCGATCGTCCCCGTACTACCGATCGAAAGCCGGGTGTTTGGCCCACCAGAGCCTGTCACAATATCCAAGCCATTTGCATCAGTTGTCCCCAGAACCCCCGTGGCCCCAAAGGTATTCCCACCCTGCTTAAAAAAGTTCCCCGTAGCGGTAAAGTCTGTCCACGTTGTCGTTCCTGAACCATTGGTCGTCAGGGCATAGCCACTTGTTCCCGCTGTCGTCGGCAAGGTAAGCGTCCAGCCCGACCCTGTCGCGCCAGACGCTAGTGTAGTCGTCAACCCGCCAACCGTGGTCTCAAGTGCTATGGTTGACGTATTAAAGCTATTTGAACCATTGCGCGCAACAATCGCACTGGCAGTATTGGCAGCCGTTGCCGTCGTGTTCGCGTTTGGCAACGTCCCCGTCACTTCAGTCGCACCACCCGCCAGATTAACTGCCGATGACGTAAGCTGCCCAGAGGCATTATTGTGCACCAGCCCCGCCGTACTAAAGGCCGGAATCGCAATCGTTCCTGCATTGCTAATCGATAGGCGCGTGGCCGTATTCGTAATTAAATTTAATGCCGTGTTGTCACTCGTTCCCGCGCTTACGGGCCCCGTGTTGCCACCATTCACCAGATAGTTACCCGCCGGCTGAAAGGCCGTCCAGCTCGTCGTCCCCGACCCATTCGTGGTAAGTGCATAGCCATTCGTACCACCCGTTGTTGGCAACGTCAGAGTCCAGCTCGCACCAAGCGTTGGCGCTGCGACAGCAGCCTGGAAAGCCCCACTCTGCAACTTAAGCGAACCCGTCATCGCTCGCGTCCCGTCAACCAACAAATATTGCGGGTGATCATCAGCCAAAAGCCCGGTCAAATCGCCGTGAGCAGTCACCACCGTCCCCGCATTTGCCGCAAAACCAAGACGAGGCCGTTCATCAATAATCTCTTGGATGCGATCGGCCGGAGTTGTCGAATTTTTCACAATAATGGCGGCAAGCGGCGCAATATTCCCCGTCCAGTCTGAAGGGGGATTTGGGTCAGCCCCATTTTCTGCATCAACGAGATACTGATACTCTGCTGTGCCATACACAAGAAGATACTTCTCAGTAGTTCCATCACCAACCACATAGATTTTATGTCGAGCAAAATAGTCGGTAGTAATCGGCGCCAACGTTCCCGAACCATCATCGTAATTTTGATAGTCAACCGTATTGACGCCCGGCGTGATGACCCAGCCCGATGGGGAATTGCGATAGTACGTCACCCAAGAAATCGCCGTACCGCCGGATGGCGCATAGGTATGCGTCCCAAAATAATAAAACCCGGAGCCAACATCCAGTTGCACTGTCCCATTTTTGCTCACGATAGAACCGGTCGAATAAATCGGCCCCAGGCCGTTGCGCAAGAACGTATCAATATAGGTCGGCGCATGGAAAATGCTCCGGTTCTGCTGTTGAATAAAGACAATATTAGAACTATCGGCCGATGCTTTGCCAAGCACCACGTTGGCAAGTTCATCAGGATACGAAGCGCTCATCGACAACGTCCCCGTATTGTCGACGTAGATAAACCGATCGCTATTTGCCGGAACCGTCACGGTTTGGGTAATCCAGGGGAAATACAACAAGTGGCCAGCATCCTCGACATATCCAGTCCCCGCAGTCGCTTGCACCGTTCGTCCTGTCGTAACACTAAGCACACCGCCCGTCGTCTGCCCCAATGCAGAACCATACTGAAATAGCGGCTGCACGTCGGTCGCAGTCGCTAAATCAAAACCCATGTACAGAGAACCAACAGTCACGGTACCCGGGCTTGCCACATCAGCATTAGAAAAAAGCAGGGAGACGCCAGTAGCATTAATCGTAGAATTTGCTTTATCAAAGGCACCTTGAATAAGACCGGTAGTCCCCGTATGCAAAATATTCAGATCGTTCGACCCGTTGTACGAATAGGTGCCAATAACTTCAACCTGCGGGGCAGAACCTCCCGTTGGCACCGATAACACCGTATCAAAACTATGGAACGCGCAATCGCGCAAACTCACCTGTGCCCCATTCGCAACCTCCACAGCGGTTCCCGTGATGGTTGTCGCTGGTCGTCCCGCAGAAATATGTCCCAACACAGCACGAATAGCCGGACCACTTAGATCAAGCAATTTACTAAAAATAGTATTGGATGATGTCAGCCAATACAAGCTGTGTAGAGACACTACCAGCGGATTTGCTGTCGTCGATACCGCCTGAAGCCCAATGCTAAACTCTGCAGTACTTGTAATAGTGCAATCATCCGAGATAAACGCCGTTAAAGATCCGACGGTATTGTCGAGAGAAATACAGATATCATTGTCACCAAACGCACAGTCATTAACCGCAAACTCCCCAGCCCCACCGGAATATTTGATGGCCGCAGTGCCCGTTGTGGTAGCACCCGTCAGTGTTACACCAACAACCTCTGCGTTGGGCGCCCCAACAATAAGCGTACTGGCAGGATTTGATGCGGTAATAGTCGCCTCACCATTCCCAATAATAGAGATATTCGGCTGCAGCGTCAGCGGGTTATTTTCGACATACGTCCCCGGAGCCACTTCGATCGTCCAGGGGTCTGACGGTGTACCAATATACGTCAGAGCAGCAGCAATAGTATTAAATTCATTCGGGCCCTGAATAGCCCCGGTGTGCACCAACACCACATGCTCGCCCAGACTAGGCACGCCAAGATTGTAATAATTGGTCGCACCCCCAATCGTAAGGGCATCGCCGGTACCCGCAAGATTAATCGTCGTAACGCCCGCCCCTCCAGCACCAATATTCACTGTTTGCGCAGCACTGGCAGAGGTCGCAATATTGATTGTACTCGCATTGGTCGTTCCCAAGCCCAATGTCCCAAGGGCAGCAGAGTCAACATTACCAACAAGATTGGCCGTAATTGTCCCCGCACTAAAATCGCCCGACCCGTCACGCGCCACAATGGCACTCGCCGTATTGGCACTGGTTGCCGTCGTCGCGCTGTTCGACACTTTTCCTGCCGTACTAATTGTCGCTAATTTTGTGTCAACAATCCCAGCAGACGCGTCAACATCGGCGTTCACGATAAGCGAACTTGAAAGCGCCCCTGTCGTTACGGCATTATGAACCACCCCTGCAACCGTAAACGCCGGAATAGCTATAGTTCCCGTACTGCCGATCGACAGGCGTGTATTTGGCCCACCAGAGCCCGTCACCAGGTTAAGACCATACGCATCGGTGGTGCCCAAAACACCGGTAGCCCCAAAGGCATTGCCGCCTTGGGCATAATACGTCCCCACCGGCTGCAGCTGCGTCCAACTCGTCGTCCCCGACCCATTGGTGGTGAGCGCATAGCCACTCGTACCACCGCTTGCTGGTAGGGTCAAAGTCCAGGGACTCGTCGCCCCAGAGGCTACAGACGTGGTGAAACCGCCACTCGTCAATTGCAGCGCCCCGGTCATCGCCCGGGTACCATCAACCAACACATATTGGGGATGGTCGTCATCCAAAAGCCCGGTTAAATTGCCATGATCCGTGACCACCGTTCCTGCGTTGCGTGCATACCCGAGCCGCGGTCGTTCATCCCGTATCTGCGCAATGCGACTCGCGGGCGTTGCCGAATTGCAAACAATAATCGCCGCAAGAGGGGCAATATTCCCCATCCAGCCATCTGGCGGTGTTGGGTCTGCTCCATTTTCGGCATCGACCAGCGCCGCATACGTTGTCTGCCCGTACACCATAAGGTATTTCTCGTATGCGCCATCGTTGACAACATAGAGCGTGTGGCGGGCATAATTATTTGCCGGAATCGCCGCCAACGTGCCCGTTGTCAAATCGTTATAGTACTGGTAATCAACGGTATTTTGACTTGGGGTATCCGTCCATACGGTAAGGGTCTTATAGAACGTCGTCCACGAGACCGGCGCACCACCGCTTGGCACATATGCCGCTGAACCAAAAAAGTAGTACCCTGACGTGACATCCAGCTGGGTATTCCCATTTTTAGTAACAATTGACCCTGCACTATAAATAGGTCCCAAGGCCCGTCGAAACAGCGATTCAAAACGGGTTGAGACATGGTCAATAGTTCGCGCTGCCTGCTGAATAAAGACAATATCCGTTGCATTAGAAGCAGCTTTTCCAAGAATTATGACCGCATTTTCATCAGGATATATGTTGCTGGAGCTGTATCCAATGGTCCCAGTATCATCGATATAAATAAACCAAATCACATCGGGATCGACGGTAAGCGTTTGTGTCCCCCACGAAAAATACTTGAGATTGCCCCCAACCAGCACATACCCCGTACCAGCCGTCGCCTGCACTGTTCTGCCCGTCGTCACACTGAGCACACCACCGGTTACCTGCCCAATTGTTGAACCATTGAGAAATTGGGGCCCATAGTCGGTCGTTACGCCCAAATTAGCACCCATGTACTGGGGCCCAATGGTCGTTGTTCCCTGGGCGGTATCATCAGAACTTGAAAAGAGCAGCGACATGCCTGTGGCATTGACCGTCGAATTTGCTCTATTAAAAGCCCCCTGTATAAAACCAGTCACACCCGTATGCAGAATACTCAGATCAGTCGTACAATTATACGTATATGAACCAATAGCCCAAACGGTTGGTGCAGTGCCCCCGGCAGGCATAGAAAGAAACGTAGCAAAACTATAAAACGAACAATTCCGGATGGTGCCGTCCGCCGCATTGCTCAATTCTACGGCCACCCCCGGGATGGTTCCCGTTGCCTGTCCGGCCGAAACATTCTCGGCAAGAAGAGACGCATTCAGGCCGCTAAACTCAAAGAGTTTACTAAAAATGGAGTTTGAAATGGTCAGCCACTCCAAGCCTGAAACAGACAGAATTATTGGATTCGCAGGGGTCGATGCAGCCTGAAAGCCTATACGAAACTCTGCCGTACTTATGATTAAACAACCGTTGACCGGACAAGCCGTTATCGGCGCCACGGTATCGTCCAGAGCAACTAAGATATCGTTATCACCAAACGTACAGTTAAGGACATTAAATAACACACCACCGGCAGCAGCACCACCAGAATAACGTATTGCAGCCGATCCCGTCGTTGTCGCGCCCGTCAACGTCAACCCAGAAATCGTTGAATCCGGTGCCCCAACAATAAGGTCGCTTCCGGAATTCGCAGCCGCAACAATCGCATCACCACCACTCACAATCGTTATATTTGGCTGCAGCGTCAGCGGGTTATTTTCGACATACGTCCCCGGAGCCACTTCGATCGTCCAGGGGTCTGACGGTGTACCAATATACGTCAGAGCAGCAGCAATAGTATTAAATTCATTCGGGCCCTGAATAGCCCCGGTGTGCACCAACACCACATGCTCGCCCAGACTAGGCACACCCAAGTTATAATAATTTGTCGCGCCACCAATGGTGAGCGCATCGGTCGCACCCGCAAGATTGATGCTGGTCACGCCCGCACCGGTGCCAATATTCACCGTCTGCGCAGCAGCCCCTGAGGTGGCGATATTAACCGTGCTTGCATTTGTACCCCCGAGGGTCAGGGTCCCAGACGCAGCCGAATCAACACTGGTTGCTGTAATATTCGTAAACGTCGGCGATGCGCTAATAGCAATGTCCTGATTAAACGTATACGTACCAGTCAGTGGCGGCTCACAGATAATCGTCCCGTGTGCAGGATTACTGGATAACACAAAGGTATTTCCGGTGCCCCGCATAACACGCACAATAGGCTCACCGCATTGAACCACATGTTGCCACACGGAAAAGTCCATCGCCCCGGGGTTTCTGAGCTTACTGCTCTGTGTAACTAATGCAGTGCATGCGGCCACACTATCAACCGTATGGCTAGCCGCGAACAAAAGCGTCGGCATGAGTCCCTGTAGCAGGAAGCCATACCAGATAAGAACCATAACACCAAACCTGCACGGCCTTATGCCTTCTGGCATAGGTAGTAAATGCTTCATACGTTGCCCCTTTTTATTTCACGCAGAACTCTCACCTGGGAGCAAACTACTACGACTCGCCAAATTCTTCAATACGCAAAGGGAACGACACAAAAAGAGCTTTTTATTGGCGTTTTAGTCTAAAAAATATATCTTAAAAAAAGATCCCATAATCTCGTTACCCATTCGCCCGTTACCCATTCGAATGAAAGGCACCCTATGTACCTACCGGCAAAAAAAATCTTCATAACAACCCTAATCTTGTTCACCGGAACAGCCGGTAAACTAACCTACAGCATGCAAGAGCAGAGCCAAATTCAGGAAAAATACAACGACAAGCTTTTGACTGGTGCAGAAAGTGACGACCTACAAACGGTTACGGACGCGCTTTCCAAAAAAGCCTATATTGAAACAAAGGGGAAATGGGGATTTACGCCCCTACGCTTCGCGTGCTACTTCGGACATCTTGAAATCGCCAAGTACCTCATCGAACAAGGTGCGCAGGTTGCCGCAGAACCACTCATCAGTGCCTGTGCAAACGGCCATCAAGGCATAGTCGAATACCTGGTCGAACATGGCGCCCCCATTAATCCTCAAACTACAGTCGAAATGCCCCCTCTCTCCATGGCCCTTTCTGCAAAGCATCTTGCAATCGCCACCTATCTTCTCGATAAGGGGGCCAACCCCAATGAAGAGAGCGGCTACAACCAAACTCCCGTGCTCATAGCCCTTAGAAATGGCTATTTTAAGTTCGCTAAAAAACTTATTGGGAGGGGGGCCTCGATACATCAAAAAGGCCCCGAAACGCTCATGTCCTTTGCATGCAATGCAGACCATCTTGATATGGTCGCCTATCTTATCGCCAAAGGGACACCAATCCAAACACGGGACCTGCTCTCCACGAGCATGACCATGACCGGCAAAAAGATCTACAGCCTTTTGATGGCTACCCTCCACTTTGAAAAACTTAAAAACAAAGAACCTGTTGATCAAAACGAGCATCAGAAAATCCTTGCCAGCCTCGAACTAAACCCACGATTCAAGGATTCCCTGCTTATGCGCCCGGGACTAGAAAACACGGTACTAAAGACTCAGGAATAACAAAAAAAATAAGCCTTGCCTTTGCGCTCTTAAGTTCTAAGCATGCTTCGGCAACCGCTCATCCTGAGTGAAATCGAAGGATACGAGCGGGCAACGGGACAAATATTGCAAACAACAATCTACCGTAACACTTCAACCAAGCACTCACCCAGCATGCGGGTTTTGGTGTCGAATACCAGGCCAATCAGCACGATTTGCTTGCCCTTGTGCCAATACGGCTCGTAGTAGCTCTTCGCATGAATTTGCTCAAGCGCGATAGCGCATGGGGCGTTTATCTTGCATTCGATTATGTACACGTATTTCTTAGTCTCAATTGTCGCGTCAATACGTCCCTTATTCGTTGGCTCTTCTGCATGCACATGCATTCCCACAAAACGCAATAGCGCAAACATAAGAGATTGGTAATAAAATTCACTGGTTGCAACCGGGGCGCTTGGTGCAGGTTGTAGTTCGTATGAAATCCCTGCAAAAAACGACCCTAAAACCGAGAGAAACTTATCCGTATCGCCAGCCTCAAGAGCTTCGGTGATGCCCGCATAAAAACCATAGGTTTTGACACTGTCAAAGTTTGTGAGCATTTTCACAATGTGCTTAAAAAATGCGTTTTTAACTTCGATGTTTGGATATGACAATATATACCGCTGTGGCTCGCGCTGATAGCCTTTAATAGTAAGATATCCCGTCTGAAACATGAGCGGTATAAGCTCTTGCTTGTCTATTTCGTAAGCAGGAAAATCAATGTCATCAATGGCAGCATTCTCTAAATCGCTTATGGGGAAATTGCTTGTCTTGATAAGCTTTAGTAAAAACGTCGGCGTACCAGAGGCAAACCAATAATCAGAGAATTTTGCGTTTCTTAAAAACGTCAGGAAAGAAAAGGGATTGTACACACGCGTTGGATTACCGGAAAACCGGTACCCGTCGTACCACTCACGAATTTTTTCTTTAACTGTCGATACTGGTTCTTGCAGCTTTGTAGCCACATGCGGAATCCAACCATCAAAATAACGGTATAATTCTTCTTCGGTGTACCCTAACAACGTTGCGGTCTCTTCCTGTGCTGACAAATCAGACAGGTTGTTAAACCCTGAAAAGAGAGACGTTTTGGAAAACTTGCTCACCCCAGTTACAAAGAAGAAGTGCAAGTTTTTATCCATACTTTTGAGTGCTGTATAAAAGCCCTTTAGGAGGACATGAATCGGATCGCGAACAGCTGGATCATCAATATGTGCCAAGAGCGGGCTATCGTACTCATCAACTAAAACGACAACACGTTTTCCTGCTTTTGCAAAGAGATTTTTGACCAAAACAGTCAAAGCTCGTGTCAGCGTTACCCCATCAGTTTCAAACGGAACGCCATAGGCCTGAGCAATATCGCCCAAACGAGCAATCAGGTCCTTTTCTAACGAATCAACTGATCGGGAATCAAAGCCAGAAAAATCCAGATGAATCACCGGATATTTGGTCCATGAATAATCGCTTGAGTCGATCCACAGGTTTTTAAATAACTCGCGCTTGCCCTCAAAAAGGGCCTTGAATGTTGAAATCAGAAGCGATTTTCCAAATCGCCGCGGGCGAGCCAGAAAATAGCGTTCACTCTTGCGTACAAGGGGATAGATCTGTTCAGTCTTATCAACATACACGCGATTTTCTTCAATCAAAATATCGAAGGTCTGAATGCCAATTGACAGGTCTTTTAGCTCTGGTGGTTGTTGCATGTGTCGGTCCCTTTTGGTAAACAGATATGCTCCCTTGTACTATACCACAAAACATGGTCACGCCCCACTGTCACTATAGTTTCAGCAGGCGACAGATGTTCCCAGAGGCACTAGGCCTAGTAGTGCATATCTTCGATGTGCGAGTAGACAAGATCGGCCAAAAGGGTAATCAGATCGCGCATTTCGGCATTTTTTTGCTGTAGTTCTATGATATCATCGTGGGCTCTCTCTATTTCAGACGCCAGAAGAGCCTCGACTTCGCTACACTCGATCATATAGGCAAACCCTGCCTCATCGTACACCACCAGCTGCGGGGTAGCCGCTTCACGCTTTTTCGCGCACGACCCAGAAGCACTCGCGCACGCAATCCCTCCCTGCCCCACAAAACAGAACGGCTGCTCAAAACAACCGCGCGCACGCCAGCCTAAAATTTCAAGAATGGCTGCCGTACCAGCACCACGGCAATCAGAGCCCTCGCAACGCACTCCCACACTCCCCGCACAAAGGGAGCAGATGCTACCCACAAGCATTGCAAACCCAACGGCCATTCCCAGACGCCAATACATCTTATTCATGCTCCCACTCCCTTAGTCTTCACCATCTCTTTGCCCGCACGAATTCTCCAATGGCGAGCCTCAAGTGAGTGAGCCCGCCAGGCGAAATTATTTATTACTCTGGCCATGCGTCACCGCAGAGTTTGGTGCTGGAAGCACGACAGGTACTGCACTAACCTGGGCCTGCAGCTTTAACAAATCATTAATCTGTACCTGCAGCTTACTCACCGTACTCGTAAGGGCCGCAATAGTTGCCACGCTATCAGTCACCTGTTTCTGTAACTTTTCAACAGTACTTGCCAACGCAAGGTTTGTTGCTGTATTCACCGCTACTTGCTTCTGTAAAGCAGCAACCTGCGACTCGGTTCTCTGAATCTCATGCACAAAGAGCCCGTCCAACAGTTGGTACATAATCGTATAAGGCTCGCCATCAGTATCGTACACAATCAACTCTGGATAGATCTTTTCGACCTCTTCAGCAATAAGCCCATATTGAACCTTCCCGGCCTTGTCTGACTTTATGGTAAAAGAGACAGGACGCAATTGCGCAAAGCGCGATGAGCCTTCAGTCAGCGTTTCGATTTTTTCCTTAAAGCGCTGCGAAGAACTGACCGTCCCCAATTGACCGCTTGAATCGACCAGTACCGCAATAGCGTCAGCATTGCTCGTAGTTATGCCCCTGATTCCCGCCACAAAACAGCCCCCCGTCCCTGCAACCGGCGTTCCAATGCGAACCACCCCATCAGCACCCACAATGGCCTCGCCGGCAACCGCCGTCGCCCAGCTCATTTCCCCACTGGTAGTACTTGTCAGCATCTGACCATTGCCTGTTGGTAGCACTGTAGGAAGCATATAGGCCACATTCGCCTGCATGCCAGACACGGGTGCTTTGAGCGAGACCGTATAGGGCGTATTTCCATTGCCCGTGAAGACGAGGGGTTTGCTCGCCCCTGTCAATGCAAGCGATCCCGCAACCGCGACCTGATCGTCTTGGTGCTGCCCGAGAGTAATCGTCGACCCACCACGCATCGACCCAATCGTCAATGCCGTTTGATAGCTCGCCGTACCAATCGAACACTGGACCTGTCCCTGCGCAGCATTTGCCAGATTAACCGTCACCGCATGCGCAGCTCCAAGATCCGTAGCTATATTCACCGTATGCGCATTTGCGCCCCCCAGCACAAGGGTACCGCCAAAGGTCGACCGATCGATGCCGCCATCAGCATAAAACAGATCGGTCACTTTCGCTTTTCCGGTCACCGTCAATTTATCTGCCCCGGGCGCTGCCCCAATCCCAACCGTGTCATAAGTACCACTTGCAAGCGTAATCTGCGATGTACCTGTCCCACCACCAATAGTCACCTGCGATGTCCCTGTTGTCCCATTTTGTCCAATGGCAATACTCGTGTTTCCTGCGCTGACATTTTCGCCCAGCGTAATCGTCGTCGAGCCTCCAGCATTATTGGAACCAATAGAGGCGGCGGTTGAGCCGGCAGCATTGTTCGCCCCAAGCACTAGACTGGTGCTCCCGGTTGCTGCATAATTCTCACCAATCGACAAAACTGGACTTTCTGATGCCCCAAACTGCTTAGCGCCCAACGTCACGGTCGTTCGCTGATCCGTTACCTGTACAATTACAGGCGTTGTGGCATTTTGTACCACGATACTGCCCAACAAGAGCACATTTGAACCCCAGAACGCTGGTTTTGTTGGTACCGGTGCAGCCACAGCCGCTGCCTGGGTTACATACTGACTGGTTCCGTACTGGAGCATAAAGACCAGTGTGCCTGCACCGTCTTGCGTCACGTAGAGCGCGTGCTGCGCATACCGATCTGCCGTAATGGCCGTCAGTGTCCCCGAATTATCGTACAGGGCACAGTCGACATCTTGCGTACCACCAGCCTGGCGCTTGGTTCCGTCCCCATAGAAGCTATCAAACGCTATCGCCGATCCCCCGGCATATGCCCGCAGGTCAGTCCCCGTATAGAAACTACCGGAACCAACATCCAAACGCGTTGCCCCATTTTGCGTCACCCCAAAGCCTCCCACCAACAGACTGCCAAAGAGCAGGTTATTGATCGTCGCCAGGGTCGCCGGCTTACGGTTGATCATGCAGCGCAAGTCCTGCGTCTGCACAATTGCCACGCTGGCACCATCAAGACTACTGCGCACCTGCGCTAGAAGAATGGTTTGGCGCGCTGTTGGCGCTGTTGCATTGTGCTGCACCGTCCCCGCACCATCGACATACACGTATTCTGTTGCACCCGTGGCAATCGCAAGGCTGCTGGCAGCATTCCATGAAAGATATTTCAAGTCACCGGCGAGAGTTTCAACATACCCCGTTCCAGCAGCAACATCGACCTGACGCGCGCTGGTCACCGGCGTGACCGTACCACCAGTAATCACTCCCAGATCAGCGGCTTTGTTTAGTTGCGGCGCAATATTGGTAAGCTGTGCACCACAGGCTACCTGAATGGTATCCTGAGCATGCTGCCCGAATGTTATGGCTGACGCTGCACTGCTCCCACCCAGCGTAATCGTGTGGGCAGACGCACCCGTACCAATGGTAATAGTCTCGGCATTGGTCGCCCCAAGTGCAAGGGCGCCAGACGCCACAGAATCGATATTTCCCGTCACATTACCAGTCAGGTTGGCTGTTATGGTCCCCGCTGTAAAGTTGCCTGACCCATCACGTGCCACTATTGCACCAGGTGTACTGGCACTGGCGGCACTTGTGGCACTATTGGCCACTTTGCCAGCCGTACTTATGGTCGCCAGTTTGGTATCGATAATACCAGCAGACGCGTCAATATCAGCATTCACCACCAGAGAGCTTGAAAGCGCACCCGTTGTCACGGCGTTATGCACAAGCCCGGCTGTGGCAAATGCCGGAATAGCAATCGTCCCATCACCGGCAAGCGTCAGGCGACTGGCCATATTCGTCGCGAGGGCTAGAGCGCTATTGTTGGTACTACCAACCGTGACACCCCCTGCGTTGCCCCCGTTCACCAGATAATCTCCCGCAGGAGCAAAGCTTGACCAACTCGTGCTCCCCGTACCATCAGTCGTCAAGGCCTGACCACTGGTACCTACTGCCGTTGGCAGGGTAAACGTCCAACCAGCAGACAAGCTTGGGGCTGCAATACTTAACTCATATGCACCGCCCTGCAGTTTAAGCGCACCGGACATGGCACGCGAGCCACTAACCAGCAGGTATTGGGTATGCGTATCGTTACCAAGACCCGTCAAGTCGCCGTGATCCGTCACGACGGTTAATCCGCTTGCTTTAAAACCAATGCGTGGGCGCTCATCGCGGATCTCAGAGATTCTGTCCGCAAGCGTATCAGTGTTTTTTACAATCAGAGAGGCGATAAGGGCAACATTACCCACAAAGCTTGCAGGTGGTGTTGGAATAGCACCATTCTCAGCCGCGCTGAGCGTATCAAAAACGGTCTGCCCGTACACAAGCAGGTATTTCTCGCTCGTTCCATCGCCGACTACATAGAATGCATGTCGTGCAAACTTACCCGCATCCAGGCTTGCAAGCGTACCGGTGCCATTATCATAATGGTTATAATCAACACTACTCACACCCGACGTCATCGTCCAGCCAGACGCCCCATCGCGATAGTACGTAGCCCACGAAATAGCCGATCCGCCCGTTGGCGCATAGGCGAGTTGGCCATAATAGTAAGCCCCTGAGCTGACATCAAGCTTCACAAGCGATACATCGCCATTTTTCGTTACCAGAGAACCACTTACATAAACAGAGCCTAACCCGTTCTGGAGGGCGCTATCAAGATTCGTTGCTGCATGAATAGCCCGTCGCGGCTGTTGCTGGAGATAGATAATGGTGCTTGCATCAGCCTGTGCAGTACCCAAGAGAATTTCAGTAACCGGGTCTGGGAGCGACGCTTTCTGCTGAACAGTCCCCGTCGCATCAACATAGAAATAACTCAAGCTCATTGCAGGCACCGTCAGCGTAGTCGCTTGCCATGCCTGGTACGCAAGATCACCGCTGGAAACCAGGTATCCTGCCCCTGCAGCAATCTGGACCTGGCGCCCACTAACCAGAGATAGGGCTCCTCCAGAGACAACACCCAGCGCAGCACCCTCTTCAAGAAGCGGGCTCACATTCGTCGCCGATGCCATCGAACTCCCCACATACTGCGGCCCGACAGTGACCGTACCAAAGTTCACCGGGTCAGAGAAGAAAATTGAGAGCGGCGCTGACTCATGGACCGTCATCTTGCTCCGCTCAAATGAACCTTGAATAATACCGGACGTTCCTGGATGGGCTATATTAAAATCAGTCTGATTTTTATAGCCGTACACACCCATAATATTGAGTTCCGGAGCCGCATCACCCAGTGTGTACGGAACAGATACCATCGTCTTAAAGCTATTGAAATTCGAGTCACGCAGATTCAGCACGGCGCCATCAGAAACCTGCACCGCAACCCCAGGAGTACCGGGAATAACAGACCCCGTCTCGCGGCCCGCAATAATATCATTGATCAGCACAAAGTTTTTTTCACCGGTAATATCAATAAACTTCTCAAAAATTGAGTTGGATAAGAAATACCACATCATACCGGCAATACCAATAACCGCGTTATTGTTCGGGTCAGATGACGAGCACTGAAGCCCAATTCTAAATTCAGCCCGATCATTAAACGTGCAGTTTGAGATAACCATAATTGTCGGAGCCCCGCCTGGGTTATCAACCGCTATCTGAATGTCATTGCTGTAAAAGTAACAATTAAGCAAGAAGAATGCCTCGGGTCCACCATTAAACCGAACGGCTGCCGTACCCGTCGCCGTGGCCCCTGAAAAGGCAAGGCCAATAACCTGTGCTAAATAAGACCCAACAATAATTGACTGTGACGGGTCTCTAGCAACCACAACCGCGTTCCCATCACCAATAATTGCCACGTATGGCTTCATAGTAATGGTATCTTCAACGTACGTCCCCGGAGCAACCTTAATGGACCACGCCACCCCCATTGTCGTGATGCTATCGACAGCTGCTTTAATCGAATTAAACTCGTTGGGCCCTTTTAGGGTGCCGGTGTGCACAAAGAGCGTATTTGCCGCGACCCATGGCACTCCAGCAGAGAACGTAACACCCCCCTCAACCTGCATATCGCCCAGTATTTTTGTTAAAGAGCCTGACGTGCTCACGTGTACGGGGCCCGCCCCGGAAGCCCCAAGTGTCAGGGCTCCCGTGCTGTCGACATTCCCCACCAGATTGGCGGCTATCGTTCCAGCCGTAAAGCCACCAGAGCCATCACGTGCCACAATCGCGCTTGCCGTGTTATTTGCCGTTGCGCTTGTCGCGCTATTCGCCACTTTACCAGCGGTACTTATGGTCGCCAGTTTTGTGTCAGCAATTGCAGCTGAACCGTCAATATCCGCATTTACGACCAGTGCGCTTGAAAGCGTCCCCGTACCAGCAGCAGTATGCACTACCCCGGCGCTCACAAACCCCGGAATCGCAATACCGCCAGTACCGGTGATGGTCATTCTGTTCGCGCCGGAAGTCACCAGACTGAGCGTCGCGTTATCAGAGGTTCCCACCGTCACCGCCCCGGTGTTGCCGGTTCGGCTTAAAGCACTTCCCTGCAACGCCGTAATGTCAGTACGGGCTTTTTGTATCTCTTTGACAAAGAGACCGTCCAAGAACTGATACCGAATGGTAAACGGCAGGCCATCATTGCCGTAATAAATCATCTCTGGGTAGATTGGCTCAACCTCTTCAGCAATCAAGCCATAGTTCAGCAACCTTAATGCATCTTCTTTATAATTAAACGAGACGGGACGCAGCTGCATAAATTTATCGGTATTCGAATCTGGAATCGTAACGATATTCTCTTTAAAGCGTGACGAAGACGTTGAGGTCCCCAATTTACCACTACTGTTCACGTATACCGCAACGCCACTGCCCGATGTCTGCCCATTGATTCCCTGGATATAGCAGGCCGATTGACTTGTCCCAATGCTAATGGCATTGCTAACAGAAGCGCTACCCGTGTTACCAATAAAAATATTGCCCGATTCGGTGCCCGTACAGCTTGATCCTGCATTATACCCAATAAAAACGTTGTCGGTGCCGGTTGTAAGAGCTACGCCAGAATTGCCACCCAAAAACGTATTGTTCGCTGCAGTACTGGACAAAACATACCCAGCTGCACTACCGATCAGCGTATTGTAATTTCCCGTCAGTACATTAGCACCTCCGCCATTATTTGCAGTAATACGATCACCAACAAATACCCCGGCAGTTGCAGTGGTCACATTGGAACCGGCCTGGTACCCAAGGGCGGTAAGAGCGCCGCCCGTAGCAGCCGTCAGGGCATTATACCCGACAGCCGTCATCTGCAAGGCCGACGTAGTCGAAGCCAACGCACCAGAGCCGACAGCCGTACTACCGGTGGCCGTATTAGCCGTTAGTGCATTATAGCCAATGGCCGTACAATCAGCCCCCGTCGTTATAGCATCACCGGCCGCATAACCAAGCGCCGTATTGTTGTTGCCCGTTGCAAGAAGCAATGCGTGATAACCAACAGCCGTACTGGCAGTTCCTGATGTATTGGCTTCAAGGGCGCTTGAACCAACGGCGGTGCTACCGGCCGCTGTATTAAGTCTTAACGCATAATACCCAACAGCCGTACTATCGCCAGTTGTGGCGATGCTATATCCTGCTTGATACCCCAACGCAGTATTATTTGCTCCCGATGAAACCGTATATCCCGCTTGATTCCCCAGCGCGGTATTAAAATTACCGGTTGCAGACGTCAACGCCTGATAACCCACAGCAGTACCACCGCCACCCGTCGTATTTGTCGTAAGAGCCGAAGATCCAACCGCAGTATTACCAGCACCTGACGTATTCGCCGCCAAAGCCCCAGAGCCAACGGCCGTACTTCCCGATGCTGTATTAGCATTCAACGCATTGTACCCAATCCCCGTACAACCCGTTCCCGTTGTAAGGTATACACCAGCATTGCCCCCAACGAATGTATTATTCGCTGCAGCCCCCTCCAAAGAATACCCCGCAGCACTACCAACAGCAGTATTATAAGCACCCGTAATATTAGAAGCACCCGCTGAAGCACAACGATCACCCACAAATACACTGGCAGAACCGGTGGACACCTTGGTTCCAGCCTGGTAGCCAAGGGCGGTAAGGTAACTTGCTGTACCAGACGTAGTATAATTAGCATTGGTCAACGCTTGGTATCCAATGGCCGTATTTAAAACACCCGATGCATTTGCCGCCAAAGCCCCAGAGCCAACCGCCGTACTACCGGTGGCCGTATTTGCCGTTAGTGCATTATAGCCAACGGCCGTATTATCAGTTCCCGACGTTATAGCATCGCCCGCCGCGTAGCCAAGGGCCGTGTTATTGTTGCCGGTTGCAAGGAGCAGTGCATTATACCCAACAGCAGTACTCCCCGTCCCCGACGTATTGGCTGCAAGGGCGCTTGAACCGACAGCCGTACTACCCGTGGCCGTATTTGCAAACAACGCGTTATAGCCAATGCAGGTATTGTAGTTTCCGTCTGTAACTGCCTTCAAAGCGCTAGAACCAACGGCAACATTATATGCACCACTCGTAGCTGCCGTCAGCGCTATGTATCCAATAGCCGTATTGTACTCTCCGCCTCCCACCGTTGTATTTGATACTTTCAGTGTTTGATATCCAACTGCCGTATTCCCGTTACCGTGGAGGTTTGCGGCTATTGCCTCGACCCCAACCGCAGTATTGTAGGCCCCATACGAACTTGCAGCCAAGGCATTTGAACCAACAGCCGTATTGAGTTGGCCGAATTCGTTAAACTTTAGGGCATTGTACCCAACCGCCGTGTTGTCAGCACCACTTGTAACAGAATACCCCGCTTGATACCCAACCGCCGTATTATGGGCTGATGTTGCTATCGTCAACGCTTGGTACCCTACCGCAGTATTACCTACCCCGGCGCCACCGGTCAATGTACCAGAACCAACGGCGGTGCTGCCCGCAGCTGCGTTGGCCGCCAGGGCATTATAACCAACTGCCGTGCTATCAGACGTGGTCGAAGCAGCTCCAAGAGCGGCATACCCAAGAGCAGTATTATTCCCGCCCGTGGTGATAGCATCACCCGCCGTTGAGCCAACAACCGTATTGTAATCACCCGACGTAATAGCGGTAAGAGCATGGTACCCAAGGGCGGTATTGTCGGTCGCACC
>Ga0351934_1091_pt1 | contig 33630 bp, 5 predicted proteins | sample TotcelT113001L10_FD_206848 | JGI IMG/M metagenome (GOLD analysis project Ga0351934, IMG submission 206848) | Enriched cells from coal bed in the Powder River Basin, Montana, United States - Total cells T11 rep2 HSBNCT.T11.300.1.L10 ...
CGTCACCAGCAGCACGTGTTCCGTCGCGTCTAGCCGCAGCAACTGGGTGCGGAACAAGGGGCCACTGGCCAGATCGAACGGCGCGTGGGCCTCCGTGTTCGCTCGGTGACGGACTTCCGCTTCCCGCCCGTCGTCGGGCATCCCACTCAGATCAATGACCGGCAGTTGGACTTCCAGCGTTTCGGCAATCGCCTGCCGCGGGTTACCCTGCACACTTGAAAATGTGGTTCGGAGCGTCTCGTGCCGTTCCACCAGCGCCTGGAAACTACGCTCGAGGGCCTTAACATCCAGCGGTCCCCGCAGCCGCACCGCGGACGGCATGTTGTACGACGTATTGCCGGGATCCAACTGGTCCAGGAACCATAGACGCTCCTGCATCAGCGAAAGCGGCAGATTCTCCGTTCGCTCCACAGGCATTAGGGCCGGGCCCAAATCAGGACGATCCCCGCCTCCGGCTCGCTCGATTACCGTGGCGAGTCTGGCCACCGTCGGCTGTTCGAACAATTCCCGCAATGGCATTTCCACCTGGAAGAAATCGCGCACGCGAGAGATCAACTGCACCGCCAACAACGAGTGCCCGCCGAGAGCGAAGAAGTTGTCGTGAATGCCGATCGGACGAACGTTGAGGACTTCTTCCCAGATCGAGGCCAACAACAGTTCCACCTCGTTTCGCGGCGCAACGTATCCCGCCTCCAACTCCGGCCGTATGCCGTCCGGCTCCGGCAACGCCTTGCGATTCACTTTCCCACTCCGCGTTACCGGCCAGGCGTCGAGCATCATAAAGGCAGTGGGGACCATGTAGTTGGGAAGTCGCTGTCCTAGGAATTCACGCAAATCTTCCACCGATGGTGATGAACCTTCCTGCGGCACGACATAGGCGACCAGTCGCTTCTGGCCCGCCGGGTCGTCCAAGGCCAGGACCACGGCCCCCTCTACAGACTCGTGCGCGCCGAGCACTGATTCGATTTCGCCCAGCTCAATACGGAAACCACGGACCTTGACCTGGTCGTCCAGGCGACCCACGTACACTAGGTTGCCCTCCGGCAGCCAGCGGACCAGGTCGCCCGTCCGGTACAGACGCGCACCCGACTGCGGATCGAACGGGTTGGCAACAAAACGCTCTGCGGTCAGTTCGGGCCGCTTCAAGTAGCCTCTGGCCAGGCCCCTACCCCCGATGCACAGCTCGCCCGGGACGCCCACCGGCACGGGCTGGAGGTTGCGATCCAGCACGTACACTTGCGCGTTGGGAACGGGCCGTCCGATCGGGACTTCCTGGATGACGCCGTCGGTCTCGGAGAAGTCGCCCACCTCCCACAGGGTCGCGACCACGGTCGCTTCGGTGGGGCCATACGTGTTGAAAAGACGCACTTGGCTGCTCACGCACTGCCGCCAACTGGCCAGACGCTCCGGCAGAGCACGCTCGCCACCGATGATCACCAGGCGCAGATCGGGGGGCAGCTCGAGCGATTCGCTCGCGATTTGCCTGGTCAGCTCGTGCCAGTAGGCCGTCGGCAGGTCCAATAAGGTAATGTGTTGCTCACGGCACGCATCCAGAAATGTCGCCGCCGAGGCCAGCATCGCGTCGGTCCGCAGCACCAGCGTCGCTCCGCGCGTCAGGCAAGGGAAGATCTCTTCCACCGCCGCATCGAAACTGATCGACGCAAACTGCAGCACGCGATCCTTCTCGGTCACCTCAAATCGCCGCCCAGCAGCAAGCACATAATTCATCACCGAACGGTGTTGAATGGAAACGCCCTTCGGCTGGCCGGTCGTCCCCGAAGTGTAAATCACGTACATCAGGTTGTCCGGCAAGACCGCCTGGGGCGGAGGCGTTTCGCTGTCCTCGACGGGGAATTCCTCATCTGCGTCCAGGCACAGGACGTGTTCTGCCAGGTCGGCAACTCGGTCGCGCATTGGCTGGCGCGTCAGCAGCAACCGCAGATCGGCATCGTCGCAGATAAAGGCCAGCCGCTCCCGCGGATACTCCGCATCCAACGGCACGTAAGCTCCGCCGGCTTTGAGGATGCCCAGGATGCCCACCATCATTTCCAGCGAGCGGTCCACGCAGATCCCGACCAGCACCTCTGGACCCACGCCCAGCTGCCGCAGCCGGTGGGCAATCCGGTTGGACCGCGCATTCAACTCGCCGTACGTCAAATGCTGGTCTTCGCAGACTACAGCGACGGCGTCCGGAGTCTGCTCCGCCTGCGCTTCGAACAGTTCATGGACACACACATCCTGCGGGTAATCGGCCCGCGTCGCGTTCCACTCGACCAGTAACTGATGACGCTCCTCGTCGGAGAGCAACGACAACTCGGCCACCGTCTGTGTGGGATCGGCGACAATCAATTCGAGCAACCGTTCCATATACTGCAGTATCCGTCTGGAATCGGCAGCCTCGAATCGGCTGCGGTCATACTGCAGTTGCATCGAGAAGGGAGGCCCCGGAACGGCCGTCAGCACCAGCGGATAGTTGGTTAGCTCATGTGCGTGGACGTCCCGCACCACCAGCTCCCTCTGACCTTGCTCGCGGAGCGAGCGATCGATGGGGTAGTTTTCGAAGATCGCCAGGCTCTCAAACAGAGGAGTCCCCTTGTGAACGTCACTCCAACGCTGGATCTCCACCAGCGGCGTGTACTCGTATTGACGCAACTGGGCGTGCTGATTCTGGAACTCCTCAAGCCATGACAAGACGTCGGCTTCCGGCGATATTCTCGCACGGACGGGCAACGCGTTGATGAACAGTCCCACCATGGACTCGATTCCCGGCAATCCGACCGACCGCCCCGAGACCGTGTTCCCAAACAACACGTCCTCTTCGCCGCTGAAACGGCCTAGCAACAACGCCCAGACCCCCTGCACCAGCGTGCTGAGCGTCAGCCGGTGTCGACGTGCGAACTGGTCTAGGGCCTCGGTCACTTCCACCGAAAGCGGATGATCTTGAACACCATGCGCCTCAGTCCCATCCTCCAACGGCTGCCGAGAATGCTCCAAGGGCAAGGACGTTGGGGCATCGAATCCAGCCAACTGTTCGCGCCAGAAGGATTCCGCCGCCGCTCGATCCTGTCCGTTCAGCCAAGCGATGTAGTTCCGGTACGAACGTACTGGCGGTAGCGCGAACTGCTCACCCTGCGCCAGACCTTCATACGAAAGCAACACCTCCCGCAGCACGATCGGCAGCGACCAGCCGTCCATGAGCACGTGGTGGTGACTCCACACGAAACGCCAGACCGACTCGTCCGTGCGAATCAATACCAGACGCATCAGCGGAGCCCTGTCAAAGTCGAACCCGCGCTTCCGATCCTCCTTCAGCAGTGACTCCAACTGCTGCTCTTTTTCGTCCGGAGACAGATCCCGCCAATCCAACTCCTCCCACGGAAGCTCCACACGCCGATGTACCACCTGGATCGCCTCGTGTTGCCCTTTCCAGGAGAAGTGTGTCCGGAATACGCTGTACCGGTCCACCACACGCTGCCACGCCTGACGGAAAGCCTGCGGCTCCAGCGATCCCTCCAACGCGCAGTGTACCTGCTCGAAGTACACCCCCGATTCGGGAGCGTACAGACTGTGGAAGAGCATGCCCTGTTGTAATGGGGAGGCGGGATAAAGATCCTCTACCCACTTGCCGGTCCCTACCAGGTTGTCCAACGCTTCCTGATCGAGCTGCACCAAGGGGAAGTCCGACGGAGTGCAGCCGCCCGCTTCGGGAGTGAGACAATGCTTGATCAATTCACGCAACGAAGCCAGCCAAGCCTCGGCCAACTGTTGAATCGTCCTGCGCTCGTGCACATTTCGGCTGTAGCTCCAGGTAAACTGCAGTTTGCCTCCCAGCACTCCCCCGTTGATGTCCAACAGATGGGTACGCGCACCCCTGGGACTCGTCGAAGGACCACTCGACTCCGGAGCCAGACTCACCGAACTACCTTCGGGTAGAGCCAAATCCAACTGGCCCAGGTAGTTGAAGCTCACTTGCGGCCGCACGGAACCCAACGACGCCGCAAGCCCTTGATCACCGGAGAGATACCGCAAAACCCCATAGCCGATCCCTCGTTGCGGAATGTCACGCAGTTGCTCCTTGATCGACTTGAGAGCTTCGCCTGGATCCTCAGCCTCCGTCGGCAACTCCAGTCGCACCGGGAACAACGTGGTGAACCAACCGACCGTGCGTGAAACATCCACATCCTCAAACAGCTCTTCCCGGCCATGCCCTTCCAGGTCCAGCAACAGCCCACGCTCACCCGTCCACTCCGAGAAGGCCTGCACCAATGCCGTCAGCAACACATCGTTGATCTGGGTGCGATACGCCTGGGGAACCTCTTGCAGCAGGAAGCGAGTCTCCTCTTGGTTCAGCGAAACTTGCACCACCTCGCCGGAACTCACATCGTTCAATCCGTCGGGATGATCCACCGGCAATGAGACGGACTCTCCATCTGCCAATCCTTCCCACCATCCTCGTTCGCTTTCCAAAGCGTCGGATACGGCATACTCCCGCAAATGCTCCGACCAGGCCTGGAAGGACGTGGTCTTCGGCGCCAACCGGATCGCCTCTTCTCCTCGGCGAAGCTGCCCGTAGCCGCTGAACAGGTCTTCCAACAGAACTCGCCACGAGACACCGTCCACGACCAAGTGGTGAATCACGAGCAGCAATCGGTCGTTACCTGCCCCCTGCTCGAACAGGACCACCCGCAACACCGGGCCGGCCTCCAGGTTCAGACGGGCCTGCACCTCCGCCGCAGCCGCTTCCAGGGCTGCCCGCTGCTCTGCCTCCGGCGTTTCCCGAAGGTCGACCCGCGAGAATACCGCGACACCCTCCAGAACCTCCAAGCCGGCATTCTCCTGCTGCCAGCCCGATGCCTCTTGCCTGAAGCGCATTCGCAGAGCATCATGATGAACCACCAGCTGCTCCACTGCTCCCTCGAGCGCCGCCGGGTCCACGGACTCTTCCAACGCCAACAACACGGACTGATTGAAATGGTGCGGTTCGGGAAGCTGTCGTTCGAAAAAGCTCGCTTGGATCGGCGTCAGCGACACGGGACCAGATACCGCCCTCTGCTCGGCGTCGACCTTTCGCCCAACGCCTGCCACCCCGCCCAGCTCCGCGATCGTTTGATGCTGGAACATCTCGCGTGGCGTCAGCGACAGCCCCGCCTGATTGGCACGGGCCACCACTTGGATACTCAAGATGGAATCCCCGCCCAATTCAAAGAAGTTGTCGTTGATCCCCACTCGATCCAAACGCAGTACCTCTTGCCAGATACTTGCGAGTGTGGCTTCCGACTCCGTCCGCGGAGACAGGTAGTCGGTCTCGAGCCCTGGACGGGCACTGTCCGGAGCCGGTAATGCCTTACGATCTACCTTTCCGTTGGGAGTCAATGGAAGATGGTCCAGGACCACGAACGCCGAGGGAATCATGTAATCCGGGAGTCCCCTGCCAAGCCACTCCCGCAATTCGCGGGATGCTGGCGATGGTTCTACCTGTGGCACCACATAGGCGACAAGTCGCTTGTCCTCAGAGTGGACCTCACGCAGGGTGACGACTGCCTGACGTATCCCCGGATGCTTCGTGAGTGCCGATTCAATCTCACCCAACTCAATACGAAAGCCACGAAGCTGCACTTGGTCATCACAACGTCCAAGGTATTCCAGGCAACCGTCAGCGAGCCAACGTCCCACATCGCCCGTCCGGTAAAGGCGGGCATCTCCCCGGGTCGTGAATGGATCGGGAACGAAACGTTCCTCGGTGAGTTGCTCGCGTTTGAAGTACCCCCTCGCCAGACCGCCGCCCCCCACGTACAGTTCGCCCGAGACACCGATCGGAGCCAAATTGCCGTAGGCGTCCAGCACGTAAACCTGCAGGTCCGGAATGGGGCGCCCGATCGGGCTGCGAGACGGATGATCAAGATCCCGACGGGTCACCGGATAATAGGTGACGTGCACCGTCGTCTCCGTGATCCCGTACATGTTGATCATCTGCGGACACTGATCCCCATGACGATCGAACCAAGGCTTCAGAGCCTGCGGATTCAGCGCTTCGCCGCCAAAAATCACCAGCCGAAGGCTAAGATCCTGCGAAGGCTCGTCTACTGCTTGATCAGCAGCAATCAACTGATTGAATGCCGAAGGCGTCTGGTTCAGGACCGTGACACCCTCCCGGCGCAGCAACTCATGAAATGCTTCCGGCGAGCGGCTCACCAAGTAAGGAACCACGACGACCCTGCTGCCGTACGCTAACGCTGCCCATAGCTCCCACACCGAGAAGTCAAACGCGTACGAGTGAAACATGGTCCATACGTCGTCGGGCGAGAAATCGAACCAGGCCTCCGTTTCGCTGAACAGACGCACCACGTTGGCGTGCGTTACCATCACGCCCTTGGGCCGGCCCGTGGAACCGGATGTGTAGATCACATAGGCCAGATTTTCCGGAGTTGCCCGGCAGGGCGGATTGTCCTTGCTCTCTGCACCAATGGCCTTCCAATCTCGGTCCAGGCAAACCACCGTCGCATCGTGCTGAGGTAACTCACCCAGCAGCCGTTCCTGGGTCAGCACTACCTTGGATTCCGACTCTTCCAACATGAACGCCCGCCGCTCTAGCGGATACAGCAAGTCGATCGGCAGGTAGGCACCGCCTGCTTTAAGAACCCCAAGCAAAGCAACGACCATCTCCAAGGAGCGATCCATGTAGACGGCCACCAGTGAGTCGGGGCCCACCCCAAGCGTCTGCAAGTAATGCGCTATCTGGTTCGCGCGGCAATTGAGTTCCTCATACGTGAGCTGCTGATCTTCGAAGGATACCGCCACGGCGCCAGCATTCCGTGCGGATTGAGCTTCGAATAGCTGGTGAATGCAATGCTCGACCATGACAGCGCGTTCTGGATCGTTCCACTCGGCCAGGATCTGACGTCGCTCGGTCTCGGTCAAAAACGAGAGTTCCGATACGCGCCGTTCGGGATCTTCCACGATCGATTGCAGCAGGTTCTGGAAGTGCTCCGTCATCCGCTCGATCGTTGCTCGATCGAAGAGATCCGTGTTGTACTCGATGGAACCTCTCAACCCGCCTGCCGTCTCATTCATCGTCAACGTCAGATCGAACTTCGCCGTCCCGGTCTCCGCCTCCAATGCCGAAAAACTCAAACCAGCGACTTCCACGTCCGGCATCGGCGCGTTCTGCCAAGCGAACATCACCTGAAACAGCGGCGTCCGGCTCAAATTCCGCTCAGGCTGAAGATGATCCACCAACTGCTCAAACGGCAAATCCTGATGTGAGTACACCTCCAAGGCCGTTTCTCGGACACGCCCTAGGAACTCCGCGAAGCGAGGATTGTCGGACAGGTCGCCCCGCATCACCAGCGTGTTCACGAAGAACCCGATCAGGCCCTCTAACTCCGACCGATTTCGACCTGCGATGGGCGTCCCAATACACACCTGCTCCTGACCCGAGTAGCGGCTTAGCAGCGTCTGGAATGCTCCCAAAAGGGTCATAAACAGTGTGGCGTCATGGCGACGACTCACCCCCTGCAATGACTCCGTCAACTCCGCCGACAGCTCAAAGGGACAATCCGCGCCCCGGAAGCTCCGAATCGCGGGCCGCGGCCGGTCCGTCGGTAGCTCGAGTGCCGCAGGAGCATCGCCAAGCTGTTTCTGCCAATAGCCCAGCTGCTCCTGAAGGACTTCACCTTCGAGCCATTTCCGTTGCCAGACGGCATAGTCCGCATACTGGATCCGCAACTCCTGCAGGGGCGACGGGCGACCCGCGGAAAACGCCCCATACAGAGCCGCCAGTTCCTGGATAAAGACACCCATCGACCAACCGTCGGAGACGATATGGTGCATGGTCAGCAGGAACACGTGCTCCGATTCACTTACGCGCAACAGGCAGGCCCGCAACAGGGGACCCTCGGACAAATGGAAGGGACGTTGCGCCTCGGCGATCACTCGTCCCTGGATCTCCTCCTCCTGCTCTGCTTCGGCTGCTTCGCTCAACTCGACTTCCTCGAAAGGCACTTGAAGATCGTCGGCAATTCGTTGTGTCGGGCGCCCGTCCACCGTCGCAAAGGTGGTTCGCAACGCCTCGTGCCTTCGAACAATCTCGTTAAGACTTGCCCGCAAAGCCTCGACGTTCAAAGGCCCGGTAACCCGGACCGCTGTCGGAATGTTGTAGAAGGGGCTGTCGGGCTCCAAGTGATCCAGGAACCACAGCCGTTCCTGTGCGAACGAAAGCAGCAAAACTTCCGTTCGCTCCACCGGCGTCAGGGGCGGACCCGAATCAGGACGCTCCTCGTCTCCGACACGCTCGATTGCCGTCGCGAGTCTGGCCACCGTCGGCTGCTCGAACAGTTCCCGCAGCGGCACTTCCAACTGGAACGTCTTCCGCACACGAGAGACCAACTGCACGGCCAGCAACGAGTGCCCACCCAAATCGAAGAAGTTGTCGTGGATCCCGATCGGACGAACGTTCAGGACTTCTTCCCAGATCGAGACCAACTGCTGTTCCACTTCGTTTCGTGGAGCAACGTATCCCGCCTCCAACTCCGGCCGTACACCGTCCGGCGCCGGCAACGAACGGTGATCTACCTTCCCGCTCGGTGTCAATGGCAACGCGTCCAGCACTACGAAGGCGGTGGGAACCATGTAATCCGGCAGCTCTCGCTGCAGGAACTCGCGCAACTGGCTCGGCGTCGGCGATGGCTCGGCCTGCGGCACGAGGTAGGCCACCAACCGCTCTTGGCCCGATTCGTCTGCACGCACCATCGTCGCGCTGTGCCGTACGCCCGGATGACCGCTCAGAGCCGCCTCGATCTCCCCCAGTTCGATCCGGAAGCCGCGGAGCTTCACCTGGCGGTCGATCCGACCCAGGAACTCAATCCGACCGTCGTTCCGGTAGCGGGCCAGATCACCCGTCTTGTAGAGCCGGGCGCCGGGAGCGTCGCGGAACGGATCCGCCACGAACTTCTCGGCCGTCAGTTCGGGACGCTTCAAATACCCCCTGGCGAGCTGCCTTCCTCCAAGATGCAGTTCCCCCGGCACACCGATCGGTGTGGGCTGGAGACGTTCGTCCAAGATGTAGACCTGTGTGTTGTCGACGGGACGGCCGATGGCAACGGTTGGTCCTTCCTCATCCGGCCCGCACTCCCAGTAGGTCACGTCGATCGCTGTTTCTGTCGGACCATAGAGGTTGTACAGTCTGGCATCCAACTGATCGTAGAACCGTCGACAGAGTTCGGCGGGCAGGGGTTCACCCCCGCAGAAAACACGCCTCAGACTCGTGCATCGGGCGAACTCTTTCCGATCCAGCAGCGCTCGCAACATGGTGGGCACCACTTGCAGCGTGGTCACCTGCTGCGCGATCACCGAATCGATCAGCGACTGCGGGTCCTGGTGTGCATCGGGGGCCGCCATGATCAATTGCGATCCCGACATCAGCGGCGCCCAGAATTCCCAGACCGAGGCGTCGAAACTGATCGGCGTCTTCTGCAAGACGCGATCCGATTCGGTGAGCGGGAAACGTTCGAGCATCCACAGCATGTGGTTGCAGATCGCCTGGTGGGGGATCATTACGCCTTTGGGGCGCCCGGTGGAACCGGACGTGTAAATCACGTAGGCCAAATGCTCCAGGCCGGTCACTTTCTCCAACGCCTCGGTCGACCGCTGCGCGATCGTTTCTCGGTCCGCGTCCACGCGGACCACGTGCCCGGAATACTCGGGCAACGTCTCCAAGAGACGATCCTGGACCAACAATACGGGTGCTTCCGTGTCTTCCAGCATGAACTGAACCCGCTGTGGGGGTAAATGCGGATCCACGGGGACGTACGCGCCGCCCGCCTTGAGGACCCCCAACAGGCCCACCACCAACTCGAGGGACCGCTCCATATAGACACCGACCAGCACGTCGGGGCCCACCCCCAAACTGCGGAGATAGTGCGACAGCTGGTTGGACCGCTCGTCCAACTCGCGATAGGTCAGCCGGGTGTCACCGAAGAGAACGGCAGCCGTGTCCGGGTGATCCGCGGCCTGATCGGCAACGAATTCGTGGATACAGACCTCACGCGGGTGAGGCTTGTCGGTCGCGTTCCACTCGACCAACACCTGACGACGTTCCTCGTCGTGAAGCAGCGACAACTCGGAGGCCCGCCGGGCTGGATCGGCGACAATCGATCCCAGCAAACGTCGGAAGTGCCCTACCATCCGCTCGACCGTCGATCGATCGAACAAATCCGTGTTGTACTCCAGGGAGCCTCTCAGCCCGCCTGGTGTCTCGTTCATCGACAACGACAAATCGAACTTTGCCGTGCCGGTTTGCGCGTCCAAGGCCGAAAAGCTCAAACCGGCTGCTTCGACTTTCGCGACCGGAGCATTCTGGAGGGCGAACATCACCTGGAACAGCGGAGTCCGACTGGAATCACGCTCGGGCTGAAGATGATCCACCAACTGCTCGAACGGTAAATCCTGATGCGCGTACGCGCCCAACGCCGTCTCTCGAACGCGCACCAACAGCTGTTCGAACCGCGGGTTGTCAGATAGGTCCGCTTGCATCACCAACGTGTTGACAAAGAACCCGATCAGACCCTCGATCTCGGGTCGAGTCCGACCGGCGATCGGCGTCCCGACACACACCTGGTTCTGACCCGAGTAGCGGCTCAACAGCGTCTGGAACGCTCCCAACAGCGTCATGAACAGCGTGGCGTCGTGGCGGCGGGCCAAACCGTGTAACGCCCGCGTCAACTCCGCCGACAGTTCAAAGGGACAAACCGCCCCTCGGAACGTCCAAACCGCCGGGCGCGGCCGGTCCGTCGATATCTCGAGTGCAGCGGGGGCATCGCCAAGCTGCTTCTTCCAATAATCCAAATGCTCTTCGAGAACCTCGCCGGAAAGCCGTTCCCGTTGCCATACCGCATAGTCCGCATATTGGACGGGCAACGCCCCCAGCGGCGACGGGCGACGTGCCGAAAAGGCTTCGTACAGCGTCGCCAGCTCGCGGACAAAGATCCCCATCGACCAGCCGTCGGACACGATATGGTGCATGGTCAACAAGAACACGTGCTCCGAATCGCTCACTCGCAACAGGCAGACTCGAAGCAGGGGACCTTCCGACAAATTGAACGGACGTTGCGCCTCGGCGCTCGCTCGCTCCTGGATCTCCTTTTCCCGCTCCGCTTCCTCCAATTCAACCAGATCGACCACCTCGAAGGGAACTCGAAGTGCCTCGGCGATTCGTTGCACGCCGCGTCCGTCTGCCGTCGCGAACGTGGTTCGTAACGCCTCGTGTCTTCGAACAATCTCGTTCAGACTTGCTCGCAAGGCCTCGACATCCAACGGTCCTGTGACCCGGACAGCCGACGAGATGTTGTAGAAGGGGCTGTTGGGCTCCAGCTGATCCAGGAACCACAGTCGCTGCTGGGCGAACGAAAGTGGCAGATCCGCCGTTCGTTGCACAGGCTTCAAGGACGGACCAGCGTCGGGAGTGTCCTTGTCCCGGGCACGCTCGATTGCCGCAGCGAGTCCGGCCACCGTCGGCTGCTGGAACACTTCCCGCAACGGCACTTCCAGCTGGAACGTCGCCCGCACGCGCGAGATCAATTGCGTGGCCAGCAGCGAGTGGCCACCCAACTCGAAGAAGTTGTCGTGGACACCGACCCGCTGCACGCCGAGCGTCTCGCACCAGATCCAAACCAGCGCCGCTTCGGTCGCGCTCCGAGGTGGCACGTACTCCTTCTCCATCTCCGGCCGCTCGTCGCGCGGCTCGGGCAACGCCTTTCGGTCCACTTTCCCGTTGGGATTCAAGGGAAGGCGATCCAAAGCCACAAACGCCGACGGAACCATATAGTCCGGTATGCTCTTTTGTAGATGGGCGCGCAGATCGCTCGTGGTGGGTGCTTGTTCTTCCTGCGGAACGATATAGGCCACCAATCGCTTCTCGGCGGACGTGGCCCCTCGAAGTACCACCACGACGTCGGCAATGCTGGCATGCTCCCGCAGCGCCGCCTCAATCTCTGCCAACTCAATGCGGTATCCGCGAAGTTTGATCTGGTCATCCCTGCGCCCCAGGAACTCCAGATCGCCGGTGGGCAACCAGCGAACGACGTCACCCGTCCGATACAGACGGTCACCAGGCGTCGAAGAAAGCGGGTTCTCGATGAATTGTTCGGCCGTTAACTCGGGACGCTTCCAATATCCGGTCGCCAAACCGTCGCCGCCGACATAAAGCTCTCCAAGAACTCCGACCGGTACCAACTGGAGATGCGGATCCAGAACATACACCCGCGTGTTTCCAATGGGACGCCCGATCGGAACCGACGTCGCGTCGGGGCTCAGGTCTCTGGGAACACCGTAGCAGCACGTGAATGTCGTGCTTTCCGTAGGACCGTAGCCGTTGATGAGCTTGGTTTCGGTTCCCAGACGGTCCAAGGCCATCCGCACGTGGTGCACCGAAAGCGCCTCGCCTCCAGTCAACAACTGCTTGACCCCGACAAGTGCTTCGGGACGAGTTTCGATCACGCGGTTGAACAATGAGGCGGTCAACCACATCGTCGTCACGTGCCGACTCGAAACAACCCGCTCCAACTGCGCGAAGTCGAGCGGTCCCGGTGGGGCCACGACGAGTCTACCACCGTGCAAAAGCGCTCCCCAGATCTCGAACGTCGACGCATCGAAAGCCAAAGGTGCCAGCTGCAAAATGGTCTGCTGGTCATCGAGTTCGACGTAGTCCACGCCGAACAGGAGGCGGACAACCGACCGATGGCGGATCGCCGTGCCTTTCGGCTTGCCGGTCGAGCCTGACGTGTACATAACGTACACAAGGTTGTCCGCAGTGCAGGGGCTACCGGGATCTTGCGTTTCCTGGGTGGCGAGCAGTTCGGCGTCACCGTCGAGCAGAACCGCCGGAGTCTCTGTTTCGGGCAGCCGATCTTTGAAACGCTCGAGGGTCACTACCACCGTCGTACCGGCGTCCTCGAGCATGTACTTGAAGCGGTCGACCGGATACTCCGGATCCAACGGCAAGTAGGCGGCGCCGGCCTTCAAGATGCCCAACACGCCCACGATCATTTCCAGCGACCGTTCAACACAGATGCCCACCAACTGATCCGGCCGTACTCCCAGACTGATCAAATGGTGCGCCAGTTGATTGCCGCGCCTGTTGAGATCTCGATACGTGAGCCGGTCTTCTCCGAACTCGACGGCGACCGCGTCCGGCGTCCGTCGAACCTGTTCTTCGAACAATTCGTGTACGCACGTGTCGCGAGGATAGTCCGTGCTAGTGGCGTTCCACTGCTCCAGCAGTTGAGATCGCTCGGCGTCGGCCAATAGGGAGTAGTCCGATACGCGCCGTCGGGGGTCTTCTACGATCGATCGCAGCAGATTCTGGAAGTGCTCCAGCATCCGTTGGATCGTCGAGCCGTCGAACAGATCCGTGTTGTACTCCACGGAACCTTTCAGGCGGCCTTCGTTCTCGCTCATCTCGAACGTCAAGTCGAACTTCGCCGTGCCCGTCTGCGCGTCCAACGCCGAGAAGCTCAGATCGGCCGCTTCCACTGGAGCGAATTCAGCATTCTGGAAGGCGAACATCACCTGAAACAGCGGCGTCCGACTCAGGTCACGCTCGAGTTGAAGGTGATCCACCAACCGCTCGAACGGCAAATCCTGATGCGCGTATGCCTCCAATGTCGTCTCCCGGACACGCCCCAGGAACTCCTCGAAACTGGGATCGCCCGACAGGTTCCCTCGCATCACCAGCGTGTTCACGAAGAACCCAATCATTCCCTCCAGTTCCGACCGATTTCGACCTGCAATCGGTGTTCCAACGCACACCTGTTCCTGACCCGAGTAGCGGCTCAAGAGCGTCTGGAGCGCACCCAGCAGCGTCATAAACAGCGTGGCATCGTTGCGACGGGCCAGCTGATTCAACGACTGGGTCAACTCTGCTGACAATTCAAACCGACAACGCCTGCCTCGGGGGCTCTGGACTGCCGGACGTGGTCTGTCCGTAGGCAGTTCCAAAAGAGCGGGTGCATCCCGAAGCTGCGTCTGCCAGTGATCCAACTGTTGCTCGACCACCTCGTCGGACAGCCATTCCCGCTGCCACACGGCATAGTCCGCATACTGGATGGGCAACGCGGGCAGCGGCGACGGGCGGCCTGTCGAAAACGCCTGGTACAGCGCCGCCAACTCTTGAACAAACACGCCCATCGACCAGAGGTCGGAGGCAATATGGTGCATGGTCAAGACCACCACGTGCTCTCTGTCGCCGGCCCGCAACAGGCAGACACGAAGCACGGGACCTTTCGACAGGTCAAACGGGCGCTGCGCTTCGGCGAGCACCCGCGTCTTGATTTCCCCGTCCCGTTCCGCTTCCCCCATTTCGCTCAAATCGACCACCTTTAGAGGCACGGCAACCTTGTCGGCAATCCGCTGCACGGGGCGTCCGTCTACCGTCGCAAAGGTGGTTCGCAGCGACTCGTGCCGGGCCACGATCTCATCGAGGCTCCGCTGCAGGGCATCCACATCCAAAGGCCCCGTGACACGCACTGCCAAGGGGATGATGTAGAAGGGGCTGTTTGGCTCCAACTGATCCAGGAACCACAATCGCTGCTGGGCAAACGACAGCGGCAGTTCTCCGCTGCGGTCCACGCGCTCCAACGGCAATTGGGAGACTGCCGCCGTTCGTCCCTCTTGCAACTCCTCCATGAGTGCGACGAGACCGCTGATGGTCGGACTTCCAAAGAAGCCCCGCAATGCCAGCTCAAGCTGAAAGTCCTTCCGGAGCCGTGAGATCAATCGAGTTGTCAGGAGCGAATGGCCTCCCAACTCGAAGAAGTTGTCGTACACACCTACACGATCGACCTGCAACAGTTCCGCCCAAATGGCCGCCAGCCGCCGCTCCAGATCGTTCCGCGGCGCTACGTACGTGCCCTCTGATTCGTGCCGTACGCTGTCCGGATCGGGGAGCGCCCTACGATCCACTTTGCCGCTGGTGGTCATGGGCAGGGCATCCAGCGGGACAAAGGCCGCCGGGATCATGAACTCCGGAAGCCGCGATGCGAGGAGCTGTCGCAATTCCGCGGTCGTCGGCGCTGCGTCATTTTGCCCGACTACGTAGGCCACCAGTTGGAGATTCCCCGGCGCCGATTCGTGGGCGATGACGGCCGCATCGGAAAGCAGCGGACACTCGCGCAGAACCTGCTCGACCTCACCCGGTTCGATGCGAAAACCGCGGATCTTCACCTGATGATCGATCCTGCCAACGAATTCCAGGTGACCGTCCGCTCGCCAACGGACTAGGTCCCCCGTCCTGTACATCCTGGCTTCGGACGGCCCCGCAAACGGATCCGGCACGAAATGTTGTTCGGTGAGTTCCGGGCGGTTCAGATAACCGCGGGCGACGCTTTCTCCACCGATGTACAGTTCGCCATGTACCCCGATGGGAACGGGCTGAAGCGATCTGTCCAGGACGTACGTCCGCATGTTTGCCAAAGGACGGCCGATGGGCACTCGATTGGCCTGGCCATGCACCGGATGCAATTCGGCCGACGTGGCCACCACCGTCGTTTCGGTGGGCCCGTATGTGTTCAACAGCCGCACGTCGTCCCCCACGGACTCGAACCACTTCGCCACAACGTCGGCCCGTGCCGCCTCGCCGCCGATAATCATCAGCCGCACCGTGCCCGGCAGCACGTACCCGTCCGCATCCATGACCGCCGTCAATTCGTGCCAGAGACCGGTCGGCAGCGTCAGGACCGTCAGTTCCCACTGTTCGCAGAGACTCAGGAATCGCTCGTAGGAATCCAGCATGTCGTCGCTGCGGAGAACCAGGGTGCCGCCACGCGTCAGACACGGATAGATCTCTTCGACATGGGCATCGAAGCTGACCGAGGCGAACTGGAGCACACGATCGTCCGACGAGATCTGGTATTCTGCAGCTGCCGCGTGCGTGTAGTTCACCAGCGCGCGATGTTCGATCATGACGCCCTTAGGCCGCCCCGTGGAGCCGGACGTGTAAATCACGTACGCCAGGTTTTCGCTCGTGGCTGGCCCCGCCGGATCATCCACTGGGCATGATCCAATCTGTTCCTGGTCCAAATCCAGACAGACGACGTGTTGCAGGCTTTCCGGCAAGTCACCCCGAAACTGCTGCTCGGTTATCACGACAGCGACTTGGGCGTCTTCCAGGATGAAATAAAGGCGATCAACGGGCAGCAGGATGTCGAGCGGCAGGTACGCGCCCCCGGCTTTCAGCACGCCGAGGACCGCCGCGACAAAGTCGGCGGAGCGCGGCAGCCTGACCGCCGTCAAATGGCCCGGGCCCACACCGCGACTCCACAAGTAATAGGCCAACTGGTTCGCCCGCTCGTTCAATTCGCGGTAGGTCCACTGCCTCGGACCGTCGATCAAGGCCACCGCGTCAGGTGAACGTTTGACTTGCTCCGCGAACAGTCTGTGAATGCATGCGTCCTGCGGGAAGTCCGTCTCGGTGTCATTCCGGTCGACCACCATTTGCCGCAGTTCTTCGTCCGTGGCAATGGGCAAGCAAGAAATCGGGCGATCCGGATCTGCGATCGCTTCACGCAGCAGCATAAGGAAGTGCTGCACCATGCGGTCGACGGTATCTGGATGGAACAGATCGGAGTTGAAGTGGAGCCACCCGCGGAATTCCTGATCGGTCTGGAACAGTTCCAGCGTGAGCTCAAAATACGAGGAGCGTGCTGCCGGGGCCCCGGCAAGCGGTGCAATTCTCAGCTCCGGGGTGCCCAGCGCCGGAGGCTCATTGGTTTGCAGTACGAACATCACTTGGAACAACGGGTGCCGGCTCGAGTCCCGAGGCGGCTTCACAGCTTGAACCACTTGATCGAAGGTCATCTCTTGATGGTCAAAAGCGTCCAGAGCGACCTGCTTCACGCGGTTCACGACCTCCCGGAAACCCGGTTCCCCGGACAAGTCGGACCGCAGGACGATGACATTGATGAAATAGCCGATCAGCGATTCCGTTTCCGGCTGGCTGCGGTTGGCCACCGGCGAGCCGATTGCAAAGTCGTCCTGGCCGCTATAGCGGGAGATCAGCAGCTGAAATGCCCCCAACAGGGCCATGAAGGGTGTGACGCCCTCGCGGCGACAGAACTCGGATACCGCCGCGCTCAGTTCCGGCGAAAGATCGCACGGGCGGCGGGCGCCGCGGGTCGTGCGGACCGACGGATGCGGGTAGTCGGAGGGCAGTTGCAGAGGCGGCGTGTCCGCAAGACGGTCGACCCAGAAATCTCGCAACTCGTCGAGCGTCTCCCCCTGGAGCAGTTCACGCTGCCAGACGGCGAAGTCGGCATATTGGATCGGCAATTCCGGCAGAAGATCAGGGTGCCCCGACCTGCAGGCTTCGTAAAGGGCGATCAGCTCTCGCGCCATGACGGCCGAGGACCAACCGTCGTCAACAATATGGTGCAGGGTGATTGCTACCACATGCCTGGTCTCCGCCAGGCGCAGGACGGTCATGCGAAGCAAAGGCCCGACTTGCAGGTCGATTGGCCGGCCCGTCTCCTCCAGAAGCCAACGCTCCAACTCGGATTCCCGGTCCGATTCGGGAATCCGGGTCAGATCGACAACCGGAAGTGGCCGAGGGACCGGCGGTTCAATCACCTGGACCGGCTTGCCATTCACTTCCGGAAACCGAGTCCGCAATGCTTCATGCCGCTCGACGAGATTGTTCAGCGCGCGTTCCAGGGCAGCAACGTCGAGGGGGCCCTCGACCTCGAGAGCCGAGTAGCTCGTGTAGGTAGGAAGGTCCGGCTCAAGCTGGTCGAGAAACCAGAGCGCCTCCTGGGTGTACGATGCAGGCAGTTCGCCGTCACGAGGAACCGGGACGATGGGCGGTCGCGGTCGAGCGCCTCGTCGTTGGGCGGACGCGATCTGCTCGGCCAGCCCGGCGATCGTGGGCGAGTGGAACAAATCGCGCAACCGTACCTCGACGTTAAGAACCTGAGCTGCCCGGGAGACCACGCGGGTGGCCAACAAGGAGTGTCCACCCAACTCGAAGAAGCTGTCATGCACGCCAACTTGCTCCACACCGAGTACCTCGGACCAAATAGCTGCCAGCGATTCTTCGGTCGCATTCCGAGGTGGTACGTACTGTTTCCCCAACTCAGGCCGCGTACTGCTCGGCTCCGGCAACGCTTTCCGGTCGACCTTTCCGTTGGGCGTCAACGGAAACGCATCGAGCGTCTCGAACACTGAAGGAATCATGTAGTCGGGCAGACGGCTGCCCAGCGCTTCCCGTAGCGACTCCACCGAGGCACGTTGGCCGTCCACGAACACCACGTAGGCCACCAACCGCTGCTCGCCCATGGGATCCGGACGCGCCACGACCACCGCCTGATGCACCGCCTGGTGCTCCGACAAAACCGACTCGATCTCTCCCAGTTCGATGCGATACCCTCGAACTTTCACTTGATGGTCCACGCGGCCTAAGAACTCGATCTCGCCGTTGGCAAGCCACCGTGCCTGGTCGCCTGTCTTATACAGCCGCGCGCCGGCCAGGGAATCGAAGGGGGCCGCAATGAATTTCTCGTCCGTCAGTTCCGGTCGATTCAGGTACCCCCTGGCCAGGCCGTCGCCGCCGATGTACAAATCGCCGCGGACTCCCACGGGCACCGGTTCCATCCGTTCATCCAGAATGTAGATCTGCGTGTTGCCGATGGGACGACCGATCGAGATCTTTTCGAAGTCGCGCGGAATCCGGCGAGCGGTGGACCAGATCGTCGTTTCCGTGGGGCCGTAGAGATTCCACAGCGTATCGCCCCGCTTGAGAAGTTCGCGGGCCAGTTGAGCGTCCAGGGCCTCCCCCCCCACCAGCATCTTCAGGCCGGAACGGCCGGGCCAATTTGCCTGGAGAAGCATCCGCCAGGTGGCGGGGGTCGCCTGCATCACCGTCGCCTCGCAGCGTTCCAGCTCCTGCTGGAGAAGGACTGCGTCGGACGCCGTTTCGTCGTCGGCCACCACCACCGTGGCGCCCACGAACAGGGGCAAGTGCAGTTCCAGGCCGAAAATATCGAAGGAGAAGGTGGTCACGCTCAGCAGCACGTCGCTCAGTTCCAGGCCCGGCTCCCGCTGCATCGAGCAGAGGAAGTTGACCAAGGCCCGGTGCGGAATCATGACACCCTTGGGACGACCGGTCGAACCGGACGTGAAGATCACGTAGGCCAGATGCTCCGCCCCGGTGACCTTCTCCAATCGTTGCGCGGGTTGCCGGGCAATCGTTTCCCAGTCGGCATCCTGTCGAACCACTTTGCCCGGATACTCCGGGAGTCTTTCCAGCAGGCTGTCCTGGACCAGTAGTACCGGTGCCTGGGTGTCTTCCAGCATCCACTCGATGCGTTGCTGGGGGAAACTGGGGTCCAAGGGCACGTAGGCTCCGCCCGCTTTGAGTATTCCCAATAGCCCGACCACCAGTTTCATGGACCGCTGGCTGTAGATACCCACCAGCACGTCGGGGCCTACGCCCAAGCTGCGAAGATGGTGGGCCAGTTGATTCGATTGTTCGTCGAGCTGGCGATAGGTGAGCCGGTTGTCGCCAAAGACCACGGCGATGGCGTCGGGTTGACCGGCGGCCCGCTCGGCGAAGAGTTCGTGGATGCACTCCCCGCGAGGGTAAGACTGATCGGTGGCGTTCCAATCGATCAGAATCTGGCGACGTTCTTGCTCGTTGAGTAGCGGAAGCTCCGAGACCCGCTGTGTCGGGTCGTCGGCCATCGCCTTGAGCAGTTGCCGGAAGTGCTCCGTCATCCGTTCGATTGTCGATCGATCGAAGAGGTCCGTGCTGTACTCGATGGAACCTCTCAATCCGCCTTCCGTCTCGTTCATCGTTAATGTCAGATCGAACTTGGCCGTCCCCGTCTCCGCGGCCAATGTCGAGAAGCTCAAATCGGCGACTTCCACGTCCTGCATCGGCGTATTCTGGAAGGCAAACATCACCTGAAACAGCGGCGTCCGACTCAAGTCCCGCTCCGGCTGAAGGTGATCCACCAACTGCTCGAACGGCAAGTCCTGCTGCGCGTACGCATCCAGCGTCGTCTGGCGGACACGCCCCAGGAACTCTTCGAAGCGGGGATTGCCCGACAGATCCCCGCGCAGCACCAGCGTGTTCACGAAGAACCCAATCAGTCCCTCGAGTTGCGAGCGATTCCGGCCCGCAATCGGCGTCCCCACACACACCTGTTCCTGACCCGAGTAACGACTCAACAGCGTCTGGAACGCCGCCAACAGCGTCATGAACAGCGTCGCGCCCTGCCGACGGCTCAACGCCTGCAACGACTCGGTCAACTCCGCCGACAACTCAAACAGATGACGGCTTCCCCGCGGGCTCTGAACCGCCCCGCGCGGCCGGTCCGTCGGCAACTGCAACACCGTCGGGGCATCGCCCAGCTCTCTCTGCCAATAATCCAACTGTTCCTCGAGCACCGCGCCGGAGAGCCATTCCCGTTGCCAGGCCGCATAGTCCGCATACTGGACCGACAACTCCTCCAACGGCGACGGCTGACCCGCGGAAAACGCCTGGTACAACGCCGCCAGCTCGCGGATGAACACCCCCATCGACCAGCCGTCGGAAACGATATGGTGCATGGTCAACAGGAACACGTGCTCGGTAGCGCTTGCCCGCAACAGGCAGACCCGAAGCAGAGAACCTGCCGACAGATCAAAGGGACGCTGCGCCTCGGCGACCGCCCGGCTGCGGATCTCCTCCTCCCGCTCCGCTTCCGGTACTGCGTTCAAATCCACTACCTCGAAAGGCACAAGAAGCGACTCGGCGATCCGCTGCACAGGGCGCCCGTCCACCGTCGCAAACGTGGTCCGCAACGCCTCGTGCCTGCTCACGATCTCGTTCAGGCTGGCCCGCAACGCCGCCACATCCAACGGTCCGGTGACCCGGACCGCAGCCGGCATGTTGTAGAAGGGGCTGCCCGGCTCCAGCTGGTCCAGGAACCACAACCGCTCCTGAGCGAAGGAAAGCGGCAGATCTTCGGTCCGCTCCACAGGCTTCAGCGGCGGGACCGAATCCGCGCGTCCCTCGTCTCGGGCGCGATCGATGACCGTGGCCAGTCTGGCTACCGTCGGCTGCTCGAACAACTCGCGCAGGGGGGACTTCCGCGTCGAACGCGTCGCGGAGGCGTGAGATCACCTGGACGGCCAGCAGCGAGTGGCCGCCCAGATGGAAGAAATTGTCGTGAACGCCCACGCGTTCGGCATGCAGCACCTCCGACCAGATCTCAGTAACCAACTCCTCGGTCGGCGTTCGCGGAGCCACGTAGGCCTGGTCCCACATCGACCGGCCGCTGTCCGGGTCCGGCAAGGCCCGCGTGTCAAGCTTGCCGTTGGGCGTCAACGGCAGTTCGCGCAGCGGCACGAACACCGCTGGAACCATCGATTCGTGCAGCCTCGCGCCGAGGAATGCTCGCAGACCCTCGACCTTCGGCTCGTCGTCCCCCGCCGCCACCACGTAGGCCACCAACCGCTTCTCGCCCGATCGATCTTCGCGCGCCACCACCGCCGCTTGGGCGATCTGTGGATGGCTCGCCAAGAAGGCCGCCACCTCTTGAGGTTCGACGCGAAAACCGCGAATCTTCACCTGGTCGTCGATACGCCCCAGAATCTCCACGTTGCCGTCGGGCAAATAGCGACCGAGGTCGCCCGTCCGGTAGACTCGATCTTCCTCGCGACCGGAGAAGGGATTGGAAAGGAACCGTTCGTCCGTCAAGGCTGCATCGCCCAAGTACCCCCGGGACAGGTAGGGCGTACGGACATGGATCTCCCCGACTTCGCCAACGCCGCAAAGTGTCCTGGACGCATTGACCAGCAGGAGTTGCACGTCGTCGATGCCCCGGCCGATCGGGACGCGGGGCGCGCCGCTTGCCGGATGCTGCCCCCGCACCTCATAACAGCTGATCGCCTGGGGGGTCTCCGTCGCACCGTAGAAGTTCACCACCGTGGCCGACGGCGCTACGCGGCGGAAACGCGATACGGCGTCATTCCTCAGGACATCGCCGCCGAAAAACACGTAACGGAGCGATTCGATGCGCGATGACGCGCCTTCCGCTTGCGACGCGGACGGTGCCAACAATTGACCGTGGGCGGGCGTCAGATGCGCCACGCTGATTTCGAGGCGTCTCATCCAGTCGACCAGCGGCGCCGGTGACAGGTCATCCGAGTCGGGGATGCAGATCGTGGCACCGGACCACAGCGGCGCGAACACGTCGCGCAGCAGAGGGTCGTGCCCCAGTCCGGAGAGCATACTGAACCGATCGGTGGCGCGAATGCCAAAGCAATCGCAGTACCACGGGAAGAAGTGGGACAGCGGGCGATGGGTCCCCTGAATGGCCTTCGGCTTGCCGGTCGTTCCGGAAGTAAATGCCAGGTAGGCCAGATCGTCCGCCGCGACCGTCACGCCCGGAGCATCCCCGAAGCCGGCGCTCAGCGGATCGGCATCGTCCACGTCCGGCGCGTCGGACAGTTCCAGACAAGGGACGCCCAAGGACGCGTCGAGGAACTCGCGCAGCACGTCGGGCGGCGGCCCCGCGGCCCGAAGCAGAATCCCCGCGCGCGGCGCAGCGATCCGGGCGCAGTCGATCAGCCTGGCGGCCGGATAGTTCGCGTCCAGGACGGCAAAGGCGGCACCCGCTTTGAGCGTTCCCAGCAGCGCACAGACCAGCGACGGACGGCGGGCCCCGTAGACGGTCACCACATCCCCGGGCCGCACGCCGTCGGCAATCAGCCGGTTGGCCAGCCGGTTGCTCCATCGGTCCAAGTGCCGGTAGGTGAGGGACTGTTCGCCAAATCGGATAGCGACTTGGTCCGGAGCCCGGCGGGCATGTTCCGAAAAGCGATCCTGAACGGCACCGTGCCAGGCCGTCTGTTGCGCCTCGGCGGGATCCGGCAATCGCTCCTTGCCTACCGGCGTGATAAGCGAAAAGCCAAACACGTTCCGATCGGGATCCTCGACGACTTCGGCCAGCAATTGGTGGAACTGCTCGAGCACTTCCCGCATCCGTTCTTTCCGGAACAGGTCGACGTTGTAGACCAATCGCAGGTTCATTCCTTGACGAACCGGTTCGGCGTACAGAGTCAGGTCGAACAGGGCGGGCGGCACCAGATCCGGCAGGGGTTCCAACACCAAGTCGGGCAGCCTGAGCCGCTGACTGCCTACATCGACCATATTGAAGAAGACCTGGAAGAGCGGAGTGCGACTCAAGTCCCGATTCGGTTGCAGACTTTCCACCAGCCTCTCGAACGGGAGGTCCTGACTTGCGAACGCTTCCACCGCAACACGGCGCACGCGGGACAGCAGTTCCCGATAAGTGGGATTGCCCGAAAGGCTTGTTCGCAAGACCAATGTGTTCAAGAAGCAACCGATCAAACCCTCCACTTCCTTCCGGTTGCGCCCTTTGATCGGCGTGCCTACCACGACATCCTGCTCGCCCGTGTAGCGGCTCAACAAAGTCTTAAACACGGCGAGCAACGACATGAACGGAGTCACGCCTTCCCGCGCATTCAGCGCTTTCAGTTTTTCCCAAAGCGGCTGCGGAAGAAGCAACTCGCATGCCTCGCCCCGATGCGTTTGCACCGCCGGACGAGGCTGGTCGGTGGGAAGCTCTAACACCGGCAAGGCGTCAAGCTGTTTGATCCAGTACTGCAGCTGTTCCGTCGAACGCTTCCCCTGCAACCATTTCCGTTGCCAGTCCGCGAAGTCGACGTACTGAATGGGCAGTTCCGGCAAAGGGGAAGGCTGCCCGCGGCGGAACGCCTCGTATAAGACGCCCAACTCGCGAGTCAGCAGCGCGAGCGACCAGCCATCGGCAACGATGTGGTGAATCGCAAACAGAATGACATGTTCTCGCTCGCCGAGTCGTAACAACTTTGCGCGCACCAACGGACCGGCCGTCAGGTTAAAAGGGGCGAGTGTGTTTTCGGCAGCCAAACGTCGTATTTCGGATTCCCGCTCCGCGGCCGATAGCAGGCTCAGATTCACCAGGGGGAGCTGAAGCGTCGAGTGAGCCGTAATCCTCTGGACAGGCTGTCCGTCTTCTTCGGAAAACGTCGTCCGCAACGTCTCGTGGCGACGCACAATCTCGTCGAAACTCCGTTCGACGGCTGGCAGATCCAGTTGGCCCGTCAGCCGGAGAGCCGCGGACAGATTGAACGCAGGATTGCCTGGATTCAACTGGTCCAACAGCCACAGGCGCTGCTGGGCAAACGAGAGCGGAAATGACCGCGACCGTTCGACCTTCTTTTCGAGGAGTTCTTTCAGGAAACGTCTGCGCAAGTTCGGAGTGCGCTGCATGGCAAGATCTGAGGGATTATGCATGGAAGAATGCGCAAGATCTGAGGGATTATGCATGGAACAACTCGCTACTGTGGTGACTCTTCTGCAACAGTGACTCCACCTCCTCATCGCTCAGCTCATCGAGTCGCGACAGCAATCGCCCCGCTTCGGCGTCCCGCGACAGTCGTGGAATCACGTCGGCTGTTGCCCGTCCGCTTTCGATGCCATCCTGTGTCGATGCCAACCCCGTCGACGGCGACAATCGTCCGTCCGCTTCGGAGAACTGCTTCTGCAAATGGTCCGCCAAGTCGTTGATGGTCTGGGCCTGAAAGAGTGCGTGGGCGTCGATCGGCTTTCCCAGCAGCTCCTGCAACCTATTCAAGAGTATCGTGGCCTTGAGCGAATCGCCGCCGAGTTCGAAGAAGTTATCGTAGACGCCGACACGATCGAGTCGCATGATCTCGGACCATGACTGGGCGATCTGTTCCTCCAACGGTGACCGCGGCGCGACATACGGCGTCGTCAGATTCGGCCGCGGTCGAATATCCTCCTGTCCGATCGAGTCATCCGTGGCGATTCCCAAGGAGGCGGCAGCTTCGTATTCGCCACTCGACATGGTGTCGGAGACGCTCCGCATTGCGTCGCCGGATGCCGTGGCGACAAAAGGGTTGCGATCGATTGCCCAGAGACGCTGTCGCTGCCAGGGATAGTGAGGCAGACCGGCACACAGGAGGCCGCGGGGGACGATGTGCCTCCAGGCCAAACTCGCCCCGGCCGCGTAGATTGCACCCAGGACTGCCCCGAGGCCCTCATTCGTGTCGCCGGGCGGCGTGAGGGCCGGTCGGGCAGCCCAGCTCGCCCTGCATTCCGAGGCGGCTGCGGCCATCTGCGGTGTCAGGCAGGCCGGGCCGATCTCCAGGCAGAAGTCGACTTGCCGCTTGTGCAAAGCCGCGATGGCGGCCGAGAGGTCGCCGGCAGACGGCGCACAAGCGCCCGTAGAAACGAAAGGTCGTGACGCAGTGCGCGAGGCAAGACAGTCCAACGGTTTGAATGAATCGCCGTTGGCATTTGCCGCCTCGCGGAACGCTTCGCTGGCGGTGAGCACGCCAGCGGCACACGCTCCCATGATTTCACCAGCGCCATGGCCAAGGACTACTGCGGGCGTGAGGCCCCCTCTGCCAAACCAGGACGTCAAGATCCATTGCCGAGCCAACATCGCCGGCAGGATACCGTCGCACTCGCCCCGAGGATCACTAAACACGGTTGACAACGGCCGCCCTGTCTCGTGGCCGAACAATTCATCAATCTCATTCACCGCTTCCGGCAAGCTCGCTGCCAATTGGGCAACGAGTTGTACATAGGGTGCCCAGATCCCCGGATTGCCAGCGTAAGCGAAGGCAATGCGAGGTTCGCGACCGATGGGCTTTCGCCCCGCGAACACGCGCTCACGCGGCTCTCCGGCAAGGAAGGCGGTCAAATGATCGATGGCTTCTCGAGGCGACGCCGCCAAAAGAGCGAGTCGACAGTCGTGATGTTCGCGGCGCACCGCAGCCGTGTAACACACGTCGGACCACCGAGGGGGTGAGTCGCCGAGAAACGCGACGTATCTTTGAGCCAGATCCCGCAGAGCGTCCTCCGTGCGCGCCGAAAGCAGCAACAGCCCGATACCATCCCCTTCGCTTTCGACCGCGGCACTCGGCGGCGCTGGTGCAGGGGCCTCTTCCAGAACAACGTGGGCGTTGGTTCCGCCAAGGCCAAAAGCGCTCACGCCTGCCACACGCGGCCCCGCGCCGCTGGGCCACTGGCTCCTCGATCTCTGGACGGACAACGGCAACGCGTTGAAAGGGATATCGGGGTTGGGCGTGTGGAAGTGGAGCGTGGCCGGCAACTGGTCATGCTCCAGCGCCAAAACGACTTTGATCAGACTGGCCATGCCCGATGCGGATTCCAGATGGCCGACGTTCGTCTTGACCGACCCAATCGCACAGGGGCAGCCGGGCGCACGATTGTCTTTTAGAACGCTGCCCAACGCCATCGCCTCGATGGCGTCGCCCATCCGCGTACCGCTGCCCTGCGTTTCCACATACCGAACTTGTCCCGGTGATATCCCGGCCCGCGAATAGGCTTGCCGCAATGCCTCTTCCTGTGCCAGCCGGCTGGGAGCGGTAAGGCCGCTGCCTCGGCCGTTCTGAGTAACTGCCGAGCCCCTAATCAACGCTCGGACCGGATCTCCGTTTTTCGAGGCATCGGAAAGTCGCTTGAGTACGACGATGCCGGCACCCTCACCGCGCACGTAGCCGGAGGCCGCCGCATCGAAAGCTCGGACTTTCCTGTCCGAAGTCAGGAGACCAGACTTGGCAAGACTGATCATCGGCACGGGGGAGAGCACCAAATTGACGCCAGCCACCAGGGCCGCTTCGCAGTCGCCGGAACGGAGACTCTGACAAGCAACATGCAGCGCCACCAGGGAAGCGGAGCATGCGCTGTCCATGACGAGACTGGGGCCCGTTAGGTCAAAGGCGAACGAGATTCGGTTTGCCGCAATGCACGGTGTTAGTCCGGCGGTCGCGTAGGCATCCGACTGGGACGCCTCGCGCACCAGCAGCGTGCCATAATCGCTGTTCCCCAACGCGACAAATACTCCCACACGCGCCCGCTTCAAATCGGCCGGTGGCAGCCCGGCATCTTCCAAAGCCTCCCAGGACAATTCCAGCAAGAGGCGATGCTGGGGATCGATCAGCGCCGCTTCCCGCTCCGAGATGCCGAAGAAGTGATTGTCGAATTCGTCTATCCGTTCAAGAAATCCACCCCATCGGGTATGCATCTTGCCGGGAACTGTCGGGTCCGCATCGTAGAAAGCGTCCACATCCCAGCGGTCCGGTGGCACCTCCCCAATGGCGTCGACACCATCGACTAACAGGCGCCAGTAAGCCTCCGGGTCGTTGGCGCCGCCGGGGAATCGGCACGCCATTCCGATCACTGCGATCGGCTCGATTTGTTTCTGCTCGAGGGAGTCCAGTCGCGTCTGGGTCTCCTTTAGCGCGTATACGGCCCGCTGCAACGGAGTCATCTTCTCAAGACGTTCTGTAAAATTCCCCATTACTCGGATCCCTTTGCATCACAGAAAGCGATTGAACAATCATCTTGGGCACCTCATTCGTACCGCAGCGCATCGATCGGATTCAGCCGTGAGGCTTTCCAGGCCGGGTAGAAACCGAAGGTGATGCCCACGGTCACCGAAACGAGGACGGCGATGGCCGCGGCGCCGGGGGACGTCTGGGTGGGCCAGCCCATCATGGCGCCGACGAAGATCGAACCGCCGCGTCCCACGAGGATGCCGATGAAACCGCCCAGCAGGCAGAGCACCACGGCTTCGACCAGGAATTGCCGCAGGATGTCCCGCGCATCGGCCCCCACCGCCATCCGCAGGCCGATTTCCCGCGTTCGCTCGGTCACGGACACGAGCATGATGTTCATGATCCCGACGCCGCCGACAATCAGCGATACGGCAGCAATCGACACAATCAACCCGGAGAGCATCCGGATCGTCCGCTTCAGGGCGTTGGAAACCTCGGCCATGTCGTAAATATTGAAATCAGCTCGGCTCTCCTCCAGACGATGCCGATCCCGGAGCAAGTGCGTGATCTGCGCGGTGGCGGCAGGAATCGCCTCGGTAGAGCGCGCCTTGACCATGATCTGTCGAATGCTTTCCGTGCGGATCCAGGGCCTCGTGCCGGGCAACCGTTCGGCCAGCGACGGTCCCGGCGGGGAATGGCCTGATCCCCGCAACCGCACGGAGACGGTGCCCCCGGCGGCGCCGCTCAGCCGGTACTGTACGGTGGTCCACGGCGCAAAGAGGATGTCGTCTTGATCGGTCCCCAGCAGGTTCGCACCCTTCTCGCTCAGCACGCCGATCACCGTGAAGGGGACGTTCTTGACGCGGATCTCCTCGCCGATGGGATGGCGGTCGCCGAACAATTCGCGCACCACGGTCTTGCCGAGCACGCAGACTTTGCTGCCGCTGAGCACTTCGCGGTCGGTGAACGGGCGCCCCAGATCCAGCTCCGTCCAGTTCCGGATTCTCAAGTAGGCCGCTGTGCTGCCCGTCATGTAGTTGGGAGTCCAGCTGCGGTTGCCGTACACGATCTGTCCGCGGGCCGTGACGATCGGCGCCGTGCAGACCACCGCCGGGCACTCGCGTTCGATGGCCGTCACGTCTTCGGGCGTGAGCGTATCGACCCGCTCGCCGAAACCCGCTGCCCCCTGTGACGTCCCGGGACTGACGATCAGGGTGTTCGCGCCCATGTTGGTGACGGTCACCTGGATGGCCTCGGAGGCGCCTTGGCTCATCTCCATCATCGTGATCACGGCCGCCACGCCGATGATCACTCCCAACATCGTCAGCAGCGTTCGCATGACGTTCCGCCGTAAGGCCTGCAAGGCAATGCGCACGGCGCCGGCGGCCACGCGGAGATCGTTGCGGGCGCGCCGCAAGGGGCGGGCCGCAGTCCGGCTCTCAGCGGCCGTGGCCGGGCCCGTCTGGGCGGCTTCGCCGGTGCGGACATCCCCCACAATTCGGCCATCGACCAATCGAACCACGCGATCCGCGTACCGGGCCACTTCGGCATCGTGCGTCACCAGCAGGACGCTGATCCCCTGCTCGGTGTTCAAGCGGCGGAACAGTTCCAGGATTTCCTTGCCGGTGCGCGAGTCGAGGTTCCCTGTCGGCTCATCGGCCAAGAGCATCCGCGGCTGGTTGATCAGCGCCCGAGAGATGGCCACCCGCTGCTGTTCTCCGCCGGACAGTCGGGACGGAGTGTGGTCCAGCCGCGACTCGAGCCCCACCATCGCCAGCAATTCCCGGCTGCGCTGCACGACGCGGCGCAGCGGCCGGCTGTCCGCCGCATAAGCGGCGGGCATGCGGACGTTGTCCAGCGCCGTGGCCCGGGGGAGGAGGTTGAAACTCTGAAACACAAAACCGATGCGGCTGCCGCGGAGCTGCGCCAGTTGCATGCGGGAAAGCCGCGTCACGTCGAGTTCGTCAAAGCGATACGAGCCCGCGGTAGGCCGGTCGAGGCACCCCAGCAGATTCATCAGTGTCGTTTTTCCGGAGCCGGAGGCGCCCATTAGGGCCACGAATTCTCCCGGCTCGATCGCCAACGAGACGTTCTTCAGCACGGGCAAGTCCACGTCGCCAATGCGATAGGTCTTGTCGATGTTCTTCAGTTCGATCAACGGCATGGAAGCTCAACCCCGGCTGGATGTTCTTGTGTGCCCGCGTCCCGCATTTGCTACTTCTTGGGATTCGTGATTTGATCGATGAAGCTGGACACGAAATCCGGCTTGGCCTTTCGTACGACATTGACCACCACGGCGGCGTTGGCCGCCAGATCCCCACCGGTGATTTCGGTCATGATGCCGTCCGCGAGACCGGTCTGCAGGACGACGGGGCGCACCAAGCCGTCCTCGGCGAGCACCCAGACCGTCGGCGCGTTGACCTCGACGCGAGGTTCTGCGTCTTCCTCTAGTTGGATGTCATCGTCATGTTTCCGCGCCTTCTCGGCGGTGGGTCGCTTGAGGCCGGCGCGAGCCGCCGGGGAAATCTGCTCCCAGGTCGGCCGCCAGCGCAAGGCCTGGTTGGGAACCAACAGGACAGCGGGTCGGCGGACGAGCTCGAACTGCAGTTTGGCGGTCATGTAGGGGAGCAGCACCCCATCCGTGTTCTCGACGTCGATCACCACGCCGTAGGTCACGACGTTCTGCATCAAGCTGGCGTTCAAGCGGATCTGGGAGACCGTGCCCGCAAAAGTGCGGTCCCGGTAGGCGTCCACTTTGAAGTTGACTTTTTGCCCGATGTGGATATCGCCGATGTCGGCCTCGTTCACCGCCGCCCAGACCAGCATTTGCCGCAGGTCTTTGGCCAGCAGGAACAGGCTGGGCGCATTCAACCCGGCTACCACGGTCTGGCCGACGTTCACGCGGCGGTCGATGACGACGCCATCGACCGGTGCTCGGATGGTGGTATAGCCCAGATTGATATCCGCCTGCCGGGCGGCGACCTTCGCTTGCTCTCGCTTGGCTTCGGCCATCGCCAGATCGGCCTGGGCGATTTCAAACTCGGCCTGGATCCCCTCCAACTCGCCCTTCGATATCGTCTCGCGCAGCTGCTCGGCGCGACGCACGTCCCGCTGTGCCTGCCCGCACCGGACCGTGGCGCGTTTAACTTCCGCCTCGGCCAATTTGAGTAGGGCTTGCGCCTTGTCCAACTCGGCGCGGTGCGGCAAGTCGTCGAGTTGTGCCAAGACGTCATCCTTTTTGACTTCAGAGCGGTAATCAATGGTCTTCCCCGCCCGGCTGGGATCGGGTCCAAAGCTTTTGACGATGCCCACGATCTGGGCACCGACGTCGACGATCTCGAGCGGTTCGACCGTCCCGGTGGCACTAACGGCGATTAACAGATCGTCGCGTGCGACCGGCAGAGTGTGAAATCTAGGGGGCTCCCCCAATCCGCCGGGCCAAAAAGAGAAAGAGAGGATTCCCGTCACCGCGGCGAGGATCAGCAAGCTCAGTATCGTTTTCATGGGATTCACCTGGTGGTTGCCTTATACCGTCTGCAGGGTCTGCTCCGCGGCTAACTCCCGAGAAGCAGCCTCCACCACTCGGCCTTCTTCGAGCTTAATCACGCGGTCTGCGCTGGTAAAGTATCGATCGTCGTGGGTGATCGCTATCACCGTCTTGCCCCGGCGCTTCAATTCGGGCAGAATCTGCTGATAGAAAGTCCTCTTGAACGCCGGATCCTGGTCCGCCGCCCATTCGTCAAAGAGATACAGCGAGCGGTTTTCCAGATAGGCGGTCAGCAGGGCCAGACGCTTGCGTTGCCCACGCGAGAGTTCTGTCGTTGAGAAGACGCCGTCCGCGACGCGGACCACGTGGTCCAGCCGCAGTTCGCGGAGGTAGCGTGCCGCCTGCTCGTCCCGGTCGAGAGCTTCTAGTCCCAAGAGGCCCTCGAAGACTACGGCGTCGTCGAAGACGGCTGTGAACAGCTGGCGATAGCTTTCCCGGTTCTCCGCCCCGATCGGTTCACCGTCCAGACGGACCTCGCCCTCCTCGGGCACGTACAGGCCCGTCAACAGCTCGGCCAACGTCGTCTTGCCGCTGCCGTTGCCGCCCACGATGAAGACGCTTTCTCCAGGACGCAGCGTCAGGTCGATGGGTCCCAGCAGAAAGCCCCGCTCGTGGCCTTCCCGGTAATAGACGTGCGTTACGCCTGAGAGTTCGATCCGCTCCCAGGAGGCGATCGACGTTACGGCGGTCGCCTCAGCTGGCTCCTCGCCCAGCATCAGGCCCAAGCTTTGGATTTTGTCGGCCGAGATCCCCGCCCGGACCATCAGCGGCATCCAACCCACGATCTGTTCCAGGGGGGACATCAGGAAAAAGATCGCCAGCGTGTAACCGGTCAGTTGCCACATCAGTTTCATGAGGCTTGCACCGTTTGGCCGAGGGTCAGTCGTTCGTCAAGCTTTGCCATCGTTCTTCTCACTCTTGGAATCTCGCTTCAGGACATCCCGCTCCGCGACGGGGTCAGACTTCCAGAACCTGCCGGGCCGACGCCGCACGATCACGGCAGCCGCCCCGCCACTTCGGCGTCACCGTTCGGCGGCCTCACGCGGGTGAGGTCCGCCTGCCCTGCGTCTGCGGTTTGCAGGCGGCTCAGCTGCGCTTCGACCAACGCGTCGATCTCTTCGTCCGACATCCCTTCGACCTCGTCCAGCGCCTGCTCGCGGTCCACCTCCTCTGCCGGCGTTGCACTCCCCACCGCGCTGGATGCCGACGGCACCGCCGGGCCGGCTTCCAACTTCAGCAATTCCCGCACGATATAACCCGCCAGGCTCTCCAGCGTCGGGTAATCGAACAACAACGTGGGATTCAAGTGGTGGCCAATCGCCCGCTGGACCCGGTTGGCGAATTCCACGCCAGTCAGCGAGTCAAAACCCAACTCGTTTAACGGCCGCCTGGCGTCCGGCAGTTGCTTTTCGTCCATCGCCAAGACCTGGGCCGCCTGCTGCCGCAAGTACGTGGTCGCGACCTCCAGACGTTCGCCGGCGGTCACCGTCTTTAGCTCATCCGCCAGCACGGGCGGACCGCTGGCCTTGGCGCCGTGGGCGGCACGCGTCTGGCAGGCCAGGTCGCTGAGCCAGGCCGGCTCGGCGCCCACCGGGATGCGCTCGAAGAACTTCGCCCAGTTCACCGGCAGTACGCCCACCTGGACGGCATCTTCCAGGAGCAGCTCCTCCAGTGTGTGAAGTCCCCGGTCCGGGTCGATCCAGCCGAACCCGGCCTCCGACCAACGGCTGACTTGCGTGGTCTGCAGCCGTGCGGCCATGCCCACCTCGGCCCATGCGCCCCAGTTGATGCTCAGGGCCGGGCGGCCCTCCGCTCGCCGGTGGTGAGCCAGCGCGTCCAGGAAGGCGTTGGCCGCCGCGTAATTGCCCTGGCCCGGCGAGCCCAACAGGGCCGCCGCCGAGGAAAACAACACGAACTGATCCAAGGCTAGGTCTGCGGTCAGTTCATGCAGGTTCCAGGCCCCCAGGACCTTGGCGGCCATCACGCGGTCAAACCGCTCGCGCGTCTGTTCCCGCAGGACGCCGTCGTCCAGGACGCCGGCCAGATGGAAGACGCCGCGCAAGGGCGGCAGTTCGTCCCGGATCGAAGCGAGCAGGTCGGCCACTTCCGCGCGGCTGGAAACGTCACAGCGGCGCACCGCCACGCGGATCCCGGCCTGTTCGATCTCCGCCAGCGTCGCCCGGACTTCCTCCGAAGGACCGGAACGGCCGACCAACACCAGGTGCCGGGCACCGTGCTCGGCCAGCCAGCGCGCGAGTTTCAACCCCAGACCACCCAAACCGCCGGTCACGAGGTACGCCCCGTCCTCGCAGAGCCAGAACGTCTGCTCCGTTCTGGAGAGCGTTTCCGCCTCAATCACCACTTTGCCGATGTGCTCCGCCCGGGCCATATGCCGCAGGGCGTCGACCACTTGGCGGATGGGGAACTTGCGCAGCGGCAACGGGGCCAGACGCCCGTCCTCGAACTGCGGCACGACCTCCTGCATCAGCTCGCGAACCAAGTCCGGTTGTTCCGCCATCATCTGGTCCAACGCGATGGCATGGAACGTCAGGCCCGGCCGGAAGGCATCCACCCGCGTCTGGTCCCACAAGTCCGTCTTGCCCAACTCCAGGAACCGCCCGCCGGCGCGCAACACGCTCAGGCTGCTGGCGATCGTCTCGCCGGTCAGGGAATTGAGCACTAGATCGACGCCTTCGCCGCCGGTGGCATCCAGAATC